>Ga0079224_100009060_pt1 | contig 13534 bp, 10 predicted proteins | sample Stecom2015_FD_80414 | JGI IMG/M metagenome (GOLD analysis project Ga0079224, IMG submission 80414) | Agricultural soil microbial communities from Utah to study Nitrogen management - Steer compost 2015 | ecosystem: Environmental > Terrestrial > Soil > Agricultural land | place: USA: Utah... | reverse complement strand
CGCTGCCGCTGCCGGCGTCGGTGCCGACACTGTCCGTCACCGCCCGGCACGTGCTCAGCCCGAAGGTGAGCGCTCAGAAGGTGACGTGGTTCGGCGGCGCGCACGTGGCGACCGGCGATCCGGAGTTCGACGAGATGTTCGCGGTCGAATGCGCCGACGACGCTTTCGTCGCACAGGTCCTGCAACCGCCGCTGCTGGAACACCTCAAACAGGCCGGGCGGTGGAACTGGCGATTCGAGGACGACACCATGATCTCGTTCCAAAAGGGGCGCTTGGACGCCGCGGGCATCGCCGCTTCGCTCGACCGCATGATCGGCGTGCTGGAGCACGTCTCACGCGACGTCTGGCGCCACGCGTGACCTCCACAGCCGTTTGCCGCCGCAGCTCGCGGGTATCCCGGAGACATCCCGAAACCGAGGTGATCCGATGACGCTGGGGCGCGGCATTTTCCTGATGGCGCTCGGCCTGATCCTGGCACTGGCGGTCAGCGACCGCGCCGGCGCCTTCGACCTGAGCATGATCGGGTGGATCTTCTTCGGCGTGGGCCTGCTGGTGTTCGCACTCTCGTTCGTCGTGGGTCCGGCCCGCCACGAGATCGACCCCCACGCGATCGACGACCCCGTCGACGAACCCTGAACCGGCACGGCCCTGTCCGGTACGTCGCGCGGCTGCGTGCGAAACTCGCCGAGTGAACGTCTCGCCCGCGGTCGACATCGACGGACTGGTCAAACGGTACGGCCACACGACGGCCGTCGACGGCTTGTCGGTGCGGTTCCCCGCCGGCGCGGTCACGGCGGTGCTGGGTCCCAACGGCGCCGGCAAGACGACGACGGTCGAGATCTGCGAGGGATTGCGACGCGCGGACTCCGGCCGCGTCCGGGTTCTGGGCCGCGACCCGTTGCGCGACGGGGCCGTCTTGCGCCCACGCGTGGGCGTCATGCTGCAAGAAGGCGCCGGCTTCTATCCGGGCGCGAGGGCCATCGACATGCTCACGCACCTGGCCCGGCTGCACCGCACCCCCCTCGACGCCGACCAGTTGATCGAGCGACTCGGCCTACGACAGTCCGCAGGCACGCCGTTGCGCCGGCTTTCCGGCGGCCAACGGCAGCGAGTCGCGTTGGCGGCGGCGCTGATCGGGCGGCCTGAGCTCGTGTTCCTCGACGAGCCGACAGCCGGGCTCGACCCGCATGTACGCCGCGCGACCTGGGACCTGATCAGCGAGCTTCGCAGCGACGGCGTCACCGTCGTGCTGACCACGCACCTGATCGACGAGGCCGAACAGCTCGCCGACCACGTCGTCATCATCGATGCCGGCCGGCTGGCCGTCGAGGGCAGCCCGCAGGAGTTGACCGCGGGTGTCGGCGACGGAGTCATCACCTTCGGCGGCCCGCCTCGTCTCGACTTGTCGTCGCTGCGCGCGGCGCTGCCCGAGACCGCGGAGGTCCGCGAAGTCACACCCGGCGGCTACCAAGTCACCGCGAGCGTGGATCCGCACCTGCTGGCGACGTTGACGTCGTGGTGTGCCACCCATGACATCCTCGCCGAAGGGCTGCAGGTGGGACGACGATCCCTGGAAGACGTCTACCTCGAGGCGACGGGCCGGGCACGCTGATGACGTACTCTCCCGCTCCCGGCGCTGCCTCGCTGCCGCGCATGCTGGTCGCTCAGGCCGCCTTCGAGATCAAGCTGCTGCTGCGCAACGGCGAGCAGCTCCTGTTGACCGCCGTGATCCCGGTGGTCCTGCTGGCTCTGCTGAGCGCCGTACCGGCGTTCGACACCGCCGGCCACGAGCGCGTCGACTTCCTCGTCCCCGGCATCATCGCGCTGTCGGTCATGTCCACGGCGTTCACCTCACTGGCCATCGCGACCGGATACGAGCGACGGTACGGCGCGCTGAAACGCCTGGCGGTGTCACCGCTGCCGCGGTGGGCGCTGCTCGCGGCCAAAGCGATCATGGTCAGCGTCGTGGAAGCCCTGCAGATCGCGCTGGTGTGCGGGCTGGGCCTCGCACTCGGCTGGCGTCCCGAGGGATCGCCGGTGTCCGTCGTGATCCTCGTCGTCATCGGCACCGCCGCATTCGCCGGGCTCGGCCTGCTCATGGCCGGCACGCTGCGCGCCGAGGCCACCTTGGCCGCGGCCAACCTCGTCTATCTGCTTCTTCTGGTGCTCGGCGGCGTCGTCATCCCGTTCGAGCAGTTCCCGGCCGCCATCCGTCCCGTACTCGAGTCGACCCCGACCGGAGCCCTGGCCGACGGGCTGCGTTCGGTGCTGGCCGACGGCGCGGGCCTGCCGTGGCGGTCATGCGCGGTACTGATCGCCTGGGCTGTTGTCGGCTTCGCCGCCGCGGCGCGGTGGTTCCGCTGGGAGTGAGACCCCGGCGTCGCCGCCGCGGATCAATAACGGCTCGAGCAGGCCGGGAACGACTCCGGCGGCGAACTGCAGCCCCTCGTGCTCGTCGGCGTCGACGATCGAGTAGCGGCCCCTGCCCGCAGCGGTGGTGGCGGTGAACGTCATGAGCCCAGCACGGCGCTGGAACAGCGACTGCCGGATGCGCCACCCGATGATCCCGCTGCGCTGCAGATACACGGTCGAGCGCCGCAGACTGCCCCGCCGCACCACCAGGTGACGCTCGTCCAGGCCGTGCCCCAGGCCGCGGTACCCGTCCCACGCCAGCCCGATGACGCCCGCGCTGACCAGCGCGGCGACACCGACGATCACCCACGTCCAGAATCGCGGCAGCGGTCCCGCGGCCGCGGCCACGACGACGGCGGCCATCGCCACGACCGCGACACCGGCGCGCCACAGCCGCCGGGACCGCGCCCGCACCGGGTGGGCGCGCAACGCCACCGCGTCCGGCAACCCAACGACCTCGCGCGCGACCGCCCAGACCAACCGGCGCGGCGCGGCGGGCACGAGCACACTGAGCTCCTTCTTGCGATCTGACGAGATACCCGTCGCGACGACGTCGAGCCGCGCGGCCCCGGCCGATCGCGCCCCCAACGGCTCGACGATCTCGACGCCGCGGATCCGGCGCTCCTCCAGGCTCACCGACCGCGTGGTCAGCAGGCCGCGCCGAACGCGCAACGTGCCACCGGGCTCGCGATCGAGCCGACAGCCCCACCACGCCTCGACGAACAACGCCGACGACGCCACCGCGCCGGCCACGGCGAATCCGGCCACGAGTCCCGCCAGTGTCGCCCACGGACCGATCGCCTCGGCCAGGTCCCGGGTCACCTGGATCGGGACCTGTTGCCGCCCGAACCACTCGCTCACCTGGAACACCGCACCCACGGCGCTCGAGGCCAGCAGCGGCGTGAGGAATGACAACGGCGCGTAGCCGGTCCACGCCGGGTTCCACGTCGCCAACGGCTGATCGGCCCGCTCCCCGCCGGACGCCGGGTCACCGCGATCGAGCAGCAGCGTGCGCAGCCGTTCACCTTCGTCCCGGGACACCGGGTTGAGCACGAGGGTCTGCTCCCCGGCACCGCCCTGACGGCCGTCCCCGGTGCCGATGGTCACCTTGACCAGCCCGAGTATCCGCAGCGCAGGGCTCGCTCCGAGGTCGACCGACCGGATGCGCTCGCGCGCCAGCGACCGGTTCGCCACGACGACGATGCCCCGGCGAAGCTCCATCGACGTCGGTGACACCCGGTAGCGGGTCCGCCGCCACCGCAGATGATCCACCGCGACCCCGCCGCCGACGAGCACGGCCACGCCCGGCAGCACCCAAGCCAGCGCCACCTGTGCGGACGTGCCCGCCGCGATCCCGATGGCCGTGGGCACACCGGCAGCCATGGCCAGCCCGGTCAGGACGATCGCGGTCGCCACGAGCGTGTGTCGGTGCAGCGTGCGCCATTCGGCGGTGCTCACGTCGCATCGCCGGGAGTCTCGTCGGTGATGCGGGTCAATTCCTCGGCGAGGCCGCGCGCCTGCTCGTCGGCCAAGCCCGCGATGACCACCGGTCCGGCCGAGGACGCCGTCGTCACGGTGACCGTCGCCAGCCCGAACATGCGCTGCAGCGGTCCCCGGGTGGTGTCCACGGTCTGGATCCTCGACATCGGAGCCACCCGCCAGGTCTGCCAGAACCACCCCGTGCGGGTGAACACCGCGGTGTCGGTCACCTCCCACCGGTGCAGGCGGTACCACCAGCGCGGCAGCACCACCGCGGCGATGCCGCCGACCGCGGCCACGGCGAGCCCCGGCGCGACCAACCACCAGCGAGCAGCCTCGATCACCAGGCCCAGCAGCAACAACAGTGCCGACATCGCGGCCACGGGCAGCGCCACCAGCACCCGCCACCAGGTCGTGACCCGTGGATCGAGCCATTGGCGAGGCGCCCGCAGCCTCGGCGCGTTCGTCACCGCGATCTCTCCTCATGTGGTCGACCGGGGTGAGAATATCCGCGCCGCGGCCGAGGCGTACCCGACTTTCGCAGCTCACCTGCAGGTTGCATACGATGACTCGGTGAGTACGACCACGGCACGGACACCGCGAGCCCAGGGCGACGGTGGCCGCTTCACCCGCTGGGTGCCGCTGCCGTCGGAGGCCACGCTCCGGCGCTTGGCCGTCGCGTCGTTGCTCACTCAGGGCGGCATCATCGTCACCGGCGGTGCCGTGCGGCTGACCGACTCCGGTCTGGGTTGTCCCGACTGGCCCCACTGCACGTCCGGCTCCATCGCGGCCACCCCTGAGATGGGCCTGCACGGCGCCATCGAGTTCGGCAACCGCCTGCTGACCTTCGTGCTCGGTCTCGTGGCCGCGGCGATGCTGGTCGCGGTCGTGCGCACGCTGTCCAGCGACCGTGCGCGGCGCGACCTGCTGGTCCCGTCGGTGTTCTTGCTGTGCGTGATCCCGGCCCAAGCGGTGATCGGCGGCATCACGGTGTGGACCGACCTGAATCCCTGGGTGGTGATGTTCCACTTCCTGGTGTCGGCGGTCCTGGTGGGCGTCGCGACGGTCATGGTCCGCCGGGCCGCCCGCCCGGCCCGTACGGCGCCTGCTCGCGTCGGCCATCCGTGGCTGGAGCGGCTGGCGGTGCTCGTACTGGCGGCCACCGCGGCCGTGGTCTACCTCGGTGCCGTCGTGACCGGCAGCGGCCCGCACGCTGGGGACCCCGAGGCCCGTCGTACCGGGCTCGACGTCGCCGTGGTCACCCAACTGCACGGCGACGCCGTCCTGCTGCTCGTCGGGCTGTCGATCGGGTTGTACTTCACCGCTCGTGCGCTCGGCTCGCCGGGGCGCTCGGCCGCAGCCGCCGCGGTCTTGGTCGCGGTGGAGTTCGCGCAAGGGCTCATCGGCGTGGTCCAGTACCGCCTGGAGCTGCCGGAACTCCTGGTGGGCCTGCACATGCTCGGGGCAGCGGCGATGGTGTTCGCCGCCGTCGACGCCTGGTACGCCACCCGCTGGTTGCCATCGGTCCAGCCGGTGCGTTGACGCCGATGCTCACCGTGGCTGGGTCGAGGCCGACCACGCGGTAGCGGCGGCGCCGGTCCTCAGGTGGATCCGCTCGTCCGGTCGCTCGAGGTAATGCCGTAACGCATGGAACACCACGACCGGGTCACTGCCCAGGCGCCCAGTCGGCATCGCCACCACCGCGTCGCCGGTGACCCAGCCGACGGCGCGCCCGAGCATGCGTGGATGCTCGCGTCGCCTCCGGACCAGCGGCGACGACGGCGTGCCGACGATGAGCAGCCAATGCTGCACCTGGCCGCGCATCCCGAGCCGGCCGGTGTAGCGCAGCGTGGTCGCATCGATGCGCGCGATGTCGTCCCACGGCACAGCGAGACGGTCGAACCCCAGGCCGACGACGACATGGCCCTCGGTCAGGTCGACCCCGAGGTCGGTGCGCGACGAGCGCAGCCCGGCGAGGCCACCCAGCAGAAAGATCGACCCGAGACCTGCCAGCACGACGAATCCGATGATCCCTGTCGCCATCCCGTCGCGCAGCGCCAGCACCGCCGCGGTGCCGCCCAACGCGACGAAGCCGAGACCGGCGACCACCAACGTGATGCTGACCGGCCGCGACGGCGGGCGCACCGCGAATCGGATCCCAGCGGTGCGAACACCGTCGATGTCGATGCGCACCGCGCGGGCCGGGGCGAAGTGAATCTTCGGTCGCGCAAGAAGCGGGCGCTTCTCCCATCCGCCCGGGGGTTGCAGCGATGACCTGGGTGGCTGACCGGGGGAGCTCACGGGACCGTATGGTGCCTCATGCCCGCCGGCGACCGCGCACGGCCCTCGGTCGGGTCAGGCCCGCCGCAGTGCGTCGGCGAGCGTCCGCGCCGGGGCCACGGGGGCGGTCCAGCCGGTGCGCCGCGACGCGGCCAGCAACGGCGTGAGGATCGTCTCGGCCCGCTGCGCCTCGTCGTGGCGCTGCCAGGCTCGTGCGACGGCGATGTAGGCATCGGCGCCGTGTAACCAGGCCGCTCCCGCAGGCGCCCCGATCGAGGTGATCATCGCCTCGGCCTCGAGCAGGAGCGGCTTCGACGCGGTGGCCTCGGCCAACGCCGCCAGGCACCGAAGCCGGTAAGCCTCGGTGCGGTGCCGTTCGCATCCGGCCAGACCTCGTTCGAGCACGTCGATCGCCTCGCGGCGGCGGTCCGTCTCGAGCAGAGTGGTGCCGTACATGGCAGCAGCAGCCGCCGTCCACCAGGCGTGCGAGTCCATGGCCACGGCCGTACGACCATGCCGCAGCGCCTCGGCGTGATCGCCTTTCAGCCGCGCGATCCACCCCAGATTCGACACGTACCACGACTCGTCTCCGGCGTAGCCACTGCGCCGGTTGATCGCCAACGCCTCCTCGATCTTGGCGGTGGCGGCGTCCCAGGCGCCGTGAGCGAGCAGCGGGAACGCGGACTCGAACACGCACCACTGCAACAACCACAGATCGCCACCGGCGCGGCACAACGGTTCGAGCCGGTCCAGGACCACGTGCAGCCAGGCGAGCTCACCCTGGTAGGCGTACGCGGTCTTCAGCCCGTCCAGCGCCACCGCCAGCACGTCCGGCTCGCCGATGCCCTCGGCGATGCGCAACGCCTGCCGGCCGTAGGTGAGCGCGTCGTCGAACCGCAGCCGATTGGCCGACAGCACCGCCAGCCAGGACAGCAGGTTCGTCTGGGCGGCCCGGTCGCCGAGCTGCTCGGCCAGCGACAGGCTTTCGACCAGGTAGGCACCGCCTTGCGCGACCGCGCGACCACTGCCCGACCACGCGGGTCCGCCGAGGGCCCGAAGGGCACGCATCTCCAGTTCGCGTTCACCGGCTTCGCGAGCCAGCCGAAGCGCCTCGCCGTGATCGGCTACCGCCTCGTCGTATCGGCGCATCGCTTCTCGCGACCGGCCTCTGGCCAGGTGGGCACGGCCGGCGACATCGAGATCCAAGCCTTCCCGATCCGCCTCGACCGCCTTGGTCAACAGTGCGTCGGCGTCACCGACGGCGTGGCGGAGCAAAGCCCGCTCCCCCGCTGCCAACCACCCGCGTCCGGCCCGCCGCCAGTCGCCGGCCGCACTGGCGTGCCGCGCGAGCGCTTCGGGGTTGTCGGCCAGGAGATCGGCGGCGCGTAGGTGGTACACCTGCCGAGTCGGCAACGGCGTGGCGTCGTAGAGCGACTCTCGGATGAGGTCGTTGGCGAACTCGTAGGCCGTACCGGTCGGCACGGTCAACCGGGTCTCCAGCAGCCGTTCACACCGCCGAGCGGCCTCCTCGGTGCTGATGCCCAGCAGCCCGGCGATGGTCGCCGGAGCGAACGGTGAACCGAGCACGGCCGCGGCGCGAAGGACGTCGTCGGCTTCCGTGCCGGCCCGTCGCACCCGTGCCAGCACCACGGCGCGCAGCGATGGCGGGATGCCACCCACGCCCGAGCGCAGCCCCCGCAACGTCTCGACGACGAACAGCGTGTGCCCGCGGGTCCGGCGGGCGATCTCGGTGCCCCGTCCCCGTTGCCCGGCAGCGGCGGCGAGCCGCGCGATCGCCCCGGGCCCGAGGGGCCCGAGGTCGATGTGCTCGGACACCGCCCCCAGGGTGGCCACGACGTGTTCGTCCTCCTCGGCGCGCACGGTGGCCACGACCAGCACCCGGCTGCCCTCGCTGCGCCGGGCGAGGTAATGGAGCAGCTCGATGGTCGCCTCGCCGGCCTGGTGAACGTCGTGGACGACCAACATCACCGGGCGCTTCACCACCAGCCGGCGCAGAAACCGGGCGACGGCGTCATAGGTCCGGCGCCGCTCGACGTCGGCGCTGCCCCGTTCGACCTCGCTGTCGCCGAGCAACGCGGCGACCTCCGGCACGAGCGCGGCCAGCGCACCAGCGCGGTCGGGCACGACCTCACGCAGCGTTCGTGCCGGTAGATGTTCGACGAGCCAGGCCAGTGCCTCCACGATCGGCTGGAGGAACAGCGACCGCTCGACCTCGTAACACCGAGCTTTGACGCCCAGCCCGCCGGTGCGCTGGGCGAGCTGCAGCGCCTCGTCGGCCAGCCGGGTCTTGCCGATACCGGCTTCTCCGGTGATCAACAGGACTGATCCGTGGCGCGACACGGTGCGTTCCCAGGCGCCGACGAGTCGCGCCACCTCGTCGGAACGCCCGACGAGCTCAGGCTGACCACTCGACAGCGGGGCGGGAGCCGGCTCGGCCACGGCGGCGGCTTGTTCACGCAGGATCGCCACGTGCAGCGCGCGGCTCGTCGGGGACGGATCGACACCGAGCTCGGTCGACAGGCCGGTCCGGAGGCGTTCGTAGGCCGTCAGCGCCTTGCCCTGTTCTCCTGCGGCGGCGTAAGCGCGCATCAACGCACGCCCGGCTCGCTCGTCCAAGCGGTCGACCCGTGCGGCGGCCTCGGCAGCAGCCACGGCCGCCGGGACGTCGCCGGTGTGCACCGCCTGTTCAGCTGCCACGAGTCTGGCCCGGCGAACGAGCGCGGCCTGGTTGCGGCGGGCGTCCTCGGCCCACGGTGCGTCGGGTTCGTCGGCCAGGACCGGGGCCGCGTCGATCACCGCCAGCGCGGCCTGTGCTGCGGCGAGCGCGGAGGCCGGTTCGCCGTCCTGGGCCCGCGTCTCGGCCTCGGTCACCAGTTCGCCGGCGTGGGAGAGGTCGACCCGTTGGGTCTCGGCGAGTCGGTAGCCGGACCGGTCGCCGATCACGATGTCCCCGCCCATGGTGGCGCGCAGCCGGCTCACCAAGGTCGCGACGCTCCTCGACGGCGCTCGTGGGGGCGAGTCGCCCCACAGGGCCTCCACGATCCGGTCCATCGGCACGATGACGCCGGGCTCGGTGGCCAGCATCGCCAGCAGCCGCCTGCCTTTGCGGTCGCCGATCTCCGCGCGCGTCAACTCCCGCCCCGCCCTGCTGGCCGAGAAACCCCCTACGAGGCGAAGATGCAGGTCGCGCGCGTCGACATGCATCACACCGACCGTCGTACGCCGGTCGTCGTGGGCGGGTCAAGGACCGTTGGTCCCAGCACCGGCCCCGCCGTTGCAGAAGTAGCGCAACCAGACCGCAACACCGACGTGTCATGTTCGCCGGGACCGCGCGGCCCAAGGGGCCGCGGCCAGCGCTGCCTGGGGGAAGCGACATGAGCACGACCATCGACATCGCCAAGATCGCGCACGAGCAGCTGACCGGGTTCAACGGCCACCTCACCGGCCCGCACGACGCCGGCTACGACGAAGCGCGCAGGGTGTACAACAGCATGATCGACAAGCGGCCGGTTCTGATCGCCCGCTGTACGACGCCCGACGACGTCGCGCAGATGGTCCGGTTCGCCCGAGACAACGAGCTGCCGCTGGCGGTGCGCGGCGGCGGCCACAACGGCGCCGGGCTGGGCACCGTCGACGACGGCGTCGTCATCGACCTGGCGCCGCTGCGCGACATCACCGTCGACCCGCAGGCCCGCACGGTACGCGTGGGCGGCGGCTGCACGTGGGGACGTCGACCGGACCACGAACGCTCACGGGCTGGCCACGCCGAGCGGGATCATCTCGACCACCGGTGTCGGCGGGCTCACGCTGGGTGGCGGACTCGGACACCTGACCCGCAAGTTCGGGCTGAGCATCGACAATCTGCTCGAGGCCGAGATGGTCCTGGCCAGCGGTGAACAGGTCCGCGCCAACGCCGAGGAGCACCCTGACCTGTTCTGGGCGATTCGCGGCGGCGGCGGGAACTTCGGTGTCGTCACGTCGTTCCTGTTCCGCGTGCACGAGGTCGACACGGTCGTCGCCGGGCCGACGTTCTGGCCGGTCGAGTCCACGCCGGAGGTGCTCTCGGCCTACCGCGAGTTCCTCCCCGGCGCGCCGCGTGAGCTGAACGGGTTCTTCGCGGTGGCCAAGGTGCCTCCGGCCCCTCCGTTCCCGGAGTCGCTGCACCTCCGGCCGGTCTGCGGCGTCGTCTGGTGCTACGTCGGCGGCGAAGCCGAGGCGCAAGCCGCCATGGCCCCGTTGCTCGACTCCCTACCCGAACCACTCCTGCACGGCCCCGCGGCCATGCCGCATCCGGCGATCCAGAGCGCCTTCGACGCGTTGTACCCGGCCGGCGAGCAGTGGTACTGGCGGGCGGACTTCGTCAAGGAGATCCCCGACGCCGCTGTCGACCTGCACGCCAGGTTCGGCGCGCAACTGCCGACCTGGAAGTCGACCATGCACATGTATCCCATCGACGGCGCCGTCCACGACATCGCGCCGACCGCAACCGCGTGGAGCTACCGCGACGCCACCTGGGGCTCGGTCTTCGCCGGTGTGGATCCGGACCCGGCCAACGCGGACGCCATCCGCGAGTGGTCCGTCGACTACCACGAGGCGTTGCATCCGTACTCGGCCGGCGGAGCGTACGTGAACATGATGATGGACGAGGGCAACGAACGGGTCCGGGCCAGCTACCGCGACAACTACCCGCGCCTGGCCGCGATCAAGGCGGTCTACGACCCGGGCAACCTGTTCCGCGTCAACCAGAACATCGCCCCGGCGGGATGAGGCTGCACCGGCCACCAACCCCCAGTGATCACGGCCGCAAACGCCTCATGATCGTCCTTCTGGGCTGATCCTGCGACGGATTCTGCCTCATGATCGCGCCTCATACGTGATCATGAGGCAGAGTCGGCCAAGGGCTGGCCAGGTCTGCTATATGCGGCGCTCGGGAGCCGCAAACGCCTCATGATCTCCGGGCAAGGCTCTCGCGTGGAGTACGCACATAGCCCGGGTTGACACAGTCGCTCGTCACCCCGTACACCGCGCACTCCAGGGCCAGGACTTTTCGAGAGACCTTCCAGGGCATGCTTGGCCGGCCACGTACGCCGCCTTGTACGCGCTCGCACGACGCTCGATGGTCCTGCGCAACACAGTCTCGCGCGGCCGGATGTGTGGTCAGCACACGTGTACCGGCGGCGTTGCTCAGCCGAGGATGAGCACGTCAGCCATCACGGCCACGAACACCACGGTCAGATACGTGATGGAACCGTGGAACAGGCGCATGGCGGTCAGCCCCGCACCGTCGGGCTGCCGCCGTGCGCGTCCGTACAGGCGGTGCGCCTCGAGCAGGAACCAGGCTCCGGTGGCGACAGCGGCCAGCCCGAAGATCCACCCCAGGTCGGCGACGGGCCACAACGCGAGGGTCGTGACGACCATGGCCCACGAGTACGCCATGATCTGCAACGCCACGGTCGTGGCCGGCGCCACCACCGGCAGCATCGGCACCCCGGCGCGGGCGTAGTCGTCGCGGTATCGCATCGCCAGCGGCCAGTAGTGCGGCGGCGTCCAGAAGAAGACGACAAGGAACAGCAGCACCGGCGGCCACGCGAGCGTGCCGGTCACCGCCGCCCAGCCGATCAACGTCGGCACACAGCCGGCCACGCCGCCCCACACGATGTTCTGGGCGGTCCGCCGCTTGAGCAGCATCGTGTAGATCAGGACGTAGAACAGGTTGGCTGCGATGGTCAACGCCGCCGCCAGCGCATTGACCCAGATGAGCATGATGGCCGTGGCTCCGGCCAGAAGCAGCGAGGCGAAGGCGAACGCGCGGTGGGGCGACACCGTCGCTCGCGCCAGCGGCCGTCGGCGGGTGCGATGCATCACCGCGTCGATGTCTCGCTCGAGCACCTGGTTGAAGGCGTGGGCGCTCCCCCCGGCCAGCGTGCCGGCCAGTAGCGTCGCCAGCACGAGCCCCAGCGGTGGGATGCCTCGTTGCGCCAGGACCATGGCCGGCAAGGTCGTGATGAGCAGGAGTTCGACCACTCGCAGCTTCATCAACGACAGGTAGGCGGCCACGACCTCGCGCATGCGCGCCCATCCGGAGACGGAGCTGCGCACCCCGGCGTCAGGGCGGACGCGACTCGGCTCGAGGGACGTCACCAATCATCCTCATGTGATCGAAGAGACAAGCTGGACGGAATCTTCCGTCGCGTTCTGCCTGTTGAGTCTAACCGTGGGCCCTTACGGCCGAGTGTCCGGGCGCGTCGACGCCGCCGCCGATACGCTCGTCCGTGCCAGGTGCCGTCACGCGTACGGCGGCTGAGCACCATTGTCCGGATCCGCACGCCGAGAGGAATGTCACGCCGGTGAATACGACACCTCCCACCCCGACCTCCGCGAGTCCGTCCGCCTCCCCGGGCAGTTTCGAGTGGTCCGAGCTCGACGATCGCGCGGTGGACCTGGGCCGGCTGCTGGCCATGGACGCCGTCGAGAAGGTCGGCAACGGCCACCCGGGCACGGCGATGAGCCTGTCTCCGGTGGCGTACACGCTCTACCAGCGCATCCTTCGTCACGACCCGACCGACCCGCAGTGGCTCGGGCGCGACCGATTCGTCCTGTCCGCCGGGCACAGCAGCCTGACGCAGTACATCCAGCTGTACCTGGCGGGCTACCCGTTGTCGCTGGACGACCTGAAGGCGCTGCGGACCTGGGGCTCCAAGACGCCCGGGCACCCCGAATACGGACACACCGAGGGCGTCGAGGTCACCACCGGCCCGTTGGGATCGGGGCTGGCCTCGGCCGTGGGCTTGGCCTTCGCCGCTCGACGCGAACGCGGGCTGCTCGACCCCGATGCGCCGGCCGGCGAAAGTGTCTTCGATCACCACATCTACGTGATCGCCTCTGACGGCGACCTGGAAGAGGGCGTCTCCGGCGAGGCGAGCTCGCTGGCGGGCACCCAAGAGCTCGGCAACCTGGTCGTCATCTGGGACGACAACCGCATCTCCATCGAAGACGACACCAGCATCGCCTTCACCGAGGACACCGTCGCGCGGTACCGGGCCTACGGCTGGCACACGGTGGAGGTCGATTTCACCGCCGGCGGGGACTACCGGGAGGACCCGCGGGCGGTCTTCGAGGCGCTGGCCGAAGCCAAGTCCGTCACCGACCGCCCGACGTTCATCCGGGTCCGCACCATCATCGGGTGGCCGGCACCCAACAAGCAGAACACCGGCGGCATCCACGGCTCTGCCCTCGGGGCTGAGGAGGTCGCGGCGACCAAGCGCCTCCTCGGCGCCGACCCGGACCGCACCTTCGACGTCGACCCCGAGGTCCTCGCCCACACCCAGCAGGCCGTGGAGCG
>Ga0079224_100009059_pt1 | contig 13535 bp, 10 predicted proteins | sample Stecom2015_FD_80414 | JGI IMG/M metagenome (GOLD analysis project Ga0079224, IMG submission 80414) | Agricultural soil microbial communities from Utah to study Nitrogen management - Steer compost 2015 | ecosystem: Environmental > Terrestrial > Soil > Agricultural land | place: USA: Utah... | reverse complement strand
GGAGCACTGCAACTGCACAACAACTGGAAGTTCGGGGAGCAGGAGAGCGACCGCTTCGTCTCGGACCTCGTGGTCGTGGCCGCACCGGGCGACGGGTTCACCGAGGAGGCCAGGGCCGCCGTCGAGAACCTTCCGGGCGTGGCGGCGGCGGTGTTCTCCTACGGGGTGCCTGTCGACGTCTCCGTGGCCGCCGCGGCTCCGCAGGAGACGGGCGCGATGGTGGTGCACGGCGACGCGGCCGCGGCCGTCGACCTGGACCTGGTCGACGGGGCCTTCGACCCCCTTGACGCGGACGCGGTCCTGGTGACCACCTTCTTCGCCGAGGGCAACGGCCTGTCGGTCGGGGACGGGATCTCGGTCGCCGGCCCCGCCGCCGAACGGGTGTTCCGCGTCTCGGGGATCTACGGGGGCCACGGGTTCCTGAACCGTCCGCTGACGCTGGGGGCCAGCGCGGCGGAGACGATCGGCACAGGCCGCGGACTGCCCGACGGCATCTTCCTCACCGTCGAGGAGTCGGCGTCCCCGCAGGCCGTGCGGCAGGAACTCCAAGCCCGCTTCCCCTCGGGGTTCGACAACGCCCCGTTCGAGATCCACGACCGCGACGACATCCGCCGGGTCTCCACCGAGCAGTGGGCCGAGCAGAACCGCGCCGGCACCACCGCCATCATCCTCGTCGGAGTCTTCCTGGTGCTGGGGGCGGCCAACTCCATCAGCGTCGCCCAGTTCGACCGGAAAAGCGAGTTCCGCAGCATGCGCCTGCTGGGGATCACCTGGCGGCAGATCCACCGCACCGTGGCGGCCGAGACCGTCCTCACGGCCACCCTGGTGTTCGGCGTGGCGGTCCTGGTGGTCCTGTGGATCGCCGTCCTGACGGCGCTGCAGTCCGGCACGGCCGCCCTGTCCCTGCTCCCGCAGATCCTCCCGGTCGCTCCGGTGGCCGCACTCGGCGCGGCGGCGCTGCTGCTCTCCACGGTGGGGACGCTGGGCACGGTGCGCGGCATCCGGAGGGGCCGGTGAGCGCGGGGCCGCTTCTCCACGCAACCGGCGCGGCGGAACGCACACGCCACGGGCACGGGTCCCGCCGGTGCGCGGCGGGACGACAGAGAGGCAGGACGAGATGGCACGGCGGAACGGAACCACGGCCGGGGCGGCGGTGCGCCTGGAGTCGCTGTGGAAGGTGTACGGCACAGGCCAGGCCGAGGTGGTGGCGCTGCGGGACGTCACGGTCGACTTCCCCGCCTCCTCCTTCACCGCGGTCATGGGCCCCTCCGGGGCGGGCAAGACCACGCTCCTGCAGTGCGCGGCCGGACTGGCCGAACCCACCAGGGGCTCGGTCAGGCTCGGCGGCACCGACATCGCGGGCCTGCAGGAGAAGGAACTGGCGCTGGTACGGCGGCAGCGGATGGGCTTCGTCTTCCAGTCGTTCAACCTGCTTCCGGCACTGACCGGCCGGGAGAACACGGTGCTGCCGCTGCAGCTGGCCGGCCGCGGCGTGGACCGGGACTGGCTGGAGCTGATCCTGGAGCGGACCGGGATGCGCGAGCACATCGACCGCTACCCGCACGAACTGTCCGGGGGCCAGCAGCAGCGGGTGGCGATCTGCCGGGCACTGCTGGCCCGTCCCGAGGTGATCTTCGCGGACGAGCCGACCGGGGCGCTGGACAGCCGCACCGGGGAGGAGGTCCTCGCGCTGCTGCGGGCCTCGGTGGACGAACTCGACCAGACGGTGGTCATGGTGACCCACGAGCCGGCGGCCGCGGCCTGCGCCGACCGGGTGCTGTTCCTGCGTGACGGCCGCATCGCCGGCACCCTGGAGCAGCCGACCGCCGCATCGCTCAGGGCCCACCTGGACGCGCTGGAACGCGCCCGGTGACCACGCCGCGGGCTCCCGGCCACCGGGCGGCCCGGAAAGCGGGCGGTGCAGAAGCCCGTGCAGGCGCCCGCGACCGCCAGGATGCCCGCCCCCACGGGGCCCCGACCGGCCCCGCACCGGCTCGCTCGGCCCCGTCCCCGGTTCGGGGGAGGAGCGGGAGCGTTTCGAGGAGCCCCCGTGCGGTCCACACCGGCCGGCGATGGGTGGGGCAGCCGGTCAGCGATCCCCCGTGCTGTACCGAGTCCGCCTCCTCCCCCGAGGCGGGCCGGACGGCGAAGGCACCGTTGCGCTCCACCGGCTCCACGTGCCGCCACGGGGTCGTGCTGTGGAAGAGGCCGTCGACGACCACGACGCCCCGCTCGTCGAGTCGGCCCCGGAGGTACCACCCGGCAGCCAGAGAGCGGCCGGGAGTCCGCCGAACGTCCCGGAGCCGAGGAACACCTGCCCCGGAGACCGGGCCTCCGTTCCCATCGCGATCCCGGGAAGAAGCGTGAACAGGGCCGAGAACCACGCCACGGCCTGGCAGACAGGCCTCCGTACGACCAGCTGCCCCTTCCCGCGCACACGAGAGGGTCCGTTCCCGACGGGCTTCCCCGGGCCGGGGGACAGCCGTACCGGCCCGGGACCTCCGCGGTTCCCCGAAACCCGCCGCGGCCCCGACCGCCGCGGCCCCCGCGGTGGACGGCCGCACCGCCCTTCCGGCTCGGCGGTGCGACGACTACCGGCCGCCTCCGTCCGTCTCGGCCACCCGGGCGGCGAAGACCTCGACCGCGTCGAAGCGCACGGAGCGGAGCACGTCGAAGGAGTGCTGCGCCCCCGGCAGCTCCGCGTGGCAGACCGGGGCAGCCGAGACCTGCCGCAGCGCCGAGACGAAGCGGCGGGCGTCCGCCGCGGGCACCAGCGTGTCGTGGTCGCCGTGGACCACGAGGAACGGCGGCGCGCCGGCGTGGACCCGCGCCGTCGGCGAGGTCTCGGCCCCGCTCATCCCGTAGTAGGCGCCGAAGTAGCCGTACAGGCACACGGCGGCGGCCACCGGGGGTCCGGTGTCCGCCGCAGCGGCCCGGTGGGCGGGCTCCTCCGCGGCGAGGGCGAGCAGCGCGGCCAGGTGGGCGCCCGCGGAGCTGCCCGCCACCACCACCGTGTCCCCGTCCGCGCCGTGGACCGCACCGTGTTCGCGCACCCAGGCGACCACCTGCCTGGCGTCGGCCAGGTGCTCGGCGAGGCCCGCCCCGGGACGCAGCCGGTCGTTCACGCTGACGCACACCCACCCCCGCGCGGCGAACCGGTGGAGCAGGGCACGCGCCTCACGGTCCTTGCCTCCGCCGGTGTACCCGCCGCCGTGCAGGTACACCAGCGCGGGGCGGCCCCCGGGCCGGGAGCGGTGCCGGTAGACGTCGAGCAGGTGGCGTCTGCCCGCGTCCCCGTAGGGGGTGTCCGCGATCCGTTCGACGCCGCGGGGCCGCACCGGCAGCGGCACGAGCAGGGTCCGCAGGAGGTCGCGCCGCCGGGGCGCGGGGGTGCGCACGGGCGCGCCGAACCCTTCGGCCAGGGCCCGGTCCAGGACGGGCCTGGCGCGCAGGCCCCGCCGTGCCAGGAGCACGAGTCCCACCGAGGTCGCGGCGGCCAGGGCGACGGCCGCCCAGGCGGCGGGTGAGGCGACGTCGCCCTGGGCGAAGACCAGCGCGGTCGCGGCCGACAGCCAGACCAGCGCGAGGAACGGCTGCTCGTTGAGCAGCAGCCCCGACCAGAAGGCGACGACGGCGAGCACGCGGGGCCGGGACGGCGCGGCCAGGGCGAACCCCGTGCACCACGCGACGAGTGCCACGGTGGCCAGGTAGCCGACGGGCACGCTCACCCGCGCGTCCCGGCTGAAGGGGCCAGGCCGGCCACGAGCACCACGGCGACCACCAGGTGCAGCGCCACCAGCACCGCCAGGGCCGCGGTGCTGGTGGCGCCCAGCGGTCCGAGCAGCGACACCGCGCCCACCGCGACGGCGATCCCCGTCCAGACCCGCCGCGGCCGCCGCAGGAACCGTTCCAACAGCGCGAGCAGCGCCCAGGCCGCCGACGCGGCGGCCAGGCTCGCGACGGCCACCGCACCCGCCCCCACCTGCTGGACCGTCGCGCCGGTGCGGACGGACAGGTCGACCCCGGCCACCACGACCGCCAGCCCCCACACCGCCAGCGCGGCGGCCGTCGCGGCGACCACCGTCACCCCCCGCCGCACGGCCGTGCCGCCCGTCGCACGCCGCGGTCCCGTGTTCTGCGTCGACATGGGTCCTGCTCCCCTCATCGGAGCCGGACGGACGGTCCGCCCGGCTCCCCCAGCGTCGCCGCGCCGGTGTAAAACCCGCATCGGTCGCGCGGCCAGGCCGCCCCCGACTTTGGTCGGGGGCGGCCCCTCCCCCGGTGGGAGGCGGCGCCGACCGCGCGGGGCTTACCCTTTCCGGGTGACCGACCTGTTCCCCGACGGATCGGGGCCCGTACAGCGACGCGTCCCCCTTCCCGGCGCGCTCGGCGCGGCCGCCGGGGTGGCCGCGCTGGCGGCGCTGGCGGCCTGGGCGCGCCACGCCACCGCTCCCGCCGAGGGCCTGCTGCCGCTCGACCTGGCGCTGGCGGTGCTGGGCGGTCTGGCCGTGCCGCTGCTGCTGCGGTACCCGCTGGCGGGCACGCTCGGGCTCACCGCGGCGGCGACCCTGTCGGTGTCCCTCACCCCGGCGGCTTCGCTGGGCGTGCTCCTGGTCGCGCAGCGGCGCGGTCTGCCGGTCGCGGCCGCGGTGGCCGCGGCGGGCGTCGCGGCGCACGCCGCGCAGGGGGTGTGGCGACCGCACGAGGACGTCTCCCTGGGCTGGTGGCTGGCGCTGGTGGCGGTGGGCTACGGCGCGCTGGTCGGCTGGGGGGTGCTGCTGCGGACCCACCGCGCGCTGGCCTGGGCGCTGCGGGAGCGGGCCCGCCGCGCCGAGGCCGAGCAGGGGCGGCGGGTGGCCGAGGCGCGGATGCTGGAACGCACCCGCCTGGCCCGCGAGATGCACGACGTGCTGGCGCACCGGCTGTCCCTGCTCGCCACCTACGCGGGTGCGCTGGAGTACCGCCCCGACTCGGCGCCGGAGAAGCTGGCGCACGCCGCGGGGGTGGTGCGCGCCGGCGCCCACCAGGCGCTGGAGGAGCTCCGTGAGGTCATCGGCCTGCTGCGGGACTCCGACGGCGCGGCGGGGCCGACCCCGGTCTGGGCCGATCTGGCCGGGTTGGTCGAGGAGTCCCGCGCCGCCGGGGCGCAGGTGGTGCTCAGCGACAGGACGGTCGAGCCGGAGACGCTGCCCGCCTCGGTGGTCCGCACCGCCTACCGTGTGCTGCAGGAGGGGCTGACCAACGCCCGCAAGCACGCTCCCGGCCAGCCGGTGCGGCTGGTGCTGGAGGGGCGGCCCGGGCAGCACCTGGTGCTGGAGGTGCGCAATCGGCTCGTCGCCGGGGACGTGCCGCAGTCCGTCCCCGGCAGCGGCACCGGCCTGGTCGGCCTGACCGAACGGGTGCGCCTGTGCGGCGGACAGCTGGACCACGGGGCCTTCTCGGGGGAGTTCCGGTTGTGCGCCCGGCTAGCATGGCCTGCGTGAGCCGTCCGCTGCGGGTGCTGATCGTCGACGACGACGCGCTGGTGCGCGCGGGACTGGCGATGATGCTCGACGGCGCCGAGGGCATCGCCGTGGTGGGCGAGGCCGCCGACGGCGAGGAGGCGGTCGCGCTCGCCGGCACCCGCTTCCCCGACGTGGTGCTCATGGACCTGCGGATGCCGGGGGTGGACGGCGTCGCCGCCACCCGCAGGCTGCGCGGCACTCCCCGTCCGCCCGAGGTCGTCGTGCTGACCACCTTCGACTCCGACGACGACATCCTGCGCGCGCTGCGCGCCGGGGCCAGCGGCTACCTGCTCAAGGACACCCCGCCGCCACGGATCGCGGAGGCCGTCCGCCGGGCCGCCGACGGGGAGCCGGTGCTGTCTCCCCGGGTCGCCCGCCGCCTCATGGACCGGGTGGCCGTGCACGCCGAGTCCCGTCGGCGGGCGCGGGCCGCGCTGGCCGCCCTCAGCCCCCGCGAGTACGAGGTGGCGCTGGCGGTGGCCCGGGGCCGCAGCAACGCCGAGATCGCCGCGGAACTGCTGTTGAGCGTGGCCACGGTCAAGGCCCACGTCTCGACCGTTCTGGCCAAACTCGCCCTGGACAACCGCACCCAGCTGGCCCTGCTCGCCCACGACGCCGGACTGGAGTGAACGGGGCGCACCCCCGGAGCCCGGGTGTACGCCTCATCCCCGGGTCGCGGCGATCCGGGCGACGGCCTCCGGCAGGCGGGGGTCGGCGGCCGACCAGATCCCGTCGGGCCCGCTGAGCACCCCCGCCTCCCGCAGCCGTGACCGGACCCGTTCGGGGGCGTGCGGGAAGGCCACGGCCGCCACACGGCCCGAGCGGTCGGGCGCGTGGGCGAGCACGTTGCCGACGGCCTGCTCGCAGTCGGGGCCGAGCAGCAGGACCAGTGCCGCGGCGTCGCGCAGCGCCTCGCGCCACAGCGCCGCGTTGTCCACGTCGCGGGGGCTGCCCATCAGGCACAGCGGGACGGGCCAGTCGGGGCGGCGCACGGCCCGGCTGACGGTGAGCTCCACGGTGACGGGCGTGTACGGGTCGACCGGGTAGTCCATGCACAGCAGAGCGCCCCGGTCCCCGGTGAGCGCGGCGACGAAGGCGCGTTCCTGTTCCAGGGTGGCCGCGACGACCACGACCTTGCGGGCTCCGCTGCGGTCGTGGTCGAGGTCGATCCCGACCATCCCGGCCTCGGCCAGGTCCTGGCAGACCTTGGCGACCAGGCCGAGCGGCAGGCCGGTCTCGGCCGCGAGCTCGGCCAGCACCGCGGGGCCCCGGTGCAGTCTGGCGACGATCGCGGGGGTGGCGGGGCTGGGACACAGGGAGTGCGCGTGGGTGACCGCGTGGCCGACGGCGTCGGTGGTCTCGGTCAGGCGCAGGGTCTCGGTGTGTCTGAGGGGGCGCTGCGACCAGCGGGAGGGAAGGCCCAGGAGAGGGCGGAGGCTGCTGGTGGGGACGGTCACGGGGTTCCTCCGGGAGGGGGCGAGCCGTCCATAGTGTCGCCGCAACGGACGGCGGGATCAACCCGGGAGTGCCCAGGTCGGGCTGCGCCGGTTCGGATGCGCCCCTCCGAGGAATCTGAAATCATCCGAAGTATCCTCAAACCCCTGAGGCACAGGGGTTCCACAACCGTCCTGTGTTATGGAGACCACGCACATGCCCCCCTTGTCACCCCGGGTGTTGATCGTCGGGGCCGGACAGTCCGGTCTTTTCCTCGGACACCGCCTGCTCGACCTGGGCTTCCGGGTCGAACTGATCACCAACCAGACCTCCCTGGAGATCCGGGAGAGCCCGGCTTCGGTCACCCAGTTCGCCGCACCGTCCACGCGGGCCCTGGAGGAGCAGGCCGGACTGGACCTGTGGCGTGAGCAGGCGCCGCGGTTCGAACGGGTCCACCTGTCGATGATCCCCCCGCAGGGGGATGCCTTCCGCTTCTCCGGGCGCCTGGGCGCCTCCGCCATCGGTGAGCGGATCGGCGGGCACGCGGTCAGCGTGGACCGCCGCGTCAAGATGGCCGACTGGTTGGAGTACCTGGAGGACAAGGGCGCCAAGGTCCACATCCAGACCGCCACCCTGGCCGACCTGAAGTACTACGTCAGGATGTACGACCTGGTGGTGGTGGCCGTGGGCGCCGGCCAGCTCGGCGACCTGTTCCAGATCGACCAGAGCCGCTTCTCCGGCGCGCACGAGCGGGTGATGGTCCAGGCGATTCTCGACGGGGTGGCCTGGGAGGGCGAGCGGCAGCTCGACGTCTACACCTCCCCCCACGGGGAGGTGTTCCTGACCCCGTTCCTGACCTCCCAGGGGGAGGCCACCAGCGTGACCATGCTCAGCACTCCGGGGGGCGGACTGGACGCCGAGGGCATGGCTGGACGCCATCCCGGACCGCTGCTGGCGGGCATGCAGACCCTGCTGCGCGAGCACCTGCCCGAGGTCTACGAGCGCATCGCGCACCTGGGGATCGACGACCTGGTGGGCGGCCCCAAGGACATCACGTACTCGAAGTTCACCCCGATGGTGCGCAAGCCGGTCGCCTTCCTCGACGGCGTCCCCATGCTGGGCATGGCCGACGTGGTCGTCACCTCCGACCCGATCGCCGGGCAGGGGTGGGCGAACTCGACCTTCTGCGCCCAGATCTACGCGGACGCGATCGCCGAGCACGCCCACTCGGGACAGCCGTTCGACGCGGAGTTCATGGAGAGCGCGTTCGAGCGGTTCTACCAGGAGCGGGGACGCTACAGCGCGGTCCTGGCCGAGATGGTGCACAACTTCTGGCGGGGGACGCTGCCGCCCCACTTCGGTGCCCTGGTCGAGGCGGTGCTGCGCTACCCGGAGGTCGCCGACCGGTGGATCAGCGGCTTCAACGACCCGGCCGACTACGAGCGGTGGATGTTCGACCCGCAGGCCGCACAGGACTACATCGCCGAGGTCGCCGCCCGGGCCGGAAGCTGAGCGGGGCCGTTCCGTCGGGGCCCTCGGTACCGGCCCGAACCGGAGCGGCCCCGTTTCCCCGCGAATAAACCATGAGAAAAGTCAAATTTGTTTCTTATGGTGCAAATGCCGACCATTGGTAAAGTTTCGGGCATGGCTTATGTGAAAACCGGATGCGGATCCTCATGGAAGTCGCATCCGGTTTTTCGTGCGCGCCGGCGCCCTCCCTGGCAGGACGCGCTCCCTGGCCACCCTCTCACCTCGTCCCCATCGAGCCCAACTCGACAATTTTTCCCCCATCTGGAAGAGGTTGTGTCGTGACCGAAAACAGGGCGAACAGCAAGCTGTACAGCCACTGGTGGATGAGCAAGGGCTACACCCTCGGTGTGATCTGGTTCAGCCACGCCTGCGTGTGGCAGGTGCCCAACAGCATCCTGCACCGCAACCACCGCGACAACGTCGGCCAGAACCACCTGACCGTCGGTCCCGGCAACGGCTACTTCCTGGGCAAACTCCCCAAGGACACCCCGCTGCGCACCCTGCACCTGCTCGACCTCAACCCGGCCTGCCTGGAGATCACCCGCAAGCGTCTCGGCAACCGGTTCGACGTCCGCACCGCCGAGCAGGACGCCCTCAAGCCGTGGCCGGTGGAGCCGGACAGCCTCGACTCGGTCGACTCCCACATGATGCTGCACACCGTGCGCGGCAAGGACATGTGGGACAAGGAGCCGCTGATGGCCGAGGCGGCCCGCGCCCTCAAGCCCGGCGGCCGCTTCTTCGGCTGCACCGTCCTCGGCAAGGGCGAGGAGCTGCGCATCAACCCGCTGGCGCGCAGGTTCCTCGACCTCTACAACAGCCAGGAGAACACCTTCTGCAACCTCGACGACACCCCCGAGGACCTGCGGAAGGTCCTGGAGAAGCACTTCTCCGCGGTCGACTTCCGGGTGGTCGGCGCCGTGGGCGTGTGGGTGGCGACCAAGTAGACATCGGGGCGGCCGGGCTCTCCGCTCCACCGGCCGCCCCCGCCCGCACACCGCGGCCCCCGCCGCCTCTCTTCGGCACATCCCCCAACCAGCAACCACACGTCACTTCTGTCCAGGTCTCTGTTCAACCGTTCTCGTGACGAGGTTTTGTCGTGCCCGAAAACAGTCAGTCCCCCCGTCCGTCAGGACCGCTCATCGCGATCACCGGCATCGGCTGCCGACTGCCCGGGGGCGTCGACTCCCCCACCGCCCTGTGGGACGCCATGGTCAGGGGCGAATCCCTCCTCTCCCCGGTCCGGGGCGAACGCTGGGAGCAGATGTCCTCGCAACTGCACCCCGAACAGCGTCCGGAGCAGCCGTGGACCATCGGGGTGATCGACGACATCGAGGCGTTCGACCACCAGGCGTTCTCCATCCCCGCCCACGAGGCCGCACAACTCGACCCGCAGCAGCGCATGGTGCTGGAGGTCGTCGTCGAGGCGCTGAACGACGCGGGCCTTCCCCCCTCCTCACTGGCCGGGAGCCGCACCGGGGTGTGGACGGGATCGGCCTGCTTCGACCAGGGCCTGATGACCATGCAGCCGGGACGGCTCCAGCGGATGACGACCATGGCCGGAGCGGCCATGGCGATGCTGGCCAACCGCGTCTCCTACCACCTCAACCTGCGCGGGCCGTCCATGAACGTCGACACCGCCTGTTCCGCCTCGGGCACCGCCCTGCACCTGGCCCGCCAGTCCCTGCTCCTGGGAGAGGTCGACACCGCCATCGTCATCGGCGTCAACCTCATGCAGTTCTCCGGCATCACCGCGGGCTTCGTCGACGGCGGGGTGATCGCCACCGACGGGATGTGCCGCCCCTTCGACGAGGACGGCAAGGGGTACGTGCGCGCCGAGGCGACCGCGGCCCTCGTGCTGCGCCGCCTGGACGCCGCACAGGAGTCCCGCGACCGCGTCTACGCGCTCGTCCGCGGCTCGGCCGCCAACTGCGACGGCTACTCGCCCGCCGGCCTGTACGCCCCCAACCCGTCGGTGCACCTGGAACTGCTGAAGCAGGCCTACGACAGCGCGGGCATGGACCCCGCCCACGTCGACTACGTGCAGTGCCACGGCACCGGCACCAAGGCCGGGGACTCCTCCGAGGGCCGCGCCCTGGCCCGCGTCCTGGCCCCGGGCCGCGAGGGGCCGCTGGTCATCGGCTCGGTCAAGTCCCTGATCGGCCACACCGAGGGAGCCTCCGGCGTGGTCGGGGTGATCGCGGCCGCGCTGTCGCTGTACCACGCCACCATCCCGCCCACAGCGTGCCACGAGACGATCCGCTCCACCCTCAAACGGCTCCCCCTTCGGGTGCCCACCGCCCCGGAGCCGTGGCCGCAGACCGGGCGGCCGCGTACCGCGGGCGTGAGCGCCTTCGGCCTGGGCGGCTCCAACGTCCACATCGTCCTGGAACAGGCCCCCGAACCCGTAGCCGAGGACGCGGACGACACGGCCGCGCGCCCCCGCCTCATCCCCGTCAGCGCGCTGTCGGAGCCCCGGCTGCGCGACCTCGCCGCGGCCTGGGCCCCGGTCCTGGCCGACAGCACCGACCTGGGCCGGGCGGCCTCCACCGCGCAGCACCGCCGCGACCACCACCCCGTGCGCGCCGCCGTCGTCGCCGAGAGCCCGCAGCAGGCCGCCGCGGCCCTGACCGCCCTGGGCGAGGGCCGCTCCCACCCCGCCCTGGTCGGCCCGGCCGGCGCACCGTCCCAACCGGGACGGCTGGTGTGGATGTTCGCCGGCCAGGGTTCCCAGCACGCCGACATGGCCCGCGCCTGCCACGCCGAACTGCCGGTGTTCCGCGAGGCGCTGGAGGAGGCCCGCGCGGCCCTGGCCGCGCACCTGGGACGGCAGCCGTGGCGTCCGGGCGAGCCGATCCCCGACTTCGAGACCGCCCAGCACGCCATCTGGCTCACCCAGGTCGCCCAGGCCGCGACCTGGCGGCACTGGGGCTACGTGCCCGACGCGGTGATCGGCCACTCCCTGGGCGAGGTCGCCGCCGCGCACGCCGCCGGAGCCCTCAGCCTGGACGACGCCGCCCGGGTGGTGGCCGCGCGCAGCGCCCTGCTCGCCGAACTCGAACCGGTCGGCGGCCTGCTGGTCACCGACCTGACCGCCGAGCGCGCCGAGGAGGTCATCGCCGCGCACGGCCGGGTCGGCACACTGGTGGCGGCGGCCTACAACGCCCCCGACACCACCGTCCTCAGCGGTCCCGAAAAACCCTTGGAGGAGCTGCGCGCCGCCCTGGACGCCCAGGGCGTGTTCACCCGCCGGGTGCCCAACGACGTGCCCGCCCACTCCCCCAGCGTGGCACCGCTCACCGCGCGCCTGGCCGCCGCCCTGGACGGCATCGCCCCCCGCGGCAGCGACGTCGTCTTCCACTCCACCGCCGAGGCCGCCGTCGTCGACGGCGCGGCGCTGGACGCCGCCTACTGGGCGCGGCAGCTGCGCTCCCCCGTCCGCTTCACCGACGCCCTCGCCCAGGCGGTGGACGACGGCGCGACAGTGCTGGAGCTGGGCGGACGCTCCACCCTGGGCCGTGGTGCCACCGCCACCCTGGCCGAGCGCGGCACGGATGCGGCCGTGGTGTCCGCGGGCGACGCCGACCGCGGTGACCACGCCGCGCTGCTGGACCAGCTCGCCGCCCTGCACACCCGCGGCCACTCCCCCGCCCGCTGGCCTGAACCGGTGCGCTCCCCGGTGCGGCTGCCCGTGCGCTGGGACCACGGCCAGCTGTCCGACACCGCCGCGGCCGCGCCCACCCTGGCCGAGGCCCTCACCGTGTCCGAGCCCGACCCGGCCACGGTCCTCGAGGCCCTCGTGCACCTGGTCGCCGACACCCTGGGCATCACCCCCGAGGAGGTGGACGTGGACCGCTCCCCCATCGACTTGGGCCTGTCCTCGGTCGCGATGATCGGCCTGCGCGACCTCTTCCACGAAGCGCATCCGGCTCTGTCCACCTTCGGCGTGCGTCTGCTGTTCGACCCCACCGTCACCCTCACCCAACTCTCCGAGGCCATCCTCGACCACTGCCACGGCGTGCCCGTGGGCTGACGCCACGCACTCCCCGCCCTCTCCCTTGAGGCAGGCACCCGGGCGTGCTCTCGGCACTGGGCCGCGAGCACGCCCGGGACGCGGACACGGGAGTTGCGCCACCGCAGGGAGGCTCACAGCCCGGGCTGCACCAAGCGGTCGGGACGGTGGGCGTCGGAGCCAGAGACCGAAGAACTGTTCGGCTCGTTGTCAGGTTCGACTTCGACCAACGAGACCGTGAGAGCCGAAGTCCCACCTCCGAACTTGCGACCGGCCCTGCTTCCCGCTCGCAGGACCGCGCTCGGGCACGTTTCCTCTCACATCCCGCTGTCCCGGTAGCGCAGAACGTAGCGAGCGAACCACCACGAGTGGGACACCTCCGCGAAACTGGCCTAGAGTGGTGCCAGAGAGAAGACTGCCCGCAACACAGGTAACGCGCAGATAACGCCTCGCAAAGTCGCAGGTCAGCTTCTCCGAGCCCCACGCACGTGGGGATGGACCGTCGCTGAGACCGCAGCCAAGTACCTCGGGGTCCCGAGCCCCACGCACGTGGGGATGGACCGGCGATGATCGGTGTGCCGCGGGCGATGATCAGCCGAGCCCCACGCACGTGGGGATGGACCCCGTCAACCCGGCGGCCGGGTCACGGCCTCCACCCGAGCCCCACGCACGTGGGGATGGACCGCGACATCTCGACGTGGATGCCAGTCGACCGTGCCGAGCCCCACGCACGTGGGGATGGACCTCCTAGAATTATCCCCTTCTCGGGGGTGAACCTCCGAGCCCCACGCACGTGGGGATGGACCGGCGGCGTCGGGGTCGGCACCGGCGGCCAGCTCCCGAGCCCCACGCACGTGGGGATGGACCGCTGAAGCAGCTCCGGGCCGACCTCGCCGCGGGCCGAGCCCCACGCACGTGGGGATGGACCGGTCGAGTACCAGTCGCCAGCCATCAGACGGATCCGAGCCCCACGCACGTGGGGATGGACCGGCCGCCCGGTGAAACGAGAACTCCTCCTCACCGCCGAGCCCCACGCACGTGGGGATGGACCGGCGCTG
>Ga0079224_100009057_pt1 | contig 13539 bp, 9 predicted proteins | sample Stecom2015_FD_80414 | JGI IMG/M metagenome (GOLD analysis project Ga0079224, IMG submission 80414) | Agricultural soil microbial communities from Utah to study Nitrogen management - Steer compost 2015 | ecosystem: Environmental > Terrestrial > Soil > Agricultural land | place: USA: Utah... | reverse complement strand
TCGACGATGTTGAACGCGCAAAACTGGATCCCATCTTAGATTTCAAGGGAAAAAAGCGATGAGTCGCGAAATTCTTCTTTTGGTCGACGCCTTGGCGCGTGAAAAGAATGTCGAACGTGAAGTGGTTTTTGGAGCGCTTGAAAGTGCGCTGGCCTCCGCCATGAAGAAGCGTTTCAAGGAAGACGCCGATATTCGCGTTTCGATCAATCGTCAGACCGGGGAACACGAAGGTTTTCGCCGCTGGTTGGTCGTACCTGACGAGGCCGGCCTGCAGGAACCTGACCGCCAAGAGCTGCTCAGCGACGCGCTGGAGATTGTTCCCGACATCGAAGTGGGCGAGTACATCGAGGAGCCGCTGGAACCCGAGGAATTTGGTCGCATCGGCGCCCAGGCAGCCAAGCAGGCAATTCTTCAGAAGATCCGCGACGCCGAGCGTGAGCAAGTGCTCAATGACTTTCTCGAACGGGGCGAAACCATCGTTTCCGGTACGGTCAAGCGCATGGACAAAGGCGACGCCATTATTGATACCGGCAAGATCGAATGCCGGCTGCCTCGCTCCGAGATGATTCCTCGCGAAAATATCCGGGTGGGCGACCGCATTCGTGCTTGGGTAGCACGCATCGATCACGCTGCCCGAGGCCAGCAGGTCATTCTTTCTCGCACGGCGCCCGAATTCATTCGCGAGCTCTTCGAGAACGAAGTGCCCGAAATCGAACAGGGGCTGCTAGAGATCAAAGCCGCTGCCCGCGACCCGGGTGTCCGCGCTAAAATCGCCGTAGTGGCGTACGACAAACGCATTGACCCCATCGGTACCTGCGTGGGCATGCGCGGTTCTCGTGTCACCGCCGTGCGCAATGAGCTGGGTGGTGAACAAGTCGATATCGTGCTGTGGGCTGACGACCCCGCAGAATTCGTAATTGGCGCCCTTGCGCCGGCTCATGTCGAGTCCATTGTGGTGGACGAAGACAAGCGAGCCATGGATGTTGTGGTTGACGCTGAAAACCTTCCCAAGGCGATCGGTGCTCGTGGTCAGAACGTCAGACTCGCGTCTGAACTGACCGGCTGGCAGATCAACATCATGACGCCGGAAGAAAGCCAGAATCGCCAGGAAGAAGAACGCGCAGAACTGCGTCAGACGTTCATTGAGCGGCTGGACGTCGATGAGGAAGTGGCCGATATCCTCATCGATGAAGGGTTCACGGGCCTGGAGGAAGTGGCTTATGTGCCGATCCAGGAACTGCTCGAGATCGAAGCCTTTGACGAAGAAACCGTCAATGAACTTCGTACCCGCGCGCGTAACGCCCTGCTGACCGAGGCCATCGCCCAGGAAGAACGAATGAGCGCCGCTCAGGATCTCCTGGAAATTGAAGGGTTGACCCCAGAACTGGTCGCCAAGCTGGCGGAGAACGATATTCTCGATATCGACTCGCTGGCGGAGCTCTCGACGGATGAACTGTCCGAAATGACCGGTCTGAGCGAAGAAGAAGCCAGTGACTTCATCATGAAGGCGAGAGCGCACTGGTTCGATGATGAAGCCTGACGTCGGTCAGGAGACAACCGGGTTCAACCATATTGAAAAATAGTAGTAGCAAGCAAGCAAGAGAGAGTCGAATGCCGAGTAACACCGTCGCCCAGTTCGCCGTTGAACTGAAAATGCCCGCGAACGCACTGCTGGAGCAGTTGCGTGCCGCTGGCATTGATATCAAATCGGTCGACGACCCTGTGACCGACGCGGATAAGGCGAAGCTCCTCGATTCGCTGCGTCGGGCGCACGGTGCGTCGGAAAGTCAGAAGATCACGCTGACGCGCCGCCAGACTTCCGAGATCCGTCAGGCTGACGGTTCCGGTCGCTCGCGCACGATTCCGGTGGAAGTGAGGAAGAAGCGGGTGTTCGTCAAGCGCGACCCTCGGGAGCTAGCTGCGGAAGCCGCTCGTGCAGCCGAGCAGGCACGCGCCGACGCGGAAGCAGAGGCGTCTGCGAAGGCTCCCGAAGCCGAGGCGCCGGCACCAGTGGTGCAGGCCGAAGTGCCGGCAGCCAAACCGGTTGCCGCTGAAGCCCCCGTTGCTGACCCCGTCGCGCCGGTGTCTGAAAAGCCCGTCGAGACTCCTCCTGCTGCTCCTGCTCAACCTGAGGAAAAAGCCACTGTGGTAAAGGAAGAGGCTGCAGCCGAGAAGGCTGAAGCCAAGGCGCCAGTCGCCGAAACTGTCAAGCCGGTTGAGCCGGATGCAAAACCCGCCCCGGTCGAAGCCCCTGCAGCAGAAAAGCAGGCCGAACCGGTCAAGCCGGCGCCGGCAGCTGAAGCCAGCAAGGAAGCTACCAAGCCTGCCCAGGCGGCACCAGCAGCAGCCAAGCCAGCCGAGTCCAAACCTGCCCGTGCTGCGGCTCCCAAAGCCCCCGCGCGTCAGGCGGCCGCCAGCGACAGCGCTGGGTCCAACGCCTCACGGTCCAATGACGATGACCGCGAGCGCGCTCGCAAGGCTGCCGAGGCCGAGGCCGCGGCATTGCGCGCCATGTTGAACCGTCCGCGCAAAGTCCTGAAGGCGCCGGAACCGGAAGGTATTTCCGGCACCCTGCACAAACCTGCAGGCAAGGGCAAGAAAGACGCCAAGGCCGGCGACGCCAAGGGCGTTTCCAAGGCGGCCGAAACCGGTGCATGGAAGGAAGACGGCGGGCGCAAGAAGCCGGCGGCGAAGGAAGCAGCTGCTCCGGCCGCACCTAGCCGCGACGGCTGGCGTGCGGGCGGCAAGGGCAAGGGTGGGCGTGGCGCTCGTGGGCGCAATGCGCAACAGGAACGTCGCGAACCGCAAGTCCAAGAATTCATTGCACGTGAAGTGCACGTTCCGGAAACCATTACGGTTGCGGATCTCGCCCACAAGATGGCAGTGAAGGCGGCCGAAGTGATCAAGCACCTCATGAAGCTGGGTCAGATGGTGACCATCAACCAGGTTCTGGACCAAGAAACGGCCATGATCGTGGTTGAGGAACTTGGCCATACAGCCATTGCGGCCAAACTGGATGACCCGGAAGCCTTCCTCGTTGAATCCGAAGCGCAGGATGCCGAGGCCTTGTCTCGTGCACCGGTCGTCACGGTGATGGGCCACGTTGACCACGGCAAGACCTCTTTGCTGGATTACATCCGACGCACCAAGGTTGCTTCCGGCGAGGCCGGCGGCATCACGCAGCACATCGGCGCGTATAACGTGAAGACCGACCGCGGTATGGTCACATTCCTTGACACCCCGGGTCACGAGGCGTTTACAGCCATGCGTGCCCGCGGCGCCAAGGCCACCGATATCGTGATTCTGGTTGTGGCCTCGGACGACGGCGTCATGCCACAAACTCGTGAGGCCATCCATCACGCTCAGGCCGCTAACGTGCCTATGGTTGTGGCCATTACCAAGATCGACAAGCCGGAAGGCAATCCTGAACGGGTCAAGCAGGAGCTTGTGGCTGAGCAGGTTGTGCCTGAGGAATACGGTGGCGACGTCCCGTTCATCGGTGTGTCGGCCAAAACGGGCCAGGGCATAGACGAGCTCCTCGAAAACGTGCTTCTGCAGGCCGAAATTCTTGAGCTGACCGCTCCGGTCGAAGCGCCCGCCAAGGGCCTCGTCATCGAGGCGCGTCTCGACAAGGGGCGCGGTCCCGTGGCTACCATTCTGGTACAGAGCGGCACACTCCGTCGCGGCGATGCGGTACTGGTCGGTGCGAGCTTTGGGCGGGTTCGGGCCATGCTGAGCGATCAGGGCAAGAGCGTCACTGAGGCTGGCCCATCGATCCCGGTCGAAATTCAGGGTCTTACCGATGTTCCGCAGGCCGGCGATGAACTCATCGCCATGGCTGATGAGCGCAAGGCGCGGGAAATTGCTCTGTTCCGTCAGGGCAAGTACCGTGACGTCAAACTGGCGCGTCAGCAGGCTGCCAAGCTCGAGTCCATGTTCGAGAACATGGGTGAAGGTCAGCAGACTCTGTCGCTGATCATCAAAACCGACGTTCAGGGTTCGCAGGAAGCGCTGGTACAGTCCTTGGTCAAGCTTTCCACTGACGAAGTCCGCGTACAGGTTGTTCACGCGGCTGTCGGCGGTATTTCGGAAAGCGACGTCAACCTGGCAATCGCTTCCAATGCAGTCATTATCGGCTTCAACGTGCGTGCTGAACAAAGCGCCAAGAAGCTGGCCGAGAACAACGGTATTGACCTGCGTTACTACAACATCATCTACGACGCCGTCGACGAAGTCCGTAACGCGCTATCCGGCATGCTTGCTCCTGAGAAGCGTGAGGAGGTCATCGGCATGGTCGAGATCCGCGAGGTCTACAGCATCTCGCGCATCGGTAAGGTGGCTGGTTGTATGGTCACGGATGGCGTGGTGCGTCGCGACTCCCAAGTCCGTCTGCTGCGCAACAACGTGGTCCTTTGGACTGGTCATCTGGAATCCCTGCGTCGTTTCAAGGACGACGTCAAGGAAGTCCGCTCTGGTTTCGACTGCGGTATCACCTTGCGTGGCAACAACGATATCGAGGTCGGCGACCAGCTCGAGATCTTCGAGATCCGCGAGATCGCACGGACTCTCTAAATCAGCACTATGGCTCGACACAAGACTCGACAGAACGCAGGCCGGAACATCCGGCTTGCCGACCAGATCCAGAAGGATCTGGCCGGCATCATCCAGCGCGAGATCGACGTGTCGCGAACGGGGCTCATCACTTTGACGAGCGTGGACCTGTCCCCCGATTACGCGCATGCGAAGGTCTATTTCACGGTGCTCGGCGCGGAGCCAGCCGCAGCTGCGGCGGCTCTGAACGAGAAAGCTGGGTGGTTCCACTCCCTGCTGTTCAAACTGCTTCACATTCACACAGTGCCCACGCTGCGCTTCATCCATGATGAAGGTCTTGAGCGTGGCTTGCACCTCTCCAAGCTGATCGATCAAGCTAATCGCAGCGACGGCAGGGAAGAGCTCCCGCCGCCTGACGAACCCGACGAACGCGACTGAACTCCAGCGCCAGGCCTCGTCCGCGTCTTCGCAGCCCCCGGGTAAAGCAGATTCCAGACGATCCGCCCTGGCGGCTGGTCAAGCACATCTGCACATCTACTCTTTGAAAACATATTTCCACTATGCGGGCCTCTAAACGACGCGGGCAGCTGCTCGACGGTGTCCTGTTGCTGGACAAGCCAGAGGGTCTCTCCAGCAACCACGCCCTGCAAAGGGCCAAGCGGGCGCTGGACGCTCGCAAGGCTGGGCATACCGGCACGCTCGACCCTTTCGCAACAGGCCTTCTGATCTGCTGTATGGGACGGGCCACCAAAATTTGCGGCCCCATGCTCAATGCGGACAAAACGTATGTAGCGACAGTACGTTTTGGCGAGGAAACCGATAGCGGTGACCTTACCGGCAACATCACCATGAAGGCGTCGGACGACTTTCAAGGTGTGAGCCAGGAGGCACTATTGCAAGTGCTCCCTGAGTTCCGGGGCGAAATTCAGCAAGTCCCGCCCATGTACTCAGCCCTCAAGAAAGACGGCCGGCCGCTTTATGAATACGCCCGACAGGGTATCGAACTGGAACGCCCGCCTCGACAGGTGACAATCTACCGCCTAGAACTTCTCGATTCTGACGGCATGCAGGCGCGTTTGCTGGTTGACTGCAGCAAGGGGACCTACATCCGTACCCTGGCGCAGGACATTGGCCGCCGGCTCGGCTGTGGCGCCCACTTGGTGGCTTTGCGCCGCACCCGTATCGGGCCGTTCGATATATCGGATTCCATTGGTCTGGAAGCGCTCCAGACCATGGAGCAGCCCCAACAAACACTGATTCCTCTGCATGCTTTACCCGCCGGCCTGATGCCTGCGGCTCCCACACAAAAGGACGATTTATGAAACGCGCATTGCGTAATGTGGCGATCATCGCACACGTCGATCACGGCAAGACAACGCTGGTCGATCAGTTGCTCCGCCAGGCGGGTACATTCCGCGACAACCAGCAGGTGGCCGAACGGGTCATGGACTCCGGTGACATCGAAAAGGAACGGGGTATCACCATTCTGGCCAAGAACTGCGCTGTCGAATATGAAGGCGTTCATATCAACATCATTGATACCCCGGGACACGCGGACTTCGGTGGCGAAGTTGAGCGCGTGCTTTCCATGGTAGACGGCGTGCTTCTGCTGGTCGACGCCGTAGAGGGCCCGATGCCCCAGACGCGCTTCGTGACGCGCAAGGCCTTGGCGCTGGGTCTCAAGCCCATTGTGGTGGTTAACAAGATCGACCGCCCAGGTGCGCGTCCAGACCATGCCATCAACGCCACGTTTGACCTCTTCGACAAACTGGGTGCCACTGAGGAACAGCTCGATTTCCCCATCATCTACGCCTCGGGGCTGTCGGGTTACGCCGGCCTGACCGAAGACGTGCGCAGTGGCGACATGCGACCCCTGTTTGAGGCCATTCTGAACCACGTTCCGCAACGGGAGGATGACCCTAACGCTCCCCTGCAAATGCAGATTATTTCCCTGGACTACAGCAGCTACGTCGGCAAGATCGGTGTGGGCCGCGTCAACCGGGGCCGTTTGCGTCCCGCCCAGGATGTAGTGGTGCAATTCGGTCCCGAGGGCAAGCCCTTCAAGGGGCGTATCAACCAGGTCCTGAAATTCAAAGGCCTGGAGCGCGAACTCGTGGACGAAGCGCAGGCTGGCGACATCGTGCTGATCAATGGCATTGAGGACATCGGCATTGGCTGCACCGTCATGGACCCGGCCAAGCCCGAACCGCTACCCATGCTGCGCATTGACGAGCCGACGCTGACAATGAACTTCATGGTCAACACCTCGCCGCTGGCAGGTCGTGAAGGCAAGTTCGTCACCAGCCGGCAAATTCGCGAGCGGCTAGAGCTCGAGCTGAAGTCCAATGTGGCGCTGCGCGTCAATGACACGCCCGACGAAACCGTGTTCGAAGTGTGCGGCCGCGGTGAGCTGCACCTGACCATTCTCATCGAGAACATGCGTCGCGAGGGCTATGAGCTGGCCGTTTCGCGTCCACGTGTGATGTTCAAGGAGATCGATGGCCAGCGCATGGAGCCCTACGAGCTGCTGACGGTCGACGTGGAAGACGGCCACCAGGGCGGGGTGATGGAAGAACTGGGCCGCCGCAAGGGCGAACTCATGGACATGGTGGCTGATGGCCGCGGCCGCACCCGCCTGGAATATCGTATTCCGGCTCGGGGGCTGATCGGCTTTCAGAGTGACTTCCTGAACCTGACGCGCGGAACAGGCATCATGAGCCACATCTTTGACGAATACGGTCCAATCAAGGAAGGCGCGCTCGGCGAACGCCGCAATGGCGTACTGATCAGTCAGGACGATGGTCAGGCAGTGGTCTATGCATTGTGGAAGCTGCAGGAACGCGGCCGCATGTTCGTCAAGCCGCAAGATCCCCTTTATGAAGGCATGATCATTGGCATTCATAGCCGGGACAACGACCTTGTGGTGAACCCGATCCGTGAGAAGAAACTCACAAACGTGCGAGCGTCCGGCAAGGATGAGCATATTGACCTTGTGCCGCCGATTGAGCTGACGCTCGAATATGCCGTGCAGTTCATTGATGACGATGAACTGGTGGAAGTCACGCCGCAATCCATCCGGCTGCGTAAGCGTTACCTCCAGGAGCATGAGCGCCGCCGCATGGCCCGCGAGGGTACGACGGCTGCCTGACATGGTAGCCACCGGCCGGAGCTGCAGGTACACGCCTTCGCTCCGGGCCTTCGCGCTGGTCAATGGGGGCGAACTCATAGCCACCCCACGCGTAAACTTAAGTGGCCGCCTTCGGGCGGCCACTGTCGTCTGAGAACGCGTAAATCGGTAAGACGGGAAGGGTGGTAATTAGGCACCGGCCAAGAACATCGAGCCGGTTGGGCCTCAGACCGGGTTGCTTTCCCGCTCGATTGGGAGGGTCGGTTCCTCTTCGCGCCTGAAGCAGTCGCCGCAATGCGTATTGAGGTGCTCCATGACGGCATCGATGTCATCACTGACAAAAAGAAGGTCGAGGTCGTTGGGGCTGATTAGCGCGTTGGTCAGCAACTGACTCTTGACCCACTCGAGCAGGCCCGACCAGAAGTCGGTGCCGATGAGCACGATGGGAGCGTGTGGTATCTTGCCTGTCTGAACCAGGGTTATGACTTCGAAGAGTTCGTCCAGCGTGCCGAAACCGCCCGGTAGGGCAATATAGGCGGCGCTGTGCATCACGAAGGTGGCCTTGCGTGAATAGAAATAATCGAACTGCAGGCTGTGAGTCTGGTAATGGTTGTTGTGCGGTTCTCGCGGCAGGGTAATGTTGAGGCCCACACTGTGGCCACCTGCTTCGTACGCGCCCTTATTGGCGGCTTCCATAATGCCGGGCCCGCCCCCGGCGATGACGGTGAGCCCCGCTTCGGCGAGGCGGCGTCCGAGTAGCTCGGCCAGTTCATAGTATGGGGAGCCCGGGCGCAGGCGCGCGCTTCCGAACACACTGACACCCCAACCCATTCCCTGGAGTGTTTCCGCAGCAGTTTCCATCTCTGCCATAATCCGGGGAATCTGCTGAGTCGCCGGTAAACGGACAATTCTATTGGACATGAAAAAAACCTTGTTACTTGTTGATGGGTCCAGCTACCTGTATAGGGCCTTCCACGCAATGCCAGATTTGCGCAATGCAAAAGGCGAGCCCACGGGCGCCCTGTACGGGGTCATCTCCATGTTAAGGAGACTGATTTCCGATTACAAGGCAGACTATGCAGCCTGCGTATTTGACGCAAGGGGCAAAACCTTCCGCGAAGAACTGTATCCCGATTACAAGGGACACCGTCCTTCCATGCCTGAGGACCTTGCAGCACAAATCGAGCCCATCCATACGGCAGTCGCCGCCATGGGGTGGAAAGTGATCTCTGTACCGGGCGTGGAGGCCGACGACATCATCGGGTCGCTCGCCTGCCAGGCAACAAAACTGGGTGTGCACACCATTGTCTCTACAGGTGACAAAGACCTTGCACAGCTCGTGAACGAGCATGTAGAGCTGGTGAATACCATGAATGGTGAACGGCTGGATGTGGAAGGCGTGCGCCGAAAGTTTGGCGTTGAGCCTTCACAGATCGTTGATTATCTCATGCTTGTGGGCGACAACGTCGACAATATTCCAGGGGTGCCGAAGGTCGGGCCCAAGACTGCCGCAAAATGGCTGAATGAGTACGGCTCGCTTGAGCATTTGATAGAAAAAGCGGACAAAATCAAGGGGGTGGCTGGAGAGAACCTGCGAAACACAATTCCGCATTTCGCCCTGACCCGTCAGCTGGTCACCATAAAAATTGATTGTGAAACCGACATCAACGGTGGGCTGGAGTCCCTGGTGCCGGCAGCGACTGATACGGAAACCCTGGTTGCACTATTTGAACGTTACGGCTTCCGGAGCTGGTTGCGCGAGCTGACTGGTGACCCTGAACGCGTCCCGGAACAGGACGCCCGGGTGGCCGCGGAGCCTCCACCCGCGCCGCCGGTAGATTACGAAACAGTCCTAGACCCGCAAAGTCTCGATAAATGGGTATCTGCGATCAGCAATGCTGAGCTGGTGGCCATGGACACTGAAACCACCTCCCTGGACCCGATGTTGGCGCGCCTGGTCGGCATTTCTCTGGCCACGGCAGGTGGTGTGGCTTGCTACATTCCGGTGGCGCATCGTGGGCCTGACGCTGTTCAGCAACTCGACAAACGCATGGTGCTGGATCGCCTGCGGCCCTGGCTGGAAAATGCACAAGCCGCAAAACTTCTTCACAACGCTAAGTATGACACCCATGTACTGGCCAATGAAGGCATACGGCTGGCTGGCGTTACCGAAGACACCATGCTGCAGTCATATGTTCTGGAGTCCCATCGGCGAGTGAGCCTGCAGGAACTGGGTGAGCGCTGGCTGGGGCGTGGCGGAACCAGCTACGAAGAAATCTGCGGCAAGGGTGCAAAGCAGATTTGCTTCGACGAAGTTGAAGTGCACAAGGCAGCGCATTACGCCTGTGAGGATGCCGACTTTACCTGGCAGCTGCATCAAATACTGCGCCCGCGCATTGCTGCCGAACCGGGTTTGGAAAGAATCTATCAGTTGGAGATACGGTGTTCCGACGTTCTGACCACGATTGAACGCAATGGGGTGCGGCTGGACGCGCATGCTCTGGCCATGCAAAGCCATGAACTGGGTCAACAGATGCTTGAGCTGGAACGGAAGGTATACGAAATTGCCGGGCAACCCTTCAATCTGAATTCGCCCAAGCAGTTGGGGGAGATTCTCTTCCAGCGCATGCAGCTGCCTGTAATACGCAAGACGGCTAGCGGCGCTCCTTCTACCGACGAAGAAGTTCTCAGCAAGCTGGCTCTCGACTACCCCTTGCCCGCACTCATTCTTGAGTACCGGGCTCTGGCCAAGCTGAAGTCCACGTACACCGACAAGCTGCCCAAAATGATCAACCCCAGCACCAACCGTGTTCACACGCGTTATGCCCAGGCGGCGGTGATCACGGGCAGGCTGGCGTCCTCAGACCCCAACTTGCAGAATATTCCGGTGCGCACTGCGGAAGGCCGGCGCGTGCGCACTGCCTTCGTTGCCAGCGGGGGCGCCATAGTTTCCGCGGATTACTCCCAGATCGAGCTGCGGGTCATGGCGCATATGTCCGACGATGAAAACCTGAAGCGGGCTTTCACTGAAAACCTCGACATCCATAGAGCCACGGCGTCGGAAGTGTTCGGGGTGAAGCTCGAAGAAGTCAATTCAGACCAACGACGTGCCGCCAAGGCCATCAATTTCGGACTGATCTACGGCATGGGGGAATTTGGTCTGGCGGCCAACCTCGGCATCACTCGCGATGCTGCGAAAGCCTATATTGGCCGCTACTTCATGCGTTACCCGGGGGTTGCCCGCTACATGGAGGACATTCGCGGCCAGGCCGCCGAAAACGGTTATGTGGAAACGGTGTTTGGGCGGCGCATCTGGCTGCCGGATCTGCGTGGGGCCAAAGGCCCTCGAAAGGCCGCTGCAGAGCGGGCTGCCATCAATGCGCCGGTGCAGGGTACAGCCGCCGATCTGATCAAGATGGCCATGGTAGCGGTCGATGATTGGCTGCGGACCGAAGGCATGCAGGCCAAGTTGGTGATGCAGGTGTACGATGAGCTGGTCCTCGACGTACCCAACGATGAAGTGGAAGCGGTCGCGGCCACCCTGCCCAACCTCATGTCATCAGTGGCACAGCTGAGCGTACCACTACTGGCTGAAGTCGGGGTAGGCGCGAACTGGGAGCAGGCGCACTAGTCGCTACGTTTTCTGCACGGCGGGCGCTACGGATCTGCCCGCCGGCCGATGCTGACCTGATCAAGGTATCAGTCGCGATTTTGCTTTCTGGCTCAGCATGTCGAGCAGAATGGCGTCTCTGTCCCCAACGATATCCTCCAGTTGCGCCGAGCCAATTTCCTCGTCCACCCCTTGTGCAAAACGGGCAATCATTTCGGGAGTGAGGCTGACTTCACCAAGGTCTTCCCACCATTCTTCGATGGGCGGGCCTAAATGCTCAAGGACATGCTTGATCCCGCCTTCACCTCCAGAAAGATGCAGGTTCATGAAGGGCCCTAACAATGCCCACCGCAGGCCTGGGCCGTGGGCAATGGCCGTATCGATATCGTTTACGCTGGCAACGCCTTGTTCGACCAAGTGGAAGGCTTCCCGCCATAGCGCGGCCTGCAAGCGGTTGGCAATGTGCCCCTTCACCTCCTTCCGAAGCAGTATGGGTTTTTTGCCGATCGCGCTGTAGAACTGCATGGCGTGTTCAATGGCCTGAGGGGAGGTTAGGCGGCCTCCGACCACCTCGACCAGCGGAATCAAATGCGGCGGGTTGAATGGATGCCCAAGAAGAATGCGTTCCGGGCGGGTGGCAGCGTCCTGGATGTCGCTGATGCGGATGCCGGACGAGCTGGTGGCGATCACGGTATCGGCGGGCGCGGAGGCGTCAATCTGCTGCATGGTCGCGCGTTTGATGTCTACGCGCTCAGGCCCGTTTTCCTGAATGAATACGGCGCCCTCGACTGCAGCCCCAACTTGCTCATGGAAACTGAGTCGTGCGGGGGAAGCGCCTTGTGCCAGGCCCATGCGTTCCATGGCAGGCCAGAAGTCTTCCACCCGTTTGCGCAGACGCGCTTCCGCACCCGGCGCCGGATCGGTGGCTGCCACTTCATAACCTTGTGCAAGAAAGCAGGCGGCCCAGCTGATGCCGATAACCCCCGTTCCCACGACTGCGATCCTGCCTTCTGGAGTAACCATATTGCGATCCCTGACCTTGTTGAGACGATGCGGCGCTCAGTTTACCTGCTGGTCAGGAAGCAGATTTAAGGGTGTTTTCCCTGAGCTTGACCCGTTCAGTGAGATCGGCCTTTAATTAAACGCATTGCGAATACTGACCTCCAGCGTGATCGATTCTGGCGTGGTGGAGGTCGCGCCCCTCGTTAGAACGAATTGAAGCCGGCCCATGGGTCGAGATAAAAATCAGGAGACAAACTTGAGGCATTCGAAGAAAGTCATCATCACATGTGCAGTCACGGGGTCCATTCACACACCCTCCATGTCCCCGTATCTGCCCATTACTCCGGAGGAAATCGCTGCCAGTGCCGTTGAGGCTGCCAATGCGGGGGCGGCCATGCTGCACTTGCATGCCCGTGACCCGCGCACTGGCGAACCCAGGCAAGATCCCAAGCTATTTGCCGAGTTTCTGCCGGTCATCAAAAGTCAGACAGACGCGATTCTTAACATCACCACCGGCGGCGGCCTGGGCATGACGCTTGAGCAAAGACTCGCTCCTGCACTGACGGCTGAACCTGAAGTTGCCTCCATGAACATGGGGTCGTTCAACTTCAACATTTCAGGCGCGGGCGACCGCATCGAAAATTTCAAACATGACTGGGAGAAGCCCTACCTGGAGATGACCAAGGACTTCATCCTGTCCAATACCTTCAGTCAGATCGAACGTGGGGTGCAAGAACTCTCCGCCCGGGGTACCCGCTTCGAATTTGAGTGCTACGACCTCAGCCACTTGTATAACGTGGCACATTTCGCCGACCGCGGTCTGATCAAGCCACCATTCTTCCTGCAATGCATCTTCGGCATTCTGGGCGGCATCGGGCCGCACCACGAAAACCTGCTACACATGCGCGCCATTGCCGACAAATTGTTCGGCAACGATTACTACCTTTCCGTCTTGGCTGCGGGCCGTCATCAGATGCCCTTCGTCACGCTCAGTGCCCTGTTGGGTGGCAACGTACGGGTCGGTCTGGAAGACAGTCTCTATCTGTCCAAGGGCAGGCTGGCCACCTCCAATGCCGATCAGGTCGCGAAGATCCGGCGCATCCTCGAAGAGCTTTCCCTGGAGATCGCCACTCCTGAAGAAGCGCGTGCCATGCTCGACACCAAGGGCAAGGACAACGTCGCGTTCTAACCACCACTATTCGAATAGAGAGGAGCAGTAATGAAAGTTCGCGTTTTGAGCGTGATGGTC
>Ga0079224_100009056_pt1 | contig 13539 bp, 9 predicted proteins | sample Stecom2015_FD_80414 | JGI IMG/M metagenome (GOLD analysis project Ga0079224, IMG submission 80414) | Agricultural soil microbial communities from Utah to study Nitrogen management - Steer compost 2015 | ecosystem: Environmental > Terrestrial > Soil > Agricultural land | place: USA: Utah... | reverse complement strand
TGACAGTACCACTGATTGTGTTGGCTGTCCTTTCTGTTGTCGGTGGTTTTATCAACATACCGGAGGCATTGGGCGGAAATCATAGTCTGGCAGGATTCTTAGCGCCGATATTTGAGGCAGGAAGTGTTCATGCTGAAGCATTGACGTTGAGCCATAGTACAGAATACATATTGATGGGCGTCTCTGCCGGTGGTGCATTGATCATGGCCTTTGTTGCCTATAACCGTTATGTGAAAAAGGAAACGCTTCCTACGGCAGATACTGCGGCATCCCGTGGTTTGCACAAATTATCATACCGGAAGCTATATGTCGATGAGTTTTACGATGCGATAATCGTCAGGCCTTTGAAAAAATTATCAGTAGGGTTTTATAAATATGTGGATCGTCTGGGGATTGATGGCTTTGTAAACGGGGTCGGCAACTTCGTTATGGGAACCGGAAAGGGAATCCGACAACTGCAAAGTGGCTATGTGGGCTTTTATATCATGATGATGGTGATTAGTGTGATCGCAATTTTGTTATATGCGATTTTAAGGTAAGGTTGTAAAGTTGAATATTTGTAAAGCTGTAAAGTTGGCTTCACGACTTCACAAATTTACGCCTTAACATCTTAACGAATTAAGTTTTTATAAGAAAAAAAACAAATGAATAACCTATTTATACTACTATTGGTGCCGGTTATTTCGGCCATAGTATTATGTTTTGTGCGGGATGCAGTGCGGGCGAAATGGCTGGCTTTGGTCGCGTCGTTGATTTCTGTAGGGCTGACCATTCCCTTTTTGTGCAATTTTGTACCCGATGCACAGGTACAGTTTGAACAGAATTGGGTATGGGTAGAGTCTTTGGGAATTCAGTTTCACATCGGGCTAGACGGTATTAGCCTACCGCTTGTGTTGCTTACGAACGGATTAATACCACTCATTGTGCTGGCGTCTTTTGGAAAGGCACATAAAGGCAATTTTTTCGCACTGATCTCGTTTATGCAGGCTGGTCTTTTGTTGGTGTTTTTGGCCTTGGATGCCTTCTCATTCTACGTGGGCTGGGAAGTGGCCCTCATTCCGATTTATTTTATCTGCGCGCTGTGGGGAGATGGCGACCGGATACGTATCAATCTAAAATTCTTTGTCTATACCTTTTTCGGCAGTATATTGATGCTGGTTGCGTTGATTTATCTGTACAATCAAAGTGACGTGCCTAGTTTAGAATGGAGCACATTGGTTGCGTTAGACTTACCGGAGTCGACCCAGCGCTGGATATTCTGGGCGTTCTTCCTGGCGTTTGCCATCAAGATACCGATTTTGCCGTTTCATACCTGGCAGCCGGATACGTATACACACGCGCCGGCCGCAGGGACGATGCTTTTGGCAGGTATTATGTTGAAGATGGGGGTATACGGACTGATTCGCTGGCTGTTGCCGATTGCACCGGATGGCGTGGCCGCTTATGGACAGCTAGCTATGGTCTTATGTGTCATCGGTATTGTGTATGCTTCTATTATTGCGTTTAAGCAACAAGATGCAAAACGTTTGATTGCATACTCGTCTATTGCGCACGTCGGGCTGATTTCTGCAGGAGTGTTCTCCTGGAATGCAGAGGGGATGCAAGGAGCAATCATACAAATGGTAAATCATGGTATCAGTGTGATTGGTCTTTTCTTTATTATCGATATTCTGCAAGAGCGTGCAGCAGGACGTAATTTGACCGATTGGGGAGGCCTGGCAAGCAAGATGCCCCGTTTGGCGACTGTTTTTCTCATTATCGTAATGGGTGCCGTAGGGCTGCCGTTGACCAATGGATTTATCGGTGAGTTTTTATTATTGAAAGGCGTTTATGAATATGGTGTGTGGTATGCAGCGTTTGGAGGATTAACACTGATCTTGGGAGCCGTATACATGTTACGCTTTTACCAAAAGGCCATGTTGGGGCCACTTGCTGAACAGCATACACATGTACAGGACATCAAAGGCTATGAACTATTGGTATTGGGTGTTATCGTATTTTTTACCTTGTTTCTGGGTGTATGGCCAAAGGCTATCTTACATTTGTCCGAGGCATCGGTAACAAACTTATTGAATCAAATAAAATTTTAATTAGCGATTGTAGAATATTATGGGGGCAATAATTACATTGTGTGTTTTGGGGATTGTGGTACTATACTTGGGCTTGTTTAAAGCAAAGAATGCACTGATTCCCGTGACCGTACTCGGACTGGCCGTGGCTGTGGGCTTCTTGCTGGCCGGATGGAACAGTGAGGCTGTTCCTATTCTAGGGGGGATGGTTGTTTTTGATCGATTAGCCTTGTCGTTCTCCATCTTGTGTATCGTTATTACGGGCTTTATTATCCTGCTTTCCAAAGAATATTTTAAGAACATCAGCACACACCTTTCGGAATATTTCAGCTTGATCGTGTTTTCGCTGACGGGTGCTCTGCTCGTGAATGCTTACCATAACTTTGCGATGCTGTTTATCGGTATTGAAGTGATGTCTGTGGCCCTGTATATTCTTGTCGGGATCCGGAAAACCGATTTGGCATCTAATGAAGCTGCGTTAAAATACTTTCTGATGGGTGCATTTTCGACCGGATTTTTATTGTTTGGTATCACTTTGTTGTATGGGGCTTCAGGTACATTTGACCTAGCCGCACTGAAGGTGTATGTGGAGACTTCTTCGGAGATCTCTCCTTTGTTTTATGCCGGTGTGCTGTTGTTGCTGTGTGGTCTATGTTTCAAAGTTGGAGCTGCTCCGTTTCATTTCTGGACACCGGATGTATACGATGGTGCACCGATCTTGATCACGAGCTTTATGAGCACGGTGGTGAAAGTAGCCTCTTTTGTCGGTTTCTTGCGCCTGTTTAATACGGTATTGGTTCCTTTGAATGACTTTTGGACACCGGTGTTGCTCACCATTATCATCATGACGCTGTTTATTGGAAATATTACGGCGCTTCTGCAGTCCAGCTTCAAGCGGATGATGGCGTATTCCAGTATCTCTCATGCGGGATATATGCTGTTTGCCATCGTATCCATCGGGTCGATGTCAGCTTCTGGAATGTTTGTCTATGCTACGGCTTATTCGCTGGCCTCGGTGATTGCTTTTGGCGCACTGATTCTAGTGAAACGCGGCACGGGATCGGAAAATTTCGAATCCTTCAACGGATTGGCAAAAAAAGAGCCTTTATTGGCTCTGATATTGACGGTTGCTATGCTTTCTCTTGCCGGAATTCCACTGACGGCCGGTTTTATGGGTAAATTCATGATGTTTAATAACGTGATGGGCAGCTACCACGTCACCTTGTTGATCTTAGCAGCCATCAATGCAGCGATAGGGGTATATTACTACCTGCACGTGGTGGTGAATATGTATTTCCGCAAACCAGAGGAAGAGGCCGTTCCGCAGCAGGTGCCGATGACCTATAAAGTGGTATTGGCGCTCGCGGCCATACTCACATTGGTAGTCGGTATTTACCCGGATACTATTTTAGGTTTTTCATTTTAATCTTATTCCACAAATTGTATCTTTATGGCGAGCCATTTTGAATATGAGGAGAATAAGTTTGTTGAGACTACTAGTATGGGTATTTACTTGTTGTGTGACTGTACAACAAGGGCTGGCTCAACAGATAATTAAAGGAATCGTTGTTGATGACATCACTGGAAAAGGTATTGCACAGGCCAGCGTGCAAGTGCGTGGTACCTCTGTGGGGACATCCTGCGATTCGTCGGGCAATTTCCTACTGACCACAACGGCAAAATTACCTTTGGAGTTGATTGTTTCTGCCATCGGCTACCAACAGAAAGTCTTGCATTATGACGTACCACAAGAAACGTTGCGCATTGCCCTCGAGAACACCGGGCATACCATTGATGCCGTCGAGATTTCACGGCGACAGAAATACCGGAACCGAAACCCGGCGGTAGACCTTATTCATCAGGTTATCAAACACAAGCGTTCCAATCGCTTGGAAAATCAACCACGGCTTTCTTTTCAGCAATATGATAAGTTGCAGTTTGGCTTGGTAAACCCATCTGAACAATACCAGAAGCGGATGGGAAGTATGGGGTTCTTTTTTGAAAATGTAGACACATTGACATCGCCCGGTAATCGTCTTCTACCTATTTTTATGCAGGAGCAGTTGAGCGATGTATATTCGAAGAATGACCCTAAGACATTTAAAAAACGTGTTAAATCGCTCAAACAGACGGATTTTGACGATCGCTTTGTCAACAACCATAATATTCAATCTTATTTGTCTTACCTCTTTCAGGAAATCGAGATTTATGATGAGAATATATTTTTGATCAACAAGCTATTTTTAAGTCCCATTGCAAATAATGCTCCGGTATTCTATAAATATTATATTTCCGACACGATCGATACAGATGCCGGACGCTTGATCGAGTTGGATTTTGAACCGAGAAACAAGACCGACTTATTATTGAGTGGTAAGCTGCGCATTACGACGGATGGGCGATATGCTGTACAGGGGGCGACTCTGCTTACAAATAAGGAGGCTAACCTAAACTGGGTAAATAGTATCCGGATCGATCTGCGGTTTCGTCCGAATGATGAACAATACATGTTTTTGGAACGCAGTGATGTGGACATTATGTTTGGCTCAAGCCGGAACGAGGCCGTGTTTGGACGGAAGACGAGTCAGCATTATGGACATAATTTCTCCCCGACGTTTTCTGACGATGTATTTAAAGGTGCCCCTACAGAAATTTTGACTACTGCAAAAGATAATGTAGGACTTCTCCAACAGCAGCGGCCAATCCGTTTGTCGCCGGTAGAGAATAGAGTCTATGCTAATATCGATTCGTTGAATGACAACAGAACGTTTAAAACGATGTTGGCCGTAGGCTACCTGCTTGCACAGGGTTTTTACCCGGCGGGGCCCGTCGAGTTCGGGCCATTGGAGTACCTATACTCACGGAATAATATTGAGGGAAACAGGATCCGATTGAGCGGACGGACAACAGCTGCACTCTCTGAAAAGGTATTTGTAGAAGGCTATTTGGCTTACGGTACGCGGGATGGCGATATGAAGTATTTTGTGCGGCCGAGTTTTTCGTTAAATGGTAAATCGGTGGCTGAATTTCCGGCCCATTATATACAGGTTGGTGTGCAGCACGATATTTTCGACCCGGGCAGGATGTTGGGGTTTAAAAAAGGCGATAGTTTTTTCCAATCTATCCGGAGCAACCGTCCGACGAAATGGATGGATACTTACGCCTACCAGCTAAAACACCTCATTGAATTTGGAAACCACGTGAGTTTGCAAAGTTCATTTATACATCACCGCAGGCGGGCGATAGGCGATTTACAGTTTCTATCGTCGGGCGACGACCCTTATGATATCTCTAAAATCAATACCAACGAGCTGGAGTTTGTGCTACGTTGGGCTCCCAATGAAAAATTCTATTACCGTAACCTGACCCGCCGTACTGTGGTGGAGAAATATCCGATCTTTAACTTACAGTATAATCGTGGACTTAAAGGCTTCTGGGATGGAGATTATGCCTTTGATGCTGTTCGTGCCTCTGTATCGAAACGTTTTTTCCTCAACCAATTAGGTTTTGCGGATGCGACACTAAGTGCCGGAAAGATCTGGGGCACACTCCCTTATCCATTGCTGGAAATGCCAAACGTGTTTAAGGATGAAGACACCCGTCATGAAATTGATTTTTCGATGATGCGGAGTATGGAGTTTGTTGCGGATGAATTTGTACGGTTGGCATTTGAGCACCAGCTGGATGGATTCATCTTGAATAAAATACCGCTGATTAAAAAATTGAAGTTGCGTGAGCTATGGGGAGCGAAGATGTTCTATGGGCGGTTGAGCGATCACAATAATCCCTACATCAGTAAAGAGGTAGTGCGTTTTGATACCGATACAGAAGGAGATATCATGACATATGTATTGAATAGTAATGTGCCCTATTGGGAGGGGAAGGTAGGGATTGATAATATTTTCCGTTTGTTGCGCGTTGAGTATATACGTCGGTTAAACTATACCGATTTACCCCATGTGGATAAAGACCGTTATCGGCTCAGTCTACATATAAATTTCTAACATGATGGCTGAAACTTCGCATTTTTTGATCCGTATAAACAATAAAACGGCCTATATCACGGTCAATAGGCCGGATAAGCTGAATGCACTGAGTTCCCGCACGTTAGCGGAACTAGGGCAGATACTCACCGAAATCAAGGTGGATGCAGGGGTACGCGGTGTGATCTTGACCGGTGCCGGAGATAAAGCATTTGTTGCGGGCGCGGATATCAAGGAATTTCAGGATTTTTCATCTGATGAGGCACGGAGACTGGCACAATCCGGCCAGTATGAGGTGATGGATGTATTGTATGGCTTTCCTAAACCTGTAGTTGCCGCGATCAATGGCTTTGCACTGGGAGGCGGATTGGAGTTGGCGATGGCCTGCCATATTCGTGTGGCGAGTGAACAGGCGAAGATGGGGCTTCCGGAGGTTTCTCTGGGTATTATTCCGGGCTATGGAGGTACGCAGCGTTTGCCGCAATTGGTCGGACGAGGCAAAGCCTTGGAAATGATCCTGACAGGAGAAATGATCGATGCACAAAACGCTTTGCAATGGGGGCTCGTCAATGATGTGGTACCTGCGGATGAACTGATCCCGGCCTGTGAGGCGATATTGGAGAAAATCTACCAACGCTCAGGTACAGCGGTGGCGGCTGCCATCCGTGCGGTCAATAAAGGATTGATAGACCCCAAAGAGGGGTATACTGCGGAAATCGATGAGTTCTCCGGGGCTTTTGATACCCTGGATTTTAAAGAAGGGGCGGCGGCATTCCTCCAAAAGCGAAAACCAAACTTTTAACTTAATTGTTCTTCAGTTGATAAACACACTTTTAACTGTATGAACAATCCGGTTTTTTCCGAAAAAGAGCGAAATATTATTATCCTGATCATCGTGCTCGTATTAGGAGGAATACTCCTATACGCTACGCGTGGGATTTTGGGAGCTTTCCTGGGGTCGATGGTCATGTATACACTCTTTCGGACGACGAATATTTTCCTCATAGAAAAATGGAAATGGCCTAAGCCGTTATCGGCTGTGGTGATTATCATCTTGTCTATTTTTATTATTGTACTTCCTTTTGTAGGAATTGGCAGTATGTTGGTTCAGAAAGCAATAGAGCTGCAGCAAAATCCCGCTTGGCTACAGCAGATGTTGGATGCGATCAATCAGTTTGCAGGTGATAAGTTAGGAAAGCCAGATTTGATACAAGAGCAACTTGAAGCGAGTGCTGCGTATCTGGGTAGATTATTGACGGCAGTGTTAGGTGGGGCAGCGAACATGTTTTTGGAAGTTACTGTCATGTACTTCATTTTATATTTTCTATTTATTAATTACCGTGGCTTTGAACAGGGGATATTATACTATTTGCCGTTTAATGAAGAGCAAGCAGTGATATTTGGAACGGAGTTAAAAAATATTACTTACTCTAATATTGTGGGGCAAACGATTGTCGCGATTGTACAGGGAGGGTGCTTAGCGGTAGGCTTTTGGCTTTTTGGCGTTAATGATGCCCTATTCTGGGGTGTTATATGCGCTATTTTGTCTTTTATCCCGCTCTTAGGGCCACCGTTGATTTTTGTTCCTGCTGTATTGATCTTGCTGTCGCAAGGTCATACCTGGGAAGGAATAGGTCTGTTGGCTTGGGGATTCGGACTTGTTATCAATATCGACAATGTGCTTCGTTTTATTATCAATAAAAAGGTGGGGAATATTCACCCGTTGATAACCGTAGTTGGCGTTATTATTGGTCTTCCTTTGTTCGGCATCATGGGCCTGGTGTATGGCCCGTTGCTTTTGGCGTATTTTCTGATAGCTGTTAAGGTGTATAAAACAAATAAGCGCCTATCATTGCAGAGAGCGTCTCGGGAAAAGAAAGGAATATAGGAAGAAAGCTGCCCTAAGTATAGGCAAAACATGACTTAGGACAGCCTTTATTTATCTTTTTAATAACCGTTCAGGAAATTGATTTACTTTTTCCAGGGTTAACTGTTGCATCACTTGATAGAGCTGTGCCTTGAAGAGGTTGATGGTATGTTCGCCACCTTCGTCTCCCAAAGCGCCGACACCGTACATAAATGGTCTGCCCATAAAATTAAACTCCGAACCGACTGAATATGCCCGGGCAAGATCGACACCCGATCGTATACCGCCATCCAACATGATCTTGATTTTTTCTTTATAGATCGGGTTCGCTGCCAGGTGTATCAATGAATTGATCGACGATTCACCGGCATCGATCTGCCGTCCGCCATGGTTAGATACGATGACTCCATCTGCACCGATACCGATAACAGCTTCCATGTCTTCATCGGTGGTGATGCCTTTTACCACCAGTGCTCCTTTCCAGATATCCCGGATGGCTTTTACTTTTTCTACGTCGACTTTCCCTGTAAATGTACGATCCATGAATTTTCCTAACTGTGCCAGGTCAAGTCCTTTTTCCATATAGGGTTTTAACGTGGCGAAAGATGGGATACCGTGTTGCAGGGTTTTGATTCCCCATAGCGGGCGCATCATGGCTTGTGTGATGTTGGCAATATTCATCTTTGGAGGCATGGACAGTCCGGCTTTGATTTCACGGTACCGCAATCCGAAAGAAGGAACGTCGACAAGGACAACCAATACGGGACATTCTACAGCCGCCAAGCGACGCAGGATATCGTCCCGGAGTTTGTTTTCGGTAGGGTGGTATAACTGAAACCAGGCCTTACCATCAGAGACCTCGGCGATGCGTTCGATACTGCTGGTAGAAACCGTACTGAGTGTATAGGGGATATCGTGTTTTGCGGCTGCCCTGGCAAGGATTTCGGGGGCATTGGGCCACATCAACCCTTGGAGGCCGATAGGAGAAATGCCGAAAGGAGCGCTATAGCGGCGCCCAAAGAGTTCGACGGACATGTCAATATCACCCGATACACGGAGGTAATTAGGCTTGAGCATGATCTCGTCAAAATCACTTTCGTTTTTGGCCAAGTTCCACTCCTCGTTGCAGCCCCCTTCCAGGTAGTCAAATGCAAACTTTGGGATCCGGGTCTTCGCTTTTGCCCGTAAATCGGCTATAGAAGGATATTTAGTATTATATCGGTATACAATCTTCTTGCTCATTTTATAATGAAAGTTAAAATATTGGGCAATATACGTACTATTTGGTTAGGTACTATCCTGCAGTGTATTGCTCGGTGCAAGGTAACATTTGTTTATGGTCTGTACAAAATTTTTTGTAAAACCGCATTTTATTCATATCTTAGCCCCGCTTATAGAGAAAGGCCGAGGGAGTAGACCCGGTGAAGCCTTAGCAACCTGTCTCTTGACAAGGTGCTACATTCTATCCGCCAGCTGGCGGAAAAGATAAGCTGAGCACACTCGTTCTTGTGTTCTTTTCTCCGAAGCAAAATAAGAAAGAAAAGTAATTTTAACACGTACATATTTATGTTATTAACAAACAATTTAGGTTACCCGAGAGTGGGTGCTTTCCGCGAGTTGAAGAAGGCCAACGAAGCGTATTGGGCGAAGAAAATCTCTGCGGAAGAGTTATTGCAAGCTGGACTTAAAATCCGTGAAGGCAACTGGAAGACACAACAGGAAGCTGGTATAGACTTGATCCCTTCCAATGATTTCTCGTTTTACGACCAAGTGTTGGATCTATCGTTGACAGTAGGCGCTATCCCTGCTCGTTACAACTCCTTATTGAATAAAATTGACCGTCAATATAACTTAGACTTATATTTCGCTATGGCACGTGGCTTCCAAGAGGAAGGTGTAGACGTGACAGCCATGGAAATGACGAAATGGTTTGATACAAACTATCACTACCTGGTTCCGGAATTTACCAAAGATCAGACGTTTAAATTGACGTCGGAGAAATTCTTGAACGAATATAATGAGGCTAAATCATTGGGTATCGAAACAAAACCTGTATTGATTGGGCCAATAACTTACCTGCTATTGGGTAAAGAAAAAGAAGAAGGTTTTAATCGTATCGATTTGATCGATAGATTATTGCCTGTTTATGAAGAAATCCTAGCTAAATTGGCCGACGCAGGAGCACAATATGTGCAGATTGATGAGCCTTTCTTGGCATTGGATATCGATGATGCTACACGTGCTTTATATGGTAAAGTATTTGAAAAACTGGCTGCTGCAGCCAAAGGCATCAAATTAATCGTTGCAACTTATTTTGAAGCACTTCGCGATAATGAGGAAACTGCTGTGAACTTACCTGTTCATGCACTTCACCTAGACCTGGTTCGCGGAGAAAATCAACTCGATACTATTCTATCTAAAGTTCCGGCATCCTTGACGCTATCATTGGGTGTGGTTGAAGGTAGAAATATATGGAAAAATGACTATGAGAAGTCATTGGTGAAAATTAAACAAGCAGTTGATGCACTTGGTACTGACCGCGTATGGGTAGCACCTTCTTCATCGTTGCTACACGTGCCTTTTGATCTGGACAACGAAGACAACGAAGAGTCTTTGCCGGCAGAGGTGAAAAACTGGCTTGCTTTTGCAAAACAAAAATTGGCTGAGGTGAAAGATCTAGCGGTATTGGCCGATGGTGAAGTGGATGCAAAGACAGCAGAGCGTTTTGAAGCAAACAAAGCAGCTGCAGAAAGCCGCCGTACATCGCCGTTGATCCATAAGCCGGAAGTAAAAGAGCGCACAGCAAACATCACAGATGATGACGCAACGCGTACTTCACCGTTCTCAGCTCGTAAAGCTGCGCAACAGGCGAAATTCAATTTGCCTGCTTTCCCTACAACAACAATTGGTTCGTTTCCACAAACCAAAGATGTACGTAAATGGAGAGCAGATTTGAAAAAAGGCGTTATTACACAGGAACAATACGACAAAGAGATTGCCGAAGAAACCGAAAGAACGATTCGTTTGCAAGAAGAACTGGACATCGATGTATTGGTACATGGTGAGTTCGAGCGTAATGACATGGTGGAATACTTTGGTGAGCAATTGGCAGGTTATGCCTTCACCAAAAACGGCTGGGTACAGTCTTACGGTTCCCGCTGTGTAAAACCTCCGGTCATTTACGGAGATGTTTACCGTCCGGCGGATATGACCGTTCGTTGGTCTGCTTATGCACAATCGTTGACAAACCGCGCTGTAAAAGGTATGTTGACCGGGCCGGTTACGATCCTACAGTGGTCTTTCGTACGGAATGACCAACCACGTTCTACAACAACTTACCAGATTGCCCTGGCGATTTTGGATGAAGTACAGGCGTTGGAGAAAGCAGGTATCAAGATCATTCAAATCGATGAGCCGGCTATTCGCGAAGGACTACCCTTGCGTAAAGCGGATCAAAAAGAGTATTTGAACTGGGCCGTGCGCGCGTTCCGTGTGTCTTCTTCCAATGTTGACGATGATACACAGATCCACACGCACATGTGTTACTCTGAATTTAATGATATTATCGAAGATATCGCGGCAATGGATGCTGACGTTATCACGATCGAGACATCTCGTTCGCAGATGGAGTTGTTGGACGCTTTCGCGGGCGACTTCAAATATCCGAACGATATTGGCCCTGGGGTATATGATATCCACTCGCCACGTGTGCCAAGTACAGAGGAAATGGTTGACCTACTTCGCAAAGCGAAGGCAGTTGTTCCTGCGGAGCAGTTGTGGGTGAATCCAGACTGTGGTTTGAAAACACGTGCATGGCCGGAAACGAAAGCAGCTTTGGAATCAATGGTCGAGGCCGCTAAAATTTTACGCGCAGAATAATCATGCAGTAATTAGTGTTATAAAAGTAGACACAGCCCGGAGAATCTCTTCGGGCTGTTGTTTTTATAGATCGTAACGTAGTGACACTTATAAAAAGAGTACTCCTGTGATAAGAATAGGTGTATAATTAACACTTTTTTTACAATGGTATGTGGATTGCTTAGTTTAACGTTAGTAATTTTGCCGTACATGTGGTTTAAGATCGTTCACTATGTCGTCCTGTTGTGTTACCTGAACATTCTGGCTTATCAGCCGGAGACAGGATTTGCTATGCGGCACGATGACTCCCTGCTCAATGGTGAATCCCTATTAGAGATTGTGCTGGACGATGTACTGGCCCTGCCCATCGATAAGGAGGCCGCTGATGTGGAAATTCTCTACGACGAATATCGATCTTATGAATCTCAAGGAGCGTCCCTCGTTCTTTTTGTACTCGTTCTTGCCGTGCTGTTCTCATTCAAGCAGTTGGCTTCTTACACAAAACATCCGGTGTATGACGGGAAAAAGCGGCATATCATACCGGGTTATTATGCGCATCTGTATCGATTGCAACCATTCTAGTTTCTTATTCCCAATAGTTTCCTGATTCTGCAGATATCTTTGCGGAAATTAATGCATCCGTTTGGCCGGTAATCTGCCTCACGGAATCGAAGGTCATCATGCTGTCTTTATAGGGTGTATAAAGGAAGATCATTGACATATATAGATTTTAATAATTTTTCAAGAAAGTAATAAAAAATAATGAAGACACTTTCATTGCTGTGCCCGATTGTAGGGTTAGGTTTGTTGGTCGGCAGTTGCACTGTCAAGAGTACAGAAAATACACAGGTAGAAACCGTTAAGCAGGTGCCGGTAGTTGGTCTCACGCTAATGGATACAACGGTTTATAAGGAGTATATAGCGGATATCCAAGCGACTAAAAATGTGGAGCTCCGTTCGCGGTTAAGTGGTTTTCTAGAGAAAATATATGTCGACGAGGGGGCGGTCGTGAAAGTAGGACAGGTTCTTTTTAAAATGAACGATGAAGAGTATAAGGCCGATTATGCGAAGGCGGAAGCTGCGGTAAACATCGCTATATCGGAGGCGAAGAAGGTCGAGCTGGAAAAAGAAAGAACCAAGAAATTGGTCGAAAAAAATATTGTTTCGACAACAGAAGCTGATCTCATCGGTGTACAATACAAAGCTGCACTCTCCAAAGTGGAGGAAGCCAAAGCCGTGTTGAACCAAGCACGTACCAAACTGGGGCAGACGATGATCCGTGCGCCTTTTAACGGTCGTATAGACCGGATCCTATTGAAAGAGGGCTCGTTGCTCGAAGAGGGCTCGCTTATTACCACGATATCAGACTTAGGCGTGGTAAACGTGTATTTCGATATATCAGAATCTGAATATTTAAACCTGGCAAGTGATTCTAATTTTCGGAGGAATACATTTAAAAGAAGCGTTAAACTCGTGTTGGCTAATGGACAGGAGTACCCCGAGTCGGGAGAGGCCCATATTGTGGAAAGTGAGTTCGACCGTGCAACCGGATCCATCTCGCTCCGTGCAAAATTCCCGAATTCCGAAGGGCTCTTGAAACATGGGGCTTCGGGTAAAATAGCGGTACCGGTTTCAACCGGCAACACGATGTTTGTACATCAAAAATCCGTGGTGGAAATCCAGGACAAGGCTTATGTATATGTTGTGGAAGATGACAGTACGGTAAAGATGCAACCATTTGAGGCCGGACAGCGTGTGGGAC
>Ga0079224_100009055_pt1 | contig 13540 bp, 24 predicted proteins | sample Stecom2015_FD_80414 | JGI IMG/M metagenome (GOLD analysis project Ga0079224, IMG submission 80414) | Agricultural soil microbial communities from Utah to study Nitrogen management - Steer compost 2015 | ecosystem: Environmental > Terrestrial > Soil > Agricultural land | place: USA: Utah... | reverse complement strand
GGGCCCTCGGCCTCGTGCTGGTCTCAGCGGCCCATCGCCGCCTTGTACTCCTCGGTGGCCTGCTCCAGGAACTCGCTCAGGCCGTTCTGCGCGAACCACTCCAGGGTGAAGATCTTCGTCGCCTCGGTCACCCGGGGGGCACCCGTGCCGAGCGCCTTCGCGAAGGCCGCCTTGGTGATGCCGCCCTCGGCGGTGTCGGCCGCGTAGTACCGGGCTGCCAGCATCGCCTTGCGCTGGTCGGCGTCGCTCAGGTTCAGCTCGGCCAGGACACCCTCCTCGTCGGACTCGCCGCCGTCGGCCGACTTGGCGAGCTGGGGGCGGGCCGGAACCGTCTGGCCCTGGATGATCTGGATCCCCAGCGGCTGCCGGAGGCGGATCTCCTGCTCGGCGTCCAGGCGCTCCAGCGTGATCTCCTGCTGGGTGCGCATCGTCTCGATCTGGAGGCGGGCGCTGAGGTGCTGACGCATCGCCTTGATCTGGTTGGCGCCCTCCAGCTCGGCCTTCTCCGCCTCGAACTTCGCCTCACGCTCCAGCTTCTCGCGCTCGATCTGCGCCTGCACCTTCTCGCGCTCGATCTCCGCCCGGCGCCGCTCCTCGGCCAGAGCCGCCTCGTGGTCCCGCTGCCGCTGGATCATCTCGGCCTCGTGCTTCTCGGCGGTCGCGGCGGTGCGGGCCCGGGTCATCCGGGACTCACGCCGCTGCTCGGCGATCTCGGCCTTCTGGTCCTCGGTCAGGTCGTTGGGGTCCTTCAGTCCGTTCAGCGCCAGCATCCACGTGAACTTCGTGAAGATCGGGAGCACCGCAGCGAAGGTGGCCGCGCCGCCGCCGACCGTCGAGCCGTGGTAGCCGAGCAGCGCCGCGACGAACAGCACTTCCACCCATCCGAGGAGCGGGAGGATGTTGAACGTCTTCGGCTCGCCCTTCTTCAGGCTCCAGGTGAACGGGAGCTTCTGCCCCCGGTACTCCGCGACCATCGTGGCGGACCAGAAGATGTCCATCGTCACGGCCGCCGAGAGGCCGATGAGGCTGATGTTGCCCATCTTCTCGATCGTCAGGGCGTCGACCTGGAAGAGGTCGAGCATGGACCAGGTGGTCCAGGCGAGGGATCCGATGGAGAGGAGACCGGCCATCGCCACCAGGAGGGAGAACCGCTTCTGCCCGTCCTCGGCGATGTCGACCTTCTCGACCTTTCCGCTGTTCTCCGTCTTGTCCATTTTCTCGCTTCTTCCTTTCCGGAAACCCCCGATTCTCGGAACCTCGTGTGGGGGCGTTACGCATGACTGTGCCATGTGGCCTAGGCCGTGTCAAGCAGATCGATCGCTCCGGGCTTCCAAGGTGCGGTTCGTCCGATTCGGGGTCATTCGCCAGGAGCCTCCGGAACTGCCGCCCCGCCATGTGCCGATTCGTCCGATTCGAGTGGAGAAGGACCACCTCATCTTCCAGGTCTTCCAGCGGGACGGCGTGATCCGGAAGATCAGGAAGTCTGCGCCCCTCCGAAGAGCTTCTTCCAGAACCCCTTCCTCTCCCCGCGATGCCGCCCGGAAGCCGCCTGAACGTCGCCGGATTCCTTCTGACCTGCCACGTCGCGATCCTGTGTCCCGATTCGACCCGATTCGGCCTCGGAATTCTGCATGGAAGCGGGCTCGATCGTGGTCATGTTCAGTACGTAGACGTTGGCGCCACGGAGGCCGGAGGAGGAGAACCCGGGCTCCGTGCGGAGGAGGCTCGCCTGAGTGAGTTCCGTGCGGGCGCGCACGAGGGCCCCCTGGGTCAGGCCGCTCTCCTTCTGGAGGGTGGAAGTTGCCACCTGGGCCCGCCCGATCTCGTTCACGTGGTCCAGCAGAACGTCCAGCAGTTTCGTGGCCTCACTGCTCAGAACGCTGCGGTCGAAGATGTTCTCGCCCATGCCCTTGCCTTCCTGTCGGCGTCATCGGGCATCAGCGTACGGCGAAGGGGCGCCGGAATGATGTCCGGCGCCCCTTGAGGTAGGCCACTTCCCGTGGCCTGGTCAGCCTGCCCACGGGTCGTCGCTGAGCCATCGCGTGACCGTGGATCCGTCCACACCGAGGATGCGGGCGCCCTCGGCACGGGTCAGGTGTCCCCGCTCCACCTCCTCGCGCAGCCAGGCGATGGCGGCGGAGCGGGCCTCCGTCTTCTCCTCGGGGGTGAAGCCGGACTTCGGCGCCTGGGAGGCGTGGTACGTGAGCACGACCATCGGGTGGCGGCCGACGGGGGCCTGCGGGGCTTCCTGCCCCGCCTTCACGGCCTCCTGGGGGGTCTGAGGCACCTCGGGTGCGGCGTCCTCCTGAACGGGCTCAGGGACCGCCTCCTCGCCCTCTGGGCCAGGCTCGATGTCAGGGGCCACCACCCACCAGTTCTCGTGCACCGGCTCGTCTCCGGCCGGGTACGGGCCGGAGGTGGCGAACTGGACCTGCAAGACGCCCTGCAACGCTTGCTGCACGGGCTCTTTCGTGAGGCTGACCTGCGGGGATTCGATTGCATCGGGCTGCTCGTGCAAGCCGGTGTGCACTGCCGCCCGCAGGGGGGTGGTCGGCTCGTCGAGAATCACCCCGTCATCACCCTCGGTGACGTCCGAAACGTCCACATCCGACCAGTCCGGAGTGGCCTCCTGCAAGCCGTCGGTCAAGGGCTCGACATCGTCCTTGACTAGCGAATACGGGGGCTCAGGGGTGGCCGGTCGCAAGTCCTCGCGCCGGAACTCGTCCACGACCGAGGCGATGGTGTCGAAGTGGTCTTCCGATTCCTCCGGCTTTGCACCCTCCGTAGTGGCCTGGTGCATCGGCTCGTGCGCCGGTCGCTCAGGCAGCTCCGGGCCAGGAATCACAACGGTTTCCGGCTCCTGGCGAATGGCCTGCTGCACCTCTTCATGCAAATCAGCCTGTTCGATTCGAGCGGTTTCGACCGAATTCTCCGAATCGTCCTTCGAGATTTCGCCGACCTCGACAGGCTCCTGCTCGCTGACCTGCACGTTCTCCAGAACCTTGGTCTCCTCTTCCGATGCGGCGACCTTCTGGGCCTCCGCCCTGGAATCCTCACCCTCGGTGACTTCCTCGTCCTCGAAGTCGCGCCACGGCTCCTCCCTGCCCAGCCTGCGCTCTCGCGCAGAGAAGACCGCCAGACCGACCACGCAGACCAGCACCGCGCCCATGAAGGACTGGAAGACGCTGACCGAGTGGCCGCCGCGCTCCGGGCCGCCCGTGAAGGCGCTGGTGACGATCCAGACCGGGATCGTCACGACGAACACCCGGAACGCCTTGCTCCAGACGGAGCGGTGCTCGCCGTTCTCCTCGGGCTCCAGCACCCAGTTCTTGCTGCCGTGGAGCCCCCTGCGCAGCATCTTCTTGATACCCGTGGCACCGTGACGGACTTCCACCGAGCGTCGCACTCCCGCCATCTGCGAAACCTTCATGCGCGTGCTCATGACCTCCTCATCTCCTCTCCGGGTGGCCCGCCGGAACCCTTCCGGCGGGCCGTTTTCCTGCTGTTCGGCAGGCCACTTTCAGGTGGCCGTGAGCCAGTTCTTCGGGTCGTTGTGACCCTCGATCGAGGGGACCGTGATGGGGTCCCCGTAGCGGTTGTGCCCGATCGTCGAGCCGGGCGGCATGATGCGGTTGCCCACCGACGGGCCGCCGCAGGAGAGGCAGGGATCGCCCTCCAGGCGGCCGTGTTCGCAGCGGTGCAGGTCAAGCAGGAGCCTGGCCAGGCGGCCGTTCATGACGTCCTGCTCGCGCGGTCCGTCAGCCACGGGAGGCTTCCATGACGCGCTTCGAAGCGGACGAATTGGAGCGAATCCCCCTGAATTCGTTGCAGGCGCAGGTACTCCTGCCCTGGGCCAGGGGGTGACGGCACGACGTCTTCGTGCCCTTCGGATGCGGTGCCGTGTGCTCGCTCCTGGGGTGGCCGCACCCGCTCGGCCCCGAACACAGCTCCAGGTCGTTCATCAGCTCTCCCTCTTCATCCGGCCCAGCTCGGCCAGCTTCGTCGCCAGCTTCGCACTCAGGTCCAGCGCCTGCTCGTAGGTCAGCTCGATGAAGGAGCCCGGGTCGTCGCGCATCTGCTCGTCGGTGAGCGGCACCGTCAGGCGCTGCCCGAAGCCCGTCCTCACCGGCCCGAAGCCACCAACGACGATGCTCTTTCCGCTGGTCAGGCTGTCGTCCACCTGAAGCACCGCGTCGGTGTCGACGTCGCTCCAGGTCAGCTCACGGATGTCGCTCACGTTTCCTCCTCGTCCGCCCAGGTGTTGCCCTGGTGGTCCTTGTGCCGGGTGGCCGGGTGGTGACCGGCCTGCTCTTCGCACTGCCACGGGTTCACGGGGTGCTCGCCGTGGCACTTCTCGACGTTGCCGTGCTCGGCCATGGCCTCGCGGATGATGGACTCCTCGTCGAGCCCGCCGACGCCGTAGTCCTCGGGGTCCCAGCCCTCGTCCTTGAGGGCGCTGATGAGCGCGTAGACCACATCCTTGCCGGAGAGGTCACCCTCCTCGCGATTCTCGATCGCCTCCGAAACCTTCTCGAAGATCCTGGTTCCACCGGTCCAGCTCACGTTTTTCCTCCATTCCGAAGATTCTTCCGGGGGTTCGCCTTGTAATGTTTGACGAACCCCCGGAAGAACCTCACATCAGACGGTCTCCACCCGGGTCACGTGGGTGTAGACGGCCTGGTAGATCTCACGGACACCCTCGGCGTCCACGTCGTCGAGTTCCACCAGGACGGTGTGGTGCTCGCCCGTCACGTCGGTGCACGGCAGGCCGTTCACCGGGCACGGGCCGGTCTTCTTGTCGCGCGGGTTGTGCTCCGGGTTCTTCGGGAGCTTGACCGTGACCAGGTACTTCGCCATCAGCCGATCCGCCCGTAGAACGCCTTCGGGGAGCCCTTGGTGTACTCGGAGATCGGCGCCTTTACGACCTTGTACCCCCGGTACGACGCGGAGTTGGCGTTCCACATCCAGCCCTTGCCGTTCTTCCAGCCAGCGTAGATGCCGACGTGGTAGATGCCCTTCTTCGAGGTGCCGATGAAGACCAGGTCGCCGACCTTGCGGTTGGACGCGGAGATCTTCCGGGACATGTTGTACTGCCCCTGCGCGCTCAGGCGCTTCTTCCAGCGGTAACCGGCCTTCTTGTAGGCGAAGTGGACCAGCCCGGAGCAGTCGAAGCGGTTGGGTCCGGTGGCGCCGCGCTTGTAGCGGTCCCCCTTCTGCTTCGCGGCAATCTTCAGGGCTTCGCTGCGTATCGAAGTCGCGGCGCTGGAGGTGGGCGACAGGGTCAGCACCATCCCTCCCGCGAGCGCGGTGGACAGGGCGACGGTGGTGAGCTTCCGCATGGTGCTTCTCCTTGGATTCCGAGATTCTTCGGGTTGTTCGCGCTGGAATCGAAGCCGAACTACCAGCTCATTCCTTCGGGGCTGAAGTGGATGGGGATCCCCGCCGCTCGCGCCTTCTCCACGCAGTCGAATGTCCCGTGGGTGGGGTGCTCGCCGGGCGGGCACCAGGGGGCCTTCTTCTCGCACGGGAGGGCCCAGGCCATCAGGGCGTCCATTCCCGCGTCGACCATCTCCTGGTTGCGCAGGAAGCCAGCCTGGTTGCCGTGGCGTCCCCAGTCGGCCGGGTGCGGGTCTTCGAGGACCAGGTGGTCCGGGAAGCGTTCCGCCCAGTCGCTGACGTGACGGTCGGCGCCTCTCCTGGCCTTGCCGTTGCGCACGACGAGTCGTCGGTGGTGGCGCAGCATCCGTGTCAGCGGCACCCAGACGGAAGACCGCCTGGTCCACCCCCTGGACCCGGTCACTCCCAGCACGAATGCCGGGTTGGTTTTCAACCACGCTGCCAGTTCGGCGTCTTGGGCTTTCACGAGCCTCCTCTCAACGGCCTAGGCCGATCCTACCCGATGGCCTACCTCCTGGGTAGGCCACTAGGTTGACCCGCTTGTCCAGATTCGCTGCGATTCGCCCACCATTCGAATCATCATGAATCGCCAAAAATCGGACACCAGATGCCAGTTTTTCATGGATCCCCGACACGCTACAGCAGGACAAAATCACCCAAACCATGCTGACCGATTCGTGCCGTACGACCGATTCGCTCCCTACCGTTCGGTAACTTCTCTTCCGAGATTCGGCCGACTTCCAAGCCGATTCTTGTTACTTACCGGTAGCTTCTCTTCGCTTCCACGAGGAAGGAAAGTTACCGAACGGTAGGGAGCTGGCATGCAAAAGGCCCGCCGGTCGCGCCGACGGGCCTCGCGTCAGTCGAACGGGATCCAGTCAGGGATCACGTCGGGACGGATCTCGCACTCCTCGATCATCGCGCCACAGTCGTCATGGCGCACCCGGCCCCTGTTGTCGAACATGAAGCGGTCGATGTGGACGACGTCCCCCTCGCGCCAGATCTCCGGCCACAGGGGAACCGTCCTGGGGTCCACTCCGCACGACCGGAGCATCGCGTTGACTTCCTGCCTGCGTCGCTCCAGGAGTCTCACAGCCGCGTCGGCAACGCGTGCCAGGTGAAGCGTCACGGGGTCCAGCCTCATCTCTCTCCTTCCATGCCGAAGGGGCGCGGCGAGGTGCCGCGCCCCTTCGGACTTCGATCAGTTGAACTGTACGTCGGTTCCGTCGGGCCAGACGAACCGGGCATCTTCCTTGCGAACGCCCTCGTCGTCGATCACGACGCGCCAGATGTCACCAGCCCACTCGGTGCTGGTGACGACCATCATGCCGCGAACACTCCGCCCGATTTCCGCCATCTCGGAGACCAGCCCCCTGGCGTCTTCCTCCAGGTTGCGACAGTCGAAGGACTCGCGCCACGGAACGGCGAACTTCGCCGTGAAGATGGTGGAGATCCCGGTGTCGGTCTCCTCTTCGGAGCGTTCCACGTCGAGGACGATTCCCGGCTCATCGCGAGCCTGCGGCTTGTTCGTCAGGTGGAACTTACTGTCCCTGATCTCGGCCCACGTCAGCGGCGGTTCGATGGTGAAGACGCCGTTGACTGATGCGGTGTAGCTCACCTTCTTCTCCTTTCGAGCAGCAGAAGGAACGCGTGGGTGGCCACCCCGGATCCTGCCAGGATGGCCACCCATTCGATCGCGTACCGCATCAGCCCTTGGTGCAGAGCGGGAAGAGCTTGGCCTTCTGGCCAGCCGGGATCCCGGCACCCTCGCACTTGCGGTAGTCCGCCTCGCGGACGTCCTGCTCGTAGAGGTAGCCGTCCTTGGCCAGCACAAAGATCTCGTACTCCTCCTCGCAGCCCTTGAGGTTGGCCGGGATGAGGAGCTTCGGGATCTTCAGACCCTTGAGCTTCTGGGGCTTCTCGGGCTTCTTCTCCAGCTTGACGCCCTTATTCTCGGGGGCGGCGGGCTTGCTGCTCTTCTCCCCCTGACCGGAGTCCGAGTTCGAGGAGTCGCTGCTGTTCTTGCGGTTCGAGTCCGACTTGGCGCCGGAGTCGGAGTCCGACTTGCTGGACTTGTTGCCGCCCGAGTTCGAGTTCGAGTTCGAACTGCTGCTGCTGGACCTCCCTCCGGATCCGCCGGAGCTTCCACCCTTGCCGGTGACGAAGGCGACGGCATTCATGGCGACGTCCTCGCCGGGGCAGTCGTAGTCGATCTGCTGACCCTGGACGAGGCCCGAAACCTGGTACTCGTAGGTCCCCCCGGAGCACGCGGAGGCGGTCAGGATGATGCCAGCGGTACCGGAGACGATCATTGCGGTCTTCTTGTTCACGTTCAATCCCCTTTCCAAGAAACAGTCTTGCAGGAAACCGGGAAGTTGTCGAGTCGCTTCTTCGTAGATCCGTGCGAAGCTATCCCTGTCACACGGAAGGAGGAACCCGTGTCTACACCGATGAGCGCAGCCAGGTTTCTGGCCGCTCTGAAGGCCGAAGGTGTCGACGTCGTCGAGGTCGGCGACTGGGAGCACCACAACCGGAACCACAAGGGCCCCTGGGGCCCGGTGCACGGGGTGATGATCCACCACACCGTGACCAGCGGCACCCAGAACACCGTCAACATAGTCAAGAGCGGGTACTCGGGGCTGCCCGGTCCGCTCTGTCACGGCATGATCGCCAAGAGTGGCAAGGTCTACCTGGTTGGCTACGGCCGTGCCAACCATGCGGGCCTGGGCGACGACGACGTGCTGCGCGCCGTCATCAACGAAACCGACGCACCGGCCGACAACGAGGCCAACACCGACGGCAACAGGGCCTTCTACGGCTTCGAGTGCGAGAACAAGGGTGACGGCAAGGACCCCTGGCCCGCAGCCCAGCTCGAAGCCATCGAACGTGTCTCCGCAGCCATCTGCCGAGCGCACGGCTGGGGCCCCCTGTCAGTCATCGGCCACCTGGAGTGGCAGCCGGGCAAGGTGGACCCGCGCGGGTTCACGATGGACTCGATGCGCAGCCGCATCAAGGCCCGTCTGGCGGTCGACCCGAGCAAGCCGACCCCGCCGCCCTCGACGGGCGCCACCTACACGGTGAAGCCCGGTGACACCCTGAGCGGCATCGCGAAGGCCCTCGGCGTGACGGTCGATGCCCTCTTCCAGGCGAACCGGGACAGGATCAAGGACAAGGACGAGATCTTCCCCGGTCAGGAGCTGGTCGTCCCGAAGGGGTCCGGCCTGCCGAAGCCGGTCAAGCCGAAGGTGGACCTGTCGCAGCTCATCGCGGCTGCCCGCTCGAACCCGAGGGCTTCCGGCCAGCCGGTCACCTACGCGGGCGTCAAGACGGTCGAGGCCGCCCTGGTGAACGAAGGGCTCCTGTCCAAGACGTACTCGGACGGGCACTACGGGACCACCACCGTGAGCGCCTACGCAGCCTGGCAGAGGCGCTGCGGGTACACCGGAAGTGATGCCGACGGCATCCCCGGAAAGTCGAGTCTCACTAGGCTCGGCGACAAGCACGGTTTCACTGTCGTCGCGTGACCACGAAAGGTGGCCAAATGCGTATCTTCGGTCGTGAGCCGGTGTACATCCTGGCTTTCGTCGCCGTCGCCCTGAAGCTGGGGTCGGCGTACGGGCTGGATGTCTCCGATGAAATGCAGGGCGCCATCATGGCGTTCCTGAGTCTGGTGGTCGCGCTCGTCGAGGCGGTCGTCCTGAAGACTGGTGCCGTCGGCGCCGCCGTGATCAACCTGGCACAGGGCGCCCTGGCCCTCTTCCTCGCCTTCGGGCTGGACATGAGCGCAGAGCAGCAGGCCCTGTGGATCCTGATCGTGGAGAGCGCCGTGGCGCTGTGGCTCCGTGAAAAGGTCACCGCACCGGTCACCATCCTGCCGATCGAGCAGAGGGCGCCCGCCGCCGTCAACAAGGCGGCCTGATGTCCACGGCGATCCGGCGACTGCACAAGCGGCTGGGTCGCCGTGGCACCGCACTCGTACTCCTGGGCCTGGGCAAGGTGTGCTTCGGCCTGGGGTACGCCCTCGATCCGGGCCCGCGCCCGGTCGGACTCGAACTCCTGAACAGGCATGGCGGCATTCAGTGCTGGTCGTCTGTCTGGATCGCCTGCGGAACCATCACCTTCCTGTGTGCATGGCTCCGCATCGGGAGGGACTGGCTCGGGTTCTTCTCCGCGCTGGTTCCTCCCTTCCTCTGGGGTTCCGCGTTTCTCTGGGGTGCGGTATCCGGCGAATACCCAAGGGGCTTCACCCTCGCCGCGTGGTACGCGATCAGCCACATCGGCATCATCCTGTGGGCCGCATCGGTTCCCGAGTACTCGATGCCCCACCCGACCCTCCAGAAGGAGCGAAGATGAGCGAAGACTGGGGGGCGGTTCTGCCCGTCATCGGCACTCTGCTGGGTGCGCTCGCACTTCTCGGATCCGGACTCTTCGCGGCACGCGCAACACGCGCGGCGGCCCGCATGACGTCGGAGGCGCAGCGCGCGACCGCGCTGGCCAGTGCGGAACCGGCACAGCGGCAGGCCGACCTGGCGACGTTCAGGGAGATCCGTGACGGCCTGGAGAGGAAGCTGGAGCGCCACGAGACGCGCATCGACAGCCTCACCAGCCTGGTCAGGGCGTTCTCCTGGTACGTCTCCGAGCTGACCGGGCAGATGAGGTCTCACGGCATCGAGCCCCCGGCCCCGCCGGAGCGGATCGTGGAGTACAACCGGAACGGAAACTGACGAAGACCCGGCCGGGGGAGGCCGGGTCTTCCCGGGTCAGCGCCGCCGCATGGCCGCACTGCGGATGACAGATCCCTGACGAACGGCCGACTCGCCCGGTCGCCCGTCGTTCATCTGGACGTACTCGGCCACCGACGGGGTCTGCTTCGCCTCCCTGCGCTCACCCCAGGGCAAGCCGGGGAATTCCTTCTTCGCCTTCTGGAGGCGCGTGTTGATGGTATGCGGTGAGCAGTCGTATTTCACCGACAGGCTGAGCTGCGACATGCCGTCCAGCCAGTCGAGCGCGATGGACCGATTACACAGGTCGGGGCGCTTCACCCGGCCGTCCACTGCACACCTCCCGCCCACTCGGGCTTGAGCGCCTTCAGCTCGGGCAGCAGGCTCGGGTTGACGATCTCCAGGATCGCCTGGATGTCGCCCCCGTGGAGGTGCGGCCACATCATCAGCCGCGCCTCCCTGTACTTCGCCCCCAGGCGGGCCCTGGTGGGCTCGTCGAGGTGCTTGAGGCGGTCTGGCAGGGAGTTGTGGGCGTTGTCGCTGGTCTTCACCAGCATGGCTGGGTAGCCACCCGCGATGACCCGCTCGATCTGCTCGCGCTTCGTGGAGCCGGGGACCTTCGTCACGGCGTCGATGATGTTCAGTGAGTAGCTGGACACGCCGACCGAGGCCAGGGACTCCAGGGTTTCGTCGGTGTCCTCGACGACGTCGTGCAGGACACCGGCAACCTGGATCGGTACGGCGAACAGGGACAGACCAGCAGCCACGGCGCGCACGTGCTCGATGTACGGCACGCCGTTCTTGTCGGTCTGCCCCTCGTGGGCCTTGGCCGCGATGATGTCGGCCTCCCAGAGGTGCATCACTTCTTCTCCTTTTCCGCATCGTCCTGGTACAGGGAGCCCATCCGGGCCCGCTTCTCCAGGTTGTTCAAGTACACCTCGTCGTCGATGCTGCCTTCGGTGATGAACCTCCAGCGCTGCACCGGGGACTTCTGGCCGGGACGGTGAAGTCGGCCTTCCGCCTGTTCGTTCATCACGTTGTCTTCGGTGAAGGAGATGATCGCCTCGCACCGGCAGACATCCTTCAGCCAGTCCACGCCCTCCGAGAGGGACTGGAGCTGAGCGATCAGCACCCGCCACTGAGTTCCGAATCCGGATTCGATCTGCTTCCGCTTGGACGGCGTGGTCTTCATCGTCCAGGCGACAGCAGAGGAGCCGATCGCCTTTTCCGCCATCCGTGCCCAGCGCGCGGAGTGTGTCCATACGAGAAGAGGCTCATCCGGCGGAAGGTCGTTGAGCAGGTCGATCAGCGCGGTGAGTTTCGGCTGCGCGGCCTGCTCCTCGTAGGACACCTCCAGCTTGTCCACTGCATAGGAGATGTGCGTCTTGAGGTGGCCAGTCTCCTCGTCGACCTGATCTTCGATCACCTGGATGTCGTAGATCTTCGGGTCGCGCTTGAGGTCGAAGAGCTTCTGCTGGGTGACCCAGCTCTTCTTCCGCGTCGTCGTCTCGTCTGCACGCAGGGTGCCGAGGGCGGACTGCCTGAGACGGGTTCTCTGCTCGACGGGGAGGGGTGCGGCCACTGGCTGATCGGCGAGCCACGCAAGCGACTGCCCCTCGAAGTCCCGGTACTGCTCCTCCTGCTCCGGCGCCATCGGAACGCGCACCTCGCGCTCGATAACCGGAGGAAGCTGATCAACCACCTCTTCGGTGCGGTAGCGGACCACGGCCGGGATGTCGCGCCAGACGCCGCCCGGGACAAGCTCCTCTCCGATGACCTCGTGCTCGACCTTCTTGCCGCCCTTGTAGTACCCCTTGTCCTCGAACTGAAAGTGCCTCCGGGCCCAGTCGTGGAAAGCAGGGTAACGGTCCGGCCAGATGAGGTTGAGAGGGGTCCACAGGCCCTCCGGCCTGTTTCCGCCCGGGGTTGCGGACAACAGGAGCCAGCGGTCCGCCTTGATGCACTTCAGGACGTGGCGCGGGACGCCGTGCCGGTTCACCATGCGGTGCGACTCGTCGAGGATGACGAGATCCCAGGTACCGGTCCTGGTCCACGGCGGAACGGTGCCCTCCTTCATCGCCTTCAGAGCCGCAGCCTTGGTGGCCTTGGGCTCTTTCGCCAGCGCGTTGCGACCGGACGACGCCCGGCGCCGGATGTCTTCCGGGATGCCGCCGTGCATGGCATTCCAGCCGATGATGAAGACGCCCGGCGGCTTCTTCCTGGAGGTGAGGGCCGACCAGTTCCTGATGTCCTTGCGGTGTGTACCCAGAATCCTGGTCAGACCCTTCTCGGCGAGCGAGGGGTACTGCTCCTCGAAGGTGCGCTGCCACTGGCCGAGCGTGTTGATCGGGGCCACTACGAGAACGCGGGGCATGCGGCCGAGGTTCAGCAGGCGCACGGCCTCGACGCTGGTCACGGTTTTACCGGCACCGAGGCCGGAGGCGTTGATGCCGCCTCCGGCCAGGATGCGCCGCGTCTCCTCCTGGTAGGGACGCAGGGTCTTCATGCGCGCTTCTCCAGGGGGGTCACGGGGCGCTGGCCGCACGCCGAGTCGTACGCCTTCAGGCTCTTCTCGGCGTCGAACCGGAATCCCAGCACGTCCTGTGACGCCTCACCCCGGATGGTGACCCAGCCGTAGTCCACCGATGCCTCGCCCTCACGGGGAATCTCGAAGGTCCACCCCAGGATGCGCCGCCAGACGTTGCGCACCGGCTTGAACTCCTTGGCCTCGGGGTGAACCCTCCGGGCCGCGTCCTCGTGAATCACGTGACTCCCTCTCCTTCCTTCTCCGTCGCCCTTCTGGCGGCGACCTCTTTGCGCGCCTCCCGCAGGAGGCGCTTCCCGTCGGTCCAGCGCTCGGGGACGCCGTTGATGAACTGTGTGAGCCGGTCGCGGATCTCGATCGCGTCGGCCAGGCTCAGGTGGGGATCCGTCGTGCTGATCCCCGGCAGGTCGCTCTCGTCGGTGAACAGCCAGACGTGCGGACCTTCGGCCGACGACGACTCCTGCACACGGACCGGATGGCCGTAGGAGGTGCGCACCGCGCTGCCCCCGTAGAGGAGGAATCCACGGCCGTTCGGCGAGGGTTCGTTCACAGGCATGCGAACACCGCCGCAGCGTCCTCGTCGCTCGCCAGGCCGGAGTCGGCCGCCATGTCGGCGATGTCGTACGGCCACATCTTGTTGCTGTATGAGATGACGACGTACGAACCTTCCTGGATGGCCGAGTTGCTGCCCTTGCGGGCGGCAGGGACTTTCTCGGTCTCTTCGACGACCTTCTTGGCCGACTCCTCGTCCAGACACTTCAGGCGGACTTCCAGCAGACCTTCAGTCGCCATCGAGAATCACCTTTCCGGCGTCGGCGAGCTTCGAGCGCAGATACAGAACCGCACCCTGTTGCGCCATCGCGTCGTCCGTCGTGTG
>Ga0079224_100009054_pt1 | contig 13540 bp, 12 predicted proteins | sample Stecom2015_FD_80414 | JGI IMG/M metagenome (GOLD analysis project Ga0079224, IMG submission 80414) | Agricultural soil microbial communities from Utah to study Nitrogen management - Steer compost 2015 | ecosystem: Environmental > Terrestrial > Soil > Agricultural land | place: USA: Utah... | reverse complement strand
TGCGTGGAGCGCTTTCTCGCGCCGCTCCTTCGCCAGGCGCCGCAGGTCATCCGCTCCTACAAGGCGATGGCGCTCGCCGAGCGTGAGCGGGCCGCGGCCGAGGCGGCACGCGCGGTCGAGCTCGAGGGGTTCGTGCGCACGTGGGTCCATCCCGACCACTGGGCCGCGGCCGACGCGGTGCTGAGGAAGGAAGCTCGCGCATGAGAACGAGCATTCCCTCCGGCATCGAGGTGCCGGTCGTCGTCGGGCCGGGCGAGTGCCGGCCGGAGCCGCCCGAGCCGCCCGGCCGCTATCCGTTCACGCGCGGCATCTTTCCCGACGGCTTCCGCGGCCGGCTCTGGACGGTCCGCCAATACGCCGGCTTCGGCACGGCCGAGGACACGAACCGCCGCTACCGGTTCCTCCTCGAGCAGGGCCAGACCGGGCTCTCCGTGGCGCTCGACCTGCCCACGCAGTGCGGCTTCGATCCGGTCGACCCGATGGCGCGCCCGGAGATCGGCAAGGTCGGCGTGTCGCTTTCGAACCTCTCCGAGATGGAGATCCTGTTCGACGGCATCGACCTCTCGCGCATCTCCACCTCGTTCACCGTCAACGGCACGGCGGCCATCATCCTCGCCATGTACATGGCCTGCGCCGACAAGCGCGGCGTCGCCCGCTCGAAGCTGACGGGCACCATCCAGAACGACATCCTGAAGGAGTACGTCGCGCGCGGCACCTGGATCTGGCCGGTGCGGCCCTCCATGCGGCTCATCGCGGACTCGGTGCTCTTCGCCAACGGGGAGGCGCCGCGCTTCAACCCGATCTCCATCGCCGGCGCCCACGTGCGCGACGCCGGCTGCACGGCGGCCGAGGAGATGGCCTACACCCTGGCGAACGGCCTCGCCTACGTGGACGAGCTCAGCCGGCGCGGCGGCGAGGCCGAGCGCTTCGCGAGGCGCCTGTCGTTCTTCTTCTACGTCCACATGGACCTCTTCGAGGAGGTGGCGAAGTTCCGCGCCGGCCGCCGCCTCTGGGCGCGCATCATGAAGGAGCGCTACGGCGTCGCCGACCCGCAGGCGCAGATGTTCCGCTTCGGCGTGGTCTGCGGCGGCTCCTCCCTCGTCGCGCCGCAGCCCTACAACAACGCGATCCGCGTCGCCATCGAGACGCTCGCCGCCGTCATGGCGGGCGCGCAGTCCATCTTCACCTGCGCCTACGACGAGCCGTTCCAGATCCCGACCGAGTCCTCGGCGGAGCTCGCGCTGCGCACGCAGCAGATCGTCGCGCACGAGAGCGGCGTCGCGCGCACGGTCGATCCGCTCGGCGGCAGCTACTACGTCGAGTGGCTCACCGACCGCATGGAGGAGGAGATCGCCGCGGCCATGAAGGCGATCGAGGACTACGGCGGCGCCGTCAAGGCGATCGAGGAAGGCTGGCTGCAGCTCAAGGTCGCCGAGCGCGCGCACCTGCGAAAGCAGCAGATCGACTCGGGCGAGCTGCCGGTCGTCGGGCTCAACTGCTACGCGCGCGAGGACGAGGCACCCGCGCCGGTCGAGGCCTTCCGCCTCGATCCGGGCGCTGCCGCGCGCGTCCTCGAGAAGTACGCCGCCGTGCGCGAGCGCCGCGACAACGGCGCGGTCGAGCGGCAGCTCGCGCGCCTGCAGGCCGCGGCCGCGAAGGACGACGAGAACCTGATGCCCTACCTCGTGGACTGCTGCCACGCCTACGCCACCGTGGGCGAGATGGTGCAGTGCCTGAAGCGCGAGTGGGGCGAGTTCCGGGAGCCGATACGGCTATGAGCGCTGCACTCAAGGGAAAGAGGATCCTCCTCGCCAAGCCGGGCCTCGACGGCCACGACGTGGGCGCCAAGGTGGTCGCGCTCGCGCTTCGCGACGCCGGCGCCGACGTCATCTACACGGGCCTTCGCAAGAGCCCCGCCTACATCGCCCAGGTGGCGGTGGACGAGGACGTGGACGCGCTGGGTCTCTCGATCCTCTCCGGCAGCCACCTCGAGCTCGTCTCGCAGACAAGAGACGAGCTCGCCGCGCGCGGCGCGGACCACATGGCGCTCTTCGTCGGCGGCACCATCCCCGCGAGCGACCACGAGGCGCTGAAGGCGCTGGGCGTGCGAGGCGTGTTCACGAGCGACATGCGGCTCGCGGACGTGGTCGCTTCGGTGGCGCGTGCGCTTGCCGACGAGACCCGGGAGCGGGCCCCCGAGGGGGCCGGGTGAGCCGCCCGCTCGAGGGCATCCGCGTGCTCGAAGTCGGGCACATGCTCATGGGCCCCTACTGCGGGCTGCTGCTCGCCGACCTCGGCGCCGAGGTGATCAAGATCGAGCCGGCCGCCGGCGACATCGGCCGCTCCATCAGCCCGCACCGGGTCGGCCCGCACAACGCCTACTTCGCGAGCCTGAACCGCAACAAGAAGAGCGTCGTGCTCGACCTCGCCTCGGAGCCCGGGCAGGAAGCCCTGGGGGCGCTCGCGCGCGACGCGCACGCACTGGTCACCAACCTGCGGCCCTCGGCCATCCGCAAGCTCGGCCTCACCTACGACTCGCTCAAGCGCTTCAACCCGCGCCTTGTCTGCGTCGCGCTCACGGGCTACGGGCTCGAAAGCCCGCTCGCCGAGCAGCCCGCCTACGACTACGTCATCCAGGCGCTCACCGGCGTCATGGCGCTCACGGGCGATCCGGACAGCCCGCCGACGAAGGCAGGCTACTCGGCCGTCGACAACTCGGCCGGCATCATGGGCGCCGTGGGCCTGCTCGCGAAGCTCGTGCAGGGCCAGGGCGGCCAGGTGGACATCGCGATGTACGACGTCATGCTCTCGCAGCTCAACTATCTTGCGGCCGCATGGCTCAACGCGGCCGAGCCGGCGGCGCGGCAGCCCCTGTCCGCGCATCCCTACATCGTGCCGGCGCAGCTTTTCCGCACGCGCGACGGCTGGCTCGCGCTCTTCATTACCCACGACGAGTTCTGGCGGCGGTTCGCCAACGCAGCCGGTCATGCGGAATGGATCGCCGACAAGCGCTTCGCCACCATGGCCGCGCGGCGGGAGAACCGCGCCGAGGTCCTCGCCGCGGTCGCCGAAGCGCTCGCCCCCGAGACCTCGGCCGCCTGGGTTGCCCGCCTCGCGCCCCTCGGCATCGTCGTGTCGGGCGTCGAGACGCTGGAGCAGGCGCTCGCGAGCGAGCAGACCCGCGCCCGCGGCATGGTGGCCGAGATCCCGACGCCGGAGGGACCGCTGCGCGTCGTGGGGAACCCGATCCGGATCCCGGGCGTAGCCGAGCGGCTGGAGCCGCCGCCTGTGCTCGGCGCCGACCAGCGCCTCGTGGAGCGCGAGCCCGCGTGAGCGAGCTCCGCGGGCCGTCCCTCGACCGGCGCGCGCTCAGCGCCGCCGTCAGCCGCGCGGCGCGCGCGAGCGTCGGCGAGGTCCTCGCCGCGCCGGCCGTTGTCCCCGCGGACTCGGGCGCGCGAAGGATCGGCGTCACCGGCGCCCCCGGCGCCGGCAAGAGCACGCTGATCGGGCGCCTGGTCGCGCACCGGGTGAGCGACGCGCGGCCCATGGCGGTGCTCGCCATCGATCCCACGAGCCCCAGGAGCGGCGGCTCGATCCTCGGCGACCGCGTGCGCATGGACGCGGTGAGCGCCGACCCGCGCGTCTACATCCGCTCGCTGCCGAGCGCCGGCGCCGGGGACGGGCTGACCGACAACGTGCCCGAGATCCTCGCCGCGCTGGACGCCTTCGGCTTCCGCGAGGTGCTGGTCGAGACGGTGGGCGTCGGGCAGGCGCAGCACGGCGTGCGCGCGCTCGCCGAGGTGGAGATGCTCGTCCTCATGCCCGGCGCGGGCGACGCCCTGCAGGCGATGAAGGCCGGCATCATGGAGACCGCCGACCTCTACGTCGTCAACAAGGCCGACCTGCCCGGTGCCGAGCGCCTGGAAGCGGAGCTCGCCGGCGTGCTGCAGCACCGCGCCGTGCGTGCGCCGGTCGTCCGGGTCGCCGCCGGGGACGAGCGCGGCATCGCCCAGTTGAGCGAAACGCTCGATCGCCTGCTCGAAGCGCGCTCCGGCGCGGAAAGCCGGGCGGCACGCGACGCTGCATACCAGCGCTTTCGGGTCGAGTCGCTCTTGCACCGGCGGCTGCGCGAAGTGCTTGCCGGGCTCCCGCCCGAGCGCTGGCGCCGCCCGCTGCAAGAGATCTACCGCGACGTCGTCAGCCGGTTGGGCTAAGTAGCCGATTGGACTCTAAGTAGCCGATTGGGCTCTAAGTAGCCGGTTGGGCGCAAGTACTAGCCGGTTGGGCTAAGTCCCAAACACGTCGCCCCCGCGAAGGCGGGGGCCCATTTGTTGTTCTCCTCGGAACATGGGTTCCCGCCTTCGCGGGAACGACGCAGGCCGCCTTTCCGGAACTCTTCTTCGGCAATCCCGGAACTCTTCTTCGGCAATCCCGCGACTTTTCTTCGGCAATCCCGGGACTTTTCTTCGGCAATCTTCAGGCGCGCAGCACGCACTTGGCGTAGAGGCCCGGAAAGGTGCCGGTGGGGTCGTAGCGCGCCTTGAGGTCGCGGTACGTGTCGCCCCCGTAGAGGCGATGGAACTCCTCCTCCGGAAAGAAGCTGTCCGAATAGAGCGACTTGATGCCGCCGAGCTCGGTGACCTTGCGCTCGATGAGGCGGTTGAAGTGCCCCGCCGGGTAGTGCTCGCGCGTGCGCTTCACGTCCCAGAAGCCGAAGTTGACGTACCAGTCGTGGCGCATGGGGTAGAGGGAGAAGGATCCGCCCCTCTGCGCATCGAAGCCGATGGGGCAGATCCACTGCGGCCAGAGCGCGATGTTCGCGGCGTAGAAGTCGAGGAACTCCGCCGCGCGCGCGATCGGGATGTCGACGTCCTGGATGATCGACTCGGAGTGCAGGCCGAGCAGGCGCTCAACCTTCTTCGTCACGCCGGCCCGGCTGTTCCAGCGCATGATTTTCGTATAGGTGCGCGAGCCGAGCCGCGACTTGCCGTAGACGAACCGCCTGACGAGCGGGTTCTGCGCGAAGACGTTCTTGGAGCACCAGAACCAGTCGGTGTCCCAGCGCCACAGGTAATCCTTGATGGTGAGGTAGTCCTCGCGCTTCTCGCGGATGGACCGGTAGTAGATGTTCTCGAACGTGTAGTCGCTCGTATAGGGTGCGGATTCCGCGAAATGACCCAGGGTGATGTACATCTCCCGGGGCCCGAACACCGTGCCGTCGATGAAGTCGACGGCGCGCGAGCTCAGCTGGCTCTCGAGCGCCTTGAAATACGCGACGGGATCGCCGAAAGCGAGATGCGTGAGGCGTACATAGGGCTTCACCGGGATGGTCTTCGCCTTGACGCGCAGCGCGTAGCCGAGCGTGCCGTAGGAGTTCGGAAAGCCGTAGAAAAGGTCGGCGTGGCCGTTGTCGGGCCGGCAGGTGACGATGCGACCGTCGCCGAGCAGCACGTCGGCCTCGAGCACCGTGTCGTGCACGAGCCCGTAGCGATGCGACGAGGACTCGATGCCCACGCCGGCGAGCGCGCCGCCGAGCGTGATGGTCTTCAGCTGGGGCACCACGGCGGGCATGACCCCGTGCGGCAGGCAGGCGTCGACGAGCGTCTCGTACGGCGTCATGCCCTCGGCCTCGACGAAGCCCTCGCCGACCCTCAGGACCTCGTTGAAGGCGCGCACGTCGAGGCGCCGGCGCGGCGCCGCCTCGCGGTCGCGGAAGAGGTTCGACGTCTCCTTCTCGAGCGCGACCGCGCCCTGGCTAGCCTTGAGCCTGGCGGCCAGCTCTTCTTTCTTCCTGGCGTGGCGTTGCGTCGCCGGCATAGAGGAAATCCCGTGTCATCGGATAGCTCGTGCGCGTGACGTTGCCCTTCGAGAAGACGATCTGGAAGAGGTGCGTCTGCCCGTTCGGCGCGCGGAACATCTCCGCGCAGCCGTAGAGGTACACGCGCCAGATGCGCCGGAAGCGCTCGTCGAAGCGCCGGGGGTCGAGCGCGCGGATCCTGTCCCAGTTGCGGTCGAAGCGCTCGGCCCAGTGATCGAGCGTGAGCGCATAGTGCCGGCGCAGGTTCTCGACGTCGAGGACCTCGAGCCCGGCGCGCTCCATCTCGACGATCGTGTCGGCGAGGCTCGGGATCCAGCCGCCCGGGAAAACGTACTTGCGGATGAAGAAGTCGGTGTCGAAGCGCCCGACGTGGCCGATGAAGTGGATGAGGCCGAGGCCGCCCGGCTTGAGGAGGCTCGCATGCGCCCGGATCACGTCCCCGAGCTGGTCGCGCCCCGCGTGCTCGAGGCAGCCGATGGACACGAGCTTGTCGAAGCGCCCGGCGAGCTCGCCGCCGCCGGCGCGGAAGTCGGCATGCATCTGCACGGCGTTGCGGATGCGGAAGCGCTCGATCTGCCGGCGGGCGTGCTCGGCCTGGGAGCCGGTCGTGTTGATGCTGGTGATCCGCACGCCGTAGTGCTGCGCCGCGTGCATGAGGAAGCCGCCGAAGCCGCTGCCGACGTCGACCACCTCCTCGCCCGGCTGGAGCAGCACCTTCCGCGCCACGTGGTCGGCCTTGGCGCGCTGCGCTTCCTCGAGCGTTCGCGTCTGGGAAGGCCCGCTGTCGATCCAGTACGCGCAGGTGTAGAACATGTACGGGTCGTCGAGCCAGAGCTTGTAGAACTCGGGCGTCAGCGCATAGTGGAACTCGGCGTTCTTGTTCGCATGGCGCCGGTTCGCATTCGTATGGAGGAACTCGTGCCAGCGGTTGAGCCAGCGCACGAGGCGCGTGGGCTGGTCCATTCCCCCCTGCATGCCGGCGGCCAGCGCGCGCGGCAGGCTCCCCTCGATGTCGATGTCGCCGTCGAAATAGGCCTCGAGCAGGCCCACGTGCCCGAAGAGGGCGATGCGGCGATAGGCACGCGCGTTGCGGAAGACGAGCTCGAACGCCGGCTGCCCCTTGGCGAAATCGAGCACGCCGCCGCCGGCGAAGCGCACCACGAACGGCACGCCCGTTTGTGCCTGAACTTGTCGCAGCGTATTCTCGACGTAGCTTCTCACGGCGCCTTGACCTTCCTCACGGCGCGGATTCTACCGTTCCACTCCGAGCCCGGGACACGTGCCGCTCGAACGTCAAATAGGCAAAACAAATCGACGTCATTGCCTTTTTCCATTTGCCCTATATGGCAGCGTGGGCTAACCTGCCCTCTTCTATTGGAGGACCCTTATGAAAGCACTCAAAGGAACTAAAACGCACGAGAACCTGAAGGCGGCGTTCGCGGGCGAATCCCAGGCGAACCGCCGTTACCTCTATTTCGCTGCGAAAGCCGACGTGGAAGGCCAGAACGACGTTTCGGCGCTCTTCCGCTCCACCGCCGAAGGCGAGACCGGCCACGCGCACGGGCACCTCGAGTACCTGGAGGCGGTGGGCGACCCGGCGACCGACCTGCCGATCGGCCGCACGCGCGACAACCTGAAAGCCGCGGTGGCTGGCGAGACGCACGAGTACACCGACATGTACCCGGGCATGGCCAAGACCGCGCGCGAGGAAGGCTTCACCGAGATCGCCGACTGGTTCGAGACGCTGGCAAAGGCCGAGCGCAGCCACGCGAACCGCTTCCAGAAGGCGCTGGACGCGCTGGCCGACTAGGCTGTAGCCGCAGCAGGAAGTTATGAGAGAAGGCTCGCTCGAAGCTCCCACGCGGCATCCTCTCGACTGGAAGAATCCCGAGTTCTGGGACCAGGCGAAGGCCGAGCAGGAGCTCGAGCGGATCTTCGACATCTGCCACGGCTGCCGCCGCTGCGTCAGCCTGTGCACCGCCTTCCCGACGCTGTTCGACCTGGTGGACGAGTCGCCCACCATGGAGGTCGACGGCGTCAAGAAGGAGGACTACTGGAAGGTCGTGGACCAGTGTTACCTCTGCGACCTCTGCTACATGACGAAGTGCCCCTACGTTCCGCCGCATCCGTGGAACGTGGACTTCCCGCACGTCATGCTGCGGGCCAAGGCGATCAAGTTCAGGCAGGGGCGCAGCTCCTCGCGTCCGCTTCGCGATCGCCTCCTCTCGTCGACCGACGCGATGGGCAAGCTCGCCGCCATCCCGGTCGTCGCGCAGACCGTCAACGCGGTGAACCGCAATTCGCTCGCGCGGGGCGCCCTGCAATCGGTGCTCGGCGTGCACAAGGACCGCGAGCTGCCGCCCTATGCGCCCGGCAAGTTTCGCTCTTCATTCAAGAAATCTTCCTCGTTCCCGGCGAAGGACGGGGCGAAAACCCCGGGCAAGGTGGCGATCTTCTCCACCTGCTACGTGAACTACAACGAGCCGGGGATCGGCCACGATCTGCTCGCCATCCTCGAGCACAACGAGATCCCCTACGAGATCGTCGAGAAAGAGGCGTGCTGCGGCATGCCCAAGCTCGAGCTCGGCGACCTCGAGGGCGTCGACGCGCTCAAGCAGAAGAACATTCCCGTGCTCGCGCGCTACGCGCGCGAGGGCTACGCGATCCTCGCGCCGGTCCCGTCCTGCGCGCTCATGTTCAAGCAGGAGCTGCCGCTCATGTACCCGGACGACCCGGAGACGGCCGCGGTGCGCGACGCCATGTGGGATCCGTTCGAGTATTTCGTCCAGCGGCGCAAGGACGGCCTGCTCAAGACCGAGTTCAAGCAGCCGCTCGGCAAGGTCTCCTATCACATCCCCTGCCACTCGCGGGTGCAGAACATGGGGCAGAAGACGCGCGAGCTGCTCGAAGCGATCCCCGGCACCGCCGTGAAGACCGTCGAGCGCTGCTCCGGGCACGACGGCACCTGGGGCGTCAAGGCCGAGTACTACGCGAACGCCATGAAGATCGGCCGCCCGGTGTTCCGCCAGATGGCCGAAGGGCCGGACGGCTCGGGCGCCGATTACGTGAGCTCCGACTGCCCGATCGCCGCCCGCCACATCCTGCAGGGCATGGGCGAGGACGGCGGCGGCGTCATCGCCGCGCAGAAGGCCCATCCGCTCACGCTGCTTCGCAAGGCGTACGGGATTTAGGTCCCTTATTGCAGTGCTTCTTCTGGGCGGCTGCGTGCCCATGCCGCCCCTCGACGCGCAGCATGCGCCCGCCGTCGCCGTCCTCGGCGATACGCCCTACTCCACGACCGAAGCCGGCCGCCTCGACCGGCTGATCGGCGACCTCAACGCGCGGCCGCTCGCGTTCGTGGTCCACGTGGGCGACCTCGGCACGAGCGCGCAAGCCTGTCGCGACGACTGGCTCGCGGCCCGCCGGGCGCAGCTCGGGCGCCTCAGCCATCCGCTCATCGTCCTGCCCGGCGACAACGACTGGAGCGACTGTCACCTTCAGGGCGCCGATCCGCTCGCGCGCCTCGCGCGCTGGCGCGAGCTCTTCTGCGTCGCGCCAGCGTCGATCCGCGTCGAGCGGCAGCCGGGCCCCTACTGCGAGCACGTGCGCTGGCGGATCGGCGAGACGCTCTTCGTCGCGCTCAATGTCCCCGGCAACCGCAACAACGCGCGGCAGCCGGAGGAGCATCGACGGCGCATGGAGGCCGCGCTCGCGTGGCTCGAGGCGGCCGCGCGCCTCGAGCCCAGGCGCCTCGTCGTCCTCATGCACGCCAACCCCTATCTCGCCGCGAAACCCTACCGCGTCCTCATGGAGCGGCTGCAGGCGCTGGCGTCCCGTCGCCCGGGCCGCGTCGTGCTCGTGCACGGCGACACGCACATCGCGAAGGACGACGAGCCGTCCCCCGGCCTGCGGCGCATCGAGGTGTGGGGCTCGCCCTTCGTCGGCTGGACGCGGCTCGTGCTCGGCGAGGCCCTCGAAGTGGAGAGCAGCATCGCCTACTGAACCGCGCTAGCGAAGCTCCTCGTCGATCAGGACTTCGACGTTGCGCGCCGTGTTCGGCACGGGCGCGCTGAGGCCCTCGAGGTCGCCGGGCTGCGGCGCGGCGCTGCCGGAGCGGGACACGCGCGCCACGACGACCACCTGCGAGTGGGCGGAGAGCTTGCCGGCCGGGGTCATCGCCATGCTGTCGTCGAGCTTGAACGCGAGCGGCAGGTCGCTCACCTTGCGCCGGAGCACCGCGAGCGGCATCCCGGCGCCCTGCGCCGGGCGCGCGAAGACGAACACGGTGTCGTCCGGCGCGGCCTTCCCGGCGATCTCCGGCGAGAGCTTCACCATGCCGGTCACTCCCGCGGCGGCCGTTTGCTCGGTTCCTGCGGATCCCTGCTTCGCCAGCACCCGCGCCTGCTCGACGTTCGTGCGCACCATGCGGGCGTCTTCCGACTCGGGAGGAATGTGCGGGAGCATGCGCTCCCACAGCGCGGCCGCCTGCGCGTAGTTCCCCTGCTCGAACGCCGCGGTGCCGGCGAGCGCGAGCGCCTTGAGGTTGTCCGGGTCGAGCTCGAGCGCGCGCAGGACGAGCCTTTCCGGCTCGCCCTTCAGCGACTGGCCCTGCGCCATGGCGAGCGCGTCGGCGAGGTCCGCGAGGAGCCGCGGGTCCTTCGGCGAGCGCTCCGCGGCATGCCGGAACGCGCGCGCCGCCTCCTCGAAGCGGCCGAGCACCTGGTAGGAACGTCCGAGCATCGTCCAGCCCTGCACGTCCTCCGGCGTCTTTTCCAGCCGCTCGGCGAGCCGCCCCACCAGCGCCTCGATCTCGGCCGGGCCGATCGTGGGCTCGGCGGCCGGCTGGAGGGCGGCCGGATTGCCGACCGCGAGATAGACGGCAAGCGCGAGAACGGGAACGCCGGCCGCCGCGGCGAGGGCGAGCCCGCGCGCGCCGTGCGGCTGCGCGGCGCCTTCCTCGTCGGAGACGTCCTCGAGCAGGCGCTTTTCCAACTCCTCTCGCGCGCGGTCGTAGTCGGCCTGCGCTAGCGTGCCGGCCTTCAGGTCGGCGTCGAGCTCGCGCAGGTGGTCGCGGTACACCGCGATGTTCAGCGCCCGGGCGGAGAGCGGGGCCGCGCCGCCGCGGCGCACGAGCGGCCGCACGACGAGCGCGACGACCGCCGCCGCGAGCAGCAGGGCCAGGATCCAGAACACGATCATTCGCGGGTCGCGTCCAGCAGCCGGGCGGCGCGCTCGCGCTCCTCGGGCGTGAGCGCCACGGGCGCCTGCCGCGCGCGGCGCACGCGCCGCGCGAGCAGCCACACGCCAAGGGCGAGCAGCAGGAAAGGCCCCGTCCAGAGAAGCACCGTCGTCGCCTTGAGGGGCGGCCGGTAGAGGACGAAGTCGCCATAGCGTGCGACGAGGAGATCGACGACTTCCTGCTCGCTCTTCCCGGCCGCGAGCTCGGCGCGGATGCGGTTACGCATGTCGAGCGCGAGCTCGGCATTCGAGTCGGCGAGCGTCTGGTTCTGGCACACGAGGCAGCGCAGCTCGGAAGCGAGCGCCATCACCCGCTTGTCCAGGCTCTGCTCCCTCGCGTCTGCGCACGCCCGTCCGGAGATCAACAGGAGCGGAAGAAGCAGCGAAAGAACGAGCGCGGCCGACCTACTCACGCTTCAGCTCGCGGATGAGGGGGACGATGCGCTCGGACATGACCTGCGGCGTCACGGGGCCGATCTGCTTGTAGCGGATGATGCCCTTCTTGTCGATCACGTACGTTTCCGGCACTCCGTAGACGCCGTAGTCGAAGCCGACGGCGCCCTTCACGTCGTAGAGCGAGGTGGTGAAGGGATCGCCGTACTTTGCAAGCCAGCGCAGGCCGTCTTCGCGCTGGTCCTTGTAGTTGAGGCCGTAGAGCGGCGCGAGCCCCGTCCTGGCGAACTCGACGAGCAGCCCGTGCTCGTCGCGGCAGGCGACGCACCACGAGGCCCAGACATTGAGCACCCAGACCTGTCCGAGCGTGTCCCGGGAAGCGAACACCTTGTCGGGCTGCGCGAGGAGCGGAAGCTCGAACGCGGGCGCGGGCTTTCCCACGAGCGGCGAGGGAACTTCGCGCGGGTTGAGCGTGAGCCCCACCGCGAGCACGCCGACCAGCACCGCGAACACGCCGACGACGGTCCAGGCCTTGCGATTCACGCCATGGCCTCCCGCGAGCGCTCCTTCGCGGCCGCCTCGGCGCGACGCGCGACGCGGTAGCGGCGGTCGCTCGCCGCGAGGAAGCCGCCGATCGCCATGAGCAGGCACCCACCCCAGATCCAGTCGACGAAGGGCTTGTACTGCACGCGCATCACCCAGGCGCCGCCGTCCACCGGTTCGCCGAGGGACACGTACAGGTCCCTCGTCAGGCCGGTGTCGATGGCCGCCTCGGTCATCGGCATCTGCTGCACCGTGTACACGCGCTTCTCCGGCCGCAATGTCGTGACGTGGCGGCCTTCGCGCGTCACCTCGACCGTCGCGCGCGCCGCGCGGTAGTTGGGGCCGTCCACGGCGCCCACCTCGCGCAACGCGAACACGTAGCCCGCCATTTCGACCTGGTCGCCCGGCTGCATGCGCACGTCCTGCTCCTGCTCGTAGCCGTTCACCAGCGCGACGCCCACCACGAACACGCCCACGCCGACGTGCGCGAGGACCATGCCGTAGTGCGCGCGCGTCTGCTTCCAGCGCTTGCGGAGCGTGAGGACGCTCGTGAGCACGATCCAGATCGCGAGCGCGAGCGAGAAGCCGACGAGCGGCTTCCACGTCCCGAGGAAGAGCGGCAGCGCGAGCCCGACGACGAGGCTCACGCCGAGCGCCCAGCGCAGGAGCGCCGCGAGCTCCGGAAGCGAGGCGCGCTTCCAGCGTGCGAGCGGGCCGACGCCCATGAGAAAGAGCGCCGGCGCCATGAGCGGCCCGAACACCGTCTCGAAGTACGGCGGCCCGACCGAGATCTTGCCGGCGCCGAGCGCATCGAGCACGAGCGGATAGAGCGTGCCGAGGAACACCGATCCCGCCGCGGCCGCGAGGAGGACGTTGTTCGCGAGGAGCAGGCTCTCGCGCGAGAGCGGCTTGAACTCGCCCCCCAGGCCGATGCGCGAGGTGCGAAGCGCATAGAGGACGAGCGCGCCGCCGATTAGCACGACGAAGAGCGCGAGGATGAAGATGCCCCGGCGCGGATCGACGGCGAAGGCGTGCACGGAAGTGAGCACGCCCGAGCGCACGAGGAAGGTGCCGAGCAGGCTGAGCGCGAAGGCGGCGATGGCGAGGAGCACCGTCCAGCTCCGGAAGCTGCCGCGCTTCTCCGTCACGGCGAGCGAGTGGATGAGCGCGGTGCCGACGAGCCACGGCATGAAGGAGGCGTTCTCGACCGGGTCCCAGAACCACCAGCCGCCCCAGCCGAGCTCGTAGTACGCCCAGTAGCTGCCGAGGGCGATGCCGAGCGTGAGGAAGCACCACGCGACGGTGGTCCAGGGACGCGACCAGCGCGCCCAGGCCGCGTCGAGCCGCCCGGAGAGGAGCGCCGCCACGGCGAACGCGAAGGCGACCGAGAAGCCGACGTAGCCCATGTAGAGCAACGGCGGATGGATGATCATGCCCGGGTCCTGCAGCAGCGGATTGAGGTCGCGGCCATCGACCGGCATCGGGATCAGGCGCTCGAACGGGTTGGATGTGAGCAGCAGGAAGAGATGGAAGCCCAGGCTCACGAGC
>Ga0079224_100009053_pt1 | contig 13540 bp, 13 predicted proteins | sample Stecom2015_FD_80414 | JGI IMG/M metagenome (GOLD analysis project Ga0079224, IMG submission 80414) | Agricultural soil microbial communities from Utah to study Nitrogen management - Steer compost 2015 | ecosystem: Environmental > Terrestrial > Soil > Agricultural land | place: USA: Utah... | reverse complement strand
GGGGCGGCGGCACGCAGCGGCTGCCGGAGGTCTTCACAGCCGTCAGCGAGGAGGCGCACGGGCACGGGAGCCGGGTTGCCGTGCACATCATCGAGCTGGCCGACGCGAAGGCGGTGGTCGCGGCCGGCGCCGATCTCGTCGCGCACAGCGTCCGGGATCTTCCGGTGGACGACGAGCTGATCGCGATGTTGCGCGAGCAGAGGGTCTGCCTCGTCCCTACGCTCACACGCGAGCTATCCACCTTCGTCTACGGTTCGCGGCCCGACTTCTTCGATGATCCCTTCTTCCTCGCCGAGGTGGACCCGGCCATCGTGGAGGAGCTACAGGACCCCGAGCGGCAGCAGCGGACGAGGGAGAGCCGCAGCGCCCAGTACTGGGAGGCGCAGCTGCCGCTCGCGAAGGAGAACCTGAAGACGCTCTCGGATGCGGGCGTACAGATCGCGATGGGCACGGACAGCGGACCCGCGGCCAGGTTCCAGGGCTACTTCGAGCACCTCGAGCTGGAGATGATGGCCGATGCCGGGCTGACGCCGATGCAGATCCTGGTTGCCTCCACGGCCGACGCGGCCCGGTGCATGGGACTCGAGGAAGAGCTCGGCACCCTCGAGCCGGGCAAGCGCGCGGACTTCGTCGTGCTCCGCTCGAACCCGCTCGACGACATCGCCAACACCCGCACGATCGAATCGGTCTGGATCAACGGCAACCAGGTACCGGGGGCGGGTCAGAGCTAGGGGGGAACAGGACAGCGAGGGGAGGGAGTCGCGGAGGCACGCTCCGCGCCCGGAGCGGGTGTTCGGCCCGTGGTGCGGCGCGGCGAGAAGCTTCCCGCCGCGCCACACGCGCTCAGGCGGTTTCCGTCGCAGCGACCAACTTCTTCAGTGCGGCGGGCGCATTCTCCTCGAGGAAGGCAGCCATCGACTCCTCCTCGGCGAGACTATCCTTGAGGATGTTCGCGCACTCGTCCTCACCCAGCGCCTTCGCGACCTCGATGGCGGAGCGGTAGGCGGCGATCTCGTAGTGCTCCACCCGAAGGCCGGCGCCGAGATCGAATGCCTGCAGGATCTCAGAGGAAGGCTTCTCCTCGGACTTGAAGCTATCGTGCTCCTGACGTAGGCCGATCGCGGCCTCGCACTTGATGCCCTTCGCCTTCTCGCCGATTGCCGAGAAAGCCTGGTCCAGCCGCTCGATCTGCGATTCGGTCTCGCGTACGTGCTGCTCCAGCCGGGACTTCAGCTCCGGATCCTCCGCTTCGTTGCTCATGCGGCGGGTCGCGGTGAGGAACCGGCGTTCCGCGTCGAGCAGGTCACCCAGCTCGTGCTTCAGGAGATCCCTCATCTCGGTCATGTTCGGCATACGGCCTCTCGTGGTTTCAGGCGTTCGTGTTGGTCGTGCGCGCCCTCCAAGTGCAATTAGCCTGCCGGTTTTTGGCCCCGGAGGAGGTATCTTCCCGCGGCGTCCTGCTCCATGCCGATGACCGCGTTCCATTCCTGCGCCGTTGAACATCATGCTCGCCGAGATTTCGCAGGCCGTCCGGAGCCTGAAGACGACCGCCCGAGCCCTCGTGGCCCTGGCCGACGTGTCTTCGGAGGTCGCTTCCTGGAAGCCTGCTCCGGACCGCTGGTCGATTCTCGAAGTGATCAACCATCTGGCGGACGAGGAGGCAGAGGACTTCCGCGCCCGCCTGAACATCCTGCTGCACGATCCGGAGGCGCCCTTTCCACCGATCGATCCCCAGGGCTGGGTCACCGCCAGAGCATATGCGACTCGCGATCTCCGCCAGAGCGTGGCGCGCTTCGAGGCGGAGCGGGAGCGATCGTTGACCTGGCTCGCGGGACTCGCTCACCCGCAGCTCGATCGGACCCGGGTACACCCCATGGCCGGGACGCTGAGCGGCCGCTCCTTGCTGGCTGCGTGGATGGCGCACGACCTCCTCCACGTGCGGCAGATCAACCGCCTGAGATACCAGTACCTGGCGAGCCAGGTCGGTTCCGACGCGGTGGCGTACGCCGGCCCCTGGTGAGCTTTCTTCGCTTGTGCCGATCTGCGTGGTATCTAGATTCCCGGCTCGGGCCGGCGGTCTCGAGTCGTCGTTGTGGGCGGCGGCGCTGCGCGCCCTTTCCAGCTGACGAACACAGGAGTACCCAATTTTGGCGGAACGAGAACGGGCACCGGAAACGCTGGCGATCCGCGAGCAGGTCCAACGGTCGGCGGAGCGGGAGCACTCGGTTCCCATATTTCTGACCTCGAGCTTCGTCTTTGACTCGGCGGAGCAGGCACGTGCGCTCTTCGCGGACGAGATCACGGGGAACGTCTACAGCCGCTACTCGAACCCGAACGCGGAAGAGTTCGTTCGGAAGATGTGTGCGATGGAGGGGGCGGAGGACGGGCTCGCCACGGCCAGCGGCATGGCGGCGGTGTTCACCGTCTTTGCAACCCTGCTGAGCAAGGGAGACCACGTCGTCGCCGGCCGTGCGCTCTTTGGCTCGACCCACCAGCTCCTGACCCGCGTGCTTCCACGCTGGGGGATCGACCACAGCTATGTGGACTCGGATGCCGGGCCGGAAGAGTGGGCCCAGGCGATCAGGCCGGAGACGAAGCTGGTGTTCGTGGAAACCCCATCGAACCCGGGCCTCGCCCTCATCGACCTGGAGATGCTCGCCGGAGTATGCGCCGAGCGTGACGTCCTGCTCGTCGTCGACAACTGCTTCACGACGCCGTATCTCCAGCAGCCGATCCGCTTCGGAGCCGACCTGGTGGTACACTCCGCCACGAAGTTCATCGACGGGCAGGGAAGGACCCTCGGCGGCGTCGTGGTGGGCTCGAGCGAGTTGATCGCGGAAGCTCGCTTCTTCATCCGCCAGACCGGACCGGCCATCTCCCCCTTCAACGCCTGGATCCTCTCGAAGTCGCTGGAGACGCTCGCGGTGCGGATGGACCGTCACTGTGAGAACTCGCTCCGTTTCGCCCGGCACTTCGAGAACCATCCAGACGTGGAGCGGGTGCTCTACCCATTCCTACCGAGCCACCCGCAGTACGAGCTGGCGCGCAAGCAGATGGATGCCGGGGGCGGCATCGTCACCCTCACGCTCGCGGGTGGGCTCGAGCGCGCCCGCCGCTTCATCGACAGCCTGGAGATGCTGTCGCACAGTCCGAACCTCGGTGACACGCGGACGATCGTTACGCACCCTACCTCCACCACCCACTCGAAGCTGACCGAGGAGGAACGTCAGAGGGTGGGGATCTCGCCCGGGATGGTCAGGGTCTCGGTCGGGCTCGAGCGCATCGACGACATCGTCGCGGACGTGGAGCAGGCGCTGGAGCGTTCGCGGTGAGCGATTTGCCGCCCTCCGAAGATCCTTCTCCGGAGGAGGGTCCGCCGCGTGTCGGCTGGCTCGTCCTCCGAACCTTCCTGATCTGTGCCGTGCTCGGTTTCCTGGTGACGCTCGTCTACACCGCGTTGCGGTAGGGGGCGGCAGTTCGTCCGCGACCGCTGCACCTACCGGCTCGAGGTTGCAGTTCCGCGGGAGCCATCCGCATTTCCGGCCCCTAGAACTGCACCCTGTACATCAGCTGGATGTTCCTGCCGGGTTGCGGCGCGACCTCCTTGATGCGGGAGAGGTGCTGGCGCCAGACGGTGTCGAGGGCGTTGTCCACCTGGAGCGCGAGGGTGTGGAGGCGGTTCCCGCTGCCGAGCCGGATCCCCGCGCCCAGATTGAGGAGGCTGTACCCGGCGGTGGGCCGCTCCGGCTGGATCGTCGACTCCTCGTCGACGGGTGAGGGGAACGGACGTGGGACCCGGTCCTGTCGGGCCGCTGCTTCCCATTCCGCGGTGAGATAGTAAACACCCCGCTCGTAGCGGGCCTCCAGCAGTCCGTTGAGCGGCGGGATCGCGGGGAGCGGGTCTCCATCCTCGAGGCGGGTCGCCCGAACGTAGGAGAGGGAGCCGTCGAGCACGACGCTGGGAAGTACCTCCCACTGGAGGCCTGCTTCGGCACCGATGAAGCGCGCATCGCTGCCGCGCGCGAGGAAGAGCGGAAAGCGGTTGAAGCGCGGGTCCAGCTGCGCCGTGGGAGCGTGATAGATGTAGTTGCGAAGCTCGTTCCGGAAGACGCTGACCTCCGCCTGGAGGCGGGGCAGGCTCACCCGCAGGAAGAGGTCGCCGCCGATGCCGATCTCCGGCTCCAGCTCCGGGTTGCCGATATCGTAGGAGTAGTCGGCGAGATGGGGTCCGTCGGAGAAGAGCTCTTCCACGGAAGGAGTGCGGAACGCGCGTGCGAGGCTGGCGCCGAGCACGAAGCCGCTGCGCGGCTCCACCAGAGCGGCCGCCGAGGCCGAGACGGATCCGAAGGTCCGCTCCCTGACGGCGAGCTCGTCGTCCCCCACGCGGATCGGTGACCGGTCGAGTGGAGTAACCCGGGTGAGATCGTAGCGACCTCCCAACTGCAAGCGTACCGCATCCAGCTGCAGCTCCTCGTAGAGGAAGGCGGCGAGGTTCTGCGACCGGGCATCCCTGCTGCCGGTGAACCCGCCGCCGGTGCTCAGCTCGCGTCCACTTGCCGATATGCCGAAGGCACCCTCGGTCAGGACACGCCCGGCGGCATGCTGGTGCTGGATCAGCAGGTCCGCACCGCCGGACACGTTCTCGAAGCTCGCGCCAACGATGGGCTGGCCGCTCGTCACTCCCTCGATCTCGCTGTGACGGTACCGCACCACGTTCGCCTCCAGCGAGATGGAGCTGAGCGGTCCGAAGCCCGGGTGCCGAGCGGCTTCGAAGCGTGCGACTTCCCGGCGGGTCTGGATCTCGACGCCGTTGGGGTGTGCTCCGGGAATCAGCTCCCCGGCGAACTGGCCCGGAACTCCGTAATCGAGGTCACTCAGCCGCAGTGCCACCCCCGTATGCCCCCAGCCGGCCACCAGAGCCGCCCCGACGCTGCCACCGTACGCCTGGAGGTCGCTCGAGTCCAGCTCGCCCAGCGGCGTGGATGTATCGCCCGCCGACCTGCCGCTCGCCTCGCCCCTGAGCACGAAGCGGCCCACAGGCACCAGAAGGGCGCCTCCCGCTGCAGCGCCGCCGTTGACGCTCTCCCCCTGCAGACTGAGGCCACCGGAGATCCGCTCAGGGACCGAACGAGGCACCTCCTCCCGTACCACGTTGATCACCCCGCCCAGGGCATTGCTTCCATACATCAGACCCGCTGGCCCGCGGACGATCTCCACGCGCTGCGCCGTCAGCGGATCGAGGGCGACGGCATGATCGGGTGCCGTCGTGGAGAGGTCACCGGTTCGCTGGCCGTCCTCCAGCACGAGCACCCGATCACCCTGCATGCCCCGGACGACCGGCTGTGAAGCGGCCGGCCCGTTGTACTGCTGCGTCAGGCCCGGCACGTGTGAGATCGTGCCCGCCAGGCTGGTCTCCAGCCGGCGCCGCAGCTCCGCATCGCCGACGACGGCAGTGGGCCGGTACGTCTCTCCCTGCCCGCGCTCCCGCCCGGTCCCGGTGACCACGACGCCCGTCAACTCCAGCGCCGAAGGTTGCATCCGCAGTTCCACGACGGTCGAATCATTCGCGGTGACGACAGCGCTCACCTCCGCGGGAGCAAACCCGATGCGCTGTGCGACGATCGTGTACGTCCGTGGGCTGAGACCGGAGAAGTGGAAGCTCCCGTCCGGGTGGGAAAGATCGAGACGCCCCACCTCCCGCAGCCGCACCTCCGCGTTCGCGACGGGGCTGCCGGTAACGGAATCCACCAGTCTGCCGGTGATCGAACCGAGCTGGGCGTGGAGGGTCGCGGGGCCTAATCCGAGCGGGGACCGTGCGTCGTGGAAACCGAATGTCGACGCCGCCGCGACCGCCACGGCGAGAACCAAGTTGCGCGGAAAGGGCCGAAGCTCGAGAGCTCGCATCCTTCTGTTCGTCTGGCCAGGAGAAGCGCGACCCGGCCCGCTCACGGGTCCGGTGGTATCGAATCGGGTCTGGGAGGTGGTCAGACGAGCGGTGGGGCCCGGGAGCGGACGGGGAGGATGCGTGCGGTGGTAGCGGGCTCGTCGGCCGGGTGTTCCAGCTCACTGGCGGCCGCTTCGGCCACGACCAGGATGGGGGCGTGGGGCGGAACGTGACTCCCGGCAAGCACCTGGCAGACGACGCAGACGGCCCCTCCATGCGAGGGAGCCGATCGATCCGGCGTGCCGCCGTCCTCGCTGCTGGAAGTGACGAAGGCGCTGGAAGAGCCCCCCGTTGCGGCGTGGAGGAGAGGCTCGATCGTCGCCCCGGCCAGAAAGGCCAGTCCCACGAGCAGCGCGACGAGGCTGGCCGGTCTACTCGAAGCGATTCGCTTTCGCGTCATGGAGGCGTGTGAGTCGTCGAGCCGATCGAACGAGCGTCGGCAGGGGACACTACACCGCCGCAGGCCATGCGATCCATCGTCCGGTCTTCGCCGGCGCGCACGCCAGCGGCTATCCCTCCGAACCGGGATCGGCCTGGCGAGCCCGCCCGGTGCTTGTCACGCCCGCCGAGGAGACCGATCTTGCAGGCGCAAACGGACCGACGATCATGCACTCACCCGAGCCCACCGCCCCAATGCGCCCGTTCACAGCACCGCTCCTGGCGATCATGGCCACCCTGGCAGCCGGTCTACCCGGCGTCGCCCGAGCGCAGGAGGTGGAGCCGATCGCCCACGCCACCCTGGCCGCGGGGTTGTACCAGTGGGAGCTGGAGGGCGATGGGCTCACCGCGCTGGTCGCGATCCGGGCCGGAACACCGGTGAGCACGGTCCTTCTGCTGGAAGGAAGCCTGATCGGGGCGAGGCCGGGGCAGGAGTCCGGTACCACCACCGTGCTGATTCCCGAGGGCCAGTTCCAGCTGGCCCTTCCGTTCACGGGCGTCAATCCCTACATGGGCCTCGGTGGCGGGGCCTTCGTGGACATCGGAGGTGGCGAGGACGGGGGTACGGCCGTCGACATGACGATCTCCGCGTCGCTCGGGTTCCGCGTCTGGCTCGGGGAGCGCTTCGCGATCGTCGGCGAGTTCAGGGGCCGCGGGATCGGAACCGACTTCGAGAGGACTTCGGCCGAGTACACGATCGGCGGCAGCCTGCGACGCTGAGCCGCCATCGTACCATGAGCAGGCTGGTCCTCTTCGATATCGACGGAACGATCCTCAGCTCCAATGGCGCCGCGCCGCGGGCATTCAGGGAGGCCCTCCGACAGGTCTACGGTACGGCCGGTCCGATGCGGGGCTACTCCTTCGCCGGGAGGACCGATCCGCAGATCGCGAGAGACCTCATGCGCATGGAGGGTCTGGAGGACCGGGTCATCGACGAAGGCTTCGACCAGCTCTGGAACCTCTACACCCTCTTTCTGCGGGAGGAACTGCGTACCACCGGCGCGTCCGTGTATCCTGGGGTGATCGAGATCCTCGCCCGTTTCGACGATTCTCCCGAAGGCCCCGTCCTCGGCCTGCTCACCGGGAACGTCGAGCCGGGCGCACGGCTCAAGCTGAACGCCGCCGGCATCGACTTCGAACGCTTTCGGGTCGGCGCCTTCGGCTCCGACCACGCAGATCGACGGGAGCTGCCCCGGATCGCGCTGGAGCGGGCTCACCTACGGCTCGGTCGCATCTTCGAGGGGAAAGCGGTCGTGATCGTCGGAGACACCCCCTTCGACATCAGCTGCGGGGAGCACCTCGGAGTTCGCACGATCGCCGTCGCGACCGGCTCCTACCCGGCCGATCAGCTCGCCGCGTGCAACCCCGATCACCTCTTCCACGACCTCTCCGACACCGCCAGCGTCTGGCGAGCGATCACCTCATGAAACGAGGCGGGCCCATTCGGAGCCCGCCTCCCTTCCGCCATCGACCTCAGCGCCGCTGCAACAGGTCGACATCTGCCGCGTCCAGGTTCTCGACGTCGACTTCCCCCTCGATCCGGGTCGTATCGACGTCCACGTCGACGTCCACCTCCCGCTCGATCAGCATCGTATCGACGGTGGGGACCTCGATCTCGACCCTCTCCGTACCCGGCTGGGTGATGATCTCCTGGTCGGTGGTCCGCATGTCGTCATCCGCGCCATCCCCGCAACCGGCGAGCGCGAAGCTGACGGCGAGCACCGGCAAAAGACTGCGATTCAGTAGCATCGCTCGGCTCCTCATCTGGGGGACCTGCCTGCGCGCATTCAGCGCAATTCATTACAGCATCAGGAACTAGCTAGGACGACCGGGAGTGCACGGCGTGTGCCGCAGGGGCTGACAGCAGGAGAGTTTTCGTGAAAATATGGCGACGGGTCGAGCCGGGGTGCGCTAGTTGCCAGCCAGTGGAAGGCTTGAGGAACGAGCGGCAACCAAGGGGGGGCGGGCAACGCGGGCGCGGGGTAGCCCCGGGCGTGTGAGCGCGTCGAAGCCCCGTCCGCCGCATCGGGGGATGAACCCGCGCAACCGAATCGAGGAGGTTGGATGGTGACGCTGCTGGTCGGCCTCATGTCCCTGCAACTCGGCCCGGATCCGGGGATCCTGGTGGAGCGGCGGTTGGCGGAGGCGCTGAACCTGTCGGTGGGTGACGCAGTGGAGGTGGAGGCACTCGGCGAGGGGGGCAGTGCGAGGCAGTTCGGCGTCGAGGGCATCTTCGAGCGGCCGCCGGATCCAAACCGCATCTCCCGGAACGAATACGAGGTGCGCTTCCACCTCCCGGACCTGGAGGCGATGCTCGGCGAAGGCGACCGCGTGGACAGGTTCGCGGTCACGCTGGACCCGGGTGCGGACGCGGACAGCGTTGCCCGATGGGTCGAGTCGCTCGCGTTCGGAACGCAGGTGTACGGTGCGGCGTCGCTGGCGGAGCGCTCGAGCAGCACGTTCACCGTGATCAGCCGGTTCCACGACGCGATCGGCATCGTGACGCTGCTCGCGAGCGGCATCTTTCTGCTCTGCCTGATGGTCATTCGCGTGGACGAGCGTCGATCGGACATCCGGACGATGCGGCTGGTGGGGATATCTCGCTCCACGATCGTGCGGGCGGTGGTCCTCGAGGCAGTGGCGATCGCCGCCGTGGGGAGCGTTCTCGGGATCTTCCTGGGGGCGCTGCTCTCCTGGGGAGTGAATGCGTACTACGCTGCCTACTACGACACTACCCTGCGCTTTGCGATCGTCACCCCGGAGTTGATCACGCTGGCGCTCCTCCTGGGCGTTACGCTGGGGATCGGGGCGGGAGCGCTGGCGGCCCTTCGGTTGGTGCGGGTGCCGCCCCAGCGACTGGGCGAGCGATGATCGTGCTGACGTCGCTGCGGGCCCTCGTGCGCCGGAGGAGCCGGACCCTGCTGGCCCTTGGCGGCATCGCGGTGTCCGCCGCGCTGCTGCTGAACATGACGATGCTCGCGTCGGGCCTCACGAGCTCATTCGGGGAGCTGACCCGGGCCCAGGGCTACGCTCTGCGGGTGACCCCGCTCGGCACACTGCCTTTCGACAGCGAGGCGGGGATTGGCGACGCAGCCGCCACCGAAGCGGCGATCGAGGCGGTACGCGGCGTGGCCGCCGTTGCGCCGGTACTCGGCGCGCAGCTCTATGCCGTCGCCGGCGGGAGCGTGGGCGAACCGGTCTTCGCGAGCGGCATCGATCCGGACGAACAGATGCTCTACCTGCTGGTCAGCGGGAGCGACCCCCGCCCGGACGAGGTGGTCGCCAGCGAACCAATGGCCGAAGCATTCGATCTCGAGGTCGGGGATTCGATCCTCCTCGCCGCGGAGCTGGACGTGGCACTCGGCGCACCCAGGGACGTTGTCTCCTTTCGGATCAGCGGAATCGCGGACTTCATCTACAACTACGCGGGCGAACGTTCGGTCGCCCTCGAGCTTTCACGGCTCCAGGTGATGACGAACCGCCCGGACGAGGTGTCGCTGTTCGCGGTGGCGGCGACCCCGGGGATCGACGAGGATTCGCTCGCCACCCGGATCACAGCCGCCACCACCGACCTGTCGGTCTATTCGACCCGCGAGCTGATGGCTGCGATGGATCAGCGGCTTGCCTACTTCCGCCAGCTCTCGACGATCCTCGGCACCATCGCGCTGGCCGTGGCGACGCTGCTGGTGGGCACCATCGTCACGCTCGGAGTCCGCGAGCGCTTCGGGGAGATCGCCACGTTGAGGGCGATCGGGGTCAGGGCTTCCCGGGTACGGCTTGCGATCGTGGTCGAGGGCTTCGCGCTCACTGCGGCGGGATCCGCGATTGGACTGCCGCTCGGCCTCTGGATCTCGGGACGGCTCGATCGGATCCTGCTCTCCTTCCCCGGCATACCGGAGCGCGTGTCCTTCTTCGTGATGGAGCCGCTGCCGGCGGCGCTGGCGCTCTTCACCATGACGGCGATCGGTGCGCTCGTCGGCATCCTGCCCGCTTCCCGTGCGCTGAGGGCGCCGCTGGGGGCGATGCTGCGTGAGGAGGCGGACTGATGCCGGGCAGACCGAGCGGGAGGGTGTTTGACCCCGGGGGGATTCCGTCCCGGGCTGCACCCCGCCTGCACGCCGAAGCACACGATGCCGGTCTCCACGTCCGAGGGGTGGCGCTGTACAAGGAATATCACGGTGCCGGAACGGGGGGCGGTGTGACCGCGCTGCGCGGCGTGGATCTCGAGGTGAAGGCGGGGGAGTGGGTGGCGATCGTCGGGCCGTCAGGCTGTGGGAAGAGCACGCTTCTCAACGTGCTGGCGGGAATCGACCTGCCTTCTTCCGGTGTCGTCGAGCTCCTGGGATTCGATCAGGCGAGGCTGTCGGAAGCCGAGCGGGCGCGGCTTCGGCTCACGCGAGTGGGTTTCGTGTTTCAGCGCTTCCACCTGCTGCCGGTACTGACAGCGGGAGAGAACGTGGAGCTGCCGATGGCGGAGGCTGGACTTTCACGCCGGGAGCGGCAGGATCGGGTGCGTGAGCTGCTCTCGTTCGTGGGCCTGGAGCACCGCATCGGGCATCGTCCCGCCCAACTCTCCGGCGGTGAGCAACAGCGGGTCGCGATCGCTCGCGCTCTCGCCAACCGCCCGGAAGTCGTGTTCGCGGACGAACCCACCGGAGAGCTGGACCGCGGGACGGGCGCCGGCATCCTCGATCTGCTCGGAACGCTCAACGCCGAAGGTACGACGCTGCTCACCGTGACCCACGATGCCGAGGTCGCCGTTCGAGCATCGAGGGTGATCGAGATGTCGGACGGCAGCATCGTACGGCCCTCTGGAGCGGAGCCGTGATCCGGCGACTCGTGCTGGCGGAGATGCGCAACCGCCCCGGTCGAGCGGCCCTCCTCCTCGGCGGGTACGCGCTCGGCGTGGCGGTGATGGTGGTACTGCTCGCGGTCGGTGAGGCAATGCTGACGCAGGCACGAGACCGCGCCCTGCTCGGAGGGGGCGACGTGATCATCGTTCCGGCCGGTATCACCCCGGAGATGCTCAAGGCGGGTGGGACGAACGCGCTCTTCCTCGGCCTCGAGCAGGCGCGCTTCATTCACCGGCAGATCCTGGAGTCACCGAGGGGGCGTGAGGAGCTCGGCATCTCCGCGTCGAGCCCGATCCTCGACGGCCGACTCGTCAGGATCTCCCACCAGGGTCGCGCCGTGCAAGCGATCGCTTCGGCCGAGATCCCCAGCCGCGCAGAGGCTGCCGGGGCGGCCCCGCGCCTCCTGAGCGGTCGCTGGTCGGACAGCAGAGCGGACCGGCAGTGGGCGGAGCCCTCCCCCGAGGAGCTGTATCACGAGATCGACGCCTTCCATCTCCCGTACGGCTCCGCCGTCGGCGACTCGACGTGGGCCGAGTGGCACTACTTCAACGTGGTCCTCGACGAGGATCGCTGGATCTACCTCACGTACATGGTCGGGGGGCGGATCGGCACGCCCGGGGAATGGGGAGGACGGCTCCTCGTCACGCTGCGCGACGCGGACGGCACGCATCGATCGATCTCGCGCGACTTCGAGGAATCCGCGGTCCGCTTCGACACCACGAGCGCCGACGTGACCTTCGAGGGCGGTGGGTCCGTGGTCCAGCGGGATGGCGCCTATCGCCTACTCGGAAGCGCTGACGGCGTGGAGTTGGACCTGACGATCCGCCCACGGCCTCACCGCATCTTCCCACCGAGCGACCTGGGCGGTAACGGGTTGGTGTCCGGGTACGTCGTCCCCGCCCTCGCGGCGACCGCGGAAGGCCGCGTGTGCCTGCCCGACGGCGAGGCCCGGGCGTGTGAGACAGTCTCCGCGGCGCCTGCCTACCACGACCACAACTGGGGGGTATGGCGGGACGTCAGCTGGGAGTGGGGCGCCGCGTCCGGCGAATCCCTGAGCCTTCTCTTCGGTGCGGTCCACACGTCCGAAAGTCGCGACCAGGGTCTCTTCGCATACCTCGTCGACGACCGGGGTGTCAGGGGTGTGTACCGAGCCAGCAGTATCGGGAAAGTGGGGGGAGTCTTCGTGGACGTGGGCGGTGCGCGTGTCGAGGTCCCTTCACGGCTGACTTTCACCGACAGCCGCCGCGGAATCGAGGTCGAGATCGACATCGAAGACCGTCAGGTCACCGACCTGGAGCGCGTGGGCGCCCGGTACTTCGTCCAGATGCGGGGAACGGCGCTGGTGCGCCTGCCGGGTTCACCGCCGCAGCGTCTACCCGGCTTCTTCGAGACGTACGTCGACCACACCGGCAGACTGTAGAGCAGGCGCGCTGCGACACATCGCCGGGGGCCGACGCGCGAATCCGCGCTGCTGGAAGGGAGGAGGTGGGAGGGAATCCGGGATGACCGGGGAGGTGCTTCGAGGATGACCCCCGGACGGGAACGCTTCGAAGGCCGGAGATCGGCTGTGCTCGGAAGGGGACGAAGTGGTGCAGGCATGGTGACCTTCGCGGTGGACTCGCGGATCGACGCGCGGGACCGTCGTCCAAAGACGACCCCCGCACCTCGATCGCGGGCTGGAGTAACCCGGGTGTCGCTGGAGCGACGGTCGCGCATGTAGCCGGGCCGCGGCGCACCGCACACCGGCGGTTCCGGCGCTGCCGGCTAGTCGAGCGGCAGCTTCACGCGGAAGGTGCTTCCCTTTCCGAGTTCGCTCTCGACGCTGATCTCGGCGCCGAGGAGATCGGCGAGCCTGCGGCTGATCGTAAGGCCGAGACCGGTGCCACCGGCCCGCCGGGTGATCGGCCGCTCCACCTGCCAGAACGGCTCGAAAATCCTGCGCATGTGCTCGTCCCCGAGACCGATCCCCGTATCCACCACCTCCAGCACGAGCGCCTCACCCTGCACGCTACCGACCAGTTTGATCTCTCCCTCCTCGGTGAACTTCACGGCGTTCGACAGCAGGTTCAGAAGGATCTGGAGGATCTTGTCGCCGTCGGAACGCAGCACCAGGCCGCCCTCTGGATAGATCACGCGGATCGGGAGGTTCTTGGACCGGGCCATCGGTTCCACGATGGAGGCAGCCCGGTGCAGGAGCTCGTTGACGCGTACCTCTTCGTTGCGGATCCGGGCGTCGCCCGAATCCAGCGTCACGAGGGTGAGGATCTCCTCGATCAGCTGGAGGAGGTGTCGGGCAGACACCTCG
>Ga0079224_100009051_pt1 | contig 13541 bp, 13 predicted proteins | sample Stecom2015_FD_80414 | JGI IMG/M metagenome (GOLD analysis project Ga0079224, IMG submission 80414) | Agricultural soil microbial communities from Utah to study Nitrogen management - Steer compost 2015 | ecosystem: Environmental > Terrestrial > Soil > Agricultural land | place: USA: Utah... | reverse complement strand
GGTGTCTCTCACGGAGAGGCTGAGTAGCTGGTGGTCGCGGTTGATTGCCATGAGGAAGGGATGCCAGCGATCGGCTTCGTTGCGGCGGTAGTGACCCGAGATCTCCCAGCCGGCGTCGGCGGGATAGATGAAGGACTTGCCTATCTTGTGGCTGGGGGAGACGGGGTCGACGATTTCGAGTTTACCGGCGGGTGCCAGGTAGCTCGCCAGGATTTCGCGGGCGGCGAGTACTGCCGCTTCCTCCCTGGCGCGTTGCATTGCCGGTTCCGGATCGGTCACCCGGTAATAGGCGTAGAACGCCAGCCCGAGGCCGATGCAAAGGGCTAGCGTGAAGCGGACGACCTTGTGCGCCAGTGCCGGGGGTACGTTTCGCTGCTCGATGGCCATTTAGCGTTCGGGAAATCTGTTCACGGGATACCGATGAGCTTGTGCGTTTGCAGGCTGAGCTTCCACTTCGGATGCCGCAGGCAGTATTCAACGGCGGCGCGGGTGTTCTCTCTTCTCCGGCTGTCGTCCCCGCTGTCGTACAGGGGTTGCAGGAAATGATGCGTGAAATCGAGGGACTCGAACCGCTCCGGTTGCGCCTCGGGTTCCGCCTGGGGATAAACGAGCTTCAGTTCGTTTCCGCGCCGCTGCAGGACCTCGGCACCCGCTTTGGGGCTGACGCAGATCCAGTCGAGCGCCTCGGGTGCCAGTTGGGTACCGTTGGTTTCCACGCCGACTTCGAAGCCTCTCTCGTGCAGTGCGGCGATAGCGGCATCGTCCAGCTGCAAGAGCGGTTCGCCACCTGTGCAAACTACGTAAGGGGCGGTGCCGTTCGGCCTCGACGGGAGCCAGTGTGCCGCTACCGCTTCCGCAAGTGCGTCGGCGTCGCTGAACTTGCCGCCACCAGGTCCGTCGGTGCCAACGAACTGTGTATCGCAGAACTTGCATACCGCGGTCGAGCGATCCCGTTCGCGGCCGGACCAGAGGTTGCAGCCGGCGAATCGCAGGAACACGGCCGGTCGGCCAGTCTGCGCGCCCTCTCCCTGGAGCGTGTAGTAGATTTCTTTTACCGAGTAGGTCATCTCATGCAATCAGCGGGTCCGGAATACCGGCTTCCGCGAAACCTTTGGCGCGCAGTATGCACGCTGCGCATTCACCGCACGGCGGCACACTGCCGTTGTAACAGGTATGCGTCAGCGCCATTGCATCCATCGCTCCCAGTTCTTTCGCCAGCAGTACCGTTTCTTTCTTGGACAGGTTCATGAGCGGCGTGTGAATCGTGAAGTGGCGCTCCAGCCCCAGGGCCAGCGTCTTCTCCAACGAGTCGATCGTGTCGCGGCGGCAGTCGGGATAACCGCTGTAGTCCGTCTGCGCCACGCCGGTAACGAGGTGCTGGATGTCGTGTCGCCATGCATATGCCGCTGCGAATGTGAGGAAAACCAGGTTACGCCCCGGGACGAAGGTTACAGGCAGCGAATCGGATTCCGTTGTCCGCGGGACCTCGATCGACGGGTCGGTCAGCGCGCTGCCGCCCAGTGCTTCGAACGTGTTGATCGGCAGTACGACGTTAGGGATGCCTGCGTGCGCCGCAACCTGCCTCGCCGCATGCAGCTCGTGTCGGTGGAGCTGCCTGTAGTCGAAGGTCAGCGATTCGACCGACTCCTGGCCGAAGCGTTCGATGGCCCACCAGACACAGGTCGTGGAGTCCTGTCCTCCGGATAGAATGACGAGTGCTTTTTGCTTCATGAACCTGCCTGCCTTACCGGAACAGGTCTTCTGCCTGCTGCAGCCGGGCGTCGTCGTCTCCTGGCTCGCCGTCCTCATCACCACCGAACAGTGCGGCGAGGGCTGACTCCGCTTTCGCCGCCTTTCTTGCACGAACCGGATCGAACGCATCTTTGCCCGGTTTGAACCAGTCGCAGAAATTCGCCCGCTCTTTTTCCGTCACTTCCTCCGCGTCGTCCTCCCGGCACTTCTTCGGCACGTTCTCATCGAAATAGACGCACATGCGGCAAACGTGGACGTGCGCCGCGCAGGAAGGACATTCGTCCCGCCGTGAAAAAGGCAGCGTCAGAGCCGCGAGCGACTCGCCGCAGCGATAGCATCGGGCAGCATCGGCCATCGTGATTCCACCTGAAGTCGAAACGGCCAGTATACCGCTGCCCGCTGCCGGAGCCGTCCTGCCGGCGAGTTCGCCGACATTAAACTCCGAAGACGAGACAGGTGTCCTCCGGGCACGCGAATCGCGATAATATCCCGCCGCGGGCCGGCTTCACTTCTCAACATCGGCCAGGGCATGACGACTTGAACAGCGAACGCATCAAGCAGGAATTCGGCAGTTTCGGAATCGACGTGCTCGAATGCGGCACGGAGCGGCGCGTTTCCAGCCTCTACAGCCTGACGGACGGCCACAAAGTCTGCCGTACGCATGCCGTGGTCGAGTTCAACCCCGCTGCCCTGTCGGCGTTGCAGGCAGAGCACGCGAGGGTGCTGTCGGGGGAATCCATAGGCGCGGTTTTCAAAAGCCGGGGCTGGACCATCAACAAGCGTCACACACGGCTTGGCAGCGTAATGCTGAATTCGAACGATTCCGTGATCGCACGATCCATGCAGGTCGAGCCGCCGCTCGAGGTGGCCTTGCATTCGTACATCTTCGAAGTCCGGAGAGACGCTTTAGCGCTCGAGTACGCAACCATCACCGAGCTGCATCACCCGAACTACCTCACCCGGGCCGACGTTCGGGCGATCTACGGCGAAACCGATACGCCGCACCCGCGCCAGGCTGACGCCGGTTAGTCTGCTGTCGACGCGCTCCGGAGGGGCCTCGCTAGTGTCCTAGCGGCAAAGCGGCTTTTCCACTTGCAGCTCCACCTGCAGCTGCGGGTGGATTTGTTCGGGCGCTTCCACGATGGGTGCTGCACTTCGCTCCCGCCGCAGGATGATCACGTTGCCCGCTGTCACCAAAACCCCTCCGAGAACGATGTTCGCGGTGATCTGCAACCCTTCGAACAGTACCGACAGGATCAAGGCGATCACGGGAAACATCACTACCGCATAACCGGCCTTGTGCGCGCCGATGCGGCCCAGGAGCGTGAGGTATGCGCCGAAGGCGACAATGGACCCGAACACCGCCAGGTATCCCAGCGAAATCACATACCCCGCCGAGAAATCGAAGTTGAAAGCATGACCCTGTCCGAGTGCGATCGCGCCAGTCAGCAAAGTGCCGTAGAACATCCCCCAGGCATTCGCCTGCAGAACCGGAAGTCCGCCCTTCTGTGCCTCCTGGGAAACCATGTTGCCGAGGGATGCAACGAATGCCCCGAGCACGGCCAGCGTAGCGCCATAGAACGTTGCGTCCGAGAAGGTAATGCTGCCGACCTGTGGGAGAAACAGCATCAGGATGCCCCCCACTCCCAACGCCGACCCGATGATGACTCGCGGACCCGAACGGACGCCGAAAAAGATCCGGGCATTCGCGATGTTCATCCACAGCATGGTCGAGAAAGCAATCGCGCAAAGCGCCGACGTAATATGCTGCTGCGCATGATAGGTCAGTATGTAGTTCAGGCAGAACAGCAGCAGCCCGAGCAGCAGGAAGCGGCTGTGGGCGCGCAAGCCGAACCTGAGTTCGAGTCCGCGCGCGGCGCACCAGGAGAACAGCAGCAGCGACGCCAGCCCGTAGCGGTAGAAGACCGACACTTCAGGCGCAACGACGCCCAGCTGGAATTCGATGGCAAGCCAGGTAGATCCCCACACCAGCACGGTGATGAGGTAGAGGATCGCATTGCTCATGACTTGCCGTTCCTTTCGCGGTCGCCCTTGTCGAGCGAGTCGTGCAGCATCCGGGTCCGGATGTAGCGGTACCTGTGCAGTTCGAGCGCCGACCGGGCCAGGTAGCCGAGGGCGCCTCCGAGCGTCAGGCTCCTGCCTCCCGCCGGGCCTGGGGGACAAGTACTTCTGCAGCTTGCGGTATTCATGGCGTTCTCCATCTTTGCGGGACCAAAAGCCCCGCGGAGATTGACTATACGGCCGCATTGGAGCTATAACAGATTCAGTTTTTCAAAAATGTGACATGAACAGATTATGCTCAGCGTCAACAAGGACAGCGACGACTTCCTGTACCGGCAGGTCATAGACCTGATCTCCGAGAACATCGACTCCGGAACGCTACGCCCGGGCGACCGGCTGCCTTCCCTGCGTCGCATGAGTAGCCGTATTGGCGTCAGTATTCCCACCGTGCGGCAGGCGTATGTGGAACTGGAGCGCCAACGGCGAGTTGAATCGCGCCCGCAATCCGGATTTTACGTCCGCGGGTTTCTTTCGAACGACATGGTGCGACCCTCGCCGCGCTTTCGCCGCACGGCGAAGCCCGTCCCCGTTTCGCGACGCAGCCTGATGGACCGCGTTTTCGACGGCATCCACCAGCCTGACGTGCTGCCTTTCGGCATTGCGGACCCGAGCATGGCGAAACCACCCGCGAAAGCCCTGCACAGGACAATGAAGCGCGTAATGGCGCGCGCGGAGGGACGCAGCCTCGCCTACGCGCCGAATAACGGCGAGCCGGGCTTGCGCCGGCAGATCGCCTATCGCTACCTCGACTCCGTCGGCAGCAACGTCGATCCCGACGGCATCTGCATTACGAACGGGGGCCAGGAGGCCCTCTCCCTCGCTCTCGCAGCCGTTGCGAAGCGCGGCGACGTCATTGCCGTGGAGTCGCCGACCTATCACGGTCAACTCGAGTTGATCGAGAGCATGGGAATGCTGGCGATCGAAGTGGAGACCTGCCCGGAAGAAGGCGTAGAACTGGATGCCCTGCGGAAAACGCTGGACGCTCACCCGGTCAAGGTGTGCATGTTCTCCACCACGCTCAGCAATCCCCTCGGTGCCAGCATGCCTGACGCAAAACGAAAGGAGCTGGTCGAACTGCTGGACGAGCGCGAAATCGTGCTGATCGAGGATGACGTCTACGGAGAATTGCTGTTCGACGGTCAACGACCCAAGCCCGCGGAATTTCACTCGCATAGTGGCCACATACTCACCTGCGGTTCGTTTTCCAAGACGGCCGCGCCGGGGTACCGGATCGGCTGGTTACTGACAGGAGGGCATCACGACGAAATCGTGCGGTTGAAGAGATCGTTCTCCTGCTCGTCCGGACTGTTGCAGCAGATGACGCTTGCGGAATTCGTCGCAAGCGGCGACTACGACCGGCACCTGAAGACGCTCCGCCACGTCCTGCAGTGCAACGCCCGGCGCATGGCAGCCGCCATCGCGAGCTACTTCCCGACGGAGACACGCATCTCCAAGCCGGTCGGTGGCTGCGTCATGTGGCTCGAGCTTCCGGAGCCTGTCGATTCCGAGAAGTTGTTCAATCTCGCAATACAGGGCGGCATCAGTATCGCGCCGGGCAGCATTTTTTCGCCTTGCAACCGCTACAGGAACTTCATACGGCTCAGTTTCGGCCATCCCTGGACCAGCGAAATAGAGGCCGGGATCAGGAAGCTCGGAGACATGGTCAAGGGATTAACCCGTCCCGCCTGACTTTTCTTCAAGGAACTGCGAGCATTCCTCTTCCACCCGCGGGTTGCTTCGCCTATAACTCGCGGCACGTCCGCCTCCTTAGTCCGGCCTACCCCGTACCCACATGTTTCGAGCTATCGCCTCTATCACAGCGCTGCTGCTCGGCGTTGCCATCTTGCTTACCGGGCAGGGACTGCAAGGCACGCTGCTGCCGGTCCGCGCGGCCATGGAAGAGTTCTCCACCGTGGCCATCGGCGCATTCGGCGCCGCCTACTTCCTGGGTTTCACCGTCGGTTCCTGGAAAGGCGCCGGGCTTGTCCAGAGGGTTGGACACGTACGCGTGTTCGCCGCGATGACCGCCCTGGCCTCGGCGAGCCCCTTGCTGCACGGGATGTGGATCGACATGTGGTCCTGGTGCCTGCTGCGCTTCCTGTCCGGATTCTGTTTCGCCATCCTCTACGTGGTTATCGAGAGCTGGCTCAACGAAACCTCCACCAACGAGAACCGCGGCTCGGTGTTCTCGATTTACGTGCTGATAAACATGACGATGCTGGCGGCGGGACAGCAGATGTTGCTGCTGGACGATCCGGCGGTCATGACGCTGTTCGCGCTGGCTTCGGTCCTCGTCTCGCTGGCGGCAGTGCCGGTCGCCCTTTCGACAGCCCCCACGCCGCGCCAGTTGCACGGAAACACGGAACTCGACATTCCCCACCTATACCGCACCTCTCCCGCCGGCATGCTGGGCAGCCTCGCGACCGGCCTGGCGAACGGCTCCTTCTGGGCACTGGCACCGGTTTTTACCATTTCGTTCTCCACCGACGTGGCCTTGACGGCCTGGTTCATGACCGCAGCCGTGCTGGGGGGCGCTGCGAGCCAATGGCCGCTCGGCGCGTGGTCGGACCGCATCGACCGCCGCTACGTCATGGCGTTTGCCGCAAGCCTTGCAATTGCCGTGGCACTTGCCATATGGCTTTTCGCCGACCGCTTTACGCATGGCGGACTGATTCTGTTGGGAGGCTTGTGGGGTGCGGCGGCATTCCCGCTCTACTCGATTTCGATTGCCCATTCGAACGATCACGCCGCCGAGGACGAGTACGTCATGGTGTCGAGCGGCCTGCTGCTCATGTATGGAATCGGTGCGGTTGCGGGTCCGGTGCTTTCGTCGATTGCGATGTACTGGCTGGGGTCCGCGGGATTGTTCGCCTTCACCGGTTCGGTGCACCTGCTTCTGTTCGTGTATTTGCTGCAACGGAGGCTCCGTCGCCGGATGGCGGACGTGGAGGATCACGCCCCGTTCGCGGACGCGCTGACAGCCTCCCAAACGACTTCACAGGTGTACGAATCGGAGATTGTCACCAAGTCAGAATAGTTAGGTCTTTCAGTGGCTTGTTTAACTTTCCTGGAATATCAGTCAAATTTCTGCCGTATGCGCCAGAATGCGGAGAACAGTCCGGATATTGCACCCTTTCTGCAGTTAAGCGCCTGTTCAGCTTGAGCCGGTTACGATCCGCCCCAAGATGTCTCCCGTCCGCCTGCAAGAATGCCAGCGCGTAAAGGGGGATAATGGAACCGGAGGTCCGCACATGAATACGGAAACTTTACATGCAAGAGTGTCGAGCGCTGCAGCAGCGCTGCTGCTCACGTTCGCATTGCTGTGGTCCGGTTCATTGCTGGCGCAGGTGCCTGTCGATGAAGATGGCAATGCGCTGGAGGCAGTCGATCTCGAGGTAACCGGTGAAGATGCGCTGAACGAGGCAACTGCGGATGCGGCCGCTTTAGATGAAGCGCCGCCCATGACACAGGAAGAGCTCGAGGCGCTGGTCGGGCCGATCGCGTTGTACCCCGACAAGTTGCTCGCAATCGTATTGCCGGCTTCCACTTATCCGCTGGAGATCGTGCAGGCAGCACGCTTCCTTGAGCAACTGGAAAGCGACAGCAGCCTCGAGCCTGACGAATCCTGGGACGACTCGGTTACCGCTCTCCTGAACTACCCGGAAGTCGTCCAGATGATGAACGACGACATCGACTGGACCTGGCGCCTGGGCGAAGCCGTCGTGCGCCAGCAGCCCGATGTCATCGCCGCGGTCGAATCCTTCCGTGACAAGGCCTATGCCGCCGGCAATCTCAAGACCGATGAGCGCCAGCGGATCAGCAACAACGATGGCGTCATCGAGATCGAACCCATCGAAGAAGACATAATCTACGTTCCCTACTACGAGCCGGAGCGAGTGGTGCATTACCAGCCCCGGCAGGTCTACTACTACTACCCGCGCCCCTACCCGGTTTACTACTATCCGTACCCGGCGCATCACACGTTTCACGCCGGGTACTTCTGGGGCGTCACTACTGCATTCAGGATAGGCTGGGCCACGGACCATCTGCACGTGTTCCACCACAGCTACTGGGGGCACCCGTACTACGGCCGCCAGTACTTCGGCCACTACTACCGCCGTCCGAGCATCACGGTGTACAACCGGTTCTATCCGAACAGCCACCGGTACCGGTCGCACGACCATCACCGTAACGGCGACTACTGGCGGCCACGTGACGGCGGGTCGCGACCCGGCCACTACCGGGCACGCATAGAGCGCTTCGGCGAAAGGTCGCGGGCCAGTTCGACCGAGGGATATCGCGTGCCCGACCGTAACGGCCGGCGCACCGCGACCGATCGGGCAGGATTCCGCGGTGACACCGGCAATAGCGCCCTCAGCAGTGAGACGAGGGAAGGTTTCGCGGCAAGCCGTCGGGCAGAGGCGCGAAATCGCGAGGACCTGGCCCGTACCCCGAGGGCGGCAAGACCAGCGGCCGGCAGCAACAGCAATAACACCATTCGCTTCCGGCCGCGCGCGCGCACCAATGCAGATGGTGTTGCGAACCGGGTGCAGCCGGAGCGCCGGCAGGAAGCGGATACAGCGGTACGGACGCCGAATCGCGCTTCAGTTCCGGGCCAGCGGCGCGACAGCAACGACAGCATCCGCTTCCGTTCGCGCGGCAACGACGCAGTCACGAGCCCTCGACCGGATGTTTCGTCCAGCCGATCGAACACGAGCAACGCTGCGCGAGCTCGCGCCGGCACTACCGATCGTGCTGCGGTTCGTGGTCGCTCCACCCCGAGCGTTACGCCGCCTTCTTCGAGACCTGGGGCGTCGAATAGCGGATTCCGCGCAAGTCCGGAGCGCAGCGCACCCGCTCAGCGACCCAACGTGAGCCGGCCGCAAGCGACGCCACGAGCCGCCCCGGCACCACGAGCCGCCCCGGCACCACGAGCAACCAGCAAGCCACGGGCAGCTCCACGCACGGCACCGGCACCGAGGGCGGCCCCCGCTCCGCGCGCGAGCGCCCCGGCGCAGGCACCGAGAGCCGCTTCCTCCCCACGCCGCAGTTCGGGCACATCGTCTTCGCGCACCCATCGCACGCGCGAACACTGACGCTCTCAGGGGTCGGCCTCAGAGTCCTTGGTCTGTTGTCCGGCAGGGCCTGAGCTGCCACCCGAACTGTTGATATCATTGTTTCGGGGTTCACCCGGCCGCGGCGCGTCCGAGGAGAGTTCCCAGGCGGCATAGATGATGCCGCCTGCGGCCGCGATGGCGAGGAAGATAATGATGATCGAGAGCAGATTCATCGTGATGCGATCATAACAGCCTGCCTGGCTGATCTACCTGGCAAGTGCTCCATGCATTGCCCTCCCTGTTACTCGTGGTACGGCTATTTCCCCTCGTAATGTGGCACGCGAGCCCAAACGGGCGCTACTTTCCCTATACTGTGCGACTCGTTGCGACGGACGACGTCACAGACATGGGGTAATCAAAGGATGTCCGCAAAAAAAAGTTTCGCACGTTCCATCTCGTTTTTAACGGCGTTCCTCTGCGCCGCGCTGCTTACAGCCTGCGGCCCATCCGCAGATACATCGGAACCGCAAGCGGCCGCGCAGCCGCAAGCGCAGGAGGCATCCATAGAAGCGAGTGCACGGGCCACGGAACTCGCGAAAAACTCGATCATCGTGGATACGCACATCGACGTGCCGTACCGCCTGGATGAGGAATGGGCGAATGTCTCCGAGGCGACCGACGGAGGCGACTTCGACTACCCACGTGCAGTGGCAGGCGGGCTCAATGCCCCTTTCATGTCCATATACACTCCCGCGGAGCTGCAAACCGAAGGCGGTGCCAAGGACCTGGCGGAAAAGCTCATTGACATGGTCAACGAAATTGCTGCGCAGTCGCCCGAAAAGTTTGCAGTGGCTTACTCGCCGCTCGACATCGAGAGACAGTTCAACGAAGGCCTGATCTCCCTGCCGATGGGTATGGAGAACGGAGCGCCGCTCGAAGACGACATCGCGAACGTCGGCCATTTCTATGACCGCGGCATTCGCTACGTGACCCTCGCGCACTCCCTGTCGAACCTGATTTCCGATTCCTCCTACGACGACAACAAGCAGTGGGGAGGTTTAAGCGAGTTTGGTGTCGACGTGGTTCGGGAGATGAACCGCCTGGGTATCATGGTTGACGTAAGCCATATCTCGGACGACGCCTTTTGGGACGTTATGGAAGTCACCCGCGCGCCGGTGATCGCCTCGCATTCCTCTGCTCGTCACTTCACTCCCGGCTGGGAGCGTAATATGGCTGACGACATGATCGTGCGTCTTGCGGAGAATGGCGGACTCGTGATGATCAACTTCGGCTCCGACTTCCTGAGCAAGGAAGCCTTCGACTACAGCGCCGCCCGACGAGACGCTTTCATGAAGTACTTCGAGGCGAACGAACTGGATGCGGAGGACGAGGAGGCTCGCCGCCGGTTCCGCGAGGAGTACGAAGCCGAGCATGGACCCTATCCCTACGCGACGCTGGAGCAGACGCTCGATCACTTCGACCACGTGGTCGAACTCACCAGTGTCGATCACGTCGGCATCGGTTCCGATTACGATGGTGTCGGCGACAGCCTTCCTGTCGGCCTCAAGGATGTCTCGAGCTACCCGAACCTCATCGAAGGCCTGTTGCGGCGCGGCTATAGCGAAGAAGACGTCCGGAAAATACTCGGCGAAAACCTGTTGCGCGTTTGGCGAGAGGTAGAGGACGTCGCGCGGTCGCTGTAGCGCGACGGGACCGCGGACCGGAGACTGCCGTTGCAATTGGCGAAGCGATTCTTCAAAGCGACGTTTTCGCCCTGGCTTGCCTGCGCCTTGCTTGCGATGTGCCTGCAAGGCTGCGAGCGTGCCGGGGATTACGACGTGATCATCAGGGGCGGCACTATTTACGACGGCACCGGGAACCTCCCTTATCCCGGTGATGTGGGCATCGCGGGCGACCGCATCGCCATCGTAGGCGACCTCTCCGACAGCACCGGCACAACCGAGATTGACGCACGAGGCAAGGCCGTCTCACCCGGGTTCATCAATATGCTGTCGTGGGCCAACGTGTCCCTGATCGAGGATGGGCGCGGTATGAGCGACCTCAAACAGGGAGTCACGCTCGAAGTCATGGGTGAAGGTTTCTCAATGGGGCCGCTCAATGAGGACATGAAGAGAGAGATGGCGGCGCGCCAGGGCGACATCAAATACGACATCGAATGGACCACGTTAAACGAATACCTGGAGTATCTCGTCGGTAGGGGCATCTCGCCGAACGTTGCATCCTACGTTGGAGCGACGACAGTACGGGTGCACGAAGTCGGTTATGAAGACCGTCTTGCCAATGAGGCCGAACTGGGCCGGATGCAGGAGTTGGTGCGCGATGCGATGCGCGACGGTGCGCTGGGCGTCGGATCTTCCCTCATATACGCACCGGCGAACTTTGCCGATACCGATGAATTGATCGCGCTCGTCAGTGCCGCGGCCGAGTTCGGCGGCGCCTACATCTCGCATATCCGTTCCGAAGGGGATCGACTCGAGGAAGCAGTTACGGAACTCCTGAAGATCGCAAGCATGACCGGGGCCCCGGCCGAGATCTACCATCTGAAAGCATCAGGAAGACCGAACTGGTACAAACTGCAGAACGTGTTCGCAATGATCGATGCTGCCAGGGAAGCAGGCTTGCGCATCACGGCCAACATGTATACCTACCCGGCAAGTGCTACGGGGCTGAATGCCTCGATGCCGCTGTGGGTCCAGGAAGGCGGACATGATGCCTGGATATCCCGGCTCAAGGATCCACAGGTCCGTGCCCGCGTGGTTGCAGAGATGAAGGACCCGGACGCCGACTGGGAGAACCGCTTCGTGCAGGCCGGTCCTGAAAATATACTGTTGCTCAGTTTCGTGAACGACGACCTGAAGCCGCTCATGGGCAAGACCTTGAAAGAGGTCGCAGACGAGCGCGGCACGGATCCCGCGGAGACCGCAATCGATCTCGTGATCGAGGACAACAGCCGCGTTGGTGTCAGCTACTTCATGATGTCGGAGGACAACGTTCGCCGCAAAGTCGCGCAGCCGTGGATGAGCTTCGGTTCCGATGCCGGAGCCCCCGCCGCAGAGGGCGTGTTCCTGAAGTCGAACACGCACCCGCGCGCATATGGAACGTTTGCACGCGTACTCGGCAAGTATTCACGCGAGGACGGAGTGGTTCCCTTGCACGAAGCCATTCGCCGGATGACCTCACTGCCCGCTACCAACATCGGGATACGCGGCCGTGGCTTACTCGCGGAAGGCCAGTATGCCGACCTGGTCGTGTTCGACCAGGAGACAGTCACAGACCATGCGACCTTCGAGGAACCTCACCAGTACGCAACCGGCGTCGAACATGTGTTCGTCAACGGCGTCCAGGTACTCGATGACGGTGAACACACCGGCGCAACCCCTGGTCGAGTCGTCCGCGGGCCAGGCTGGCGCGGCTGGCCGCAGAATGACCAGGAACAGTTGTCTTCCGGTTCCCTCTAACCGAGCAGCGGCATCCCGGCGATAGTGAAGGAAAAAGGGGACAGATTTATTTTTCAAGAAAAAATAAATCTGTCCCCTTTTTCCCTTAGCTGAACAGTGGCGTGCCAGCGATCCCCTGTCGGTAAAGCATGAATACCGCAGCAGCGTAGGCGACGACCACGATCGCGAGCAACGCAAATTTGGTCGCCGTTCGCGGTACGGCTGACCAGCAACTGATGGCGTAGCCGGTGAGCGGAAGTATCTGTAGCGCGTGAAGCGCGAGGCCATGCGCGATGCGCAGGTCTCCGCCCACGGTACTCCAGTTGAGGAAAGGCAATCCAGGGCCTCCGTCCGGCGCCCCGAACGTATGTGCTCCGTGCGCCACCATCGTCCCCCCGATCGCCCCGCCTGCAAGAAAAATCACGATACCGGCGCGAATCGACCACAGGTAAACCGGGCGAAGGCGAATAGAGGGCCTGCTGAACATGAACAGGATGACCACCGCCATGAACATGTCGATGCCAATCATGATGCCCATCGTCTGGAAGATGACCGCGTCGAAGTCCGTCGCAACGTTGTAGTGCGACGTGGTCCCTCGCGCCGCCTGGAGCAGGATGCAGGTTGATTCGACAATCATCGTCGCCGATATCACTACACTGACCGAGCTCAGCAGCCAGCGCGGACGCCTGATGTACTTGCTGAACCACGCTACCGTCCAGACATAGACGGCAATCGAGAACATGAACTTCGCCGGTTTGAGCCAGGCATTGACCCCCATGATGAGTCGGTCGTCCGTGACAAGTCCGACGAACGTCGCCAGCAGCAGCACAATGTGCAACCCGCCCACCAACGTCAGCAGCGGGTTGCGCCGGTAAAGTTCTGCAGGAAAGTTTCTTCGCATCGGCAGGGGCCGCGTCAGTGTCGCAGGCTTTCTCGAAGTTCGTCGGCCTTGCTCGAGACAGACTGTCGAACGGCTTCCGAGGAAATGCCATATGTATTCACAGGTGTCGATGTCCACCATGGCCGTGCGGAGCAAAACGAGCGCGCCAGCTTGGAACTGTGTTACTGAACATCTGCCCCTCGTCCGTGCGAACCGCGATTATACGTTCAGGATCGACCGCTTCGTGCAGGAATCAGAATGTGAATGGCCGCTTTTTTTCCGGCGCGTCAGGCAGGTAGCGGCTGCGAAGCT
>Ga0079224_100009048_pt1 | contig 13545 bp, 10 predicted proteins | sample Stecom2015_FD_80414 | JGI IMG/M metagenome (GOLD analysis project Ga0079224, IMG submission 80414) | Agricultural soil microbial communities from Utah to study Nitrogen management - Steer compost 2015 | ecosystem: Environmental > Terrestrial > Soil > Agricultural land | place: USA: Utah... | reverse complement strand
GTATTTAACTCCACTTTTATCAAAAATAATAATATCGTGTATCAGGTTGGATGATTTGTTGATACGGAGTTTGATCTTGAAGTACGGCGTTTGGCGATCTTCGGGCGACAATTCCACCACCGCTAGTTGAGTGGTCCCTGCGCGCTCGTCATTGGCAGAAACGTACTTATACCCTTTCTCGTAAAATGAAAAGATGGTGGCCGGCGTGATGGTCTCTGCAGAAGGATCCACTTCCGTTATTTGCACTTCGCGTTCTTCTTTAAGGATCGTCCATTGGTTTTTTCCGTCACTTATAATATCCTGAGCGCTGGTCGTAATCCGATAGCTGCCAGTAGCAATATCTAACACGATCGTCCCCGATTCCGTGTATTCGTCCGATTGCTGAGGCTGCTGGACACGAAGGGAAAATTTCGCACTAATCGTTTTATACCCCTTGTATGTATCCGTTACCTTCCGGAGGGTCGCCTTTGCAGCAGGATCTGTCTGAGCATCCGTTTCGTGGAAAATCCCTAACAAAGATAACAGGGTTAACAGGAGTGAGCGGCTGAAAGCTAATCGTTTCATCGTCATGCGTCTTTCTTCAAACCGTCCAAAAACTGTTCCAATGAATATTCATCCGGGTAAAGTACTTCGCGGGCTTTGCTTCCTTCAAAGGGTCCTACGATTCCGGCTGCCTCCAGTTGGTCGATGATCCTGCCCGCACGGTTATATCCAAGTTTCAGCTTCCGTTGGATAAGGGATGTGGAGCCCTGTTGATGGAGTACGACAAGTCGGGCGGCCTCTTCAAACATAGGATCTCGATCACGCATGTCAAAGTCTTCAACACCGCCTTCTCCGTCTTCGCCGACGTATTCAGGAAGCAGTAATGCCGATGGATAGCCGCGTTGGCTACCGATAAATTCCGAAATTTCTTCGACTTCAGGTGTATCTACAAATGCACACTGAATCCGGATCAGGTCGCTCCCTGTAGCGAGGAGCATATCACCCCGGCCGATAAGCTGGTCAGCCCCCCCCGAATCAAGAATGGTGCGCGAATCCACTTTTGAGAGTACCCGGAAGGCCAGACGTGCAGGGAAGTTAGCCTTTATGGTACCGGTGATGATGTTCACCGACGGGCGCTGGGTAGCGATAACCAAGTGAATGCCCACGGCGCGCGCCAATTGAGCAAGCCGGGCTATGGGTGTTTCTACCTCTTTACCGGCCGTCATCATCAAGTCAGCAAACTCATCGATGATCAACACAATAAAGGGTAGGTAGCGATGGCCGTCTTCCGGATTGAGCCGCCTGTTGATGAATTTTGCGTTATATTCTTTTAGATTACGCACCTGTGCATTTTTCAGCAAGTCATAGCGAGCGTCCATCTCAATACACAGGGAGTTCAGCGTGTTGATGACCTTTTTCGTATCGGTGATGATGGCGTCTTCTTCTCCGGGTAACTTAGCCAGGAAATGGCGTTCTATTTTCTTGAAGAGCGATAGTTCTACCTTCTTGGGGTCTACCAGCACCAGCTTAAGTTCCGCGGGGTGCTTTTTATAGAGAAGTGACGTCAAGATGGCGTTAATACCAACCGACTTACCCTGTCCTGTGGCACCCGCTACCAACAAATGGGGCATCTTTGCAAGGTCTGCGATGTACACCTCGTTGGATATCGTTCTGCCCAGCGCAATAGGCAGGTCCATGTCCGTATGTTGGAATTTTTCGGTTGCCAAAACCGATCGCATAGACACCATCTCGGGGTGGCTGTTAGGTACCTCTATCCCTATGGTCCCTTTGCCCGGCATGGGAGCGATGATGCGGATCCCGAGGGCTGCCAAACTCAACGCAATATCGTCTTCCAGGTTTTTGATTTTTGAGATACGTACGCCCGGCTTCGGGATAATCTCATATAGCGTTACGGTAGGCCCGATCGTCGCTTTAATTTTGGCGATCTCAATGTTATAGTTGCCAAGCGTATCGACGATCTTGTCTTTATTCGCTTCTAACTCGTGGTTGTTGACCGTGATTTTCCCCGAACCGTAATCGCGTAACAAATCTAAGGTAGGATAGCGGTAGCTTGATAAATCCAATTTGGGGTCGTATTGACCCACTTTTTCCACCAGTTCGTCGGCTGTGCTGGGTTTTTCCTCCTTAACCGGGGCAACCGTCAGGGGAGGGGAGATCAATTCATTTTTTGGCTTTTCGTCAGGTTTTTCTATGGAAAAATCCAATTTTTCGTCTGCCGTCTCCTGTTTCGGTTTGGGAGGCAGCGTTACATTCTGTTGGAGCTTTTCCGTACTATCGTTCAGGCCGTCAGACGATTTTAGTTGATTGGTTGCCGGCTTTTCCTCCTCTGACAATTCTCTGTTTTTGTTCAGGCGGAATTCCACCGGGTCGACCCGATATTCGGATTCGGGCGTATATCGCTCCTCCTCCCGGTCCGCAGCGGCGAAGCGATTGTCTTCTCGTTGAGAAGCCGAAGATTTGTTTTTTCCGGCGGAACTGAAGTTAAAGTCAATATTGAAAAATACAATGAGAATGGTAAGCAGCGTGAAAAGGAGCAAACCGCCGACTCCGGGTACACCAATCTGAGCTTCAAGGAGCTGGTTGGACCAAAAACCGAACTCGCCCTCCAGAAAATGTGGATAGCTATTGACAAATCCATGTAAAAAGCCGAGCGTCAATGAGAGAAACACAATGGAGAACGCTGAATACCCTAGTGTCTTCCATATAGAGAGAATTTTAATCTTAAAGAGAAGCCGGTAACCGATGATGAACAGAATGGCGACGAAGGTAAACGATGCTATTCCAAACCACTTATACATAAATTGGTGGGCAAGCAATGCTCCCAATTTCCCCATCCAGTTTTGTACCACCGGTGCCTCAATACCCGCCAGATCAAACTCTTCTCGGGTTTTGAACAGTGTACTCCAGCCGCCGTTTGTGGCGGAGACATAACTCTGGTCTTCTTTCCACGTAAACAAATAGGAGATAAATGCGATGAGAACGTAGACGGACAGGATCAGCAGAAACAGGCCTATTATCTTGACTGATTTGCTTCCGAATTCTGTGGAAGAGGGTTTGCTGGATCTGGGTAGGCGCTCCCTCTTTCTGCGCTGGGAGGGCCTGCTTTCCGTTTCGTGCTGAATATTTTTTCTGAATGAATTTCCTTTTCCCGACATTTAAAGGACGCGTTATGTTTGAGACAAACTTACGCATTTTTTTAGCAGGTTGTAGCATTTGGGTTATGACAACCGTTATCCGTTCAGTAGCGCAAAAGCATTGAATTAGCTTGTAAACGAATGAGACGGTTGGGAAATGTGATACGCAGAACGTGGATGGTAACGTGCGTCGCAGTGCTTGGAATGATGACGTTAAACAGTTGCCTCAAAGATGACCAGGATGGAGTCTTCCAAGTTTCAGCGGTAAGGGCGCTGAATGCTGTGCCGGGGATGGGGCAGTTAGACATCGGTTTGAACGACAGCTGGCTCAACTATGATCCGCAGACCGATCGTGTTGAAAATTTTGCCTACCGGGATACCTTACCGTACAAACGGGCTTGGCCGGGAATGCGATTAGTGCGGGTGTTTAAACGTGGAGATATTTCGGACAAAGGATTGCTAGCCAAAGAGAACGCAGAACTGGTCCCTGGAGAATTCTACTCCGTGTTTGTGGTGGGTAAGGAGGACGATGTTGATCTAATAACGGTGCGGGACGACTTAACTGACCCCGTAGCCGGGAAAGCTAAGATCAGATTTGCTAATCTCAGTCCGGATGCTCCTGCTGTTGATTTTCACATCGGTGAGATGGATACCGTGATAGCCTCCAACATTGCTTTTAAGGACATAGAAGGCTTTTCATCGATCGAGGGTGGGAAGGCGTATACATTTCATATCAGTAAACACAGCAACGATAGGGTTTTGTACACGTTTCAGTTTACCCCACTGGAAGGGATGATATATACGATATGGTTAGGCGGCTTGGTTGAAAGTGAAGGAAACGCTGATGTAGCTTTAAATCATGACATGATTGTGCATTAATTGTTTTTCTCCATAAAGTTTAGGTTGATTGAAATCTGCCGTCAGGCAGATACCGCTCCCTCCCCGGGAGCGGTTTTTTTTGATTTTTTTCCAGCTATACGGTTGCTAGAAGAAGAAAGTAATTTTTCTTTCCCCGTTGGACAATCAGATACTTATCATTGACCAGGTTCCCGAGTGAAAATTGCTCATCAGCACTGCCCACCTTGACCCGGTTGATGGAGACGCCGCCGCCCTGGATCATTTTTCGGGCTTCACTTTTTGAGGGGAAGACCGATGAGGCGACGGCCAAGAGCTCCAGCACATCAATGCCCTGTGCCAGCTGATCCCTGGAAATGGGATATTGCGGCACACCGTCGAACATATCAAGCACTGCTGTATGGGACATTCCACTTAGGAAATCCAACGACCCATTGCCAAACAGAAATTCCGACGTCTTCAGCGCTGTCTCGTAATCCGCCTCAGAGTGGGTACGGATGGTAATGTCCTTAGCAAGCTCTTTCTGTACGATACGCAGGTGCGGAGCGGCCTCGTGCTCGGCAATAAGCGATTCGATTTCTTTTTTGGACTTCAGCGTGAAAATCTTGATCCAATTTTTGGCGTCTTCGTCACTCGCATTCAGCCAAAACTGGTAATAGCGGTAAGGGGAGGTTTTCTGGGGATCTAACCAAACCGCGCCGCTTTCTGTTTTCCCGAATTTGTTGCCGTCCGCTTTTTTTATGAGCTTGGTGGTAAGGGCATAAGCGGTTCCTCCGTCCTTGCGCCGGATAAGTTCTGTGCCTGTCACAATGTTACCCCACTGGTCGGAGCCTCCCATCTGTAGCACACAACCTTGATGCTTCCATAGGTAATAGAAATCATATCCCTGGATCAGTTGGTAGGAAAACTCCGTGAAGGAAAGGCCATTTTCCCCTTCCAGACGCCTTTTTACGGAATCCTTAGCCATCATGTAGTTGACGGTTATGTGTTTTCCAACGTCACGTATAAAGTCGAGAAAATGAAATTCCCTAAACCAGTCGTAATTATTTACCATGATCGCTCCCCGGTCAGAATCCGAGAAGTCCAGAAACCTGGAAAGCTGCTTTTTAAGGCATTCAATGTTGTGGTGCAGCGTATCCTCGTCCAGCAGATTCCTTTCGGCAGATTTTCCCGACGGATCGCCCACCATCCCCGTTGCGCCACCCACCAGTGCCACAGGCCTGTGCCCCGCTTTTTGGAAATGGATCAGCGTCATCAGTTGTGTCAGATGGCCAACATGCAGCGAATCACCTGTAGGGTCAAAACCGATATATCCGGACATTTTCCCTTTTTTAAGCTCTTCCTCTGTTCCGGGCATGATATCATGTAGCATACCCCTCCAGCGTAATTCCTCAACAAAATCCACCGTTGTTTCAGCCATTAGAATGCATTTTTATACCGGCGGCAAAGATAAGAGAATCTCGCCAAAATTCGTTATCTTGGCACAATAAGTGCAACAGCAATCGGAAAGTGACGAATGAACTTCCTCTCACATTATTATTTTGAGCGGCACACCCGTAATCCGGAATTGGTGTTAGGAAGCATCTTGCCCGACCTTATTAAAAATGCCGACAGGAATGTCAACGTTTTACCCCAGAAATACGAGGATCGGTTTGGGAATAACCCTAAACTGCTAAGCGTCTATCAGGGATGGATGCATCATATGGATACCGATCGATACTTTCATGGTTCTGCTTTTTTCTATGCCCACACCCATCAATTGAGGCTGTTGCTTGCCCCGCTGGTAACCACCACAGCTATTCGTCCTTCTTTTCTGTCACACATAGCACTGGAATTGATTCTTGACCACCTGTTGCTCCATCACCACTGGGTTCGGGAGTCGGATTTCTACGAATACCTGGCGGCGGCCGACCGGGACGCGGTTGACCGGTTCCTGAAGTTATGCGATGTGCCGTCTACCGACTTCTTTTTCCAATATTTCAACAGTTTTATGCGTGCTCAGTATGTGGGCGGGTACCGGGAATTTGGTCAAATAACCAACGCGCTGATTGGAATCTGTCGTCGTTTATGGGATGTGCAACTGGATGATGACCCTCGCCGCAAGATCACGCATGTGGTGAGCCGTTATGCTACGGCGTTGGACGATGAATTTCTCTTGATTTTTGATGAAGTTCAGACTAAACTTTTTTAAGGCTGCCCCGGCTTTCAGTATTTTTTCCCTAAGTTTGACCGATTGAAATGAATCGGCCCAAATGACTACCGAGGTATGACAAACAGACTTTTCCGTAAGAAAAATGTGGAGCAAATTATCCAATCGGCCACGACAGGTGCTGACGGCGGGCTCGCAAAAATATTAGGCGTCCGTGACTTGATCTCGCTGGGGATCGCGGCCATCGTAGGTGCGGGGATTTTCAGTACGATCGGTCTGGCGAGTTACAACGGCGGTCCGGCTGTTGCCCTCCTTTTTGTATTTGTTGCCGTCGCCTGCGTGTTTACAGCGTTGTCCTACGCACAGTTCGCCAGCACGGTCCCTGTTTCGGGAAGTGCTTATACGTACGCCTATGTCGCCTTTGGGGAACTGTTTGCCTGGATTATAGGCTGGGCCCTGATTTTGGAATATGCCGTGTCCAATATGGTGGTGGCCATATCCTGGTCGCAGTATTTCGTAAGCATGCTGGAAGGATTTGGGGTTCACCTTCCGGGCTGGCTTACCATGGCCCCGGGCTACGCCACGGAAGCCTATCAAAAGCTGCAGGAACAGGGAGCGGGTTCGTTATCGGGCATAGAACGTACGGCTGTTGCCGCGTATGAACAGGCGCCCCGGATAGGTGATTTTCCGATTGTTTTTGACCTTCCGGCCGGATTTATCACCGTGTTGGTGACCTGGTTGGTTTATATAGGTATCAAGGAGTCGCGTACGGCAAGTAATGTGATGGTGGCCATTAAAATTGGGGTTATCTTATTCGTTATTTTCGGGGGCGTTTTTTTCGTGAAGCCTGAAAACTGGACCCCCTTTGCCCCCAACGGTATCGAAGGGGTTTTAAGTGGAGTTGCCGCCGTATTTTTTGCTTTTATCGGTTTTGATTCCATATCCACTACCGCCGAAGAATGCAGGAACCCGCAACGTGACCTGCCCAGAGCGATGATATGGTGTCTGTTGATCTGTGCTGTCCTGTATGTAGCCATCACGCTGGTGTTGACGGGCATGGTTAATTACACGGAAATGAACGTTAAAGACCCGTTGGCTTATGTGTTTGAATATGTCGGATTGGACTACATGGCCGGAATTATATCCGTGACCTCCGTGGTAGCCATTACCAGTGCCTTACTGGTTTTTCAGCTTGCCCAACCCCGCATATGGATGACCATGAGCCGGGACGGACTGCTTTGGAAACGGTTTGCCACCATCCACCCTACGTACAAAACGCCTTCCTTCGCAACCATCATCACAGGGATATTGGTGGCGGTGCCCGCATTGTTTTTCAAGATGGACTTCTCTGTAGACCTTACCAGTGTAGGTACCTTTTTTGCGTTTATTCTCGTTTGTGCAGGGGTGCTGTATATGGATCACTCAGGCATGTCGAAGCAGTCGCGCTTTCGCGTTCCTTATCTCAACGGGAAGTATTTAATTACATTGGGGTTTCTGCTGGCCATTTTTGCAGTATATCGATATGATCAGGAGGCAATAGCGGAGTGGCGTCAATTAACCTTGACCGAAATTTTGGAGCATAAATTACTGGTGGTGGTCTTTTGGTTGACTTGGGTGGGGCTGTGTATTGCGGGGTACCTGTATAGGTTCTCGCTGCTGCCGGTTGCCGGAATTCTGGTAAATCTTTATCTGATGGCGCAATTGGGTGCTAGTAATTGGCTGATTTTTGTCGTATGGCTACTGATCGGATTGCTCGTCTATTTTGGATATGGCTATAAACATTCGAAACTGAACGTCCCGGTCCGATGAAATGGGACGTATAACGTCTGTGCCTGTTAAAAATTGTTAAATTCACTAAAAAGATCTATATTTGTTTACACAGTTTAAACACTTTTATTCTACCTTTGTAATAACGGTTAAGGCGAAGAATGATTAAACTTAAATTAAACCGGATCATTCATCGCAGTCGATCAGATACTATATGAGAAAGTTTTTACACCACATCGTTGTTATCCTGTCACTGAACGCCACGGTTTTGGCCGGGGATGTTTATGCTGAGCAGTTGTCTGCGGTACGTGCGACGGATACGACCCGTGTTGTGAAGCAAGGCGAAGCCGGTGCCGCCACTCAATTGGCGTCAAGTTCAGACAGACGTGCCCAACGCTCGTTTTTCTCCTCATTTCGGAATTTTTTGCCGTTTCGTATAGGTAACAGCGCTCCAGAAAATGAAAAGCTGCTAAGTAGCGTTAAGGTATTTCCTAATCCAGTAGTTGATCAGATCAGTCTTTCCTACCGTTTAAGTAAAACAAGTACGGTTTCCATCAAAGTAATGGACGCTCTGGGAAATGAAGTGATGACACTACTGAATCAGGAGCTCGACGCAGGGCCTCAGAGCCATGTTTTCGATACCAGCAACAAGTTGACCAACGGTTTTTATTTTATCCGCGTATCAGCGGGTACGGAAACGGTAGTGAAACGCATTTCCGTATTGTAATCCCTACTGCGGATCCATCCAACGTCCATCCTTTCGGATAATCTCGATCAGTTCATCCAACGCCATCGCCGACGGCACGTTGCGCTTTACGACTTCTTTGCCGCGGTAAAGTGTGATTTTGCCTGGTCCGGCACCTACATAGCCATAGTCCGCATCCGCCATTTCGCCGGGCCCATTGACGATACAACCCATAATTCCGATTTTTAACCCTTTTAAATGGTTCGTACGGCTTCTGATCATCTGGGTGGTCTCCTGTAAGTCGAAGAGCGTCCGGCCACAGCTGGGGCAGGAGATATATTCCGTTTTGGAAATACGGGATCTCGTAGCTTGCAGAATGCCGAATGACGTGGAGACGAGCTTATCGGTCGGCGTGGCCGGAGAATCGATCCAGATGCCGCTGCCCATGCCATCCACCAGCAGCGCACCCATATCGGTTGCGGCATACAGTTGAAGTTTTGATAAAGGCTCTTCCGGGCTCATCAGATTTCCGGTTTCTCCGGAAAAATCGTCGGCCGCGTAATACCTGCGTATCACCACCGGACTGTCAATGCCCAGTTCTGACAATGCCGTAAAAAACAAGCGTTGATCAGCCATTCCATGGGCTTCCTCGGTTTCCAGCACAAAAACCAAGGTGCGGTCTACCTTCAGCGCTTCAAATTCAGCAGTAGAAAGGTCTTTCCGCCTAATCCTGACCATATTCAGGTGGGGATCCCGTTCCTGGGTAGTCACATATTCACCCAGCCTAAACAGGGGATGGATGTTGGTTTTATTCGCAATGGTTTTCCAAACATGGTAATCGTAAAGCTGTTTGAGATTTCCCGGCATGGTAAATGACGGCAGCTTATCGGCAAGGTACACGAAATCCACGGATTGTTCACCCATGTGATACTTGTCCAGTATCCAGTCATACCGGTATCCAACTGCCGTCAGCACCATCGGATCCAGCAGGGATTTATGAGACAGGTCCACCACTACCCGAGGAACCAGTGACCCACCAATAAATGCGTTCGTTTCGGCAGATAGGTATGGGCGGATAACCGGTTGAGCTGATGGCATTAGATGAGTGGTCAGCGCATCATTTGCTTCCTGTTGGCGGCGCGTATAGCGGTTCACGAGCGCAATGGCCACGGGCGCCTCATATTCAGGTTCTTCTGTTAACGAAACACGCACCGTGTCACCCAGTCCATCCTCCAACAGCGTGCCGATACCGACAGCCGATTTTATACGGCCATCTTCACCATCGCCCGCTTCGGTGACTCCCAGGTGCAGGGGATAGTTCATCCCTTCCGCTACCATCTTTTCCACCAGCAGGCGGTAGGCACGTACCATCACCTGCGGGTTGCTGGATTTCATCGAAATGACCAGGTTATAAAAGCGCAGATCTTCACAGATGCGGATAAACTCCATGGCGGATTCAACCATCCCTTCCGGGGTGTCACCGTAATGGCTCATGATCCGGTCAGAAAGCGACCCGTGATTGGTGCCGATCCGCATGGCCGTGCCATATTCTTTGCAAATTTTTACCAGTGGGGCAAATTTGGTATAAATACGCTCCAATTCAGCCTGATATTCCGTGTCGGTGTATTGAAGTTGGTCAAACTTCTTCTTGTCGGCATAATTGCCCGGGTTGATGCGAACCTTCTCCACGATGCGGGCAGCTATTTCCGCCGCATTGGGAGTAAAATGGATATCGGCAACCAGCGGCACGTTACAACCCCGTTTACGAAGCTCTTTTTTGATCTCTGCCAGGTTCTGGGCCTCTTTGATGCTGGGTGCCGTGATCCGAACGTACTCACAACCGGCATTAACCATCCGGATCGTCTGTTCAACGGATCCCAGCGTGTCCATCGTTTCAACCGTGGTCATGCTCTGAATACGGATGGGATTCTTGCCTCCAAGGGGCACATCACCGATGGCCACCTCGCGGGTTTGCCATCGGGAATATTCCGTAAGCGAGGGACAGTAATCCCCGGGTAAAATGTTTCCGACTTTGGTGTCCATATGCCGTACAAAGATACGGATTAAATGTGATGGTTTAGATCAACCTATCCTTAATGACCAGTGTGCCTGCTAATTTATCGTGAAGACATTGTTGTCGCCTGTCGAAGAAGCCTGACAGGAATCCGAGGCCTAGCGACAGGACACCCATCAATTTAGCAACGTTCCGTGCTGCGGCCCGCCCGTAACCTATACGATTGCCCCGCACATCGGTTACCTTCACCCCGATGAGCAATTTACCGACGGATGCCTGCTTTGACGAGCCCTCCATGGTAACAGAAGCTATAAATTTAAGTATAGGTACCAAAATAAGGCCCAAAAGCAGGGTCGGAATCCGGGTAGGCGAATTAGCAGTACCTGCCAGGTAAATCGCTGCGATCACAGCATATTCACAGAAAGCTATAAAGTAATCGATCCCCACAGCAAGCAAACGCATGTCCAAGCTTGCATAGTACTGTGGTTGGGCTGACTGGTGTGCTACATTTAATTCCCTGCTCAGGGCTTCGATTTCCCGGAGCTCCTTGAACTCAGGGTAACCCACCGGTTTCACAAAGTCGGTGGGGCGCAGATTCATGGTACGTAGCTCGTCGAGGGTATAGGGGCCTTTAGGCTTACCCTGAATAACCACCTCATACTTTTCCGGATTGTTCATCAGTCGTACCGATTAACCGTAAACGAGCTAAGTCCGCCCTGCAGGTTTATTGTGAACCGATTGCCGCTACCTTCATACCCTTCCGTCACATAGGAGCCATCCGCCTGCTTAATGAAGCCCGGAAAATCGCGGGACGAAAGACCCGATTTTACTACGATCCGACACGCCGCGGCGCGGGGTATCTCGATTTCCACGCTGGCTACGCCGGATTCGGCGGTGATGACAGTCTCCTCCAACGGCATTCCCAAGCGGGCTTCAAACGAGGCGGCACCACCTTTAAATTTCAGGCTGGCTACCCGGTAGGAGGTCAGATTAAAATCGGCCGACCCCGCTCCCATATCCAGGCCGATGTGCCACAAGGGGCGTGTGTTCAGGCTGATCCTTGCCCAATTGTCACCGTCCTCCAAGTTCCATTTGCCCTTCTTCTGGTCTTTCATCCGAAAGGACAAGTTTGCATTAGAACCTGCAACCGTTGTTTCCAGGGAATGCGTGCCAACAATGCTGGTGGCTTCCGCACTGAATAATTTGTCGGTAGTTCCTCCCATTTCATATTCGATGGCTCCCCCTTTAATGGAAAGATGGGCAGTAGTGACGGCGCTGTCATATTCATGGGTAAAGACACCCCTCGGCGGATTGTCTGTCCGTATCTCCGGTCCGGATGCTCGCTTTTCCCGTTTTTCGCCATGCCACCCATGGCGGTCAATGCCCCACCATAGGGTATGGGGAGGGAAGGTGCCGCGGTAAGCAAGAAATGCCAAAGCAGCCATGGTGACGATAATGGAGATCACATTTCCCATACCTCGGCGCGGTACAAGAAGGTTCATCCCGATGACAATCAGTATAACCGGCCACATGCTGAATACCGACCACCAGTAGAAATGGATGATATCCAGGTTATCCAACAACAGGATCCCCCCCACAAATAGCAGAATGAGTCCCCAGCTTAGTTTTTCCTTATTCATGGCCATGGCTTATTTCGTATAAGAATGTTCGTCGTTTTCATCGTCCACAGGATGTTCCTGATCCTGATCAACGCTTTGATCGCGTTGATAAGCGGCTGATCCGCCTCCCGTAAACGCCCCTACAATGCTTGCCAACCCCATTAGGATGATTAAGACCGGCCAATACCGCGCAAAGTCACGCCAGTAAAATATGTTTAGCTGGTGAAGAAGGAAAAAGATACCCACAGCCAATAAGATCACCCCGGCGGTGTACCGGTCTTTCGACGTCCTCCGGCGCCGGGGACTTTCTGATACCTGAGTGGCCGTGTCGGCATCCGTATGAGTGCGGTAATCGACATCGAACGGATCCTGCGGCAACGATAGGGGTTTAACGGGAAGCACGATCCAAAGAATAATATAAACAATCGGTCCCAACAAACCAATTCCCATGTAACCGGAAAAGAAGACACTGAGCACAAACGCCAGCCGCATCCAAGTTTTGTCTACGCCGAAATAACCCCCCAAGCCTGCACAGACACCGGCAACGGCTCCCTGGTGGGGTATGCGTTGAAGTTTCTTTTCCATGATCCATCCATTTTAATTATTACCATGCTGAGGTTTTATCACTATTTCCTCCACATGGGCTCCCTTGCTTAGCTGCAGGCACATTGCTGCCGCTTCGGCGATATCTGCCGGCAGGATAAACCGATCGGCAGGAATCGTTGTGCCCTCCCACGAAGAGGTCAATGTAGAGCCGGGTATGATTTCCGTGACCTTCACACCATAGGATCTTACCTCATCCCGCAATACACGAGTTAGACCCCTCACGGCATATTTTGTTACAGTATAGCTACCGGCAGACCAGACGGGTTCCCTGCTGGCTATGGAACTAATCGTAATGATGTGCCCACTGCCGTTCTTACACATGTTCTTCGCGATCGAGCGGGACAACCGATGTGGAGTATGATAATTGATGCGCATCTGGAGGTCGAAATCTTCCTCAGACTCATTTAATAGAGAAATTGGCTTGAAAATGCCAACGTTATTGATAAGAATGTCCAAATGAGGTACCTGTTTTTCTGTCCAGCGGATCAGGTCGCCCAACTGGTCTGCGTCGGAAAAATCACAGACAACGTATTGTATCTCAATGCGTGGAAAAGCGGTTTGGAGCCTTCTTTTCAGAGCCTCCAACGATTCCTCTGTACGTGCAACCAACACGAGGTTGCATCCGCATTCCGCAAGTTTTTCGGCAATGGCTAGGCCCATTCCCTTGGTGGCACCGGTAATTAGCGCCGACTTATTTGTTAAAAAAGGCATGG
>Ga0079224_100009047_pt1 | contig 13547 bp, 11 predicted proteins | sample Stecom2015_FD_80414 | JGI IMG/M metagenome (GOLD analysis project Ga0079224, IMG submission 80414) | Agricultural soil microbial communities from Utah to study Nitrogen management - Steer compost 2015 | ecosystem: Environmental > Terrestrial > Soil > Agricultural land | place: USA: Utah... | reverse complement strand
CAAATTGGGCAAGGTCTTGGCCGTTATCTTCGCCATCTTCTGTCTGGGTGCCGCACTTGGGGGCGGTGGGGCCTTCCAGAGCAACCAGATGGCCGCCCAGATCATCGACCGTTTTGAACTGACCGGGACGGCCACCGGGAGCATTATCGGCCTTTCCGTGGCCTTCCTGCTAGGGGTCGTGATTATCGGGGGCATCAAAAGAATTGGCAGGGTGACCGAAAAAGTGGTTCCCTTTATGGCCGTCCTCTATGTGGGTGCCGCCCTGTTCATCATCGTCACCAACTACGAACTCATAGATGATATGTTCGCCTTGATATTATCGGACGCTTTCACCCCAAAGGCCACCATTACCGGGGGGTTTGTCGGGGTGATGATACAGGGCTTTCGAAGGGCCGCCTTCTCCAACGAGGCCGGCATCGGATCGGCGGCCATCGCCCATTCGGCGGTAAAAACCAATTATCCGGCCTCCGAAGGCCTGGTCGCCTTGATGGAGCCTTTTATCGATACAGTGGTGGTCTGTACCATGACCGCCCTGGTGATCATCAGTTTCAATATGGATGGGGCCTTTGTCTATGGCAATGTGGTGGACGGTCAGGCCGTGATGCACGATGGGCAGTTGTTGGGCGGGGTCACCTTGACCTCCTCGGCCTTTGAAAGTGCCATCACCGGGTCTTCCTGGGCCCTGATGGTCGCTGTCTGTCTCTTCGCCTTCTCTACCATGCTCTCCTGGTCCTATTACGGGCAACAGGCCTGGAAATACCTCTTTGGCAGGAGCACGGCCAGTGACCTGTCCTATAAGATCCTGTTCCTACTCTTTATCGTTTTGGGCTCGGCCGTGACCTTGGATGCGGTTATCAAGTTCTCGGAGGCCATGTTATTGGCCATGGTGTTCCCCAATATGATCGGGCTGTTCCTGTTGTTTCCCCTTGTCAAAAAGGAATTCAATAAGTATATGGAACTCATCGGCAAGAAGAAGGCATCGGTGGCCTCTTGATGCCATAACTGATAACAGGCCATTGCACCCGTGCATAACCAACTTTTACCGGCCATGGAAAATTCTCCTTCACCTTTAAAGCCATCGATCCCTTGGGTGGAAATTCCCGGTGGAGCAGTCGCCATGCGGGACGATCGGACAAAACGGCAGTGGACCCAAAATATCGACGCTTTCCTAATGGGCCGGTATCCCGTGACCCAATCCCTCTATGGCCAGGTGATGGGACCGCATCCGAGCGGTTTTATCGGGGAGCGCAGACCCGTTGAATCGGTAAGCTGGTCGGATGCTGTGGCCTTTTGTAACGCTCTGTCCAAGCTTCACGGACTTGAGGCCTGCTATACCAAGGATTTCGAAAACGGTACCTGGGATCTCGATCCCCGGGGCCAGGGCTATAGGCTACCCAGCGAGGCCGAATGGCAGTATGCCTGTCAGGCCGGTTCGACGGCCATTCGGTACGGGGAACTGGAAGACATTGCCTGGTACAAGGAAAATTCAGGCAACACGACCCACGATGTGGGCCTAAAGGCCCCCAATGCCTGGGGCCTACACGATATGCTCGGCAATGTGTGGGAATGGTGCTCCGATCGTTACGATGCCACCGTATATGGGTCCTATCGGGTCTTTAGGGGGGGAGGCTGGTGCGATGGTCCGCGCAGTGTCATGGCCACTACCCGCAGAAGGAGCCATCCCGATAAATTCAAAATCGACGACCTCGGATTCCGGATTGCCCAGGACCTTGGTTGAAACCTGGTTGGGAAATTGGGCATCCCGACCCTGGCCTTATTCCAGCAAAAGCTTCTCCAGGAGTTCCCGTGTCTTTTTGGAGTTCCAATTGACGGCACCGGTATGCTCCACGGCGATCTTCCCCGATCGGCCGATGATAAAGGTCGTGGGAAGACTCTTTGATTCCAAGGCCCGGGGTGGGCTTCCCAAGGGAAAATAGACAGGCAGATCGTACCCCTTCTTTTTGAGGAAGGCCTCCACCTTGGCCTTTTCATCATGAGCCACAAAAGCAAAGGTCACCCTGTCCCCATAGTCTTTGTGCAGTTCCACGAAACTTGGGAATTCCGCGACACAGGGCGGGCACCAGCTGGCCCAGACATTCACCAGGATGACCTCGCCCCTGAAGTTTTGGAAGTCCAGAGGATTTCCCTGGAGGTCGATCAAATGCCAAGCTTGGTCGCCCAGGCTGGTCCGCTGGTGGGGATCCACCACCTCGGCACTGATGAACCTACTGGCCTGCCCTTGGACCCATACCCGAAGATGAAAGCCAAGAGGGGTGAACAGGATCAGTCCAATGGCGATGATCCAAAGGGCGTTGCCCAATTGTTGTCTGGAAAATTTCATATTCTCATTCAGCGATCAGTCGGTCCAACAGGCCATATACCTTCTCGGTGCTCCAGTCCGAAATGCCCTGTTGGTCCACCAGGATGTTCCCCTCTTTGTCCAAGAGATAGGAGGATGGGACCGTCCCCAGGGGAAAGGGGGTCTTCTCCCCGATGATCAGGTAGGTCACAGGAAAGGTGAACCCATGTTTTTCCATAAAGGCCTCAACAGGTTCACGGGTCTCGTTGGTGATGATGTAGAATTCCATCTTTCCCCTATAGCGGTCATAGAGCTCCTGTATGCTGGCAAGCTCCGCTTCGCTGGGAAGTTTCCAAGAGGCCCAGAGGTTGATCAGGATGACCTTGCCCTTGGAGCGCTGAAAATTGAAAAAATCCCAGTTCGCATCCTTTAGTTTCCAATCGTAGTCCACGATCTGCTGCCTCTCCGCCCTTTCGATCACCTCGGGCGAGAAGGAGATCATCTTGTTCAACAGGATTTTCCCATAATGGCCCAAAGGGGTGACAAAAAAGGCGAGTACAAATAGGATCAACGCAATATTGAGCCCGGTCTTTTTACTGATTTTCATCGATGGGGTTTTTAAAAATAAAAAACTCCTGCCATCTTTTTTGACAACAGGAGTTTTTTGGATTTATCTTGTTTCCAAGGCTCTATGCATTTTCCTTTTTGATGAGATTCAGTGCCGATCCCTCCTTGAACCAGGCGATCTGTGCCCGGTTGTAGGTATGGTTCGCCATGATGATATCCCTGCTGCCATCCCCGTGGACCACTTCAAGGGTCAGGGGCTTGCCCGGGGCAAATTCGGCGATATCGACAAAGTTGAAGGTATCATCCTCTTGGATCAGGTCATAATCACTTTCCTGGACAAAGGTCAGCCCCAACATCCCCTGTTTTTTTAGGTTGGTCTCATGGATCCTGGCAAAGGATTTCACCAATACGGCGGCCACGCCCAAATGTCTGGGCTGCATGGCCGCATGCTCCCTGGAGGAACCTTCCCCGTAGTTGTGGTCCCCCACTACCAAGGTTTTTATCCCGGCTTTTTTGTAGGCCCTTTGGGTATCTGGTACCCCGCCGTATTCCCCGGTCAGCTGGTTTTTGACGAAGTTTGTCTTTTGGTTGAAAGCGTTCACCGCCCCGATCAGGGTATTGTTGGCAATATTGTCCAAATGTCCCCTGAACCGCAGCCATGGTCCCGCCATGGAAATATGGTCCGTTGTACATTTTCCAAAGGCCTTGATCAGGAGTTTCATCCCCTGTAGACTTTCATTGGACAAGGGCACAAAGGGTTCCAGAAGTTGTAGCCGCTCGGAATCGGTGGCCACTTTTACCTCAACCCCACTGCCGTCTACCTTGGGTGCTATAAAGCCGGCATCCTCCACCGAAAAGCCTTCCGGGGGCAGTTCATAGCCTCTGGGTTCCTCCAATCTCACTTCTTCCCCCTCTTCGTTGATCAGGGTATCGGTGATGGGATTGAAATCGAGTCTTCCCGCAATGGCAATGGCAGTCACCAGTTCGGGAGAACCCACAAAGGCCATGGTATTGGGGTTTCCATCCGCCCTTTTCGCAAAGTTCCTGTTAAAGGAGTGCACGATGGTATTGCGGGGGCCATCCGCGGCCTTATCCCCATATCGGTCCCACATCCCTATACAGGGTCCACAGGCATTGGCGAAGACAGTGGCTCCGATTTCCTCGAAGGTATCGATGAACCCATCCCTTTCAATGGTATAGCGTACAAGCTCGGAACCCGGGGTGATGGTGAACTGCGATTTGGTCTTGAGTTTCTTCTCTGACACCTGTTTGGCCAGGGAGGCCGCCCGGGATATATCCTCATAGGAAGAGTTGGTACAGGATCCGATGAGACCCACCTCAACGTTCAAGGGCCAATCATTGGTCTTGGCGGCCTCGGCCATCTTGGAGATGGGAGTCGCCAGGTCCGGGGTATAGGGCCCGTTCAAATGGGGCTCCAAGGTACTTAGGTCGATTTCGATGACCTGATCGAAATATTTTTCGGGCCGGGCATGGACTTCCGGGTCCGCGGTCAGGTGTTCCTTGACCGCAAGGGCCGCATCGGCCACATCGGCCCGGTCCGTGGCCCGAAGGTATCGGTCCATGGAAGTGTCGTACCCAAAGGTGGAGGTAGTGGCACCGACCTCGGCACCCATATTGCAGATGGTGCCCTTGCCCGTACAGGACATGGCAGTGGCCCCTTCCCCAAAATATTCTATGATGGCACCGGTTCCTCCCTTGACGGTCAGGATCTCGGCGACCTTTAGGATCACATCCTTGGGGGCGGTCCAGCCGGAGAGTTTTCCACTGAGTTTCACCCCGATCAATTTGGGGAACTTCAGTTCCCAGGCCATTCCGGCCATGACGTCCACGGCATCGGCGCCCCCGACCCCAATGGCCACCATCCCGAGCCCCCCGGCGTTGACCGTATGGGAATCGGTCCCGATCATCATGCCGCCTGGGAAGGCGTAGTTTTCCAGGACCACTTGGTGGATGATCCCGGCCCCGGGCTTCCAGAAGCCGATCCCATATTTATTGGATACGGATTCCAGGAAGTCAAATACTTCGTTGCTGGTCTGGTTTGCCCTTAGAAGATCGGCCTCGGCCCCCACTTTGGCTTGGATCAGGTGATCGCAGTGCACCGTGGTGGGCACGGCCACTTTGGGTTTTCCGGCATGCATGAACTGGAGCAGGGCCATCTGTGCGGTCGCATCCTGACAGGCTACCCGGTCCGGGGCGAAGTCCACGTAATCCTTTCCACGGGTGAACATTTTGTCCGGGGTTCCGTCCCAAAGGTGTGAATACAGTATTTTTTCAGATAGTGTCAGGGGCTTCCCAACCAACTCCCGGGCCTTCTTTACCCGCTCCTCCATGGTCGCGTATACGCCCTTAATCATATCAATGTCAAATGCCATTCTATATTTTGGTTTTATGAGTTCAGTAATTTGGTAAAATTACGAAAATAGCCAGTAAAAAGGAACTGGAATGACCACAAATTAGGGACGGGAAAGGGAGGTCTACAGCAATTCCCGGATTATTTTTTCAACGGAGATCCCCTCGGCCTCGGCCTTGTAGTTCTTTAGGATCCTGTGGCGCAAAATGTCCATGGCCACCGCTTTGATATCCTCGGTGTCCGGGGAGAACTTGCCGTGGATGGCGGCATGGGCCTTTGCGGCCAATACCAGGTTCTGGGAGGCGCGGGGACCTGCGCCCCAATCCACATAATCGTTGATAAAGTCCAGGGAGCCCTCTTGGCCCGGCCGGGTCCTGCCCACCAAACGAACGGCGTAGTCGACGACATTGTCGGGCACGGGAATGCGCCGTACCAGATGTTGTACGGCGATGATCCCCTGGGCGTCGAACAAGGGGTCCAGGGCCACCTCCACATCCGAAGTGGTGGCCTTGACCACCTGGATCTCCTCGGCCAAGGTCGGGTAATCCAGTTCAATGGCGAACATGAAACGATCGAGTTGGGCCTCGGGCAAGGGGTAGGTACCCTCCTGCTCTATTGGGTTCTGGGTGGCCAATACAAAATAGGGCCTTTCAAGTTGGTAGCGGTGGCCCCCTATGGTGACGGCCTTTTCCTGCATGGCCTCCAAAAGGGCCGCTTGGGTCTTGGGCGGGGTCCTGTTGATCTCATCGGCCAGGATGATGTTCCCGAATATGGGGCCTTTGATGAATTTGAAATTGCGGTCCTGGTCCAGGACCTCACTGCCCAAAATATCACTGGGCATCAGGTCCGGGGTAAATTGTATACGTTTGAAATCCAAACCCAGTATCTGGGCGATGGTATTGACCATTAGGGTCTTGGCCAATCCGGGCACTCCGATCAATAGGGAATGGCCCCCGGTGTAGATGGAAAGTAGAATCTGCTCCACCACCCGGTCCTGCCCCACGATCACCCGGGCGATCCCTTCCCTGAGGGCCCGGTGTTTTTCTACCAGTTTCTCCACTGCGGTTACATCCGACATCCAATCAGCCCTTTACCCAATTGTTGGCGAAATCACAGTCCCTGTTGTCCACATTGACGTGGATATAGGTGTCCTCAATATGTTCGTCCATCCATTTTTTGATGGCCTTCAACTGTTTTTCCCTTAACGCCAGCTCTTGGATCTTGATATAGTCCTTGGCAAAATCCGCCCTATGTTCGTCATAGCGGTTGGAGACCTTCATGATCTTGAGTTTTGGGGGTCCCCCCCGGGGATCTTCCTCCTGTATGGGGCGGGAAATCTCCTGGTCCTTTAGGTTGCGCACCTGGTTGTACAGGGTGGGGTCCATCTTGGTGAGTTCGAAGCGGGAGTCAAAATTGATGGGGTTGCGCAGCAGGCCCCCGTCGAACTTGGTCTCCTTCTCATCGGAAAAATTCAGGGCGGCCTGGGCAAAGGTATACTTGCCCTCCAGGATGTGCTGGCGGATGGTATCGAGTTCCGCAAGGGCTTTGTCAATGGATTCCTTGGGTATCTTGGGAATCAACAGAATATGGCGTATGTCCCTTTCCTGCCCCCGGACCTTTTCCACATAGATCAGGTGGTATCCAAAGTCGGTTTTCACCGGGTCTGAGATCTCCCCTTCCCTGAGCCGAAAGGCCACGTCCTTGAACTCCTTCACAAATTGGGTCTCCTTGGTCATGGTATACAGACCTCCCCTTGATTGGGAGCCCTTGTCCTCGGAATAGAGGATGGCCTTGACATTGAAACTGGTCCCGTTTTCCTCCACGTCCTGTTTGATCTCCTTGAGTTGGTCGATAACCTTTTGTTTTTCCGATTCGGGGGCCTCGGGCTGCTTCACAATCTGGGCGATCTCCAGTTCGGCCCCGAACACGGGACGCTCCTCTTCGGGGATCTTGAAGAAGAACTGACGGACCTCCTCGGGGGTCACCTCGATCTTCTCCACGATCTGGGTCTGCATTTTCTCGGAGAGCATCCTGAGTTTGTTGATTTCAAAGAGTTCGGCCCGGAAACTTTCGATGTCGGGCTTTTTATAGAAATTCAGCACCTTTTCCATGGAACCCACCTGGGCCACCAACTGTTGGATCTGTCGGTCGCTGTTGGCATTGACCTGCTCATCGGAGACCAAAAGGCTGTCCTGTACCGCCTGGTGGGCATATAGCCGGTCTTCCATGAGCTTGCCCAAAAGACCGCAGCGGGTGATGTCCTCGGTGGAGGCCCCTTGGTTCCTGAGGTCGATCAGGGTCTTGTCTATATCCGATTCCAGGATCACATAATCCCCGATCACCGAGGCGATCCCATCGAGCTTCACCTTGGTGGTGGACACGGAATCCGTGGCCAGGGCCAGGGTCCCGTCATTTTCTTGGGCATTGGCGACACCTATAAGCAACAGGGCCGATAGGGCCAAGGCCGCCTTGATATTATTTTTCATATAACTCAAATTCATTCTTCTTAATGGCTTCATCGATGATCTCTGTTTCCAATTTCCTGACGTAATCCATCCGCCTCTTGTTCAGTATCAATTGCCGGATATCCGGCTTCACATATTCCAAGGGGGCCGTATCATTGATTTCCAATACGTTATTGATCACCCCCAAATATACATCCAAGGAGTCGCGCAATTCGAAAAATTTGGATTTTTTTAAAACTGAGGCCTCGTTGGCGGGCCCCAAAGGGGGGATTTCCTCGATCACCCGGGTGGCGCTGACCCAGGCCGAGTCGTTAAAATGTATCTTTTTGAACTGCACCGCTATGGAATCCAGGTATTTTTTGTCCTCCCCGGTCCAGGACCTGATCTTGGCCTTGACCCCCTCCCGGTCCAGGAATTGCTGCGACATGCCCACAAAGCGCAGCTGTACCAGTTTTTCGGTCAGTTTGAAGTTTTCCTTCCGCTGTTCGTAATACGCTCCCAATTGTTCCTGGGTGACGGCCGTGTCCTGGGCCTGCATCACCAGGGCCTCCACATAGGCACGCGTATAGAGATCGGCCCGGTAGTTGGACACCAACCGATCGAATTCCGCCAATTTTTCCTCCGGCAGGTTGATCTTGGACTTGGTGAGCAGTAGTTGTTTGGAGGCCCAGTTGTTGATGTAGTTGGTAACAAAAAGGGTACTGTCCTCCTTGGACATATCGTCCTTGACCAGGGCGGCAATGTCTTCCTGGAAGAGATACGACTCCCCTACCCGCGCCAAGGGCACTTTCTCCCTTTCCCTGTTGAACAGGGAGTCACAGGAAGATAACAACAATACCAAAAGGGCGCATAAAGGGAATGCATGGTTTCTTTGGAGCATTAGCATGCCGCAAAAATAACAATTCGGGGAACTCTTACAAGTAGGTTATATTTCCATTAACTTATTTTTTATGGCCAACGGGCCATAAATTGTTACTTTCGGGGAGGCTTCCCGCTTATCCGGACCCTGAAGGGACCGGATAAGCGGAGCCCTTTCAAATAATAAACCGGAATTGGAAAGAAAAATAAAAATGATCTGGGATTTTAGAGGCCCGGGAGCGGAAAGGACCGCAGAGCACCATAGAATACACCTGGAAGAATATGCCCGGGCCAAGGAACTGGACCTGGGGCCCTTTGGCGTGGAGAGCTTCGGGGAATCCCATGCCCTGGCCTTTTTGGTAGCCGGGGAATCCAAGGTGGGGGAACTCAGGGAGGCGCTCAAACCACACAGGGGACAGGTCTATACCGAGCAAACCTAAGACCCGGCCCATGGACCACTTTATAAAAGGGACGCTCCTGATTCTTTTGGTCTGCTGCTGTTCCCCCCCGGAGATCGACCCCCTGGCCCGTGCCCTGTCCTCCCGTCATCCTGCCATTGTAAGGGTAATGGAGGATCTGGAGCCCCATGAGGTCCAGATCCGGTATACCCGCATCGATCGTGAAGGGGACAGTGTCCATTTTTCCGATTTTGATTTTCAGGTGGACCCGGACCGATATTTTTATCCGGCCAGCACGGTCAAATTCCCTGCGGCGGTGGCTGCCCTGGAAAAGCTCAACGACCTGGACAGCCTGAATAGGGACAGCCGGTTCTATGTGGAGGGGGATACGGTGGAGACCACCTTTGCCCGTGCCATTGTGGAAATCTTTGCCATTTCGGACAACCAGGCCAACAACCGGCTATTCGAGTTCCTGGGACAGGACGATCTCAATGGACGTATGCAAAGGCGGGGCGTGGGGCCCATCCGTATCTCCCATAGGCTCTCCGTCCCAAATGCCTACTTGGTGACCACCCGTCCCTTGATCGTTTACCTGAACGATTCCACCACCACCCCCCGCCCGATTACCATCAACAAGGCCCCTGACCCCTTGGAAATCAATGGTATAAAAAAAGGGAAAGGCTATTTTGTGGAGGATTCCCTATGGGCAGGGGCGTTTGATTTTTCCCTGAAAAATTATTACCCCTTGGACGCACAGCACGGGCTGCTCAAGCGGATCGTCTTTCCCGGGGCCTTCCCGCCGTCGCAGCGTTTCGACCTGAGCGGGGAGCAACGGGAATTCCTCTTGGGGGCCATGTCGGCCCTGCCCAGGGACGCCGGTTATAGGATGGATGAATTCCCGGATAGTTTTGGGAAGTTCCTGATGTTCGGGGACTCTGAAGATCCCATCCCGGATCATATCAAGATCTACAACAAGGTGGGCTACGCCTATGGCACCCTGACCGATTGCGCCTATATCGTGGATGAGCTGAACCAATTGGAATTTATGGTCACGGCCACCATCTTGGTCAACAGCGATGGGATCTACAACGATGATCGGTACGATTACGATACGGTGGGCATTCCCTTTCTGGCACAATTGGGCAGGGAACTGTACCAATACGAACGAGGCAGGAAACGCTAGACTTGGGGTTGGCCCAGGGGTACGGCCATGAGGTCGAAATCGGAGGCCCCGATGATCTCGACCTCCACGAACTCCCCGATGCGCACATAGTGCTCCCGGGCATCGATCAGCACCTCGTTGTCCACATCCGGGGAATCGAACTCGGTGCGGCCCACAAAATGCGTCCCTTCCTTGCGGTCGATGATGCAACGCAGGCGCTGTCCGATCTTGGACTGGTTCAGCTCCCAGGAAATCTGGGATTGGATTTCCATGATCTCATTGGCCCTTTCCTGTTTCACCGCCTCGGGCACATCGTCCTCCAATTGGTGGGCATGGGTGTTCTCCTCATGGCTATAGGTAAAGCAGCCCAGGCGTTCAAAGCGCATTTGGGCCACCCAGTCCCTGAGTTTTTCAAAATCTTCCTGCGTCTCCCCGGGATAGCCCACGATCAGGGTGGTACGTATGGCCATCTGCGGTACCGCGGCCCTGAAGTCCTCCAAGAGTTGGGTGGTCTTGGCCTGGGTGGTACCCCGACGCATGCTCTTTAGGATGGGGTCCGAAATATGCTGTAGGGGAATATCGATATAGTTGCAGATCTTGGGCTCCCTTTTCATCACCTGGAGCACCTCCATGGGGAAGCCCGTGGGAAAGGCGTAGTGCAGGCGGATCCACTCGATCCCCTCCACCTTGGCCAAAGCCTCCAAAAGGGTGGCCAGCTTTCTTTCCCTGTAGAGGTCCAGGCCGTAATAGGTGAGGTCTTGGGCAATCAAGATCAGTTCCTTCACCCCTTTGGCGGCCAATTTTTCGGATTCCTCCACCAGTTCCCCAATGGGCTTGCTTCTGTGCTTGCCCCGCATCAGGGGAATGGCGCAGAAGGAGCAGGGCCGGTCACAGCCTTCGGCGATCTTCAGATAGGCGTAGTTCTTGGGCGTGGTGGTCAGGCGTTCCCCGATCAGCTCATGTTTATAGTCCGCTCCCAGGGCCTTGAGGAGGTTGGGCAGGTCCGAGGTCCCGAAATACGCGTCCACATCGGGGATTTCCTTTTCCAGGTCGGGCCTGTAGCGTTCGCTCAAACAACCCGTCACAAAGACCTTGTCCACTAGGCCATCCTCTTTTTTCTGGACATATTCCAAAATGGTGTTGACGCTCTCCTCCTTGGCATTGGCGATGAACCCACAGGTATTTATCACCACTACATTGCCCTCTTCCTGGTGCACCACTTCCTTTTTGTTGGCCCTTAGTTGGCCCATGAGCACTTCGGAATCGTAGACATTCTTGCTACACCCCAGGGTGACCACATTGATTTTGTTCTTTTTGAGGGATTTTGTCCGCATAGCCTTTTGAAATGGTGTGCAAAAATACAACAACATGGGGGACAGCCCCCTATTTTGGGAAGATTTTCAGTAAAGTGGGGAATTCGGGGGTCAACCCTTGAAAAAGGAATCCACAAATTCCAATTTATGGAACACCTGCAGGTCCTCTATGCCCTCGCCCACCCCGATATACTTGACGGGGATCTGGAATTGGTCGGAGATGCCGATCACCACCCCGCCCTTGGCGGTCCCGTCCAATTTGGTCACCGCCAGGCTGCTCACCTCGGTGGCCTTGGTGAACTGTTTGGCCTGCTCAAAGGCATTCTGTCCGGTGGAACCGTCCAGGACCAATAGGACCTCGTGGGGGGCATCGGGCACCACCTTCTGCATGACCCGTTTGACCTTGGATAGTTCGTTCATCAGGTTTATCTTGTTGTGCAGCCTGCCGGCTGTATCGATGAGCACCACATCGGCTTTTTGTGCCACGGCGGCCTGTAGGGTGTCAAAGGCCACGGAAGCCGGATCGCTTCCCATGTTCTGTTTGATGATCGGCACCCCCACCCGATCCGCCCAGACCTGCAATTGATCGATGGCCGCGGCCCGGAAGGTGTCCGCGGCGCCGAGAACCACATTGAATCCCTTCGCCTTGAATTGATGGGCCAGTTTGCCTATGGTCGTGGTCTTTCCCACCCCATTGACACCCACCACCATAATAACATAGGGCCGGATGTCCGCGGGCAGGTCGAGCTCGGTATTGTCCCCCGCATGGGTCTCGCTCAACAGCCCGGCGATCTCCTCCCGCAGGATACCATTGAGCTCCTCGGTGCCCATATATTTGTCCCTGGAGACCCGGGCTTCGATCCTATCGATGATCTTCAGGGTGGTCTCCACCCCCACATCGGAACTGACCAAGATCTCCTCAAGGTCGTCCAGTACCTGGTCGTCCACCTTGGATTTCCCGGCAACGGCCTTGCCCAACTTCCCGAAGAAACTGCTCTTTGTCTTCTCCAGGCCCTTGTCGAGGGTGTCTTTTTTGTCCTTTGAAAATATATTCTTGAATAAACTCATTTCGACGGGTTGTTTCAGGATTCAAAGATAGCAAACTGGGGGAAGTTTCCCCCATGGGGTCACATCCTTTCCAACAGGGGCGCCCCCCTTGATGGTGAAAAAAAGATCCCAGCCCCGGGCGTGGGCCCTAGGGGGGATCTTTTTTGGATTAGGGCCCCGGGGGGAGGGCCGTCTTTGGCTCAATACAAGGGATTCTGCGGCCTTAGGTTCGGGTTGTTGTTCATTTCCGGCTCTGGCAGGGGGAAGAGCAAATGCTTCTCCTGCAGGGGCTGGTCGGAACTCAGGTTGATATGTCCGATGAAATCATCGAACCCCCCACTCTGGCTGTTGAACACTTTTCTCAAGCGCACCATGTCGAACCAGGTGATCTGTTCATAGCACAGTTCGTGCCAGCGCTCTTTCCATATTGCCTCCCGAAGGCTTTCCTGGGTGAAACCCCCAAGGGCCGGGGTGGTCAATTCCGCCCTTTCCCTGATCTGGGCAAGGGCGTCGACGGCCGCCTGCCCCGGGCCATTGGCCTCATTGTCGGCCTCGGCAAAGATCAACAACACCTCGGCAAAACGGATGATGGGCACGTTCAGGTTGTCCCTTGCCGTGCCCGGGACTCCGAAGGTGCCGTTGGCCGTTACGTTGAAATGCTTGAAAATAAAGGGGGCGCCCAAACTGAAGAGTTCCTCGCTGCCATTGCGGTAATAGTTGGAATAAAACCACCCTTCCCGGTCCACGGCCCGAAGGTCCCCGTCCTCATAGGAATCGTAGAAGGCGACCTCCGGCACGGTGCTCCCGGTCCCGTCGGGTCCCCGATAGGTCACCGGTTGAAAATTGGGGAACATATTGGTCATGGGGTTCGAGGCCACCTCACTGTGGTATTGCAGGCTGAAGATGTGCTCCCGGGTATTTCCCAGGCTTTCATCATGGATCTGTCCATAGGTGTCGAACAGGTCGATGGGCCCGGCATTGTCGATGACCTCCTTGGCCTTGGCGGCGGCATCCGCATAGCGGGCCGTTTCGTTCAGGGGGTTCCCGGCCATGGTGAGATAGACCTT
>Ga0079224_100009046_pt1 | contig 13547 bp, 10 predicted proteins | sample Stecom2015_FD_80414 | JGI IMG/M metagenome (GOLD analysis project Ga0079224, IMG submission 80414) | Agricultural soil microbial communities from Utah to study Nitrogen management - Steer compost 2015 | ecosystem: Environmental > Terrestrial > Soil > Agricultural land | place: USA: Utah... | reverse complement strand
GGGGTCGCGAGCGTATTGCCGATCGGCGTTCGACAGCAGCTCGCGTACCACCGCAGCAGGCCCTTCGGCGTAAGCCGAATGCACGCGAGGCGATCGGCGCCGGCGGCGATCTCGACGCGCGCCGGAGAGGTCTGGAAGACTTCCGTTCCGCCGTGCTCGTCGAGAATCTCGGCGGGACGCCCGAGGAAGTGCGCGAAGGACTGGCAGTCGTCGCAGTAGCAGACGCCGCGGTTGCCGCGCGCGCTCGATATGCCGCGCAGCACTCCGCGCAACGTGCCGCACGTGCAGCGGATCGGGAGATCCCTCTCGTCGTCCGATACCGTCATTTTCGAGAGCGTATCGAACGCAGTGCGATCAGCGCAATCGCGTTCGATCCGCGGCAGACGCTCGCAGAGCCGGCGCGTTCATCGGTAGTGACGTCGCGCAATGCGACGATGTCACCGGGCTCATGACGGTTCGCCGGTGGCCGGTGCGTCAAGGCCGGCGTGTGCCCTCCGTCTCGACGAGCGCAAGCAGCCCCTCGAGGAGCTTGAGCGGCGACGGGGGGCAGCCGGGAATGTGGAGATCGACCGGCACGACGCTGCCGACGCCGCCCACGACCGCGCGGCTTCCCGCGAACAGGCCGCCGTCGCGCGCGCAGTAGCCGACCGCGACGACCCACTTCGGCGCCGGTGTCGCGGCGTAGGTGCGTTCGAGCGCCTCGCGCATGTTCTTCGTCACCGGTCCCGTGACGAGCAGCACGTCGGCGTGCCGCGGCGATGCGACGAAACGAAGACCGAAGCGCTCGAGGTCGTAGTACGGATTGTTCAACGCGTGAATCTCGAGCTCGCAGCCGTTACACGAGCCCGCGTCGACCTCGCGGATCGCGAGGCTGCGGCCGAGCCGCTGACGTGCGGCGCGCTCGAGCGCCGCGCCGAGCTCGGCCATCGCGCTTTCGTCCGGTTCCGGGCGCGGCAGCGTCACCGGCGGCCGAATCACGCTTTCGAACAGGAGCTTGCGCATGAAGGTCGATCCTCAGAGGTCGTGGCCCGAGTACGAGCAGTTGAACGATTTGTTGCAGAGCGGGAAGTCCGCGACGATGTTGCCCTCGATCGCCGCTTCGAGCAGCGGCCATTGGAACCACGACGGATCGCGCAGATGGCAACGGGCGACGGTGCCGTCCGCATCGAGCGCGACCCAGACGAGCACGTCGCCGCGGAATCCCTCGACGAGCGCGACGCCCTCGCGCCGCGGCGGGTCGGCGCCGTGCCGGTCGTCATTCGATTCGCCTGGCGACCGTTCCGAATCCGACGGTTCCCGCGCGGCGCGCGTCGCGAGCGCGCCGGCGATGTCCGCGCGCGTCGCGCCGGCGGGCAAGCCGTCGATCAGGCGCCTCACGAGCTTCAAGCTCTGCTCGACCTCGCGAATGCGAACCCACACGCGCGCATTGACGTCGCCTTCGCCAAGCACCGGCACGTCGAGATCGAGCGTGTCGTACGGCGGATAGCTCGGCAGCCGTCGCGCATCGAAGCCGCGTCCCGATGCGCGGCCGACGTAGCCGCCCGCCGCGAACTGCTCGGCGAGCGACGGCGCGAGGATTCCCGTGCCTACGGTCCGGTCCTGCAGCGACGCGGTGCTCTCGTAGAGGTCGGTGAGCGCAGGGAAGCGCGCCGCGATATGGTCGACGAGGCTGAGAAGCACGCGCGCTCCAGCCGCGTCGAGGTCCACCGCGACGCCGCCCGGCACGACGCGATCGCGCATCAGACGGTGGCCGAAGGACTCGTCGGCGGCGCGCAGCACGCGCTCGCGCAGCATTCCGCAGTGCGCGTGCATCAGCGCGAACGCCGCGTCGTTGCAGATCGCGCCGATGTCGCCGAGATGGTTTGCGAGCCGCTCGAGCTCGCCCATCAGCGCGCGCAGCCAATGCGCCCGTGCCGGAACGTCCACGCCGAGCGCGGCCTCGACCGCACGCGCGAAAGCGATCGCATAGGCCACCGTGCTGTCGCCCGACGTGCGGCCCGCGAGCTGCGCCGCGCGCTCGATGTCGGCGCCCGCCATCAGGCTCTCGATCCCCTTGTGCACGTAGCCGAGCCGCGCCTCGAGCCGAACGACCGTCTCGCCGTTCGCCGTGAAGCGGAAATGCCCGGGCTCGATGATGCCTGCGTGCACCGGCCCCACCGGGATCTGATGCAGGCTCTCGCCCTCGACCGGGAGGAACGGGTAGCTCGAGCCCGCGTGAACGAGCCACGGCCGCGGGTCGGGCAGCCCCTCGGGCTCGAGGCCGTAGAGGTCGCGGATCGCCCGCTCGAGGCGCTGCGCCGGCGCATGCACGCGGGCGAGCGACGGAAAGGCGCCGCGCGGACACTCGAGGCTCGCGACGAAGAACGCGCCGTCGGCCGAGAGCGCCGCGTGCACGGCATCGCGCTCGCCCCAGAGCCCGACGAGGCTCGCGCGGCCCGCCGCGAGCTGCCCGCCGAGCGCGACCCATGTTCCCTCGTCGATCACGTACCGCGGCCACGGCCGATGGGACGTCACGAGCCGGCCGCGGGAAACGAGATCGAGCACGGATAGCGAGTCTGGCATCGCGTCACCCGAGCAGATTCGCGACGTTCTGGAACCACTCGACGAGCGGCGGCGGCAGGTAGAAGCCCGCGACGAGCACGAGCACGACGTGCGCGTAGAGCGGCACGAGCGACGCGTGCGCGTGTCCCATTTCGCCGACCGGCGTGCCGAACGCGATGCCCGAAAGCCTCAAGAGCAACGCGCCGAGCGCGACGAGGATCCCGACGACGAGCGGAATCGCGAGCAGCGGCTCGCGCGCGAACGTCGAGCTCACGACGAGGAACTCGCTCATGAAGATGCCGAACGGCGGGAGCCCCGCAATCGTGACGACGGCGAGCACGAGCCCCCAGCCGAGCCACGGGTGAGACTGCGTGAGGCCGCGGATCTCGGCGAGCTTCTGCGTCCCCTTGATCTGCGCGACGTGGCCGACGCCGAAGAAGATCGCGGACTTCGTCAGGCTGTGCATCACCATGTGCAAAAGCCCCGCGAAGTTCGCGAGCGGCCCGCCCATGCCGAACGCGAACGCGATGATGCCCATGTGCTCGATCGACGAGTACGCGAAAAGCCGCTTGATGTCCGAGCGGCGGTACAGCATGAACGACGCGAAGACGAGCGACACGAGCCCCATCGTCACGAGCAGCGGGCCGGGCGCGATCGTGTCCGGGTTCGCCGCGAGCAGCATCTTGAAGCGCAGCACCGCAAAGAGCGCGACGTTCAGCAGGAGCCCGGAGAGCACCGCCGAGATCGGCGTCGGGCCCTCCGCGTGCGCGTCCGGGAGCCAGGCGTGCAGCGGCGCGAGGCCGACCTTCGTGCCGTAGCCGAGCAGCAGGAACACGAACGCGAGGTTCAGCAGCGCAGGGTCGAGACTCGCTGCGTGCTCCGCAAGCACGGTCCAGACCATCGCGTCGACGCCCTCGCCGACGACGGAGAGCGCGGCCATGTAGACGAGGATCGTGCCGAAGAGCGCGAGCGCGATGCCGACACTGCCGAGAATGAAGTACTTCCACGCGGCCTCGAGCGCCTGGTGCGTCCGGTAGATGCCGACCATGACGACGGTCGTCAGCGTCGCGAGCTCGATCGCGACCCACATCAGGCCGATGTTGTTCGAGAGCAGCGCGAGGTTCATCCCGAACAGCAGCACCTGATACATCGCGTGGTAGAACCGCAGATATGCGGGCGTCAGGCGCCCCGTCTCGAGCTCGTGCGCGATGTAGCTCGCGCTGAACACGCTCGTCGTGAATGCGACGAAGCCGTTCAGCACGACGAAGAAAATGTTGAGATCGTCGATCAGCAGGTAATTGCCGGGCGCGGGCCGCTCGACGAAAAAGAGCGAAAGCGACGCGACGAGCGTCAGGCCCGACGCGGCGACGTTGAGCCGCGCCGGGAGCGCGTAGCCCGGCAGCACCGCGAGCAGCGCGGCCGAGACGATCGGGATCAGCAGGATCGCAGCGACCGGATCCATGCGCTCAGCCTCTTTCGCCGCGGTGCCGGTCGAGCACGTGCACGTCGACCGTGTCGAAGCGCTCGCGGATGCGGAACAGGAAGATGCCGATGACGATGAACGCGATCAGGATCGAGAACGCGACGCTGATCTCGACGACGAGCGGCATGCCCTGCGCGCCGGCGGCAGCGAGGACGAGCCCGTTCTCGAGCGACATGAAGCCGACGACCTGCGAGACCGCGTTGCGGCGCGACACCATCAGCAAGAGCCCCAGGAGGATCACCGCGAGCGCGAACGCGAGATCCTGCCTGGTGAGCGGATCGGCGTCGGCCGCGACCTGCAGCATCAGCACCATCGACAGCGCAACGAGCCCGATGCCGGCGAGCATCGTCTTGCCGATCCCGACGACGGGCTCGATCTCTCGGTGGATATCGAGCCGCTTGATGATGCGGTGCAGCGCCGTCGGAATCACGGCGGCCTTGAACACGAGAGCGATCCCCGCCGTGACGAACAGGTGATCGGCGTTCTGTATGTAGGCCTGCCAGGCCACGGACGCCGCGAGCACGAGCGCGTGCAGCGCGAACACGTTGATCAGCGCCGTCAGCCGGTCCTGATAGAGCTGCACGAAGCTGAGCAGCACGAGGCCGCCGGCGAGGAGATGCGCGACGTCGAGCTCGAGGTTGCCCATCAGAACGTCCTCGACACGAAGAGGAGCAGCGTGCCGAGCAGGCCGAGCATCACCGCGGCGCCGAGGAACTCGGGCACGCGGAAGACCCGCATCTTCGCGATCGCTGTCTCGAAGAGCGCGAGCAGCACACCGACGAGCGCGAGCTTGGCCGCGTAGCCGGCCGCCGCGACGACGTACGCGCCGATGCCGTCGCCGGGCGCCGCGATGCCCCACGGCAGGAAGAGGCAGACGATCAGCGACGCGTACAACAAAAGCTTCAGGTACGTCGCGAGCTCGATCATCGCGAGGTGGCGGCCCGAGTACTCGAGCACCATCGCCTCGTGGACCATCGTGAGCTCGAGGTGCGTCGCCGGGTTGTCGACCGGAATGCGGCCGTTCTCCGCGATCGCGACCATCGTCAATGCGACGAGCGCCATCGCGAGCGAGACCCTCAAGCCCACGTCGGGCCCGGATAGCACGATCGCGATCGTCGAAAGCTGCGTCGAGCCGGCGACGAGCGCGAGCGTGAATACCATGAGCAGCATCGCGGGCTCCGCGAGCGACGCGATCATGACCTCGCGGCTCGAGCCGATGCCGCCGAAGCTCGTGCCGACGTCCATGCCGGCGAGCGCGAGGAAGAACCGCGCGGTGCCCAAGAGCGCTGCGATCGCGATCAGATCGGCCGTCCAGCTGAAGAGGAGCCCCGCGGCGAACGTCGGCACGAGCGCCGCGGCGACCCATGTCGCCGCGAAGATCGCGTACGGCGCGGCGCGGAACAGCCACGACGCGCTGTCCGCGAGCACGACCTCCTTGCGCAGCAGCTTCGCGAGGTCGCGGTACGGCTGCCAGACGGACGGGCCGCGCCGACGCAGAAGCCGCGCCTTGACCTTGCGCACGAACCCCGTGAAGAGCGGCGCCGCGATCAGCACGAGCGCCATCTGCAGGCCCTGCACGAGCCAGTCGATCAGGCCTGCCATAACGCGACCACCAAGAGCAGGCCGACGAGCGACAGGAACACGAGGCTCAGGTATCGGCGGATCGTCAGGAACTGCATCCGGTTCAACCGGTCGGCGGCGAAGCCGACGGCGCGCGCGGCGGGCACATAGAGCGTCTCCCAGATCAGGTCGCGCACCGTGACCTCGAGCCGGGCCGGACGCAGGTCTCCGGGCTTCGGCATGTCGACGCGCTCCGTCGCGGCGAACAGCGTCGTGCCGAAGACGCGGCGGATCGGCTGCTCGAAGCTGCCCGCGGAGTATTGCGTGATCGGGCTCGGGTCGGGGAAGCCGCAATCCCACGCCGGACCTCTGCGCACGGCGTTCGACGCGAAGCGCTTGATCACGGCGGCCGCGAGCGGCGCCGAGATCGCGATGAACACGAACACGAGGAGACCGCTATACGAGCTCTCCGTCTCCGCGACCGGCACGATGGATCGCCACGCGATATCGGCCTGTGCCGGCAACCGCCCGCCGAGCAGGTCGAGCGTGATCGGCGATACCGCATCGATGACGGCGCCGGGCAGGATGCCCGCCGCGACGCAGAGCGCAGCGAGGCCGATCATCGCGGCAAGCGACCAGCGCTCGACGTCCCGCGCGGTTTCGGCGACCGGCGACCGCGGCCGGCCGAGGAACGTGATGCCGAACGCGCGGACGAAGCATGCCGCCGCGAGGGCGGCGGCGAGCGCGAGCAGCCCGCCGATCGCGGGCACCATCAGCTTCAGGCCCCACTGCGGCAGGTCCGGGCTCTGCAGCACGGCCTGGAACGTGAGCCATTCGGACACGAAGCCGTTCAGCGGCGGCAGCGCCGAGATCGCGACGCAGCCGACGAGGAAAACGAAGCTCGTCGCCGGCATGCGGTGGATCAAGCCGCCGAGCTTCTCCATGTTGCGCTCGCCGGTCGCGGTGAGCACGGCGCCGGCGCCGAAGAACAGCAGGCTCTTGAACAGCGAGTGATTCAGCACGTGGAAGAGCGCAGCCGTCAGCGCGAGCGCGGCCGCGACGTCGAAGCCGTTCGCCGCGAACGCGAGCGAGAGGCCGAGCCCGATGTAGACGATGCCGACGTTCTCGACGGTGCTGTACGCGAGGAGGCGCTTGAGATCTCGCTGCATCAGCGCGTAGAGCACGCCGAGCACCGCGGTCGCCCCGCCCGCCGCGAGCACGACCATGCTCTGCCACGCGGCCGGCTCCCCGATCAGATCGAAGACGATCCGGACGAACCCGTAGATCGCGACCTTCGTCATCACGCCGCTCATCAGCGCCGACACGTGGCTCGGCGCGGCCGGGTGAGCGAGCGGGAGCCACGCGTGCAGCGGCACGAGGCCGGCTTTCGAGCCCGCGCCGAGCAGCACCAGCGCGAGCGCGAGCCCGGCCGTCACCGGGCCGTGCGCCGCGGCTCGGATCGCGTCGAACGCGTAGTCGCCTTCGGCGCCGGCCAGGAGCCCGAAGCCGAGCAGCAGCGCGAGCGTGCCGAAGCTCGCCATCACGAGATACACGAAGCCCGCGCGGGCGTTGTCCGCGCTTTCGTGGTGCGCGAGCACGAGCGCCCACGACGCGAGCGACATCAGCTCCCACGAGAACAGGAACGTGAACGCGTCGTCCGCGACGACGACTAGATTCATCGCGCCGACGAAAAGCGAGAACGCCGGCAGGACGCGTCCCGGGGCTTCCTCGTGCCGGCCGTAGCCGATCCCGTAGAGGCTCGCCGCGGCCGCGCCGAGATTGACGACCGTCAGGAAGAACGCCGCGAGCGCGTCGATGCGGAAGTGCGCGCCGAGCCACGGCAATCCGAGCGGCAGGACCGCCGCCGAGACCGTATCGGGCGTGGAAAGCAAATGCCCGAGCGATGCGACGCACGCCGCGAGCGACAGGCCGAGCGTCGCCGAGTAGACGAACGCGCTCGTGCCAGCGCGGCGACCTGCGCCGATCGCGAGCACGCCGACGGCGACGAAGCCGCCTGTGCAAAGCAGGACGAGCTCGACTACGGACACGGGTGAGTGAGTGCTCCGGCGGGTGGGCGTCCGTCCCGAACGATCGAGTGCGCCCGACCGATCGCTCCCTTACCAAACAAAGCCCGCCGCGCGTTCACTGGGCGCGCACGTGCGCGGAAAGGCGGCGCTGATCAGGCGCGACATCAATACTCGAACTGCGCAAGAAGCGCAAGCGCGGGATTCACGCAGCGGCCGGTTTCTCGGTTTCTGTGCGACGGCATCCGTGACGCACGGACGCCGTCGTCAGGCTGCGTCTTCTCGAGCGTACGTGCCGTCCGCGAGGAGTCGCGCGCAGAGCAGCTCGGAGCCGGCGAGGCGCACGCCGGCGCGGCGCGCCGAGCGCAGCTCGAGCTCGCTCGGCGCGCGGGTCGTCGTGATATCGAGAATCTTCGGATGGATGTAGCTGCGCCGCGTGATCGCCGGCGTGTTCGCGAGGCGCCTGGCTGCGGCCGTCGTCGCTTCCTTGATCGTGAGCGATCGATCGCGTGCGGCGATCCAGGTCTCGACGACGGTGACCGTGCCGATCCACGTGCGGAAGTCCTTGGCCGTGATGTCGGTGCCGCTCACTTCGCGCAGGTAGTCGTTGAAACGCGCCGAGTCGACTTCCCGCACCGTCCCTGCGGAGCGGTAGCGGAAGAGCCGCTGTCCCGGCAACTCTTCGCAGCGCAGCAGGATCCTCGCGAGCCTGCGGTCGCTCAGGCGCATCTCGACGAGCTTGCCGGATTTCGCCTTGAACCTGAGACCGATCCGGGCGCCGTCGATCGTCGCGTGCCGGCTTTCGAGCGTCGTCAGGCCGACCGTGCCGTTCTCCTCGAAGTAGCTGCGGTTGCCCACGCGGATCCCGGTGAGGTCGAGAAGCTGCGCCGCCGCGGCGAGCACGGCGGGCTCGTCGGACTTCGCGACAGCGAGGTCCTGCTCGATACGGCGGCGAATGCGCCCGAGCACGCGCGCGAAGTCGGCGAGGCGTGTGTACTTCGAGCGCTCCTGCTGCTCGCGCCACTCCGGATGGTAGATGTATTGCTTTCGGCCCTTCTCGTCGCGTCCGGTCGCCTGGATATGGCCGCGGGGATCGATGCAGAGCCAGACGTCGGTCCACGCAGGCGGCACCGCGAGCGCGGCGACGCGGCGTTTCTCGGCCGGATCACGCACCGGCGCGCCCGTTGCGTCGAAATACGCGAACCCGCGTCCGCACCGCCGGCGCGTCAGGCCCGGCTCGTCGCAGTTCACGTAGCGGAGGGCAGCCTCCGACCGTCGGATCGGGACGGCGCCGGCTCGGTCCGGCCGGCGTGGCTGTGGGATGGCGGCGATCGGAGAATCCTCGGTGGGGCGGTATGAACGGCAGCCTGCGAGCAATTCTCGTGCCATCCGCGCTGCAGGGGCGACGGGCCGGCTCATCCGCGTGCTCGGCGTGCGCGCTCGAACGCGTACCAGCCGATGCCAAGGAGAGCGATCCACCCGAGTCCGAGCCAGCCCATCGTTCCGCCGAACGCGCCTTCGAGCATCAGCCAGTCGCTGTCCGGCACGATGTCGGTGTACGTCTGATCGAGCTTCACGAGAAAGACCCATCCTGCATGGAAGCCCCCGGAGACGCCGATGTGCCCGAAGCGCACACGCAGCGCGCCGAGAAAGAGCCCGGCCGCGAACAGCGCGAGGAACGCGTCGAGAGGGACCTCGCTCCGCGCGATGCTCGAGAGTCCGCTCGTCCAGCGGATCTCCTCGGCCGGCAACGGTGCGCCGAGGAAATGCACGGCCGCGTAGACGGCGCTGACGATCGATACCGCAAGCGTTACCGGCAGCCGAGCGAGCGGCGCGAGCAGCGCGCCGCGAAAGTAGCTTTCCTCGATCAACCCGATGACGAGCGCCGCGATCAGCGCGTAGCCGGCATACGCGGCGACGTGCGCCAGGGACGCGGGCGCTTCGGCGGGGGCTCGAACGCCGAGCAGCAGGAATGCCGCGATCAGCGGGGACACGGCGAGAATGCCGAGCGCGAAACCGCGCACGAAGCCGCGGCGGAAGACCGGTGCGCTGCAGCCGAAGCCGAACGTCGCCCGGGTCACGAGCCTGCGCGCCGGTGCCGCGTCGCGAGCGTCGCCGTGTGCCGGCGCGCTCGCGCCGCGTCCGCTCGCGAGATAGAGCGGGAGCAGAAAGAGCAGCATCGACGCGGCGACGCGGTGGAGCACCGAGTCGAACGCGGGATCCGCAACGTGCGAAAGCGCGGTATGGACCGGGAACGCGGCGAGCGCACCGACGGCGATGGCCGCGGCGAGATAGGCGCAGAGGCCTGCCACGGGCGTCCATGAGACGTCGCGCACCGCCGAAGCCGCGTCGGCTACCGGTAGCGCCCGTAGCGTTCGAGGACCTCGATCTTGTAGCCGTCCGGGTCCTGCACGAAGAAGAAGCGGGCCATGACTTCGCCGCCGTGCCGCATTTCCTTGATCGCGGTCGGCGCGTAGCCGAGCGCGTCGAGGCGCGTGCGCTCGCCCTCGAGGTCGTCGACGCAGACCGCGACGTGGCCGTATCCGTCGCCGTGCGTGTACGGTGCATCGCGCCCCTTGTTCAGCGTGAGCTCGATCTCGAAGTCGTTCTCGTCGTTGCGCAGGTAAACGAGCGTGAAATCGTCGAAGTCGAAACGATCGGCGACCTCGAGCCCGAACGCCTTCGCGTAGAAGTCGAGCGACTTGTCGAGGTCCCGCACACGGACCATCGTGTGGATTACCTTCGCCATGGGGTTCCTCCGGACTGGTTCGGGCCCGGCGAGTGCCGCCGCGGCCGTTTCCCGCTAACATTCCGCGAGGAGCGCGGCCCTCGGGAACGAGCGCCGTTGCACCGGTGCCGGCGCTCCGAGGCCTCGACGGGCAAGTAAAAGCTTCAGCGGGGCGCCAGGACGATTCTGCCGGCTCGGAGAAATCGATGGCAACCGAAGACAAGTGCTGCACGATTGCGCCCTATTTCAAGGTCCACGCCGGGCAACTCGAAGCGTTCAGGAAGCTCTGCGAGCGGTTCGTCGAGAAGACGCGCACGGAGCCGAAGTGCCTCTACTACGGCTTCACGTTCAACGGCGACCGCGTCCACTGCCGCGAAGGGTACGAGGACGCCGACGGCTTGCTCGCGCACGTCGATAACGTCGGCGCGCTCCTCGAGGAGGCGGTCACGATCGCCGACGTCGAGCGGCTCGAGATCCACGGGCCGGCGGAAGAGCTCGCGAAGATCCGCGAGCGCTTGAGCCATCTCGACGTCGAATATTTCACGCTCGAGCACGGATTCAGGCGCGGCGCGCGGTAGCGAGACGACCCGCTCCGCGCGTTCGAGGGGCAGTTGAAGCTCGTCGCACCGTCCGACCTCCCGGGAACGCTCGCGAACCGCTTTCGCCGCGTGATGGAGCGGCTCGCGGACGCGCCGGTCGAGCTGCCGGATGCGCTCGCGCTCGACGCGGCGAGAGTCGCGACGGTCAGCGACTTCGTCGTCACCGTGCTCGAGCGCCACGGCCCCGCGCTCCTCGACAGGCTCGCCGACGCCTCGGCGCTCGAAGCGGACGCGCTTGCCGCGCGTCTCGATCTCGCGGGGGTTGGCGACGCGGACGCGATGGCCCGTTTGCGGCGGGTCCGCAACGTCGAGATGGCGCGCCTCGCGTGGCGCGATCTCGCGGGCTCGAGCACGATCGAGCAGAGCCTCGCGGATCTCTCGACGCTCGCGGACGCGCTGATTCGCGCCGCGCTCGCGCATGCGGCGGAGCAACTCGAGCCGCGTTTCGGCCGGCCGGTCGACGAGCACGGGGCGCCCGCGCCGCTCCTCGTTCTCGCGATGGGCAAGCTCGGCGGGCGCGAGCTCAATTTCTCGTCGGACGTCGATCTCGTGTTCCTGCATCCGGACGGCGTGCGTCTCGACGGCCGCGACGCCGATCCTGCCGAGTACTACCGCCGGCTCGCGCAGGCGCTGATCCGGCTGCTCGATCGGACGACGGACGACGGCTTCGCGCTCCGCGTCGATACGCGCCTGCGCCCGTTCGGCCAGAGCGGTCCGCTCGTCGTCGGCCTCGCCGCGTTCGAGGCCTATCTGGTGCAGCACGCGCGCGACTGGGAGCGCTACGCGTACGTGAAGGCACGGCTCGTCACCGGCGAAGCGCACGGGGCGTCGGTGTTCGACGAGATCCTCACGCCCTACGTCTACCGTCGATACCTCGACTACGGCGTATTCGACGCGCTCCGGCAGATGAAGCGGTTGATCGAGCAGGAGGTCGCGCGCAAGGAGATGGTCGATCACGTGAAGCTCGGCCCGGGCGGCATTCGCGAGATCGAGTTCATCGTGCAGGCCTTCCAGCTCGTGCGCGGCGGACGTGACCCGCGGCTCCGCACGCCGTCGCTGCTCGAAGTGCTGCCGCGCCTCGCGACGGAGCGCGAGCTCGGGCGCGACGCCGCCGAGCGGCTCGGCGCGGCGTACCGTTATTTGCGCACGGTCGAGAACCGGCTCCAGGCGTTGGACGACCGGCAGACGCACGTTCTTCCGGCCGACGACGAGGCCCGCGCGCGCCTCGCCTATGCGTTCGGCGAGCCCGACTGGGGCGCGTTCGCCGAGCGTTTGGCGGAGCACCGCGCCGCCGTCCAGCGCGAGTTCGAGCGCATCGCGTGGGACGGACGGGGCGCACGCCGCGGCGGCGACGACGAAAGCACCGAGGCCTACCAGGCCTGGGAGGCGGGCGATATCGACGCGATCCTCGCCGGCACGCCGCTCGCGGGGAACGGCGCCGTCGCGCGCGAGCTCGAGGCGCTCAGGACCGGCGGCCTCTACCAGCGGATGGACGAGCAGAGCCGGCGCCGGCTCGCGGCGGCCGTGATCGGCACGATCGGCCCGCTGGCGCAGCAGCCGGCTCCCGCGGAGACGCTGCGGCGCGTGCTCGCTGTGTACCAGGCGGTCTGCCGGCGAAGCGCTTACCTGGCACTCCTGAACGAGAACGCGCCGGCGCTCGAGCGGCTCGTGTCGCTCGCGGGCCAGAGCGCGATGCTCGCGCGGCGGATCGCCGAGCACCCGCTCCTCCTCGACGAGCTGCTCGACCCGCGGATCCTCGAGTATCCGCCGACGCGCGAGGAGCTCGCGGAGATGTTCGAGAGCAGCGTCGCACGCGCCGGCCAGGACGTCGAGGCGCGCCTCGAGGCGATGCGGGAGTTTCAGCGGACGGCCGTGTTCCGCGTCGCGGTCGCGGATCGGCTCGGCCGCCTGCCGCTGATGAAAGTGAGCGACCGCCTGACCGACATCGCCGAGCTCGTCCTCGAGTTCGCGCTCGAGACGGCGTGGAGCGAGCTCGTCGCGAAGCACGGCGTGCCGAAGTACGGCGAGCCGCCCGAGCTCGAGGAGGCGGGCTTCGCCGTGATCGGCTACGGCAAGCTCGGCGGGCTCGAGCTCGGCTACAGCTCCGATCTCGATCTCGTGTTCCTGCACGACTCCTCCGGCAGCCATCAGGAGACGACTGGCCCCGCCGTGATCGATAACGCGCGGTTCTTCTCGCGCCTCGTGCAGCGCCTGATCCATTTCCTGACGATCCAGACGAGCTCCGGGCGGCTCTACGAGGTCGATACGCGGCTCAGGCCGAGCGGCCGCGCCGGCCTCATGGTCGCGAGCCTCGACAACTTTCGCCGCTACCAGCGCAACGAGGCATGGGTCTACGAGCATCAGGCGCTCCTCCGCAGCCGGCCGCTCGCGGGCTCCCGCTCGATCCGCGCCGCGTTCGAGGCCGAGCGGCGCGAGATCCTCATCCATCACGTCGCCCGCGACCGGTTGAAGGACGAGATCGCGAAGATGCGGGCGCGGATGCGTGCGGAGCTGTCGCTCGGCGGTCCCGGGCGCTTCGACCTGAAGCAGGACGCGGGCGGAATCGCCGACATCGAGTTCCTCGTCGACTACCTCGTGCTGCGGCACGCGCC
>Ga0079224_100009045_pt1 | contig 13547 bp, 11 predicted proteins | sample Stecom2015_FD_80414 | JGI IMG/M metagenome (GOLD analysis project Ga0079224, IMG submission 80414) | Agricultural soil microbial communities from Utah to study Nitrogen management - Steer compost 2015 | ecosystem: Environmental > Terrestrial > Soil > Agricultural land | place: USA: Utah... | reverse complement strand
GTGATAGTATGAGATGTACTGCAGGGCGTCGGCGATGCTCTGGATGACATCGTCCTGGCGGATGAGCGTCATGACGGAGGTAACCCTCTGCTGTTGTTAGGATAGCTGCCCAGGGGCGGGCGCAGCATCATCTTATACCACTCCCGGCTCGTCAGTGCCGTACGGTGCCCTCGCCCCGGACCGCAGCGCGCACTTTGGGCGGTTTTTCGCAGGAGGTAACTCGATGGAATATCTGCACACCATGGTCCGCGTCAGCGACCTCGACAAAGCGCTCGATTTCTACTGTCGGGCACTGGGGCTCGTCGAAGTGAGCCGGCACGAAAACGAGGCGGGGCGCTACACCCTGGTCTTCCTCGCCGCCCCCAAGGATCTGGAGCGTGCGCGGGCGCACAAGGCGCCGATGATCGAGCTGACCTACAACTGGGATCCCGAGGTCTACACCGGCGGTCGCAATTTCGGCCATCTGGCCTACCGGGTCGACGACATCTATGCCGCCTGCGAGCGGCTGCAGGCGCACGGCGTCACCATCAACCGGCCGCCGCGAGACGGGCGCATGGCCTTCGTACGGTCGCCGGACGGCATCTCCATCGAGCTGCTGCAGGCGGGCGATCCGCTGCCGGCGCGGGAACCCTGGGCGTCGATGCCGAACACCGGTTCCTGGTAGGCGCACGACCTGACGGAATGGTCATCGATTTGCTCTATCGTGTAGATAGGATCAATCGGCTTTAAAAATAAATGAGAATCCTTATCATTTGGGTGTAGACCCAAGGAGGTAAGGATTATGGCCAAGACGCTCAGTTTCGCCGCGGTGCACTTCACCATCGCCTTCAGCGTTGGCTATCTCATCACCGGCAGCCTGGCCCTGGGCGGCGCCGTGGCCCTGATCGAGCCGCTGTGCAACAGCGTCGCCTACTTCTTCCACGAGAAGTTCTGGGATCGCCGCCAGCAACAGCAGGACGCCAGCCTGGAGCTCGCCGGCTGGGGCAAGTCGTAACGACTGCCAGGCCGGCGACTGCTTCGCGGTTGCATTTTCTACCCTTGGCCGCAATTCCGAGGGCTGGCTAATCAAGGAGGATGCAGCCATGGCGGATGTCGATGCCGAACCCTGGGGGCAGCCATCGCCCAAGTACCGCAATGTCGGTGACAACGAACGCCGCCTGTCGCTGGTCGGCGGCGGCCTGGCCGCTGTGGCCGGATTACGCCGCGGCGGCCTGCTGGGCATGCTGATGACGGCGCTCGGCGCGACCCTGGTGTACCGGGGCGCGACCGGCCATTGCGCGATGTACGAACGCATGGGGCGCAGCACGGCCAGCCCGAGCGACCGGGGGCTGCTGGGCGGCGGCAGCGCCACGCCGCCGCGCATGCGGGCGGCGGTCACCATCGAACGCGAGCCGATGGAGCTCTACAACCACTGGCGCGAGTTCAGCAACCTGCCCAGGTTCATGCGCTACATCGAGGACGTCCGGCCACTGTCCTCCGATCGTTGGCATTGGGTCGCCGAGGTGCCGATGGCCGGCCGCCTGGAATGGGATTCCGAAATCACCGCCGACGTGCCCGGCGAGCGCATCGCCTGGCGCTCGCTGGAGGATTCCGAGATCCAGACGGACGGCGAGGTCCGTTTCCGCCCGGGTCCGCACGGCACCGAAGTGCAGGTGGAGATGAGCTACCGGCCGCCAGGCGGAGCCGTAGGGGCGATCGCGGCCCGCATGACCCGGGCCGTCACCGAGACCCTGCTCAAGGAAGACCTGCGCCGCTTCAAGCGCCTGATGGAAAGCGGCGAGATCCCCACGGCCGCCATCAGCCAGTAGGAGAGCGTCATGAAGGCAGTCGTCTGGCACGGCAAGGAGGACGTGCGGGTCGACCGTGTGCCCGATCCGACGGTCGTCAACCCGCACGACGCCATCGTGCAGGTGACCTCGACCGCGATCTGCGGTTCCGATCTGCACCTCTACGACGGCTACATTCCTACCATGCGCGAGGGCGACGTGATCGGCCACGAGTTCATGGGCGAGGTGGTGGAAATCGGCTCGGCCGTGAAGAACCTGCGGCTGGGCGACCGGGTGGTGGTGCCGTTCACCATTTCCTGCGGCGGCTGCTTCTTCTGCAAGCGCGACCTCTGGTCGCTGTGCGACAACTCCAATCCCAACGCCTTGATGGCGGAGAAGATGTGGGGCCAGTCGCCGGCCGGTTTCTTCGGCTACTCGCATCTGGTGGGCGGCTACGCCGGCGGTCAGGCCGAATACGTGCGCGTGCCCTATGCCGACGTTGGGCCGCTGAAGGTGCCGGAACACCTCAGCGACGACCAGGTGCTGTTCCTGGGCGACGTCTTCCCGACCGGCTACCAGGCCGCCGAGCAGTGCGATCTCCAGCCGGGCGACACCGTCGCCGTCTGGGGCTGCGGCCCGGTCGGACAGTTCGCGATCGCCAGCGCCCGCATGCTGGGCGCCGAGCGCATCATCGCCATCGACGACGTGCCGGAACGGCTGGAGCTGGCCATGAGCCAGCCCGGGGTGGAGCCGCTCAAGCCGCGCGAGATCGGCAATACCCTGGACGTGGTCGAGACGCTGCGGGACATGACCGCCGGCCGCGGCCCGGATGCCTGCATCGATGCGGTTGGGCTGGAGGCGCACGGCGTCGGGCTGGAGGGGTGGTACGACAAGGTCAAGCAGGTCGTGCGCCTGGAAACCGAGCGGCCGGTGGCGCTGCGGCAGGCCATCATGGCCTGCCGCAAGGGCGGCACCGTGTCGGTGCCCGGCGTCTATGGCGGCCTGGCCGACAAGATCCCGCTGGGTGCGCTGATGAACAAGGGGCTGACCCTGAAGACCGGGCAGACACACGTCCAGCGCTACATGCAGCCGTTGCTGGAACGTATCGAGCGCGGCGAGATCGACCCGGCCTTCATCATTACCCACCGCCTGCCCCTGGACGATGCGCCGGCAGCCTACAGGCTGTTCCGCGACAAGCAGGACGGCTGCGTGAAGGTGGTCATGCAACCGGGAGCGACGGTGCACTGACGCGGCCGGCCGCAGCCTGCCGGGCGTGATGGGCAGGCTGCCCGGCCGGATGTCCGGGCCCGGCGGCTACAGGTCGTCGGGCTGGACGACGATCCAGACGCCATGCTCGCAGCGCAGCAGCTGGTCGCCGCTCCGCACGTAAGTGCCGTGGTCGAAGCGCTGGTCGTTGAAATAGCAGCCGACGAAGCCGGTTTCGTCGACCACCGGCGGCGGTTCCTCATCAGCGATCGGCTCCAGGATGGGCGAATTCTTCAATTCCGGATCGGGGATGCCTACGTTGATGGGCGGCACGTCAGTTCCTCCTTCCGCGATGCCTCCGGCGGCCGCAGGGCCGCTGCGGTTCAGATATGGGCGCGGCTTGGGGCGATCGCCCCGCCGATCAAGGCGCCGATGAACAGCCCGATGCTGGAAAAGACGGCCCAGATGCCGGCGGCGATGCCCGAGATGAAGCCGATCACGGCATGATCGAAAGCCGCCATCAGTCCCCAGACGCCGAACAGCACCGCGATCGCAGGCAGCACCGCGGCCGACAGCGCGCGGCGCGGCGTGCCGGCCTTATAGCCGCCGACAATGCCGCCGATCACCCCATTGAACGCCGGCAGAAAGAACAGGACCAGGCTGATGCCGACCATCCACAGGGAGCTGGCGACCACCGAACTTCGGTCATACCCGGCCATACTCGTGCATCCTCATGACGCCGCCTCGCCAGCTAGCAACATGGGGTGCGACTTGGGGCAGGCAAACGCCAGCCGGAGGCCTGTGACGATCGCGACGCAGCAGAACGCCCGGTTATCCCCAGGATCTGTGGATAAGCCTGTGGAGGAGCTCGGGAAAGGCCTGCCAAGTGATGGTCGGCAAAGGGCGGGTGACGGTTTGGCGAAATTTTCGCCAGGCGCTGCAAGTGATTGAAACGTCACAAGCAGTTGCCGTAGGGCGAGGCCGGCAGTGCGATGCCGGGACAGGCCTGCCGCCGTTCCGCCAGACTTTCTGGAGTCGCTCCCGGCCCGTGCCCGGCCGCCGGATCAGTGCGATTCCATGAACCGCAGGAACTCATCCGGTGCCAGCGGCGGGCTGTAATAGTAGCCCTGGATCAGGTCGCAGCCGATCTCCTGCAGCAGCGCGAGCTGCCCGGCGTTCTCGACGCCTTCGGCCACCACGTCGAGCCGCAGGCCATGGGCCAGCTCGACGATGCCGGCCACCACCTTGGCCGCCTCGGCGCCATCGTTGATGGCGGTGACGAAGCTGCGGTCGATCTTGAGCCGGCTGACCGGCAGCTGGGCCAGATAGGCGAAGGACGAATAGCCCGTCCCGAAGTCGTCGATGGCGAACCGGACGCCGAGCGGCCTGAGCGCCTGCATGCGATCGACGACGGTGTCGACGTCTTCCACCACCGAGCGCTCGGTCACCTCCAGCACCAGCTGTTCCCCGGCGAGGCTGGCCTCATTGAGCACGTCGATCACCAGATTCACCAGGTCGGGCCGATGCAGCTGCGCCGCGGTGAGGTTGACGGCCAGTTCCAGCCTGGTGCCATCGCTGCGCCGCCAGCGGGCCGCTTCCCGGCAGGCGGTCCGCAGCACGCGCTCCCCCAGGGCGTGAATGGTGCTGGTCTGCTCGGCAAGTTCGGCGGCCTCCGCGGCGGAAACCGGCCCCAGCTCCGGATCGGTCCAGCGCAGCAAGGCTTCGGCGCCGACCAGGCGCCCGCTGCGCACACCCATTTCCGGCTGGAAGGCGACCGCAAGCTGGTCATCGCTGACGGCGCGCCGCAACCGCCGGAGCAGGTTGTAGCGACGAGTCCGGCCGATTTCCAGCGACGGGGTGTACAGCGTCAGGGTGCTGTCGGCCAGCAGCCGCTTGGCGCGCATGGCAACGATGGCATGCTGGATCAGATCGTGCGCATCCTGGGCATCGTCCGGATAGACGCTGACCCCGACCTTGGCGCTCACCGACAGCGAGCGCTCGCCGACCTGAAACGGTGTTGCGAGGCAGCGCAGAATCCGCTCGCCCAGCGGCGCGTCGGCCTCGTTGTCGCCGAATTCCATCAGCATGAAATGGTCGTCGCGCCAGCGGCCGACGACGTAGGGCGGCGGGAACTCGCGGCTCAGCCGGGAGGCGATCGCCCGCAGCAGCTCGTCGCCGGTCTCCCGCCCGTACACCCGGTTGAAGGTACCGAAGCTGTTGATGTCGAGCAGCGCCACCACTACCCGCTGCTGCCGCTCGCCGGCGAGCTGCAGGGCGTATTCGAGCCGGTCGGTCAGCAGCCGGCGGTTGGGCAGCGATGTCAGCGGGTCGTAATAGGCATTGCGTTCGATGTCCCGACGCAGCTGTTCGATCTTGTACTGCTGCTGCAGCTCGCTCTCGACCAGCCCGGCCAGTTGCCTGAGCAGGCCAAGCTGACGCTCCGTCAGCTGGCGCGGTTCGTGGTCGATGATGCAGAAGCTGCCGACCGGCGCACCGGTCGGACCGTGCAGCGGTATCCCGGCATAGAAACGGATGCGCGGCTCTCCGTCGACCAGCGGATTGCCTGCAAAGCGCGGGTCGCGCAGCGCGTCCGGGATCACCAGCGGCTCATCGGCAGCCACGACATGGCCGCATAGGGAAATGCTGCGTTCGGTTTCGCGCTGTTCCACACCCCTGGCCGCCTTGAACCACTGCCGATGCTCGTCCACCAGAGAGACCAGCGCGATCGGCACCTCGAACAGGTCGGCGGCCAGCTCGGTATAGCGGTCGAAGCGCTCCTCGGCACTGGTATCGAGCACCTTGAGGGAATACAGGTCGCGCAGTCGCTGCGCTTCGAAACGCACGGCAGGAGCGTGCTGAAAACCGTTGGGAGTCGGCTGATGCTTGATCATCGAATCATGGCAGTCCGGAAAACTACTGCCATGGTTGGGGCGAATCGGCCGAACGGAAGGTGTGGCGCCGCACCCGGCGATCCTGGGAAAGCGGTCTGGGAGAGGCGCCCCGGCAGCAGTGTCCAGCCGCCGGGGCAGGCCGAATGCGGGACTGTCAGTCGTCCAGCAGCGAGAGATCGCGGACGGCGCCGCGGTCGGCGCTGGTGGCCAGCTTGGCGTAGGCCTTGAGCGCGGTGCTCACCTTGCGGCTGCGCGGCTCGGCCGGCTTCCAGGCGCTGCTGCCCTTCGCCTCCATGGCCTCCCGCCGCCGCGCGAGTTCCTCATCGGAGACCAGGATCTCGATCTGGCGGTTGGGAATGTCGATGCGGATGCGGTCGCCCGGCTCGATCAGGCCGATGTTGCCGCGCTCGGCGGCTTCCGGCGAGACGTGGCCGATGGAAAGGCCCGAGGTGCCGCCGGAGAAGCGGCCGTCGGTGATCAGCGCACAGGCCTTGCCCAGCCCCTTGGACTTCAGATAGCTGGTCGGGTAGAGCATTTCCTGCATGCCGGGGCCGCCGCGCGGGCCTTCGTAGCGGATGATCACCACGTCGCCGGCCTTGACCTTGCCACCGAGGATGCCTTCCACCGCCGCGTCCTGGCTCTCGAAGATCACCGCCGGGCCTTCGAAGGTGAGGATGCTCTCGTCCACGCCGGCGGTCTTCACGATGCAGCCGCGCTCGGCCAGGTTGCCGTACAGCACGGCGAGCCCGCCGTCCTTGCTGTAGGCATGCTCCACGTCCCGGATGCAGCCGCTGGCGCGGTCCAGGTCCAGGGTCGGGTAGCGGGTGGCCTGGCTGAAGGCCTGCTGGGTCGGGATGCCGGCCGGCCCGGCGCGGTAGAACTCCAGCACCTTTTCGTCCTTGGTGCGCTTGACGTCCCAGCGCTCCAGCGCTTCCGCCAGGGTCCGCGAATGTACGGTCGGCACCTCGCTGTGCAGCAGCCCGGCACGGTCCAGCTCGCCGAGAATGCCCATCACGCCGCCGGCCCGGTGCACGTCCTCCATGTGGTAGAACTGGGTCGCCGGCGCCACCTTGCAGAGATTGGGGACCTTGCGCGAGAGGCGGTCGATGTCGGCCATGGTGAAGTCCACCTCGCCCTCCTGCGCTGCCGCCAGCAGGTGCAGCACGGTGTTGGTGGAGCCGCCCATGGCGATGTCCAGGCTCATGGCGTTCTCGAAGGCGCGGCGATTGGCGATGTTGCGCGGCAGTACCGACTCGTCGTCGCCCTCGTAGTAGCGCTTGGCCAGTTCGACGATGCGCCGGCCGGCTTCCCGGAACAGCTGTTCGCGGTCGGCGTGGGTGGCCAGCAGCGAGCCGTTGCCCGGCAGGGACAGGCCCAGCGCCTCGGTCAGGCAGTTCATCGAGTTGGCGGTGAACATGCCCGAGCAGGAACCGCAGGTCGGGCAGGCCGAGCGCTCGATGCGGGCGACGTCCTCGTCGGAGACGCTGTCGTCGGCGGCGTGGACCATGGCGTCCACCAGGTCCAGCGCCACGTCCTTGCCGGCGAGCTTGGTCTTGCCGGCTTCCATCGGCCCGCCGGAGACGAAGATCACCGGGATGTTGAGGCGCAGCGCCGCCATCAGCATGCCGGGGGTGATCTTGTCGCAGTTGGAGATGCACACCAGCGCGTCGGCGGTGTGAGCGTTCACCATGTACTCGACGCTGTCGGCGATGATGTCGCGCGAAGGCAGCGAGTAGAGCATGCCGTCGTGGCCCATGGCGATGCCGTCGTCGACCGCGATGGTGTTGAATTCCTTGCCCACCCCGCCGGCCTTCTCGATCTCCTCGATCACCAGCTGGCCCATGTCCTTGAGGTGGACGTGGCCGGGCACGAACTGGGTGAAGGAGTTGGCGACCGCGATGATCGGCTTCTGAAAGTCGTCGTCCTTCATGCCGGTGGCGCGCCAGAGGGCGCGGGCGCCGGCCATGTTGCGGCCGAAGGTGGAAGTGCGTGAGCGGTAGCTGGGCATGTGTTCTGGTCCTCGTCGCGGCGCGGGGATAAGAGCCCGCAGCAGGCTTGCGAGGCTAGCATATTGGGTGGGGTGCGCGCAGGGGGTAGTGCTCGTGTGGGGCTGGGTTTGGCTGGCGACAGCATTCTTCTTACAGCGCGATGACTGCTGCTGTGCAGAGATTTCGGTTTGCAGGCTCCTTGGCGTGCGCGCCTGAGTGGCCTATTGCGCCCTTCCGGGCCCTTGCTGTTGATTCGGATCCGCAGGAGCGGGTCCTCGCCCTGCGGGCCGCGACGCGGTCCTTGCTCGCCAAAGAATGATAAGCAAAAGACCGATTGGCGCGGCCAGTCGGGAGCGCCGGAGGCGACCCGCGAGATCTGGACAGGGCAATGGTCATGAGGGTGTCGCTCACGGCGCTGCCGTGTTGCGGACCAGCCCGTCGACGGACTGCGATGTCCCGTCGACGGGCCGTCAGGCGTTGCACCGGACGGTTTGCTGGTCCAGGGCCTGGCGTCCAGGTGGTTCGGTCGTTCGGGCTGGCCCCGATGCTAACTCCGCCTGGCTCTGCTGACCCATCGCGCAAGCTGGGGGTGCCGCGTCAGAACTCAAGAGGCCGGCCAGTACGTTTCGAGCGATGCGGGCGCCGGCCATTCCGCATATCGTATGCGCATGTTGAATGACAGCACCGCGCTCTCACCGGAATCCACCGGGCAGGCCGCCCGCATTCTGTTCACGCAGGCCCGGGCCGGCCGGGCACGGCGCGTGCTGCTGTTCGCCGGCGAGCGCGGCTGGGCGGTGGCGCAGGCGCAGGAAGCGCTGGGCGCGGCCGGGCTCGAGGCCGCTGCCGGCTGGCTCAGCGACAGTCCGCCAGCGGGCAGCGTGGCGGTGGCGCCCAGCCGGATCTCGCGCCTGCTGGGTCGCGAACTGCCGGCGCTGGTAGTGGATGCCTATGCCGGCTTCGATCCCGATGCCGTCGGCGCCGCGGTCGGCGCCCTGGCAGGGGGCGGGTTGCTGCTGCTGATCACGCCGCCGCTTGCCCAGTGGCGCGCCTACCCGGATCCGGAACATGCCCGCATCGCGGTGGCGCCGGGTGGACCGGAAGCGGTGAGCGGGCGGTTCCTGGGCCGGCTCGCCCGCGTGCTGCAGGCCAGCCCCGACGTCTATCGCGTCGAGCAGGGGGAGCCGCTGCCGGTGCTGCCCGCCGAGCTGCCGAGTCCGCCGCAGCGGTTGCCAGGTCCCTATGCCAGCGACGACCAGCGAGCCGCCGTTGCCGCCGTGCTCAAGGTAGCGCGCGGCCGCCGGCGCCGGCCGCTGGTGCTGGTCGCGGACCGGGGCCGCGGCAAGTCGGCCGCGTTCGGCATTGCCGCAGCCGAGCTGCTGCAGGGCGGGCCGGCGCAGATCCTGGTCACCGGCCCGCGGCGGGATGCCGTGCAGGCGGTTTTCGAGCATGCGGCCCGGCTGCTGCCGCAGGCCGAGCGGCAGGCGGATGTACTGCGGTGCGGGCAGGCCATGCTGCGTTTCGTCGCACCGGACGCCCTGGTTTCCGGCCTGCCGCCTGCCGATCTGCTGCTGGTGGACGAGGCCGCCGCCATCCCGCTGCCGCTGCTCGGGCGGCTGCTGCGCGCCTATTCCCGGATCGCTTTCGCGACCACGGTGCATGGCTACGAAGGCACCGGCCGCGGTTTCCTGCTGCGTTTCCGGGAAACCCTGGATGCCCAGGCGCCGGGCTGGCGGCTGCTGCGGCTGGAGGCGCCGGTGCGGTGGGCCCCGGGCGATCCGCTGGAGAGGCTTGGCTTCCGCCTGCTGCTGCTGGATGCGGAAGCGGTGCCGGCAGCGGCGGTGGCGGCGGCGACGCCGGAGACCGTGCGGACCGTTCAGCTGGACCGCGACGCGCTGGCTGAGGACGAGCCCCTGCTCGCCGAACTGTTCGGCCTGCTGCTGCAGGCGCACTACCGCACCCGGCCGTTCGACCTGCGCCACCTGCTCGACGGACCTAACGTCCAGATCTACGCCCAGCTGCAAGGCCGGCATGTGGTCGGCGCCGCGCTGGTGGCGCTGGAGGGCGGGCTGCCCGAGGCGATCGGTGAGGCGGTACGGCGCGGCGAGCGGCGGTTGCGCGGACATTTAATCCCCCAGTCGCTGGCCTTCCATGCCGGTGTCGCCGAAGGCGCGCAGTTGCGCTGCGCGCGGATTATGCGGCTGGCGGTGCATCCGGCCTGCCGGCGGCTGGGCCTCGGCAGTCAGCTGGTGGAGGCGGTGGCGGCTGCCGCGACAGCGGAGGGTGTCGATCTGCTCGGTTCCAGCTTTGGCGGCAACGTGCCGTTGCTGAGCTTCTGGCAGCACTGCGGGCTGGCGCCCGTGCGGGTGGGGATGACGCGCGAGGCCAGCAGCGGCGAGCATGCACTGATGATGCTGCGGGCGCTGAACGCCCAGGGCGCGGAGTTGCTGGAACACGCGCAGCGCGGATTCCGGCGGGATCTGCCGGCGCAGCTCGCCGAGCCGCTGCGCGGTCTGGAGCCGGCGTTGGCGGCACGGCTGCTGGCGGCGGCCGGCGGCGATCGCGCCCTGCCGGACGCCGTCGATGCCGGCCAGCTCGAGGCATTTGCGTTTGCCCGGCGCACTTACGCCGATACCGTCGGCGCGCTGCGGCGCCTGCTGCTCGCTGCAGTGTCCGGGGATCGGCCCTGGCAGGACCTGCCGGCTGCCGATCGAGCGCTGCTGGTTGCGAAGATCCTCCAGGGCCGCGACTGGAGCGAGCTTGGCCGGAACTGGGGGTTTTCCGGTCAGGCCGAAGCGACCGAGGCGCTTCGTCGCGCGGTTGCCCAGCTGCTCGATGGCCTGCATCGCCGCAGCGACCCCAGCGGTTCCTGAAGCGGCCTGTCCGCGGCCTGCTAATCTTCCCTGGGCAGACGACCGCGGGTGGTCGCTCTGTGCTCGATAACAACAAACGGCACCATCCCGACCGGCAGCCAGATCCGGTCGGCGGCAATGAAACGGGTAGTGATCGACATGCAGCAACAGCGTGATGAGGGGCGGCTGGGGACGGGTGTACCGGGACTGGATGCGATCCTCCACGGCGGTCTCATTCCCGGGTCGGTATTCATCGTGCAGGGGGCGCCGGGGGCAGGCAAGACCATCCTCGCCAACCAGATCTGCTTCCATCATGCCCGTACCGGCAACAAGGCGCTCTATGTGACGCTGCTTGCCGAATCGCACGACCGGCTGCTCTCGCACCTCGGGCGGCTGGCATTCTTCGATCCGCGGCAAGTGCCGGAATCGATCTATTTCATCAGCAGCTTCGACACGCTGGCGCGCGACGGCCTCAAGGGCGTCCTGCAGCTGCTGCGTAGCGAGAGCCGGGAGCGACAGGCGTCGCTGATCGTTCTCGACGGCCTGTTCGCCCTCGAGGAGACGGCCCAGTCGGCCAAGGAATTTCGCAAGTTCATCAACGACCTGACGACGCTGGCCGGCCTGATCGGCTGCACCATGCTGCTGCTGACCAATACCGGCCGCTGCTGTACCGAGAGCGTCGAATACACCATGGTGGATGGCTGGATCGAGCTCGAGTTGCGACAGCTCGCACAGCGGGCGGAGCGTTCCGTGCGGGTGCTCAAGTACCGGGGCAGCGGCTTCCTCGAGGGCAGGCACACCCTCTGCATCGATGGCGGTGGCATGCACGTCTATCCGAGGCTGGAGGCGCTCGCCGAGGATCGGCTGCAGCTGCCGTTGAGCGGCAGCCGGCTCGGCACCGGCATTGCCGGGCTCGACCGGGCGCTCGAGGGAGGCCTCCCCAGCGCCACGGCCACGCTGCTGGTCGGCCCGACCGGTATTGGCAAGACCATCATGGGACTGCACTTCATGGCCGGCAGCAGCGCCGACGAGCCGGGACTGATCTTCAATTGCTACGAAACCGCAGAGCAGATCCGGGCAAAGGGCGTAGCGCTGGGGCTGGCCGAGCTGATCGATGCCGGCCATGTGCAGGTCGAGCGGGTGGCGCCTACCGAGCAGCGGCTGGATGTCCTCGCGCATCGCCTGCTGGAGCAGGTTCGGGCGCGTGGCGTCAGGCGGCTGCTGGTCGATGGCATAGACGGTTTCTCGCAGGCGGCTGCCGATGCCGAGCGTCTGCCGCAATTCCTGGCGGCACTGAGCGCGGCGCTGTGCAAGGAAGGCGTGACCACGCTGTACACGCTGGAACATCCGGTGTTGGCGCAGGCGGGCGGCAGCGTAGCCGGCACCCTGGCATCCGCGGTGCAGAACATCGTGGTGATGCGCTATGTGGAGATGGATTCCGAGCTGCGGCGGGCTGTCGCGGTCCTGAAGGTACGCGACAGCAGTTTCGACCGGCGGATCCGGGAGCTCGATATCACGCCGCAGGGCGTGCGTATCGGTGAGGCGCTGCCTCCTGGTACATTCTCGTGGGACGTGCCAGCCATGCACAAAACCTGACGGACCGACATGCGCGACCAAAAAGCAGATGGTGTGGGGCGTATCCTTGTCGTCGAGGATGAGTCCAGCATCCTGACAGCGCTGACGCTTCTGCTTGAGATGGAGGGTTATCAGGTAGCCGAGGCGACCAATGGCAGGCAGGGGCTGGAGCTCCTGGCCGGTTTCGTGCCCGATCTGATCGTGACCGACTACATGATGCCGTATATGAACGGGCTCGAAATGGTCCGGCACCTGCGCCAGGATCCGGTTTATGCCGATGTCCCGGTGATCCTCGTCAGCGCCGCGCCGCCGGCCGGCGAGGAGGGGGCAGAGCTGGTCGACGTCTGCCTGCCCAAGCCGGTCGCCATCGACAAGCTGCTGGCTGCCATCGAGCGCCTCCTGGCCGCCCGCTGAAGCGGGCGCTCCCCAGGCGTTCCATCCTTTCACGGGATCAAGGCTTTAACCGCCTCCGGGACGGCCATACCTCCGCACTCATGGTATGGATACCTGAGTCACGGAGCCCCGGATGTACCGGCTGACGTCGCTGGCTGTTCTCCTGTCCGTGCTGGTCGTCGGGGTGGCGCCGGCTGCCCTCCCGGTCGCCCTCGACGGCAGCCGTCCGGCTGATGGCGAGCTGCCGAGCCTGGCGCCGATGCTGGAGAGCGTGCTGCCGGCGGTGGTGAGCATCTCGGTCAAGGGCATGATCGCCGTCGAGCAGAACCCCCTGCTGCAGGATCCGTTCTTCCGCCGCTTTTTCGGCGCCCCCGATACGCCGCAGGAGCGCGCCTTCGAGGCGATCGGCTCGGGGGTGATCGTCGATGCCAAGCAGGGGTTCATCGTCACTAACGCCCATATCGTCGAAGAGGCGGACGAGCTGACGGTGACGCTGAGCAGCGGCGAGCAGCTGGATGCCAAGAAGCTCGGCATTGATCCCGAAACCGACATCGCTGTCCTCAAGATCGAGAAACCGGAGGCGGCACAGCTGACGGCATTGCCGTGGGCGGACTCCAGCACGCTGCGGGTGGGCGATTTCGTCGCTGCCGTGGGCAACCCGTTCGGGCTGGAGCAGACCGTCACCTCCGGCATCGTCAGCGCGCTGGGCCGCACCGGGCTCGGCATCGAGGGCTACGAAGACTTCATCCAGACCGATGCCTCCATCAACCCCGGCAACTCCGGCGGCGCCCTGGTCAACCTGCGAGGCGAGCTGGTCGGCATCAACACCGCCATCCTCGCCCCCAGCGGCGGCAACATCGGCATCGGCTTCGCCATTCC
>Ga0079224_100009044_pt1 | contig 13547 bp, 11 predicted proteins | sample Stecom2015_FD_80414 | JGI IMG/M metagenome (GOLD analysis project Ga0079224, IMG submission 80414) | Agricultural soil microbial communities from Utah to study Nitrogen management - Steer compost 2015 | ecosystem: Environmental > Terrestrial > Soil > Agricultural land | place: USA: Utah... | reverse complement strand
CAAGGGTATATAAGCCTCATAGCTATCGGCAACAAAACCCAGCGCCATAAAAAACATAAACGGTATAGCGGCATAGATGATCCCGAAAAGTGAATACGCCACATCTTGAATGGGATGTACCGTTTTACGGAAAAGAGCAGCGATATACAACAGCAGCACGGCCATAATCCCCAGAGCCAATATAGCAGGGGGGAGAAACCCGAGCAATACAGCACCAAGCAATGATAAACCTAAAGCAGCAACCGCAACACCCAAACCAACCAAAGGTTTGGTATGCTCGGTATGTACCATCCGGTAGAACTCATACACGCAGCAGGCTGCTACCAAGGAGAAAAATGGAACGAAAGCATAAGAACCGAGCAACACGGCCCCGATCAATACTGCGATGAAAAAGAATCCTGTTATCGCTCTAGTCTTCATAGCCCTCCGGATCATGTTCCTGCATCAGCCGGTTCGCCTGTTCTACATCGGTGTCTTTGACAAAAAGGTTTATTTTCCCGAACATGTAGGAGGAATCCTGTTGGTTCAGCAAAACAGCCGGAATTCCATTTGCTTCCAGCATTTGCTTCTCTATCTCGCCCTGAATGGCATTGGTATACGTCTGTATTTTAGTCCACCCTTTTTCCATATTGTTGTTTTAATCGTTTGGTATATTGATAAAATATAATGGCTATCCCAACACTGAAAACCAAGCTCCCAAGATACACAATTATCGAATAAGAATCCCCTTGCATAAACTCGGTGTAGCTTTTTCCCTGCTTGGCGTAGTAAAATGCCACCAACGTTACCATCATATTGTTTACAAAATGTGCCACCACCGCTGTCCAGATATTCCCTGTCCACAGCATGAGATAGCCGAAGACCACGCCCAATAAGAGACGGGGGAAAAATCCATAAAACTGCACGTGTATGGCGCTGAAAACAATAGCAATAACCCATACTGCCAAATACTTGTTCTTTAAAATACGCACACCGATATGCTGTAATGCACCCCTGAAAAACAGTTCTTCGCCTATGCCCGGCAACACGGCCATCACAACAATGTTTAACAGCAGCCGATCCCAGGTCGCCGTCATGACGATGCTCTCCGTCAGCACGGCCATTTCGTCTTCTTTGGTGCGCATCCACTGCTCGATATCCCGCCAAGTCTCCGGAAACGTCATTCCGGCATTCCATTCTGCAATCAGCGACATACAGGGCGCAAAGGCAAAAAGAAATAAAATCCCCAACAGATATGTTTTCCAATCGCCGAGGTTCTGGCTGGGAAACATCACCGCCCCCTTATTCAGTCGCTGGAAAATATATGCCGGCAAAATAAAGGTTGCAGCGGAGCTGACACCTAGCACGACATAGCTGAAATAGCCGGACTCCTGTTGCATACGAGTCATATCTGTGAAGAAATCCAGGTTCCCGAACAGCACGTAGCCCAGCCCGCCCAACAGCAGGGAAACAAAGAACACACAGGCGAACATGATAAAGAGCAACTGCAACAGATCTGCCCAAGGATTTTTTTGTGGCATATTGGATATATTCATTAGCTAAAAATAGGGAATTAAACGGTTTCTAAACAGAAAAAGGGGTGAAAATTTTCACCCCTTTTTCTGTTTGGATCATCTTACCCGAACCGGGTCTTTCGGATCTTTCAATTCTCTGTATGGATAGGTCTTCATCTCCTCCAATAGAAGGTTGACGGTTTTCTCCAGCTGAGGGTCTCTTCCCTGCAGGAGGTCTTTTGGCATCTGCTCAACAAAAATATCGGGAGCTACACCTTCGTTCTCGATAATATAATTACCATCCAGATCAAATATCCCGAAGTTTGGCGAGGTGATGCGTCCGCCATCCAACAATGGAGGGTAGCCGGAAATACCGACTAAGATGCCCATGGTAGTCCGTCCGACTAGCTTTCCGAGTCCTTTGAAACGGAACATATACGGCATCATATCGCCTCCCGAGCCGGCATTTTCGTTGATGATCATGGCTTTAGGCCCATAAATGCCGTTGCCCGGCGTGGTAAAGCTCTTACCGTCCCGTATTCTCCAGCCGGAAATCAATTCGCGCGACAGGAGGTCAATGACATAGTCTGCCACGGAGCCCCCGCCATTGTTCCGCTCGTCCAGCAAGAGTGCCTTCTTGTCCATCTGTGAGAAGTAATACCGGTTAAAATAGGTATATCCTTCCGGCCCCGTATTCGGCATATAGATATATGCGATCTGGCCATTACTCAGTTCTTCTACTTTTTTACGGTTAGATTCCACCCAATCCATCCGGCGTAAACTCATTTCCCCTGCAAAGGAGATAGGCTTTACGATCACTTCACGTGCGCCATCTTGGGAAGGAGTACTATTTATCTTCAACGTGATCTGCTTGCCTACCGTATTCTCCAGCAGTTGATAAATATTGATCGATTTGTTTACGGCAACACCGTTTACCGAGACAATGTATTGCCCTGTCAGGATATTCAACCCCGGTTCTGCCAATGGCGCTTTGAACGACGGGTTCCAGTCTAACGTGGTGTATATCCGTGTAATTTTATATCCGTTGTCTTCCGGCTCAAAATCTGCTGCCAGTGCCCCCGTGCTCACCGATGGGGTGGAAGGTTCATCTCCGGGGTAGATATAGTTGTGCCCAACCACCATTTCGCCCATCATTTCATTCAACAGGTATCCCAGATCGGAGCGATGCCCTACATAAGGAAGGAATTTCTCATACTTTTTCTTCATCGCATTCCAGTCTACGCCGTGCATATTTTCTACATAGAAAAACTCTTTCTGCATGGCCCATACCTCGTGGAATATCTGCCTCCATTCGGCTTCCGGATCAACCAGTTGTTTGGTGTTGTTAAAGGAAATCTTTCCATTTCCGGGAGCTGGTTTCTGCCCGGCATTGACGATAAAGAAATCGCGGTTGCTACGGTAGATCATCTTCTTGCCATCTGCGCTGATATCAAATCCGGAGGCATTATCCACAAGGGTTTTATCTTCCAGTTTTTTCAGGTCAAACGCGCCAATGGTATTGCCCCGCATATACATCAATAGGTTTTCTCTAGCACCCTTTAACCCATAGCGCCCCGGAGGCAATGGCAATGCAACAATACGGTTGTTGATGTGATCTAAGTCTATTTTTGTCTGGGGTTTATCCGATTTTTTGTCGTTGGATTTCGCCGCAGATTTGCCGTCCTCTTCTTTTTTATCACCCTCCTTATCCGCTTCTTTTTTCTTGTCTTCCTTTTTCTCTTCGGCTACTTTCTCCTCGTCACTTTCGTTTGTAAACAAAGAAGGAGTCTCTTTAGACAAGATAAAGGCATACACGTTATAGTTTACGTCACGTTCGTAAGCTGTCATGTGCAATCCGGAATTCGTCAGCCCTGTGTTGGTACTCGCAGAGAAGAAAAGATACTTTCCGTCCCGGCTAAACGAAGGCTGGCTTACGGAGCTCATACCATCGGTGACCTGTGTAGATTGTTTGGTATCCAAGTTGTATATAAACAGGGTGCGGACACCGTTTCCTATGCTTTTTACGTAGGCAATCCAATTGGAATCATACGACCAGGAAGGTTGAAAATGATTATACGTCCTCCCGGTTGTTGAACTCAGCTGGTCGTTATCGACCAAGGTCGTTTTCTTGGTTTCGATATCCACATAATATAGATTCAAATGTGCATCGTTGTAAAACAGCTTCTTGCTGTCTGGCGACCACGTTGGCTGGTAATAAAACGCTGTTTGTCCCAACGGAATATAAACCGGCTCATCTTTGGCCATCTGGTCGCGCAGCACCAGTTCATATTTTCCATTTTTATCGGAGATAAAGGAAATCCACTTACCGTTTGGCGACCAGGCCGGAAAACGCTCGTGTGAGCCCGGCGAATTGGAAATATTCCGTGCATCACCTTTTTCTTTTGGTACGGAAAAGATCTCACCCCGGTTCTCAAACAAGGCCCGCTGGCCTGTCGGGGAAATGGTGTAGGAGCGGATATCCCTTCCCATATCGACATAATGCGGACGTTTGTACATCGCATCGGCATGTACACGGATGGTCAGGCTATTTGCTTTTTTGTTGGCAACATCCAGAATATGCAAACGACCGGCATACTCAAAAGTGAGCTGGTTGCCTTTTCCGCTCAGGGTACGCACATCGTAGTCTTTATAGTTGGTCAGCTTTTCGACTGCTTTCGTCTGGGTATCGTAACTGAATATATTGACGATCTTGTCTCTATCGGACAAGAAATACACCTTGCTTCCGAGCCATACGGGCTTCACGTCATTGCTTCTTTCGCCGGGGATGGTCTCTACATCCTGGGTTTGGGTATCGAATATCCAAATCGATGGCATCCCTCCGCCGCGATAGCGCTTAAACGCGACACGATCACGCTCGGTCGGGTCGGTATTTTTGATATATGCCCAGTAGCGGCCATCGGGAGAGGGGCTTCCCTGATAGGCTTCCGGCATCAAGAGTGGCTTGGCCAATTCTCCGTTTAAAGACGTTTTATACAGGCGTGAGCCAAGTGAGTACGTAAACTCCCGGGTACTGGTAAAATAAACTTCGTTATTGTTCAGCCAGCCCCGAAGCACATCTGCCGAGGGGTGGAAGGTCACGCGTTTGGGCGTTCCGCCATGTATAGACACCACATATACATCGGTATTGCCATCGTAGTTTCCGGTAAACGCGATCTGTTGCCCGTCTGGCGAAAACCGAGGGTTTTCCTCAACGCCGGGATTTACCGTCAGACGACGCGGGTTGTCCCCGTTTTTATCGGCCAGCCAGATATCTCCGGCATATACAAATGCGATATGCTGATCGCTGATATCGGGATTTCTTAAAAGGATGGTTTCTTCCTGCGCTTTTGCTCCGAGAAACAAAAAGCTCAGGAAAAGAAGTGCCTGTAATGTTTTAGAAATTTTGTTGTTCATAAAGATCATTGGGTGATTCATGTCCAAAAATAGAGGAATTTATCCATTAAGCCGGATTCATATCAGAGATGTTGCAAAGATGTTGCAAAAGGGTATAAAAAAAGCCCTGCGATTTCTCACAGGGCTTTGCATTCTTTCAGAACGACTATGCGTGTTCTTCTTCGAAAACGATTCCTTCGTCTACGATGATTCTTCCGCAGTGTTCGCAGATAATGATTTTCTTACGCTGACGGATCTCAGACTGCAACTGAGGTGGAATCTTGTTGTAACATCCCGAACAGCTATCCCGCTCGATAGAAACAACAGCCAAACCGTTACGGAATGTACTGCGAAGTTTATTGTAAACTTTCGATAAACGGTCTTCGATGTTTTTTTCTGCTTTTGTCGCTTTACTGACCAAAGCATCCTCTTCTTTCTGAGTTTCGGCCGTGATGGTATCCAGCTCTTTTTTCTTTACATCCAGCTCGCCCTTGTTAAATTCAAGGTCTTTTTGTGTGCTTTCGTAAAGCTCGGTCTTGTTCTTGATTTCAAATTCAGCCTCACGGATACGTTTTTCGCATACTTGGATTTCTAATCCCTGAATTTCGATCTCTTTAGAGATGGCGTCGTATTCGCGGTTGTTTTTAACTTCGTTGAGTTGCCCTTCGTATTTTTTGATCGCCGCTTGCGCGTCTTTGATCATGTTTCTACGATTTACAATCGAGTCTTCTAAATCATCAAGCTCTGTTCTGATTTTTTCGATCCGGGTATCCAGACCTGCGATCTCATCTTCCAGATCAGCAACTTCGATCGGCAATTCACCACGAACTTGGCGAATTTTATCTATTTTCGTATGGATGGACTGTAACGTCCATAATGCTTTTAGCTTTTGTTCTACGGATTGTTCCATTATCAAAAGTAATATTTAATAGGATTTGTCTCTATTTCTGTCAATAGGACAGCAAAGTTAACAAATTTTTTCTGAATAATTTCCAATAATAATTCCTGCGTAAATTGTTCACTTTCAAAATGTCCGATGTCTGCAATCACGATATCATCTTCTGCATCGAAGAACTCATGGTATTTGTAATCGGCAGAAATGAAAATATCGGCACCCGAACGTTTTGCATCGTCCAACAAAAATCCGCCGGCCCCACCGCATACCGCTACGCGTGAAATCGGTTTGTCCCGTAGTTTCGTATGCCGGATTACCTGCACATTCAGGCGTTGTTTAAGATGGCTTAAAAATTCGCGCTCACGCATAGGGGCGGGGAGATTGCCAATGGCACCTGAACCAACGGTATGCAGGGCATTCTCCAACGAAAAAATATCATGGGCCACTTCTTCATAAGGATGGGCGGCATACATGGCCACCAAGATGGCACGCTCCAGGATGGCCGGATAGATCACCTCGATCTTCGTTTCTTCCACCCGCTCTTGTACGCCCCGCTCACCAATGGTCGGGTTTGCGCCTTCTAAGGGTCTAAACGTACCGTAACCGACGGTATTGTAACTGCAATCATCATAGTCGCCTATGGCTCCGGCTCCAGCAGCAAACAACGCTTCGCGCACAGCCTCGACATGGGTACGGGGCACAAAGACAGCCAGCTTCTTCAACAGGTTTCGTTTAGGCCGCAGGATGGCATGGGATTCTAACCCGAGCTTATCGGCTATCTTACTGCTTACACCGCCCAATATATTGTCCAGGTTGGTATGGATCGCGTAGAGCGCAATCCCATGGCGAATGGCTTTGATCACCACGCGCTCCACATAGTTCTTTCCGTTCAGCTTTTTCAACCCACTGAACACGATCGGATGATGGGCGATAATGATGTCACAGCCTTTTTGTATCGCCTCATCGACAATTTCTTCCGTACAATCCAACGCGACGAGTGCCTTTGTAATCTCATCGTCCGGATGGCCAACAATCAAACCGGAATTATCGTAAGACTCTTGGTAGGCCAAAGGAGCAATCTGCTCCAGATATCTTGTCAGTTCTTTTATCTTCATCTACTTTATTATTTCTTCCGCTATCACTCGGTTTCTCGTTTGCCTTCTGCAATAAAATCTGCTCCGTATTGCTCAACATGCAGGCGCAACAGCTTCCTAAATTCGTTGATTTTTACCCAATACGTGATAAAATACACGAGGTGGATCAAACCAATTACCGTCAGCACAAACAAGGGCAAAGGTATATTGCTCAATAGGTACGTCCACGCAAATATCAGACCCCATTTTTGTGTCGGGTTTTCTTCAGCGGCTATTTCCCTGTCGTAAAATTCATTGTTAAGTGAATCTGTCAATCGCCTAACCACTTCAAAATTCCAATAGATATTGAAGATGGGTACCGCAACAAACCACGCTTGGCTGGGTAGGATACATTGATTTTCCTTTTTTACCAGTTTTAATGTCCGATAAATCGTCCCGGCAAAAAAGATCCTAATCAAGATCCTGATGGCTTCACCGATGAGTACATACATCGTAAAGTCTTTTATCATTTCCTCGGGCAGGTTATCTAACATAGTATATCCGTTGTTTTAATTTTGTACATACAATAAAAATATCGTGGGTTTCTTATGAAGGTCGAGTTTTTGGTTTTTCCACTCCCGAACCGATAAGGTCAGTACCTGCTCGTCAGCTGCAGTCAGCTGGCAGGCAACGCACAGTAGCGTGGTCGGTTTGCAGTTTTTCAGCAGATCCTCAAAGAGGGTGTTGTTACGAAAAGGAGTCTCAATAAATAGCTGGGTCTGTTGCTCTTTTAACGATTGAAACTCCAGTTCTTTGATTTTCTTCACCCGCGCGCCTTTGTCAATGGGCAGATAGCCGTGAAAAGCAAATTTCTGTCCGCTAAAGCCCGATGCCATCAGGGCCAGCAAAATCGAACTGGGCCCCACCAACGGAACGACTTTTATTCCGCGTTTATGGGCTTCGGCCACAACCTCTGCTCCGGGATCGGCTACGCCCGGACAACCGGCTTCGGACATGAGGCCAATATCTCTCCCTTCCTTGACCGATTTAAAAATACGATTATAATCTTTTTTTTCACGACTGTGTTTGCCATAATCGTGTATTTTTAACGCACTTTGTGGTATTTTTAATCCGGCTTGTTTCAAAAAGCGCCGCGCGGTCTTTTCATTCTCCACCACATATTCATCAATATGCTGAATCAGCTCCTGGTGCAACAGGGTATACGACTGTTTTTCGGCATTTTCAGCCAGCGGCACCGGAATAAGATATAGAGTTCCTATAGACATAGCCCAAAACTACTAAATATTCCATTCTCCTTTCAACTTGGGTTTAAATAAGGCTGCGGTTCCAGATTTATTTTTAGCGGAAATTACTTGTTTTCAGGTATTGTCTGCTGTTCCTATTCTTGATATTTTTGTTGTGTAGACACTATACACAACAACATGAAAACAATTCTTTTATCTTATAGCCGGATTACTCTTATGAAGAAAAAAAGTATCTTTTATTGGGCGTTAAGCCTACTTTTTATAGCATTATCTTGTTCCAAGGATAACAACGGAGATGATGATATCGGGCCGGTGATTACCGAACCTTTTACAGAAGGGGTTATTGAAATGGGCATGTATAGCCACGGGATTGATCTAGGATATTATATCGAAAACATCGATTTTAGTCGAGACGATACGCGCGAACAATTGGAAGCTTTGCTTGAAGAGCAAGGGGCTGAACAGGATTTTATCAGTCTTTTTCAATCCATCGGCGATCAAAACCCCTTCGCAGCCCTTGCTCTGGTCTTTAATACTGTGATATGTGACTACTATATCAAAGGGGAAACAGTACTGGGCGAGGCGCGTGGTTTTGGCTATATATACGATCATTTCCACGATCAAGGGAATGATATCGGAAAAATATATATGGAAACCGAAGTACAAACGGATGAAATACCTGAATCTGATCGCCGATTGTCTGTAGAATATGCCCCCTCCGAACAAAAGGAGATCAATCCCAATTCCTCCTTTGATGTCGATCTGTTTGAGCGCACATTGTTGACCAAAAAGGAAAATGTTGCGGGTTATGCCTGTGATGTCACGGAATACATTCCTAAAGGTGGAAATGTAAATGTTCCTATGAAGAAGCTCTTGGTCTATACTTCTACTTTGTTCAGCAGCACGATCAATTTTACCCATCCGTTTTACCTGCCGGAAGCAGGAGGTGTGCTGCGGATTGATGTTTTTATGGAAAATGACACCCAACCTACTATGGAGATGCGTCCTTATAAGATAATACCGCAATCTATTAGTGATGCCCAATTAGCTATACGGACAACAGAACCGGTATACGCAATAGATGATACCAGTTGGGCATGGAAATCCCTCGGAATATTTATGAGCGGTTGGTCAACTTTTGAAGATTAGGCTTTTTTCGCCTTTTTTTATATTTTTAAGACAAAAAAAATAGACCATGAAAAAATATTGCAGTATTTGTTCCCTATTATTTGCTTTCGCCTTATTTATAGGATGTAACAGCAGCTCCAATCAATCCGACAAACAGGAAAATGAGGACGTACAACAGGAAGAAATAAAAGAAGAAACAACGCTTTCGGAAACAGAAGGCTCTTCCGAAGGATCGGAAACCGCAGGCACTTTTGATATCAACTCTATTCCGGTATCAAACGCAGATATAGGTGATTTCCCGTTCTTTACCGCTCCTGCGGGGTCAAACTACATCAATAATGTTAAACCGAAAGAATTTGATTTTATTGTTTTCGTTACCCCGGATGATATATTTGAAGTCGAGGGAAAAACCTTCCGGGCATACATCCATAGAGACAGAAAAAGTGAAACCGAGATCAGCGGCCGTTACTTGTTCCGTAGCTATGAAGATGCTATTCTTGCCGCCGGTGGTGTAAAGGTTTTTGAAGGCCGTCTAAAAGGAGATCGTCTGGAGCGGTATAAAGAATTATGCACTTATGGCGGAAGCAACGGAAGCATTGATGTTTACAATGAGGAAATAGTAACCTACGTTATCCGCAGAGATGACGGAAATGTATATATCGCTATGCTGAAACAGGACTTTCCTTCTTCCGCTATTCAGATTGTGCAAGAAAAAGCATTTGAACAGACCATTACCAAAGTCACCTCCGATAAGATTGTAAAAGACCTGAACGAAACGGGTAAATCCATCCTGTATATCAATTTTGACGTTGATAAATCAGACATCAAACCCGATGGTAAAGAAGTTGTCGATCAAATCGCCAAAGCATTGCAACAGGATGCTTCGCTAAATATTTCTATCGAAGGGCATACCGATAATACCGGAGATGCGGCACACAATAAGAAGCTATCCAACGACAGGGCCAACTCCGTGATGCAATCGTTGGTGGGGTTGGGAATAGATAAATCCCGTTTGACGGCTCAGGGTTTCGGGGCCGAAAATCCGCTCGTTGCAAACGATTCCGAAGAAAATAAAGCGAAAAACAGACGGGTAGAGCTGGTGAAAAAATAAATTTGACGTTTAAAAAGATAATTTCTAATTTGCTGAAGATTTCATAAAGGATTAAAAGACAAGGAATAAACATATGCATACGCAAATTACATCTGGTGTAAAGGTATCCGTAGAGGTTGTCTATCAATCCGAATATTCCAATCCGGCTAAGATGCACTTTATGTTTTCCTATCAGATTACCATTGAAAACTTGAGCGATTCGACTATTCAACTCATGAACAGACACTGGGATATCTTTGATGCTATTGGCGAATTTAAGCAGGTAGAAGGGGAGGGTGTCGTTGGAGAGCAACCGATCTTAATTCCAGGTGCAGTATATCAATATGCATCCGGATGCAACCTAAAAAGTGAAATGGGATATATGGAAGGTTATTATGAAATGATTACCGAGTTAGACGGCAGTACTTTTCAAGTCAAAATCCCTCGATTTAATTTGATATCCACATTTAAATTAAATTGAGCAAATAATTCGTGACATCAGGCTTGAAGTAAAAGAAATATAAGTCGTTTTTAAAAAAACAACTATACACCTCAGAAAAACGCATATTCAATTTATAAAAAATGAATATGCGTTTTTATTAAATTGCATATCCGTTTTCAAAAAGTTAAAGTTTCTTTTTTTAAAGCAAGCGTTTGTTTTTTTAAAATAAAGCTATAGGCTTCACGCAGTAGGCAATAAGCTATAAACTTTAAAATAAAATTATTTCCGTATTTTTGTCCTTGGAAATTTGTGTACCGGCATTTAGGTTATAAATTTCATTCTATAGCTATTTTTCAGGTTATTCCTGTACATAAAAACTTTTGTTTATATGTAACTATAGACAACATAAATATTTGATTATCAAAATATTAAAAACAAGTGAGTATTCTAGCAACAGAGCAGGTCAGTCATTCTTTTCACGATCGATGGTTATTTACCGATCTACATTTCGCTTTACAAAAAGGGGATAGAGTTGCTTTGGTAGGCATAAACGGTACCGGAAAGTCCACATTACTTAAAATCTTGGCAGAGCAGATTGTTCCGACGAACGGTAAAGTCGTTAAAGAGCGTGGTATCAAAGTCGGATTTTTATCTCAAGAACCGGATTTTAGCGGATTAGATACCGTCAATGACTTTATATACAGTTCGGATAACGAGCAACAACAGCTTATCAAGGAATACGAAAGTTTATTGAGTAACGATAATATAGATGAAAAGCGATTATCCGAACTTACCGACAAACTTTCGGCTCTGGAAGCCTGGGAATATGAACATAATATCAAAACGATTCTGAATAGACTGCAGATTTCGGATTTCGATCAAAAAATAAACAGCTTATCCGGTGGACAGAAAAAACGTCTGTCTTTAGCAAAATTATTGATAGACGAACCCGATGTATACATCTTGGATGAACCGACCAACCACTTGGACATTGAAACCATCGAATGGTTGGAAAAACTTCTGACGACAGGAAATAAGACCGTATTACTTGTTACACACGACCGCTATTTTTTAGACAGTGTCTGTACGCAGATACGGGAACTGGATAGGGGACAACTGTATACCTATAACGGAAACTATACGTATTTCTTGGAGAAAAAAGCAGAACGCGAAGCGATCGATGCACTTGCCGCAGAAAAGGCAAAAAATTTACTTCGCCGAGAACTGGAATGGATGCGCCGACAGCCGCAGGCACGCGGCACGAAATCAAAAGCGCGCATCGATGCCTTTTATGAATTAGAAGGCAAGGCGAAAGGCCCGTCTCTGAAAGATCAGGTACAGCTTTCTGTGAAGATGAATAGACAAGGGTCGAAGATATTGGAAATTGAACATATTTCTAAGTCTTTTTCCGGAAAGAAAATTATCGATAATTTTTCTTATGTTTTCAAAAAAGGTGATCGCATTGGTCTTGCCGGAAAAAATGGAAGTGGAAAATCTACTTTTCTCAATCTGATTACACGATCCATTTCACCCGATGAGGGATCTATTGTGGCAGGGGAGACCACCAAATTTGGATATTACAAACAGGGCGGACTTTCTTTTAAAGAAGATGATCGGGTATTGGATATCGTGAAAAATGTAGCAGACTATATCGAGATGGCGAATGGTGATATCATCACGGCTTCTCAGCTTCTCACCCTTTTTCTTTTTCCTCCCGAGAAACAATACAACATGGTGAGCCGTCTAAGCGGTGGCGAAAAGAAACGACTGCAATTGATGCAGGTATTGATGGCGAACCCAAATTTTTTGATATTGGACGAACCTTCCAACGATCTGGATATAGATACACTAAATGTCCTGGAAGATTTTTTAGAAAACTATACAGGTGTTTTGATGTTGGTTTCGCATGATCGTTATTTAATCGATAAGCTAACCGAGCAACTCTTTATTTTTGAAGACGGTGGAAACTTAAGGATTTATAACGGGAATTACGCGGATTACAAACTGGAAAAAGAAGAGGCTATACGGGAAGAAAAATCAAAGCCCGTTTCTACTGAAAAAATAAAACCTGTTCAACCAACAGAAAAAAAGAAACTCTCTTATAAGGAGATGCGAGAATATGAAACACTGGAAAACGAAATTTCAGAAATAGAGAATAATATCACACAACAAACAGAAAAATTAAATCAGATTTCAGACCACCAACAGATTTCCGACATAGCTTTAGAGATTGAACGTCTACAAACGGAGCTTGATGTAAAATCAGAGAGATGGTTGGAATTAGCAGAATATGTATAATCCGTTTCACGTGAAACGGATTATACATATTCTGCTTTTTCACGTGGAACATGAGAACATAAACAACAATGTTTAATAAATATAATGTAATAGTAGTAGGGGCAGGACATGCCGGATGTGAAGCAACAGCAGCAGCAGCAAACATGGGCTCATCTGTTTTATTGATCACGATGAATATGGGTGTCATTGCCCAAATGAGTTGCAACCCGGCTATCGGTGGCGTTGCCAAAGGACAAATCGTTCGGGAAATCGACGCTATGGGCGGATATACCGGTATCATCGCCGATAAATCAACGTTGCAATTTCGCATGCTTAACCTATCCAAAGGGCCCGCCATGTGGAGTCCCCGTTCGCAAAACGACCGAATGCGTTTCGCAGAAGAATGGCGGTTAACGCTAGAATCATTGCCCAATGTTGATCTCTGGCAAGACACCGTAAAAGAAGTTATCGTCGAAAACGGAAAAGCAGCT
>Ga0079224_100009043_pt1 | contig 13547 bp, 13 predicted proteins | sample Stecom2015_FD_80414 | JGI IMG/M metagenome (GOLD analysis project Ga0079224, IMG submission 80414) | Agricultural soil microbial communities from Utah to study Nitrogen management - Steer compost 2015 | ecosystem: Environmental > Terrestrial > Soil > Agricultural land | place: USA: Utah... | reverse complement strand
TCGAGCCCGACGAAGTCCGGCGGGCGCAGGCGGCGCACGCGCTCGATCGCGGCCGCGGCCCTGTCGATCTCGGCGCTGACGGCCTCAGCGCGCTCGTCGCCGAAGAGCTGCCGCACGCGAGCCTCGAGCAGCTCGCGCAGCTGCTCGCCATCTTCCCGGTGCGTGGGTCGCGGCTGAGCGCTCATTGGCGCGGCAGCAGCGGCACGGCGCGCGCCGCGTCGGGTATCGGCGGACCGGGCAGGTCCTGGGCACTGTAGACCGGTTCGCCGGGCGCCGGCTCGATCTCGTGGTACTCGCCGTCCGGCCCCAGCTCCCAGACATGCACATTCGACCTGAGCTGGTAGAGCAGCAGATCGTCGCGCACGTAGGTCATCAGCGCCGGGTCCTCGATCGGGAACAGCACCTCGACGCGGTAATCGAGGTTGCGCGGCATGAGGTCGGCGCTGCCGGCGATGACATACTCGCGATCGTCCGCCGACCCATGCTTGAAGTAGTAGGCGCGAGCGTGCTCCAGGAAGCGCCCGAGAATGCTGATGACGCGGATGTTCTCGCTGACGCCGGGGATGCCCGGGCGCAGCGAGCAGAAGCCGCGCACCAGCAAGTCGATCTGAACGCCGGCCTGGGACGCCCGGTACAGCTCGCGGATCATCGGCACATCGGTGATCTGGTTCATCTTCATGATGATCCGGCCTTCGGCGCCGTACTCGGCCTCCTTGCGGATCAGCGCCGTCATCCGCTCGCGCAGGTTGACCGGGGCGACGAGCAGCTTGCGGTACTCGCGCTGCTCCGAGTAGCCGGTCAGCAGGTTGAAGACGTCCGAGACGTCGGAGGCGATGTCGTAGTCGCTGGTCATGAAGCTCAGGTCGGTGTAGAGGCGCGCCGTCACCGGGTTGTAGTTGCCGGTTCCCAGGTGCACGTAGCGGCGTAGCCTGCCGCCCTCGCGACGCACCACGAGCGTGACCTTGCAGTGCGTCTTCATGCCGAAAGAGACCCCATAGGCTACGTGCACGCCAGCGCTCTCCAATGCGCGCGCCCAGCGAATGTTGCTCTCCTCATCGAAGCGCGCCTTGAGCTCGACCAGCACGGCGACCTGCTTCTCGTCGTCGCGCGCTTCGAGCAGGGCGTCAACGATCGGCGAGGCGCTGCCGACGCGATAGAGCGTCTGCTTGATCGCCACCACGTCCGGGTCGGCCGACGCCTGGCGCACCAGGTCGACCACCGGGCTGAACGAGTCGTAGGGATGGTAGAGCAGGATGTCGCGCCGCTGCAGCACTTCGAAGATCGAACTGGCCTCCTGGTACCACTGCGGGATGCGTGGCGTGAAGCTGGGGAACTTCAGGTCCGGGCGGTCGATCGAGCCCAGCTCCATCAGGCTGGACAGGCCGAGCGGCCGGTCCATGACGTAGGTATCGAGTGGTGAGACATCCAGCTGTGCCGCCAGCCAGTGACGCCATTCGTCCGGCATGGCCGGCTCGACCGAGAGGCGCACCACGAAGCCGAACAGGCGCTGCTCCAGCTCGGCCTCGACCGCCTGCATGACCGTCCCGGCGGTGCTGTCGCGCAGCTCGTAATCGGCCGCGCGTGTCAGCCGGAACATGTAGACGTCCTTGATGCGCTTGCCCGGGAACAGCGTCTCCAGGTTGGCTTCGATGACCTCTTCGAGCAGCACGAAGCGGAAGCGCTCGTTGCCCTCGGGCCCGACGCCGTTCCGCCCAGGAACCTCGATGAAGCGCGGGATGTTCGGCGGGATCTTCAGCCGCGCGACGTGCTCGCCGAGGTCGTCTTCCAGCACGATCAGCATGTTCAGGCTCAGGCTGGAGATGTGCGGGAAGGGGCGCGCCTCGTCGACCGCCTGGGGCGTCAGCATCGGGTACATCTCGCGCTCGTAGAGGTCGCGCAGCAACTTCCGCTCGCGCTTCTTCAGCTCGTCGTAGGGCACGAACTCGACGCCGGCCTCAGCCAGCTTGGGGCGGATGTCCTCGTGCCAGACGCGGCGCTGCTCGTTGACGATCTGGGCGACCTCGCGCCGGATCTCGGCGAGCACGCGGCTGACCGACAGCCCGTCGGCGCCCGGCTCCCCGGTGCCGGCCATCCTCTGCTCGATCAGCCCGGCCACGCGCACCATGAAAAACTCGTCGAGGTTCGAAGAGACGATGCCGATGAACCGGGCGCGCTCCAGCAGCGGCAGATCCTGTTTCTGGCCCATCGCCAGGACGCGGCGCTGGAAATCGAGCAGGCTCAGCTCGCGGTTGGTGTAGTACTCCGGGTTGGTCAGGTCGATCTCATCCGCGGCGGATCGGCGGCCATCGGCCTGCACGACATCGGAGTCCGCCTGGGTTTTCAGGTCAGTAGAAACGTCGGACATGAAATCGTCCTCGCCAGCGTTGATCGATCGGGCATTGTCATTATGCTAACTAGACAGTGATAACGCAGCAATAGCAGATCGGTCGCAACGCCCGCAGAAATCGAACGAACACGGTTTGGTAGGCTAGCGACGACGATTCAGGCGAAATGGAGTCATTGTGGCGATCACCCCGAGCCAGCTGAGCCCGCTCGAAGAGCCGCACGCCGGCATGCCCTACGCGCGGGCTATGGGCCGGCTGATCGAGGAGCGCTTCGACATGATGATGTCCTATCGCGACGGCACGCTCGACGGCAGCGACCCGGAGGACCTCCACCAGATGCGCGTCTGGTCGCGCCGCCTGCGGGCTGCGATGGACGTCGCGACCGACTGCTTCCCCAATCGCTACAAGTTCTTCCACCGGCGCATCAAGGAGCTGACCGACGTGCTCGGCGAAGTGCGCGACTTCGACGTCATGATCGAGGAACTGAGCGCCTACCGCGACGGCCGCCCGGCCGACGAGCGCCCGGCGATCAACGAGATGATCCGGGATCTGCGCGCGCGCCGCGAGGCCGGGCGGGCCAACTTGCTGAGCTTCTTCACCCAGCTCGAGCGCGAGCGCTTCGACGTGCGCTTCCGGGGCTTCATCGCGGAGCACACCCATGGCTAAGGCGAGGAAGATCAAAGGCCTCGACCGGAACGCGCCGGTCATCGAGAACGCCGCCCGGATCATCGCCGTGCGGCTGGACGAGCTGTACCAGTTTGCGCCGTATGTCGAAGACCCAGAAAACATCGAGGAGATCCACAACCTGCGCATCGCCGCCAAGCGCCTGCGCTACACCCTGGAGATGTTCCGCTTCGCATTCCCGAAGGGTCTCAAGGCGCTGATTGATGAGGTCAAGGCCATCCAGTCCGCGATCGGCGACATGCGCGACGCCGACATCATGATCGAGACGGTCCAGGGGCTGCTCGCAGGGCGCGCCGCGGCGCGGGCCGAGCGGCTGATGGATATCGCCACGGCCGCCGAGCGCGGCACGCTCGCGCAGCGCAAGCAGCGCATCGGCGAGGCGCTGGCTGCGCCAACCGTCCTGCGCGACGACGTCGCCTACTACACCCTGATCGCCCACAAGTCGGACGTCAGCCGGCAGTCCTACCAGGAGTTCCTGGCCGCCTGGCGGGCGATGGAGGCGACCGACTTCTACGGCCGGCTGCGCCGCTTCGTCGGCATCGACCCGCCCGAGCCTGAGGTCGCCCCAATCGACGCTGGCGAGGACATCGTCACCGACGAGCAGGTGCGCTCCGATGAGTTGCCGGAGGCGCTGGTCGACGTGGAGCCGGGCGAGTGAGCGCGGAGATCCGCATCGCAGTCTTCTCGGACGTGCACGGCAACGTCCAGGCGCTACGGGCCGTGCTCGACGAGATCGAGCGGCGCGGCCCCTACGACGAGATCATCGCGGCCGGAGACTACTGCCTCAAGGGTCCCGAGCCAGTCGCGGCGCTGGAGATCGTCCGCGAGCGCGCCACGCGCATGTTGATCGGCAACACCGACCGCGACATCCACGACGGCGGCGCCAGCCTGGCGGACCCCAGCGGCCGCAAGCTCGAAGCCATCGAGTGGACCCGCGAGCGCATGGGCCCGGAGCGCGTCAACTTTCTGGGCGAGTTGGAGTTCGAGGTCACGATCCAGGCTCCGGACGGCGCGATCCTCCAGGTGGTCCACGCCAACCCGCGCGACCTGACCACCCACATCATGCCCGACTGGAGCGCTGGCGAGGTGCTGGCGATCGTCGAGGGCAGCCCGGCCGACACGCTCGTCTTCGGCCACCTCCACATCGCCTATACGCGCAGGGTCAACGGCCTGCGGCTCTTCGATGTCGCCGCCTGCGGGCTTCCCCAGGACGGCGACCGGCGCGCTGCCTGGGGCGAATTCATCTGGTCCCCGGAAGATGGCTGGCGCGGTGCGATCCACCGCGTCGGCTACGACGTGGCCGAGACGATCCTCCACATCGTGCGCTCCGACATGCCGGCCCAGAAGCGCCGCATCCGCGACCTGGTGACAGCCGCCTATGCCTGAGCCGCTGGAGATCGAGGGCAAGTTCGCCTGCGAGCCGGAGGATCTAGAGCGCCTGCTGGCTCTCGATCGCATCGGAGACTTCCGGCTCACCGAGCGCGACGAGCGCATCCAGACCGACACGTACTTCGACACGCCATCGCTGGCGCTTCGCGGCGCGTCCTCCAGCCTGCGCCTGCGCGAGATCGGCAGCGCCGTCAAGGCCACGTTCAAGGGCGCGCGCCAGGCGGTCAGCGCCGTCAGCGCCGAGTCGCATCTCATCCAGCGCTTGGAGTTGGAGGTGCCGGTCGTGCCCGCGCCAGCCGACCACGAGGCGTTCCTGGCGCGGCTTGACCTCGCGCCCGTCGCCCGTGCCCGGGAGCTGGCTGGGACCGCAGAGTTGCGCCCGATCGCCCGGCTGGTCACATTCCGGCGCATGCTGCACTACGCGCGCTCGAACGGCGAGACGGTCGAGCTCTCGCTCGACACCGTTGACGCGCTCGACCTGCGCGACAACCGCGCCACCCAGATCGTCGAAGTGGAGCTGGAACTCACCCAGGGCACCGCCGCCACGCTGATCGCCGCCGCCACAGCGCTCAACGCTGCCATCCCCACGCTGCGTCCGTCCCACGCATCCAAGCTCGCCCGCACCCTCGGCGACGCCTGACCCCGCGCGCGATAAGTCAGTCCTGGCCACGTCGTCGCGCAGCCCACGCTCATAGGGAACCTCACGGCACTCAGGGATTGTGCGAGCCGGCCTCTACACGGTTCGTGCTAGTCGTCCTTCTTCTTCCAGCGGCCGCTGTCGTCGTCCTTCTCGTAGTCATTCTTGACGGCCGCCCAGGCTACGCGGTGGGCGCGGGATTCGTCGTGGCCGTACTGGTCCCAGGCGCTGTTGTAGGCGGCCTGGTAGATCTCCTGGGCGTGCTTCGGCAGGTTGTCCCGGACGCTGTCGGGTAGCTCACTGAGCTTGTTGTAGGGCATTTTCACGCTCCTCTCACGGGAACAGTCCGATTCGTGAATTCCAACTGTTCCGGAGCGCGCGCCCCAATAGTCCCGGGCACAACCTGTGGATCTGTTACCGCATCTGTACCGGGTTCGTGTCTCCGGTACCCCGACCGGGCGCCATCCCCGTCTTAACCTCGTTATCAGCTTCCACACATTGCCGGCCAGTCAGGGCCGGATTCACCGACAGAGAGGGGTTTGCACGATGAGCAAGCAGAACTTCCGGACCCCGAACCCCATCGAAGTCCAGAAGAACCTCAAGGGCATCAGTTACCCGGCCCAGAAGGACGAGGTCGTTCGTACAGCCCGCAACAACGACGCTGAGGACTGGATCGTGCAGGCGCTCGAACGCCTGCCGGATCAGACCTTCGAGGCGCCGACCGATGTCAACGCGGCGCTGAGCAACGCGCATTAGGCGCGGAGAGGCGGGTGTGGTGGGATGCTGACACTGGGAATCAACGCGGCCTTCCACGATCCAGCCGCCTGCCTGGTCCAGGATGGCGAGGTGATCGCCGCGGCCGAGGAGGAGCGCTTCTCTCACATTAAGCACGGCAAGCGCCCCGTTCCGTTCTCGACCTGGGAACTACCCTTCCTGGCAATCGACTACTGTCTGAGCGCGGCCGGCGCCTGCCTGGCCGACGTCGACCACGTAGCCTACTCGTTCGATCCGTACCAGCTGCTCGGCCGCCACGCCGGGGCGACGGCCATCGAGCTGCCCCTGGAGCCGAGCGCCCAGCCCACGCCAGAGGAATGGGCCTCGGCCTGGGACCCGCTCTTCCTGGCCTCGATCATCAACGCGCCGCGCCACCTGGCCAGCGGCGCGCCTCACCATCTGGCCACCCGGTTCCGCAGCATCTCGGCAGATAGTCCCTACCGCTGGCACTTCGTCGACCACCACGCCGCCCACGCCGCCAGCGCCTTCCACGCCTCGCCGTTCGAGCGCGCCGCCATCATGACGCTCGACGGGCGCGGCGAGCGCGCGACGACGACGTACCGCCTGGGCGAGGGCAACGACCTGCGCCGCATCGGGCAGGTCGACTTCCCCCACTCGCTCGGCCTGCTCTACGAGCGCCTGACCGAGTATCTGGGCTTCCTGCACTCCTCCGACGAGTACAAGGTCATGGCCCTGGCCTCCTTCGGCGAGCCCGCCTATCTCGACGAGTTTCGCCGGATCATCAGGCTCGGCGAGCGCGGCAACTACACCATCGCCAACCTCGACCTGGCCGCGCGCTTCGGGCCGGCCCGCGCGCGCGGCGAGCCGCTGGAGCAGCGCCATTTCGACATCGCCCACTCGCTCCAGAAAGCGCTGGAGGAGACAGTCCTGGCGATCGCCGTGTGGCTGCACGAGGAGACCGGCGCCGACGCCCTCTGCCTGGCCGGCGGGGTGGCGCTCAACTGCGTCATGAACGCCCGCCTGCGCGACCACGGCCCCTTCGAGCACATCTGGGTCCAGCCCGCCGCCGGCGACGCCGGGACCGCCCTCGGCGCGGCCCTGCTGGTCGATGCGCGCCAGCGCAGCGATGGCGAGCGGCGCTACCGCATGGACCACGCCTTCCTCGGCCCGGAGTTCGGCGACGACGAGATCGAGCAGTTCCTGCGCTGGTCAAAGCTGCCCTACCGGCGGTCGGATGACCTGATCGACGAAACCGCCGAGATCCTGGCGAACGACCGCATCATCGGCTGGTACCAGGGGCGGCTGGAGTTCGGGCCGCGGGCGCTCGGGGCGCGCTCGATCCTGGCCTCGCCCGTATCGCCCGACATGCAGACCCGCCTCAACGAGATCAAGGATCGCGAGGACTTCCGCCCTGTCGCCCCGGTCGTCCTTGAAGAAGAGGCCGCCAACTGGTTCAGGGGCGCCGGCGTTTCGCCCTACATGCTATTCGTCTACGACGTCCTGCCCGGTAAGGCCGAGCGCATCCCGGCCGTGCGCCACGTCGACGGCACGGCCCGCATCCAGACGATCAACCGCGACCAACACGCCGCCTACTACGACCTCCTGAAGGCCTTCGGCGAGCGCACCGGCGTCCCGGTGCTGGTCAATACCTCGTTCAACACGCGCGGCGAGCCGATCGTCTGTACCCCGCGCGACGCCGTCGAGTGTTTCTGGACGTCGCCGCTGGACGCCCTGGTGATCGGCTCGTTCATCCTTGAGAAGCCGGGGAAGGCGGCATGAGCCCCTGCGTCTCGGTCGTCGTCCCGACTCGCGCCCGGCCAGAGCTGCTGGAGCGCTGTCTGGCGGCGCTGGCCGGCCAGGAGCTCGAACCGTGCCGCTACGAAGTGATCGTCGTCGACGACGCCCCGGCCCTCGATACATTCCGTCAGGTGACCGGCTGGGCGCGCCGGGAGTGCGAGCGCGGCCTGGCGATCCGCTACCTGGCCGCCTGCCACGAGCCACACGGCCCGGCCGCCGCCCGCAACCGCGGCTGGCGCGCCGCCCGCGGCGAGATCATCGCCTTCACCGACGACGACTGCCTGCCGGAGCCGGACTGGCTGCGCGCCGGGCTGACCGCGCTGGCGCCCGGCATCAGCGGCGTCTATGGCCGGGTCAGCGTCCCGCTCCCGGATACGCCGACGGACTACCAGCAGCACGCCGCCCTGCTGGAGCACGCGTCCTACCTGACCGCCAACGCCTTCTACCGGCGCTGCGCCCTGGAGGAAGCCGGCGGCTTCGACGAGCGCTTCGAGCTGGCCTGGCGCGAGGACAGCGACCTGGCCTTCACCCTGCTCGACCTGGGCCACCGCATCGAGCACGCCCCGGCTGCCCGGGTGGTCCACCCCGTCCGCCCCGCTCGGTGGGGCGTCAGCGTCGGCCAGCAGCACAAGGCCATGTACAACGCCCTGCTCCATCGCAAGCACCCCGAACGCTTCCCCTGGAGCCCGCGCAACGGCCCGATCTGGGAGTACTACCGCATCACCGGCGCGCTGCTGGCAACCGCCGCGGCCCTGGCGCTCGACAGGCGGCGGCTCGGGCTCGGCTTCGCCGCCCTCTGGGCCGCGCTCGTCGGCCGCTTCGCCCGTCGCAGGCTGGCGGGCACATCGATAGCGCCCCGCCACGTCGCCGAGATGATCGCAACCTCGACGATCCTCCCGCCACTGGGCATCTTCTGGCGGCTGCGCGGCGCGGTTCGTTATCGCGTGCCCTATTTCTGAGCCGCAACCGGCTCCGCCTCGCTCCGCCAACGACCTGACTTCAGCCAGAGGAGCGCATCGTGAAGTTACCAAGTTATGTCCAGCTTGAGCCGGTCGGCCAGTGCAATCTGCGCTGTCGCATGTGCGCCATCCAGTTCCGCCGCGACGGCCCGCCGCACGGCCCGCTCGCCTTCATGGACTATGACCTCTTCACCCGCCTGGTCGACGAGAACCCGGAACTACGCGACCTGCACTTGCAGGGCCTCGGCGAGCCGATGATGCACCCGCGCTTCTTCGACATGGTGAGCTACGCCGCCGCGCGCGGCGTGCGGGTCACGACGAACACCAACGGCACGCTGCTCAACGGGCGCCGCGCCGAAGCCTGCGTCACCAGCGGGCTCGCTGGCGCCCATATCTCGATCGACGGCGCGACGCCGGAGACCTACGAGCACATCCGCGTGCGCTCGAAGTTGGAGCGAGTCATCCGCGGGCTGAAGAACCTGCAGGCGGCAAAGGTCCGGCTAGGCGGCGCCGCGCCCCGGATCAAGATGGTCGTCGTCATCATGCGCCGAAACCTCCACGAGCTGCCGGCGCTCGTCCGGCTGGCCCACGAGCATGGCGTCGACGAGGTCTTCGTCCAGCACCTCTGCCACGACTTCGGCGAGTCCAGCCTCCCGGCCCACTACCGCCCGATGCGCGACTTCGTGGAAGACCAGACGCTCTTCAACGAGGACCTGGAGCAGGTCGAGCGTCACTTCGACGCCGCCCGCGCCGCTGCCGGCGAACTCGGCGTCGATCTGCGCCTGCCGCGCACCCGGATGAAGATCCATCCGCCCGGCACACCCGGCCGCCAGCGCTGCAACTGGCCCTGGACCAATGGCTACGTCAGCTACGACGGCCACGTCATGCCCTGCTGCATGGTCTCGACTCCCGACCGCATCAACTTCGGGCAGGTCGACGGCCGCGACTTCGCGACGATCTGGACGGGCGAGGACTTCCAGCGCTTCCGCGGGCGCCTGGACTCCGATACCCCGCCGGAGATCTGCCGCTCATGCTCGATCTACAGCGGCACGTTCTAGGTTCCGATACCCAGCAGGGAGAAGCCCGATGACGCGTGTCGATGTCGCGCTGGCGACGATCAACCGGCTGGAATCGCTGATCATGACGCTCTCCGGCCTGGCCGCTCAGAGCCACAGCGACCTGCGCGTCATCGTCGCCGACCAGAGCGACGCGCCGGCCGGGCAGAGCGCCGTCGTCCAGGCGCTCGGGAGAATCATCGAAGCGCGCGGCGGAGCCTTCGAGTATCACCACCGTCCCGAGCGCCGCGGCATCGCCGAGCAGCGCCAGTTCCTGCACGAGCAGTCGATGGCTGACTACGTCCTTTCGATTGACGACGACGTCTTCATCGAGCCCTGGGTCGTCGCCCGGCTGGTCGCGGTCATCCGGGCGCAGGGCTGCGGCTTCGTCGGGGCCTTCCCGGCCGGGCTGAGCCACCGCGGCGATGTTCGGACCGAGCAGCAGCGCGTCGAGCCGTGGGATGGACCGGTCCGGCCGGAGGCACTGGAGCCGGACGTCTCACCGGAGTGGGAGCGCTGGAACATCCACCGCGCGGCCAACACGTATCATGCGGCCCGGGACCTGCCGCCGGGCGCGGCGCTGATCTACAAGGTCGCCTGGGTTGCCTGCTGCGTGCTCTATGACCGCCGCAAGCTGGAGCGGGTCGGCGCTTACCGCTTCTGGGAGCGCCTGCCGCGCTGGCACTCCGGCGAGGACGTGCTGGTCCAGAACCTGCTGATGCGCCGCTGGGGCGGCTGCGCAATCCTGCCCTCCGGCGCCTACCACTCCGAGGTGCCCTCCACGACGCTCAACGCGCGCGGCACCATCGACCGCCACGCCCTGGATCTGCTGCCCGAGATGATCGCCCGCTATATCCCGACGGAGTTGCCTGGATGAACCCAGCGCGGGCATCGCGTCTCAGATCATTGCGGTGAGCCGAGCCTCCATTGGCCTGCCAGGCCCGGTAAGGAGGTCATCCTGGACCGACTGCGTGGGACGAAGCGAGGGCTGAACCTGACGCTTATCCTGAGTGAGGTGACAATCCAGGTTACGGGAGCACCGGGCTACCCCGCGTTGCGGAGGTAGGCGAGGACGGCCAGGACGCGGCGATGCTGTGAACTGGAGTTGTCGAGACCGAGCTTGGTAAAGATGTTGCTGATGTGCTTCTCGACGGTGCCCTCGCCGATGAACAGGTGTTCGGCGATGGCGGTGTTGGACTGCCCCTCGGCCATCAGCGCCAGCACCTCCATCTCGCGCGGCGTCAGCTCGGAGAGGCGCTGGTCGCGCCGCCGGCGGCTGAAGAGCTGTGAGACGACCTCGGGGTCGAGCACCGTCCCGCCGGCCGCCACCTGGCGCAGTGCTGAGAGGAATTCGGAGACGTCAGCCACGCGGTCCTTAAGCAGGTAGCCGACGCCCTCGGCGCCGGCCTCCAGCAGTTCGCTGGCGTATTGCTCTTCGACATACTGGGAGAGGATCAGGATGGGGCTGCCCGGCACCTCGCGGCGCGCCTCGATGGCGGCCCGCAGCCCCTCGTCACGGTAGCTGGGCGGCATGCGCACGTCGACGATCGCGATGTCCGGCCGGTGCTCGCGGATCGCCGCGACCAGGTCAGGACCATTCTCCACGCTGGCGACGATCTCGTGGCCGGCGTGGTCGAGCAGCCGCACGAGTCCCTCGCGCAGCAAGACCGAATCTTCAGCAATCACGACTCGCAAGGCAGCTCCACGTGGATGCGCGTCCCCTCTCCCTCGGGGCTATCCACATGAAGCTTACCCTCAAGCGCGGCCACGCGGTCAAACATCCCGGTCAACCCGGTGCCCGCCGCCACTTCGGCGCCGCCGACGCCGTCATCCTCGATGTCGATCAACAGGGTGCCGTTCTCCTGGCGGATGGCCACGCGCGCCCGGGTCGCCTGGCTGTGGCGGGCGATGTTGGTCAGCCCCTCGGCAATGATGAAGTAGGCGTTGGACTCCACACTCTCGGGCGGCCGCCCGGTCAGTTCGACATCGAGTTCGACTGGCACCGGCGAGCGCGCCGCCAGGGCGGTAACGGCTGCACCCAGGCCGCGGTCGGTCAACACCGCCGGGTGGATGCCGCGCGCCAGGTCGCGGATCTCGTTCATCGCGCGCTTGGCTTCCTCGTGGGCCTCGGCGATCAATTCGCGCGCCTTCTCAGGGTCGGTATCGAGCATCTCCCGGGCCAGGCCCAGGTCCATCGAGAGCTTGACCAGCCGCTGCTGAGCCCCGTCGTGCAGGTCGCGCTCGATCCGGCGCAGGTCGATGACGGCCGACTCCAGTGCCCGCCCGCGGCTCTCGGTGAGCTGACTGACCCGCGCCGTCAGTTCCGCCTCGCGGTCGGTGCCCAGCAGGTGCCGGGCGAGCCAGGCGTGGCCGCGGCCCATGCCGACGAAGACGTAGGGCATCCCAAACAGGAAGAGACAGCCGATCAGGAAGACGATTGTCGCGCCGATCGGGTCCGAATCCAGCGCCCACCACCCGGTGTCCACCTCCCAGCCGCCGAACGCGGCCCAGAGCGGCGCGGTGATGGCGGTCGCGGCCACCGAGATGACGACGATCACGATGGTGAACTCGGCCAGGCCGATTGGGAAGAGCAGCACGGTGTAGAGCAGGTCCAGCCAGACGTGTCGATCCTGGATCTTTGCAAGGAAGCGGCTGAACCAGCTTCCTTCGGGCAGCGGCTTATACGGTTCGCGGATCTCGACACCCAGCAGGGCGCGCACCCGCGCGCGCTCCAGCGAGGCGCCCCAGACCCAGACGTAGAGCCAGGCGACCAGAATCGGGATGCCGAACAGCGCGAAAATCAGGCTCACGCCGATCGAGAAGAAGGTGACGTGCAGGACAAACCAGATGAGACCGATCACGAAGCTGGTCAGCGCGAAGATCAGCGCCAGCCAGGGTTCCGGATGGATGAGCATCCGGAACGGGTTGCGGAAGGGCGTGGGCTTGCCGACGGCGTTGTCGGCGATAGATGTAGCGTGCATTGAGCGTCATTCCTTGCAAGCGTACCGGGCATCCGCGCCCGGCGCGATGGTGCGATTGTCTGCAGTTATGATGGACGCTCGCCGCGCTCGCGACCATGCAGTCGGCTGGAGATTCCACGGTAGGGTTATCCCTACCGCAGACATCCTCAGACGGCCGGCGCGGAACTCCATGAGCGCCGCAGACGCCGCTAGCCCCGGACTACGGCGTCAGTGTTGCGCCGCTGTAACCCTTCGAGGCCGTCTTGCAGCACGAGCGTTACGCGATAGCTGTTAGGTTGCGCGTGGGCGACGGCAGTCGAGCGAGCCGTGTGAATGAGGAAGCGCGCGATGATCGACCTCCAGCAGGTGACCAAGCAGTATGGCAAGGAGCCCCTGCTGGTGACGGCACTCGACGCCGTCACCCTGCACATCGGCGCCGCCGAGTTCGTGGTCATCCTCGGACCATCCGGCAGCGGGAAGACGACGCTGCTGAACATCATCGGCGCTCTGGAGACACCGACGCGCGGCACGGTCACCGTCGCCGGGAAGGACATCAGCACGGCGACGCGCGGTGAACTGTTCGCCTATCGGCGCACCACGATCAGCTTCATCTTCCAGTCCTTCAACCTCTTCCCGGGCCTGACTGCCGAGGAGAACGTGCAATTCGGGATCGACGCTGCCGGCCGCGCGAGCGGGAGAACTCCGCAACAGGTGCTGGAGCAGGTCGGGCTCGGCGACAAGGGCGCGCGCTTCCCGCATGAACTCTCCGGCGGCGAGCAGCAGCGCGTTGCCATCGCCCGGGCGCTGGCTACCGGCAACCCGGTTCTGCTGGCCGACGAGCCGACCGGCGAATTGGATTACCGCACCGGCGTGCAGATCCTCCAACTCCTGCAGGAGCAGGTGAGCGCAGACCGGACGGTCATCGTGGTGACGCACAATCGGGAGATTTCACGCATGGCTGATCGGGTCGTCGAATTGAGCAGCGG
>Ga0079224_100009042_pt1 | contig 13547 bp, 9 predicted proteins | sample Stecom2015_FD_80414 | JGI IMG/M metagenome (GOLD analysis project Ga0079224, IMG submission 80414) | Agricultural soil microbial communities from Utah to study Nitrogen management - Steer compost 2015 | ecosystem: Environmental > Terrestrial > Soil > Agricultural land | place: USA: Utah... | reverse complement strand
GGCGGTGGCGCGGGTGCGGGCCCTGGTGGAGGCCATGCCCGGCCGCCGCTGGACTCCCGAGTCCGAGCGCAACCTGCGGGCGGCCCTGCAGCCCCTGCCCGACGGGCGCTGGGTGGGCGCCGCGCCGCCCGAGGTGGTCCGTGCCGTCCTGGCCTCGGCCGAGGGCGAGGACGCCGTGCCCCTGCTCAGGGGCATCCGCTGCCCCGTCACCCTGGCGGTGACCCGGGACCGGGCCGGCGAGTTCGACGGGCTCAAGCCCGGCCTGCCCCCCGGCGCGGACCTGGCCGTGGAGATCTTCGATTCCAGCCACTGGATCCCCAGCGACCGGCCCGACGAACTGGCGGCCCTGCTGCGGGCCCGGCTCCAGTAATCTCCCCAGGCGCGGCAGCCGCCGCCCGCGGCGCGAATGCCCCGCGGCGGGACCGGTCCGCGGCGCCGCCCGCAGGCGTACGGCCCGATCCTCAGCCCGCCCGCAGCTCCTCCGGCCGGCACCCCGCCAGCGCGTGCAGGTAGCGGTACGTGGCCCGCACGCCCCGGTCGAAACTGCTGAGGCGCATGAACTCGTTGGGCGCGTGCATGTTGCCGTCGTGGTCGCCGAAGGCGAAGAAGACCATCCACATGCCCAGCGCGGACCGGAAGGTCTCGGCCACCGGGATGGTCCCGCCCGTCCGCACCACCAGCGGCTCGCGGCCGTAGACCTCGGCCAGCACCCGGCCGGCGGCCTGCAGCGCCGGGTGCTCCCGCGGCATCAGGAAGGGCCGGGCCGACCCGGGGAAGGCCCGCACCGTCACCCGCACCCCGGCCGGGGTGTGCCGGCGCACGTGGTCCTCCAGCAGCCGGATGATCTCGTCGGGGTCCTGGTCGGGCACCAGGCGGCAGGTGATCTTGGCGTGGGCCCTGCTGGGCAGCACGGTCTTGACGCCCTCGCCCTGGAAGCCGCCCCAGATGCCGTTGACCTCCAGGGTCGGCCGCGCCCACTGCCGCTCCAGGGTGGTGTAGCCGGCCTCGCCGAACAGCGCGTCCACGCCCAGGGACCGCTTGTACTCCTCCTCATCGAAGGGGACCCTGGCGATGTCGGCCCGCTCCTCGGGGGTCAGGTCGCGGACCCGGTCGTAGAAGCCCTCCACCTGGATGCGGCCGTCGCCGCCCCGCATGGAGGCCAGGATAGCCACCAGGGCATGGATGGGGTTCTGGACGCCGCCGCCGTGGACCCCCGAGTGCAGGTCGCTGTTGGCGCCTTCGACGTCGATCTGGATGCCGGCCAGGCCCTTGCTGCCGACGGTGAGGCAGGGCGTGTCGGCGTCCCACTGGCCGCCGTCCGCGCACACGGCCACGTCGGCCTTGAGCAGGCCGGCGTGCCGGCGGAAGAATTCCGGCAGCGCGGGACTGCCGATCTCTTCCTCTCCCTCGAAGACGAACTTCAGGTTGATGGGCGGGCGGCCGTCCAGGGCCGACAGCGCCTCCACCGCCTTGACGGCCACGTACAGGGCGCCCTTGTCGTCGCTGGCGCCGCGGGCGTAGATGCGGCCGTCCCGCAGCGACGGCTCGAAGGGCGGCGTTTCCCACAGGTCCAGCGGGTCCACGGGCTGGACGTCGTAGTGCCCGTAGATCAGGGCCGTGGGCAGGTGGTCGGCCACCGGCCACTGCCCGAACACCACCGGGTGCCCGCCGGTCTCCATGATGCGGACATCGGGGACGCCCGCCCGGCGCAGGGCGGCCGCCAGCCACTCCGCCGCCCGGACGATGTCGCCCCGGTGCTGGGGCAGGGCGCTGACGCTGGCGATGGACAGGAACTCCTTCAACTCGGCGATGTGGCGGTCCCGGTTCTCCGTGAAATAGCGATCGGCTGCCTGGACGTCCAAGGTGCCCACCTCCCGGATGTCTGCGAAACCGAACGGTTGGCGGCCCGCGGCCCCGTTCCCGCCGCCGGCACCACCGGCGGCCACCCCCATCATGCCGGGGAGTCCAGCAGCAGCCGGGCCGCCGCGAAAACCTCGTCGAACATCTCCTCGGTCAGCACGCCCGTGTTGGTGTTCTGGCGGCTGGGGTGGTAGGAGGCGATCAGCAGGGGACGCCCCTCACCCCAGGTGTAGATGAACCCGTGCCCGAAGGGCGGCTTGCCGCGACGGCGCGCCTTCCCTCCCGCCCAAGGCCCCCGACCGGGATGTTGCGGTCCCGGTCCCCGGGCTTCCGGACCCGGTGCCCGCCGGGCCGGCACGAGCACGTCCCGCACGGAACCCCACGGCACCGGCCAGCCCCAGTCCTGATCCCGCCGCGCCCGCAGGTAGGTGTCGAAGGCGATGCGGCCCAGGGCCACCACCACCCGCACCCGCTCCAGCAGCGCCAGCTCCCGCTCCAGAAACGGGCGGCAGGCGGCCAGTTCCTCCACCAGGGGACGGTTGCCCGGCGGCGCGCAGCGGCACGAGGCCGTGATGAAGCAGTCCCGCACTTCCAGGCCGTCGCCCCGGTGACGGGATTCGGGCCGGTTGGCGAACCCCGCCCGGTAGAGGGCCCGGAACAGCCAGTCACCGGAACTGTCGCCGGTGAACATGCGGCCGGTGCGGTTGGCGCCGTGGGCGGCCGGGGCCAACCCCACCACCAGCAGGCGGGCGGCAGGGTCGCCGAAACCGGGCACCGGCCTGGCCCAGTACCGCTGGCCCCGGTACGCGGGCCGCGGCTGCGCCGCCACCGCCTCGCGGTACGCCGTCAGGCGGGGGCACCGCCGGCACCCGGCGATCTCGGCGGCCAGGCCCGCCAGGAGGGCGTCACGCAACCCGGGCCGCCACCCAGGCCATCAACTGCACCGCCTCGGCGTAAAACTTGGCGTCGTCTTCCCGCAGGGCGTATCCCATGGCGGTCACCCCGTACAGCCCCAGGTAGGCCAGCAGGCGCTCTTCCCGGGCGGGTTCGGCGTCGCCGGCCCCGTATCCCTCCAGGAACGCCTGCCAGCAGCCCTCGTCGGGCCGGCGGCAAAGCAACTCGGCGGCGATGCGGTGCCAGTCGAAGACGGGGTCGCCGGCCACGGCGCTCTCGAAATCGATGACGGCCACCAGGTCCCCGTCGGGCCCGGCCAGCAGGTTGCGGAAGGAGTAGTCCCGGTGGCACAGCACCAGGCGGTCCACCGCCCCCGCGGCCCGGGGCAGCTGGTCGATGAGCCAGTTCCGCACCTGTCGCCGCAGGCGCCGGTCCTGGCGGGGCAGCGCGTGGCGGGCGGTCTCCACGTCCCAGCGCAGGATGGTGTCCAGCAGGAACGAGCACCAGTCTTCGGCCACGCCCTGGCAGTCGCCCCCCGTGGCCGCCAGGGGACCGGCCCGTTCGAAGCAGCGCACGTCGTGCAGGGCCCTGAGCCAGGCACCGGCCTGGCGGTAAGCCCGGCGGCGCGCGGCGGCGCTCCACCCGGCGGACGCCTCCTCGGCGGGACGGGCGCCGGGAACCCGCCGGTACAGCGAGAACGGCACCATCTGGCCCTGGCGCACGGGAAACCGGGAGGTCAGGCAGCCGTCCGCCGGGGCCCGCACGTGGCCCGCGGCCAGCAGCGGCGGTACGGGCACCTGGGACGCCGCCAGGCGGTGGGCGATGGTGTCGACCCGCTGCTTGGCCTCGCTGCGCCAGAACTTCAGCACCAGGTCCGGCGAGGCCAGCACCAGGTGGGTGTAGTCGCCGACCACCGACCAGTCCCGCGGTTCGGTGGCGACGCCGGCGGTAGCCGCAGCCTCTTGCACCAGGTCCGGCACCATGGTTCGGCCCCCGCTCGGCAGGTCTCGCGGCCCAAAGCCGCGGCGTCAGGCGGGTCTCCCAAAAGCCCGGGCCGCTGCCCGGTGCCCAAGCCGATTTGACACGGTGCCGCCGCGATCCTTTTCCTGCCGCCGGCGCCCGCCGCCGCCTCCAACCCGTACACGCATGCTGCCTGAGCCCTGCACGCGCCGGCTGGACCTCCACCCGCCGCCGGCTGCACCCGCACGCGCCGGCTGCCCAGTCACGCGGCGCGCGCGCCGGGGCGCAGCCGCCGCAGCCAGCCCACCAGGTCCTCCAGGTACGTGTAGGCCACCGGCACCAGCACCAGCGACACCAGGGTCGAAAGGGTGAGCCCCCCCACCACCACCGTCGCCAGCGGCGCCTCGACCTCGGACCCCTCGCCGATGCCCAGGGCCAGGGGCAGCATGCCCAGGACGGTGGTCAGCGTGGTCATGAGAATGGGCCGCAGCCGCACGCCGGCCGCCCGGGCCAGCGCCTCACCCCGCTCCAGGCCGCGGGCCCGCAGCTGGTTCACGTAGTCCACCAGCACGATGGCGTTGTTGACCACGATGCCGCCCACCATGATCACGCCGATGAAGGCCACCACGCTCAGGTTGCGGCCGGTCAGGATCAGCGACGCCACGGAACCCACCAGGCCGAAGGGCACCGCCAGCATGATGGCCAGGGGATGCAGGAAGTTCTCGTACAGGCTGGCCAGGATCATGTAGATCAACACGATCGACAGCCCCAGGGCGAAGCCCAGGTCGTCGAAGGCCTCGTACATCCGCTGGGTCTCGCCGGCCAGGCGCACCCGGTAGCCGGCCGGCACCTCCAGGCCGGCCAGGGCCTCCTCGATGGCGGTGCTGACCTCGCCCAGGCTGGCGCCGGCCACGCTGGCGTAAACCGAAGCCGAGCGTTCCCTGTCGTCGCGGGTGATGGTCTGGGCGCCAAAGCCCCGCTCCAGCCGCGCCACCTCGCCCAGCAGCACCGACCCCGCGGGACCGTTGAGCCGCAGCGACGCCACGTCGTCGACGGTCCGGCGGGCCGACGGGTCCAGCACCACCCGCACGTCCAGCGGGTCTCCGCCGGTGTCCAGCCGGGAGGCCACGACGCCGTTGAAGGCGTCCTCCACCGCCGCCCCTACCTGGGCCGGGACCATGCCCAGCCGCGCCAGGCGCTCACGGTCCAGCACCACCCGCACCTCGGGGCGCACGCGCTCGAAGGACGTGTCGGGCTCGACGATCCCCGGGATGTCTTCCATGCGGTCCAGCACCTGCTGGGCCAGGTCCTCCAGCACCGTCAGGTCGGGGCCGGTGATCCGCACCTCGATCTGGGCCATGCTGGTCGAGGCTGCCGCGCCGAAAACGGTAGGCTCACTGACGGTGATGTCGGCGCCGGGGATGGACGCCGTCGCGCGCCGCAGTTCGGTGCTGATCTCCTGGGCGGACCGCTGCCTTTGCCCCCGGCGAACCAGGTGCAGCGTCACGCTGGCCGACCCCTCGTTGACCTGGGTCACCACCCTCTCCGCTTCGGGGACTGCAGCCGCCACCTGTTCCAGGCGCCGGGCCACGTCGTCGGCGGCGGCCAGAGTGGAACCGGGCGGCAGCTGCGCCGTGATGGTGACCTGGCCCTGATCCAGCGTCGGCAGGAACTCGGTGCCCATTCGGGACAGCGCCGCGCCCGTCAGGCCGGCGGCCGCCACGGCCACCGCCACCACCAGAGCCCGCCGGCGCAGGGCCGCCCGCACCAAACCCTCCATCCAGGCGGCCATGCCCCTCCGGGGGACGGAATCCTCGCCGCCGGCCACCGCCGGCCCAGTCAGGTCCCGCCCTGCCCGCGCCTGGCGGGCCAGCAGGCGCGAGGCCAGCATGGGCACCAGCGTCAGGGCGCCGATCAACGAGATGACCAGCGAGAAGGTCACCGTCAGCGCCAGCTGCTCGAACACCTGGGCGGTGAAGCCGCCCACGAAGATCACCGGCAGGAACACGGCGATGGTGGTCAGGGTCGAAGCGGCGATGGCCGTGGCCACCTCGCCGGTGCCTGTCAGGGCCGCCTCGTCGGGCGCCGCCCCTTCCTGCCGCCGGCGGTAGATGCTCTCCAGCACCACGATGGCGTTGTCCACCAGCATGCCGATGCCCAGGCCCAGACCGCCCAGCGACACCAGGTTCAGCGTGATGTCGCTGAAGTAGATGGGCACGAAGGTGGCGATGATGCTGATCGGGATGGCGGTGGCGATCACCAGCGTGGCCGGCACGTTGCGGAGGAACAGGTACAGCACCGCCACCGCCAGCACGCCGCCGGTGATGCCGCTGGTGGCCACGCTGCGGATGGAGTGCTGCACGAACTCGGCCTGGTCCTGGACCACCGCCACCTCGACGTCGGGTGGCAGGTCCCGCTGCAGCCGGGCCAGCTCGGCCAGGACCTCCCGCACCACCTGGACCGTGTTGGCCCGGGGTTCCTTGACGACCGAGATCTGCACGGCGGGCTGGCCGTTGAGGCGGCTGACGGACTCTTGCTCCCCCAGGGTCAGGTCCACCCGGCCCAGCTGGCCCAGCCGCACCACGCCGGCGGGGGTGGCGATGGGCAGGTCCCGCAGTTCCTCGACGCTCTTCACACGAGCCGTGGTCCGGATCAGCAGTTTGCGGTCGCCCTCGGTCACCGAGCCGCCGGGCAGGTCAAGGTTGCCGGCCCGGAGGGCCGACACCACGGCGTCCATGGTCAGGCCGTACGCCTCCAGCCGGGCGGGATCCAGCGTCACCCGCACCTCACGGTCCGGGGCGCCGCTGACGGTGACCTGGGCCACGCCTTCGATGCGGGCCAGCCGCGGTTCAATGACGTCCTGGCCCAGGCGCAGCAGTTCCGTGGGCGAGCGCTGGCCGCCGATGGTCAGCAGCAGCACCGGCGCCGCCCGCACATCGAATTTGTAGACGACGGGGCGCTCCACCTCGTCCGGCAGCAGGCCCAGCACCTGGTCCACCCGCTCCCGCACGTCCAGGGCGGCCACGTCCATGTCGGTGCCCCACTCGAAGTCGAGGATGACGATGGACGTGCCCTCGACGCTGTCGGAAGACACCGACCGCACCCGGTCCACGCTGGCCAGGGCCTCCTCCAGGGGCCGGGTGACCAGGGACTCGACCTCCTGGGGCGCGGCGTTGGGGTATTCGGTCACCACCGCCGCAATGGGAAAGGACAGGTCGGGAAACAGCTCGACGGGCAGCCGGCCGAGGGACACAAGGCCCAGCAGCACCACCACCAGCGTCGCCATCACCACGGTGACCGGGCGGCGGATCGACAGCAGCGTGATGTTCATCGCGCGGCCTCACCCACCGGCCGCACGCGGGCGCCGTCGAAGAGGTTCTCCTGGCCCGTCACGATGACGGTTTCGCCGGCCTCGAGCCCCGAAACGATCTCCACCCAGGAGCCGTCCAGGATGCCCGTCTCCACCGGGCGGCGCCGGGCCCTGTCGTCTTCGACCACGTAGACAAAGGTCTCGTCGCCCTGGTTGACCACGGCGTCCACGGGCGCCGCTACCACGCCCTGCCGCCGGTCCAGGGGCACCACCACCTCGGCGGTCATGCCCGCCTTGAGGAGGCCGTCGGCGTTGTCCAGCATCACCTCGACCGGGTAGGACAACTGGCCCTGGGCCGGGATGTCGGGCACGAAGACGACCTCGCCGGTCAGTTCCACACCGGCCGCCGGGACCGTCACCGCCACCGCGGCGCCCGGCCGGAAGCGGCCGATGTGCAGTTCCGACACGGGGACCACCAGCCGCATCCGGGACGCGTCCACCACCATGCCCACCGGCTGGCCGGCCGCCACCGGCGAGCCTACGTCCGCGTCCAGCCGGGCCAGGGTGCCGGCGATGGGCGCGGTGATCCGCGTCTCCTCCAGTTGCCGGCGCAGCACGTCCAGGGCGGCCCGGGCCTGCTCCACCTGCTGGGGCGCCACCACCTCGGCCTGGTGGCGGGCCATGCGCAGCTGGTGCTCGGCGTCCTCCACGTCCCAGCGGGTGGCCTGGCCCCTCTCCATGAAGGCCTGGGTACGGGCGTACAACTGCTGCGCGTGCTCCAGCTGCAGGCGAGCCTGCTCCAGCCCGGCCACCGCCAGGTCGTAGCTGGCCTGGGCCTGCTGGAGGCGGGACGGCAGGTCGCCGGCGTCCAGGCGGATCACCACGGTGCCGGCCCGGACGGCCTCGCCCTCATCGACCAGCACCTCGGCCACCCGGCCGCCGGTCAGCGACACCAGGGGCGCGGTGCGGTCGGGTTCCAGGGTGCCGCTGAGCCGAAGGTCGGCGCTGAGATCGCGATGCTGGACCTCCGCCACCAGGACCGGCAGGGCCTCTTCGCCGGCGGTCGTATCACCGCCCCCGCCGCCGGTCTCATTGCCCGCCTGCAGCAGTGAGCACCCGGCCCCTAGGGCCGCCAGGGCGAAGATCGTGCCTCCCGTCAGGAGCACAGCAAGACGACGAGGTCGACGTCGGGTGCTGGACAAGGTGCCTTCACTCCTCGGGAACCAGCCAGTCGATGATCAGGTCGGACAGCAGGCGCACCAGCCGGCGAAAGGGGAGCGCTTCGGGATCCAGCAGCGCCTGCAGGGCCAGGCCCTCGAAGACGGCGATGACGGCGGCGCCGGCCGCCCCGGGATCCACCGAGTCGCGGATCAGGCCGCGCTGCTGCAGGTCGGCCAGCAGCTCCCGGGCGCGCCTGCGCAGTTCCCCGTACAGCTGGCGCAGGCCGGCGCCGGCCTCGGCGTCGCCCCGCAGGGCCGCCGTCAGGTACTCCAGGTAGAGGGGCACGGCCTGGCGGTCCTCCTTGATGGGCGCCAGGGCCCGGGCCACCACCTCTTCGGCAATGCGGCGCAGGTCCGCGGCGCGGCCGCCCGGCGTGGTGAGCCCCGCCCCGTCGATGAGCACCCGGAACTGCTCCAGCCGCCCCTGCAGGATGGTGGTGAACAGGGCCTGCTTGGACGGGTGATACAGGTAGACCGCCGCCTTGGACACCCCGGCCCGCTCGGCGATCTCGTCCATGGTGGCCGCGTGGTAGCCCTTCTCGGCGAAGACGCCGAAGGCGGCGTCCAGGATGCGGCGCCGGGTGTCGCTGATGCGCTTGCTGTCCATGCTTTCCCCCATGGTTTGCCCCCATGCGGGCCGCTTGCCGCCGGGGCGTCACCAACGGCCGCCTGGGCTGCAGTGGCTGCCGCCTCAGGTGACTGACCAGTCAGTTACTGACCGGCCAGTAACTACGGGGTGGACATCAAAACTCCTGCAGGCGGAACGCAAATTTCCCTGGGGAAATGCCCCGCCCGGCGCCCGGACGGGTGCCGCGCCCGGCGGGCCGGTTACCGCGCCGGCACCAGGCGCAGGCGGTGCACGGCGGCGGCGTCCACCGCCTCCCGCGAGAACAACTGCGCGTGCTGCCGGCCCTGCAGCCAGAGGTCGACCTGGTCGGCGTAGTGGGGGCTCACCCGGTGGCCGGACTGGCCCGGCGCCACCACGTGGGTGGACGCGTCCCAGTTGCCCACCTCCACCACCTGCCGCCAGATCCCGGCCGTGGTCACCGGGAAACCGCCCTCGTCCTCCCAGCGGAAGCCGGCGGCCTGGGGGGTCAGCCCGCTGCCGCCCACGGCGAAGGGGCCCACGTTCAGCAGGCGGTCCAGCGGCTGCACCACCCCCAGCGGGTGCGCGAAGGTGATGGTGTGGGCGTCGCCCCAGTTCCAGCTCTCGGGGTCCGGCCCGTAGTCCCGGCTGAGGGCCGCCACGGCGTCCACGAAGGCCGCGGCCACGGCGTCGTCCAGGGTCTCCCGCTGGGGCGTGGCCGGGTCATCGAACCACCGGCTGTCGGGCCGGTAGCGGATCAGGCGGTCCAGCGCGGCGGTGGGCTGGCCGGCCTTCAGGAAGGCCTCGTACAACCCGTCACCCATGCGCGGCCGGAACGTCCGCTCCAGCAGGCGCTCGTAGAAGGTGTGGTAGATCAGCGGTCCGGCGGCGTCGGGCGCCTCGAAGGGCTCCCGGGCCCACACCCGCATCAACCGCGCGGCCTCGGCCGCCAGGGCGGGGTCCACGCCGGCGCTGCGGGCGCGGTCTTCGACCCGGGCCAGGGCCTCCTCCAGGAGCGGCGCCAGTTCCCGGGCCTGGGCGTTGTAGGTGTCGGCCTGCAGCAGGGCCATCTGGCCCACGCTGAACGACGGCGACCCGGGCGCCTCCGCGTCCGGCGGCAGCAGCGCGCCCTCAGGGCCCAGCAGCGCCTCGCCGATGCGGATGGCCCGGTACGGCAGCGCGAACGACGCGCCCAGGTAGTGGCCGTAGTCGATGCCGGCCGGGCGGTTGTTGGCGGTCCAGATGACGCCGCGCCGCGGGTTCCAGAGGGAGGGCATCTCCTCGAAGGGCACGTACCCCGTCCACTCGTAGTCGGCCACCCAACCGGGGACCGGCCGCTGGCCGCTGCCCCGGGCCCGGATGGGCACCAGGCCCGTGGCCGTGTAGCCGATGTTGCCCTCCACGTCGGCGTAGACAAAGTTCTGCCCCGGCGCCGAGAAGCGCGACACCGCCTGCCGGAAGGACTCCCAGTCGGCAGCCCGGGCCACGTCGAAGAAGGTCTCGTAAATGTGGTGCTGCTCCAGGGCAGTCCAGCGCAGGGCCAAGGGGTAGTCGGGGGCCGCCGCGCCCACCTCCACCTCCACCACGCCGGAGATCAGCGGGCCGTGGCGGGTGATGACCACCTCCAGCACCTCAGGCTCGTCCCGCCCCTTGACGCGGATCTCCTCGCGGATCACCCGGGCCGGCTCGTAGGCGCCCTCGTAGAGGAAACTGTACGGGTCCTCAGGATGGGGGATCTCGATGTAAAGGTCCTGGACGTCGGCGCCCAGGTTGGTGACGCCCCAGGCGATGCGCTCGTTGTGTCCCACGACCACCCCAGGCGCGCCCGGGAAGGACACGCCGGCGGCGTGATACCCCGGAGCCTCCAGGTGCACCTGATGCCATACGGCCGGCAGGCCCACGGCCAGGTGGGGATCGTTGGCCAGGAGCGGCCGCCCGGTCTCGCTGAAGCGCGGCGCCACCACCCAGTTGTTGCTGCCCGCCAGCGGATCGGGCAGCGACGCGGCGGTGAGGGCCAGCGGGGTGTCCACCAGGAACTCCAGCACGCGCCGGGCCGTCACCGAACCGGGCGGGACGCCCGCGCCGCTGCCCCCGGGAGCTTCCGCCGCGCCGCGTGCCGCGCCGCCCGCCGGATCCGACGCCGCCGCCTGGCGCCACGCCGCCGCGGTGGGCACGCCGGCGATGGTGGGGCCGGGGATCTCGGGACGGGCCGTCAGGTCCACGGCCAGCGGCAGTTCCAGGCGGCTCAGGGCGGCGGCGTTGAACAGTTCTTCGGTCATGTTGCCGCCCAGGTACCAGGCCATGTAGTAGCCGATGCTGAGGCTGTCCACCGGCGTCCAGGGTTCGGGGACGTAGCCCAGCACCCGGAACTCCAGGGGCAGCCGCCCGGCATGGGCTTCGATGTAGGCGTTGACCCCGGCGGCGAAGGCCTCCAGCGCCGCCCGGGCCTCGCCACCCAGCACCTCCCACTCCGCCTCGGCGGCCCGCCGCAGGCCCACCGTGCGGAACAGCCGGTCCGAGGGCAGCCCCGCCTCGCCCACCACCTCGGCCACCCGCCCCGACGCCAGCCGGCGGGAAACGTCCATGTGCCAGAGCCTATCCTGGGCCTGGACATACCCGTGGGCGAAGAACAGATCGTGCAGGTTCTCGGCCCGCACGTGGGGCACGCCGTACTCGTCGCGCAGGACCAGCACCGGCGCCTGGAGCCCAGGCACCGCCAGCTCGCCGTCCAGCTGCGGCAGCGGCCGCCACAGCAGCCAGTACGCCCCGCCGGCCGCCCCTGCCAGGACCAGGCCCAGCAGCACCGCCAGCACCACCGCCGCCCGCCGCAGCCGGCGGCACCGGTGGGACTCAGCCTTGTCGCTCACCGCCAAAGCCACAGGCGCGCCTCCAACCACCACAGCGGCCCCTTGAACACGTCCAGCAGGCCGAAACCTTCCCGCTCACCCACCGCCAGCAGGTACTTGACCCGCGGGCCCGGCCCCGTCGATGCCAGCGTCTCGGCCGGGTAGACGTGGATCTCGTACAGCCCGGTCTCGGGCGCGGTCAGGCGCAGCCGGGCCACCCGCACCAGCCGCATCTGGGTGAACCCCTGAAACACCGCTTCTTGCACGGGCTCCAGGGGCACCTCGCCGCCCCCGGGCAGCCGCACGTAGGCGCCCGCCGCGGCCGCCTGCCCGGCAGGCACCAGCAGGTCCACCGGCACCTGATCGCCGGCGTCGGCCACGAAGCGGAAGCGGTGGACCTCCCCCTGACCGACCAGGCCGTAGAAGGCCCGGGAACGCTCCATGACATCGGGGATGAGGACGGGCCGCCGGTCACCGCCGGCGCCGTCCCAGAGAAACACCGGTGCGTGCGCCGCGGCGGGCGCCGCGCAGGCCAGGACCACCAGGACGGCCGCCAGCGCCGCCCTGCGTTGCCAGCAGCGACCAGCCATGGGCTCGGCTTTCGGCGCCGCCGGCCGCGTTCCCTCTTGGAAATTTCCGAGGTGACGGGGAGGACGGCCGTCCCCTGGGTGGAACCCCCGGCCGGGGGTGTTGCTGCGATGCGCGCCGTCATCACCCGCGGCTTCGGGGGGCCGGAGGTGCTGGCCCTGGGCGACTGGCCCGACCCCGAACCCGCCGACGACGAACTGCTGGTGCGGGTCCACGCCACGGCCCTGAACCGCGCCGACCTGCTGCAGCGGGAGGGGCGCTACCCGCCGCCGCCGGGCGCCTCCCCCATCCTGGGCCTGGAACTGGCCGGGGTGGTCGAGGCCGCCGGGCCCGCCTGCCGCCAATTCAAACCGGGCGACCGGGTGATGGCCCTGGTCCCGGGCGGCGGCTATGCCCAACTGGCGGCGGTGCCCTGGGACCTAGCCATGCCCGTCCCGGACAACCTCTCGCTGGAAGAGGCGGCTGCCGTGCCCGAAGCCTTCCTGACGGCCTACCTCAACCTGATCTGGCTGGGACGGCTGCAGGCGGGCGAGTACGCGCTGATCCACGCCGGCGCCAGCGGCGTGGGCACCGCGGCCATCCAGGTGGTGCGGGAGCACGGCGCCCGGGCCCTGGTCACCGCGGGATCCCGGGAAAAGATCGAACTCTGCCTGAACCTGGGGGCTGAGGCGGGCTTCAACTACCGGGAGGGCCCCTGGGCCGAGGCCGTGATCCAGGCCACCGGCGGCCGCGGCGTCGACGTGATCCTGGACTGCGTGGGCGCGCCGTACTGGGACCAGAACCTGGAGGTCCTGGCCCCCGACGGCCGCCTGGTGATCATCGCCATGATGGGCGGCACGCGCCTGGCGGACGGGCGCCTGGGCCCCATCCTGAGCAAGCGCCTGCAGGTCACGGGGTCCACCCTGCGCAGCCGCTCGCGGGAGTTCAAGGCCCGGCTGGTGGCCGAGTTCACCCGGTTCGCCCTGCCGCGCCTGGCCGACGGCCGGCTCAGGCCCGTCATCGACCGGGTCATGGACTGGACGCAGGTGGCCGAAGCCCACGCCTACATGGGCGACAACCGCAGCAAGGGCAAGGTGGTGCTGCGGGTCAACTGAGGGCAGCGGGGCCCGGGTCGCCCCCGGCGGCGCGTCCCCCGGCCGCCGGGCGACCGCCTACAGCACCTCCAGCAGCCGCGCCACCAGCGCCGTCCGCAGCGGCACCTGGTGCACCAGGATGTACTCGTCCAGGCTGTGGGCCCCGTGGCCGACAGCGCCCAGGCCGTCCAGGGTGGGAACGCCCAGGGC
>Ga0079224_100009039_pt1 | contig 13550 bp, 13 predicted proteins | sample Stecom2015_FD_80414 | JGI IMG/M metagenome (GOLD analysis project Ga0079224, IMG submission 80414) | Agricultural soil microbial communities from Utah to study Nitrogen management - Steer compost 2015 | ecosystem: Environmental > Terrestrial > Soil > Agricultural land | place: USA: Utah... | reverse complement strand
TGCTAAACCTCGTCTTATTTGGTCCTCCCGGTGCAGGGAAAGGTACCCAATCAGAAAAACTCATTGAAAAATACCAATTAGTTCATATCTCCACAGGCGATATTTTTCGTGCTCATATCAAAGGCCAAACAGCGTTAGGTCAGCAAGTGAGCCAGATCATTGCCGATGGCAATCTTGTCCCGGATTCCATCACCATTGCCATGTTGGAAGAAGAAATCAATAAAAATCCGCAAGCGAAGGGATTTATTTTTGATGGATTCCCCCGTACGGTGGCGCAGGCCGAAGCTTTGGACAAATTTATGGAATCGATTAATGAACGCATCACCGGTGTGTTGGCATTAGACGTAACCGAGGAAGAATTGAAGCAACGTATTGCGAAACGCCAGGAAATCTCCGGTCGTGCCGATGATGCTGCAGATAAGTTAACAAAGCGCATCGAAGAGTACTTTAATAAAACTATACATGTATTGCCGTATTATGAAGCACAAAGCAAATTGTCCAAAGTAAACGGTATTGGTGATATTGATGCGATTTTCCAGTCATTGACAGCGATTATTGACAATTATTAATTCTCCAAAGTAAAAAAATAATAGTATATAGAATATGGCTCAGGGCTCAAATTTCGTGGATTATGTGAAGGTGTGTTGTCGCTCGGGGCACGGAGGAGCCGGTTCGGCACACCTACATCGGGATAAATTTACCGCCAAAGGCGGGCCAGATGGAGGGGATGGTGGTCGTGGTGGTCATATCATCCTAAAAGGTTCTTCACAACATTGGACATTACTCCATCTAAAATACCGTAAGCATATCATTGCGGAAAATGGAGGCCCTGGGTTAAGTGCATTGCGCACCGGAGCAAACGGAAAAGATGAATTTTTGGAAGTTCCATTAGGAACGGTTGCTAAGGATGCCGAAACCGGAGAGATTCTATTTGATATTACAGAAGACGGAGAAACCAAGATATTGACTCCCGGCGGAAAAGGTGGATTGGGCAATTGGCATTTTAAATCTGCTACAAAGCAGACGCCACGCTTTGCACAATCGGGTATGCCCGGACAAGAGCAATGGATTATACTAGAGTTAAAAGTATTGGCAGATGTTGGATTGGTCGGTTTCCCAAATGCCGGAAAATCCACACTGTTATCTGTCGTGTCAGCCGCAAAACCTGAAATTGCAGATTATCCATTTACCACGTTGGTGCCCAACCTCGGAATCGTCGGTTATCGTGACAACAGATCATTTGTGATGGCGGATATTCCGGGGATTATTGAAGGTGCTTCACAGGGTAAAGGCTTAGGGCATAGGTTCTTACGTCATATCGAGCGTAATGCCATCTTACTGTTTATGATTCCGGCAGATACGGACCGTAGTATTGCAGAAGAATACGGGATTTTACTAAAGGAGTTGACTGCCTACAATCCGGAACTCATGGATAAACCACGTCTATTGGCAATTACAAAATCAGATATGCTCGATGATGAGCTTGAAGCAGAGATGGCAGAAACATTACCGAAAGGAATACCTTCGATATTTATATCGTCTGTATCGGGTAAGAACATCCAACAGCTGAAAGATATGATCTGGCAGACGATTAATGATTGATAGCATTAGATAATAGGAAACAATTTACTTTCTACCTCGATCTTAAAGTTTTCGTTAAGATAAGTAAAAAACTGTCGGTTCATGGCATTTTCGTTTTGCTCAATTAAATAGGGTATAACAACCGTGCCTTGTTTTAAACGAAGCTTGTAATAACCAAATAATGTATCCCGGTTTTTCTGAACCGATTTTATTTCAGATACGCTCACGATATCCCTCATTAAGTTAAAAGACAGAGGTTGATCTTTTACGTAATCAACCAAGACTTCATACGTCTCGGGATTAAAGTAAATACGCTGATCTTTAGTAGATTTAATATGATTAGTGTAAACAAAAAGTTGACCAATAAGGTAAAGGCTTAATGGAATAAGTATCCAGAGTATTTTGATTTTCATTCCCAAAACCAACGCAATCAAAAGGAGTAAAAAACCTATTCCAACCGTACGTAATGTACTTTTTGTCACGCGTCTTATGAGTTGAGGTGAAGTATCTATTACAACGAAATGTTGACGCTGACGAGCTTTGACAATTGACGTATCGCCTGCACTTGTCAACATAAATCTTCTGGCAATAAGGTATACCAAAAATCCGATTAAAGCAATAATAATAAATATCTTCATCTCCCTATCTTGGAAAACCCCGTAATCTTTTAATATTGCTCGGATTCATTGGGATAGTTTCCAGATTTCACGTCTTCGGCATATTTTATCGCCGCTTCCACGATACCATTATACATTTCCATATAACGTCTCAAGAACTTCGGTTTGAAATCTTTGGTAAACCCAAGCATATCATTAACAACCAGTACTTGTCCGTCACACCCGTTTCCGGCACCGATACCAATCGTAGGGATGGACAGCGATTCACTGACTTCCTTAGCTAGTTTTGCCGGTATTTTTTCCAGAACAATAGCAAAGCAACCTATTTCTTGAAGTGCCAACGCATCCGATTTCAGTTTTTCTGCTTCCGCTTCCTCTTGTGCCCGGACACCGAACGTACCAAATTTATTGATGGATTGCGGTGTCAGACCTAAATGTCCACAAACAGGAATACCCGCATCGATAATCTTCTTAATGTTGTCCAAAATCTCGACGCCACCTTCCAGTTTCAATGCGTGAGCCCCTGATTCTTTCATCATCCGAACAGCAGACTTGAAAGCATCCTCTGGTGTACCTTGATATTCACCGAAAGGAAGGTCGACCAATACCAACGCCCGTTTTGCACCTCTTGCCACCGCGCTGGCATGGTATATCATATGGTCTAATGTAATAGGCAGCGTGGTTTCATATCCTGCAAAAACATTTGCCGCCGAATCCCCAACCAATAAAACGTCGATACCCGCTTCGTCTAATGCGCGTGCAGTAGAGTAATCATACGCTGTGAGCATACTGACTTTTTCACCATTTGCTTTCATTGCCAAAATGGTGTTTGTAGTTACTCGTTTGATTATTTTGTTTACTGACATTGCTTGTAGTTTGAAGAGACAAAGCTAATAAAAAGTTATAGAAGTCGAGGATGTTAAAGGTATTTCTGTATTTTTGCGTTTATGCAAAAAAGCGATAATCGTTTATTTAAATTTCCGAAATTTCAAGATCTCATCATTTTTGAAGACGACAACCTCATTGTCATTAATAAGCCGCCATTTGTGGCTTCGTTAGACAACAGGAGTGGAGATGAGGTGAATATTTTGCGCCTTGCAAAAAAGTACCATCCAGACGCTCAGGTGTGTCACCGTTTGGACAAAGATACATCCGGTCTTCTTCTATTGGCAAAAAATCCGGAAACATATCGTTTGGTTTCTATCGAATTCGAACGCAGGCGTGTGGATAAAATATACCACGCCATCATCAGCGGCGTACATACTTTTACAAATCTGTCAGTGGATCTGCCTATTTTGAATCAAGGGAATAAAAACGTTTCCATCGATCGTGCTAACGGAAAACCCGCCGAAACTATTTTTAATTCCATACAGTATTTCAGGGATTTTACACTTGTTGAGTGTAAACCGATTACGGGGCGTATGCGCCAGATCCGTATCCATTTGGCTACCCAACGAGCGGCTATCGTAGGCGATGACATGTATCGTGGTAAACCAGTCTATTTGTCTCAGATTAAGAAAAGAGGTTTTACAATGGCAAAAGGAGAAGAAGAGCAGCCGATTATGAAACGCTTCGCCTTGCATGCACATCAAATCCGCTTTTCTATTGACGGAAAGGAATACAATGTTGAAGCGCCATATCCGAAAGATTTTGCTACCTTGTTAAAATTACTGGAGAAATTTGACAGTTAAAAAGGGGGACGACATGAATAAAAAGAAAATTTGGAAGATAGTTAGCAATATCGTACTCGTGGGATTGATTATTCTATTGATCCTGCCGGATGGCCGCACTTGGGTACAACAAGGTTTAATGAAAATCGGCTTATTTAAGCCCAAATTGGAAAAAGCGGAAAAAGCACCTAACCAACACGCAGAAGTCGAAGCACCCTCGGGTAGCAATTATGCAGGGGTTGCCTTTTCGGATGATAACGGAGAAATAATAAACATACCGGATTTAAAAGGAAAGGTTGTCTTCTTGAATTTTTGGGCAACCTGGTGCCCTCCTTGCAAGGCGGAAATGCCTTCTATCCAAGTGTTAAAAGATAAATTTAAAGACAATGACCAAGTGGCTTTCCTCATCGTCGAAATCGAAGGTAAAAAGGAAAAAGCACGCGATTTTATGCAGCAAGGCAATATGGATTTACCCATTTTTTATCCGGAGAGCCAAATTCCAGGGGAATGGTTAGGGGGTGCTATCCCAACCACAGTCATTTTAGATAAAACAGGGAAAATCGCTGCACAACACGAAGGTATGGCAGATTATTCCCGTACAGAGGTGTCCGACTTTATTACAGAATTAATCCAGCAATAAGAATGACCAAAGCAGCTTTAGTTCACCAAATTAAAACAAAAAAAAGTTTTTTGTGTGTAGGATTGGATACAGACTTAGCCAAGATACCTACACATCTGTTGGACGATGAAGATCCTATATTTTCTTTTAATAAAGCAATAATTGAGGCGACAGAGGATCTTTGTGTGGCATATAAGCCTAATATTGCCTTTTATGAATGTTACGGCGCAAAAGGATGGCAATCATTGCAAAAAACATGGGAAATCCTGCCAAAAAACTGTTTGAGTATCGCCGATGCCAAGCGGGGTGATATTGGCAATACTTCTACGAGATACGCAAAAGCATTCTTCGATCAAGAAGTATCGGGTCTAGGATTTGATGCCATTACCATAGCACCGTATATGGGCCATGATTCTGTGATCCCGTTTTTAGATATTCCGGATAAATGGTCTATTGTTTTAGCGCTGACGTCCAACCCCGGGAGTATGGATTTCCAGAACTTTACCAGCCCATCCGGCACGGAATTGTTTGAATATGTATTGGATAAAGTGAAAGAGTGGGGCACACCGGAAAATACCATGTTTGTGGTGGGAGCAACCCGTGGGGAGGGATTCTTGAAGGTGCGACAGCATGTTCCAGATCATTTTCTTCTGGTTCCGGGGGTTGGAGCTCAGGGAGGTTCTTTACAAGAAGTGTGTCAATACGGTATGAATAAAGAATGTGGTTTGTTAGTAAACAGCACCCGAGGTATTATATATGCATCTGATGGAAGGGATTTTGCTGAACGTGCTCGGGAAGAAGCCTTAAAACTACAAAAGGAGATGCAAGTAGAATTAGAAAGAGCCGAAATAATTTTGGCACAATAATTACTTATTGCTAGAGCATAAGAACAACAACTTATGTATATCCGATTTGTATATTTTATCATCTTGCCTCTAGCATTATTTTTTGCTTCCTGTAGCTCAATATATATGCCCAATGTACCTGCAACACCTATGTTTCAAGGAAAAGGAGAGGTGCACGCTGCTGCCCATGCCAACGTTAAAGGGAATTTAAGTGGAAGCGTCGGTGTTGCTGTAGGAAATCACATAGCCATTATAGCGAATGGGTCTTACATTGACCAAGGTGGCGACAATAATAAAAATGAACTATTTAGGCAACATCTGGTAGAAGGCGGTCTTGGTTATTTTGCCCGAATAGGTAAGGAAAAAAGGCAGATACTCGAAATATATGCAGGCTATGGTATCGGGTCTTCTACAGAAATCGATCGCCGGGCTTCTACGACAGGCATGATGCCGGTAGAAACAAGAGTAACGGATTTTGATAAAATTTTTGTTCAGGTGAATTACTCATCCACACGAAGGCAGAAACTAAATCTATTTGGTAAGCCACGAGAGTTAAATTATGGCACTGCTATCCGTGCCAGCAGGGTGGCTATGCAAGATTTTACAATTAACGGTTTAGCTAGTCCAACAGAAGAGGCATTGTTTATTGAACCTCTTTTTTATACACGCATGGAGTTGAATAGAGGTTTTCAGATACAGTATACGAACGGTTTCAATTTTAACGTTGTAGACAACACTTATCTAAAAGCCGGAAACGCCGTATTCACATTAGGGTTGACATACAATTTTGGCGGAAAAAGAAACAAAAAAAGTAATAAATGAGATATGAAAAGAAAAAATATTAATATCCTATGCGTGATGTTCATAGGACTGTTGTTGAGTGGCTGTGCCATCAATAAAAAACAGATAGACGCGCTCGCCAAATGCGATTATACAGTTGAATCGCTGCAGGATATCCGTTTGGCTGGCAGAGACATGGATAGCTATACAGGGAAAGACGGTGTGAATTTAGCTTCTCTTCCGAGCGTAGCTATGGCGATGCTACGTCAAGATTTGCCATTGGAAGCGCAAATAAATATGAAAGTCAGCAATCCCACGACGACGACAACAAAGATTAATTCCTTTAAATACTTAATTGAAATTCAAGGAAAGCCACTTTTTGAGGGAACAGTGAACGAAAATCTTCATTTAGCAACTGGAGAAAGCACCGTCGTACCCCTAACCTTTAAAGCGAACATCTTCGGCACTGCAAAGGAAAAAGGGGTGGAGAATGTATTAAATGAGCTTTTTACCAGAAAAGGAGAAGGTTTTCTTGTTCTAAAAATTAAACCCTCTATTAAAATCGGAAACAGCAATATTTATTATCCGGGATATATTACCGTAGATAGAAATCTGGCGAAAAGCATCGGGAAACTAGTTATGTAGGATATGCGATAGCGTATCCTACATAACTAATTCCTGTTAAACGTATACCCAACGGTCCATTCGATAAAATCTGCCTTCCCTTTATGCGCTTTGATGGAAATACCTGCGTTAAAGTCTTTATATACATAATACCGTGCGCCTGCTCTTAAAAAGACGCGGTTTATTTCTCCGTTGAAATTTCGTTTATGAATATAATACCCCACATTTCCATTCAGCACAAGATTACGGTTTAATACGTGTACTAAATAAAAAGAGGGGCCACCGGATAATTTAGCACTTAATTTACCACTATCGTCGCCCGCAATTTCATCGTAGTTACCCGAAGTAGAGTAAAATAAATCAAGACCTCCACCCATTCTCCATTTATGTGATACATGCTTACTGGCGTAAGCGCTTAATGTCGTCTTTAAAAAACGCTCGTCTTTGTCTTTATCCAATTGTTTCCAGCCTGCCCCATAGTTAATGTGGTATAGTATTTTGTCACTATATGGTTCTACCTTGCTCTTGTCGGGAAGAACGGCCTGACCATTTGGTTGATATGTAATAGAGGCTGTCAACGGGATCAGATTAACGCCTTTGTTCGGTAGTCGAAGAGCACCATTGGAGAAGTGGTGATAGGCCAAACCCAATCCTACACGCCAATTTGGGTTAATTTTATATTGACTTCGTATGCCAAAATCAATAAAAACGTTATTCTTTGCACCGATGACAACATTCAGTGGGTTGCTTTCGGGATCGTAAGGCCTAAAGTTACCCGAAATGCCGAGGCCTATACGATAATCAAACCCCCAACGCTTATTGCTTAGATTTCCAAACGGGGATTGTACAAATCCATATACAGCATAAGGACTTCCTATAATATCCGTATTAAATGTACTACTGTAGAATCCTACCCCATAAATGGGATTATTGTACAATGTGAAGTATTGGTCGTCTGATCTTTGCATTTTCCAACCTATTTTTAAGTTGATCCCATTATAATAAGCGCTTTCAAAAGTAGTACGCCGTATATCTTTCGCTGCCAATATCCCGCCGTTCTCCACCTCCAACTCTATAATAAATGGGTTCTTTATAGGCTGCCCCGATGGAATAGAATCTATTTGTGCGTAAAGATGTAAAGTAGCCATCAATAAGGCCGATGTAAAAAATACTTTTTTCAAGTTCGTTTTTTTTAAAAAAAATTTGCTGCCAAAGATATTATTTTTTTGTGTTATGATATGTGCGTTATTCTTGAATTAGAGATATTTTAACCGCTTTATGGAATCTTTTTGCACATTATTTTTTTGTAACTTGATTGTTAGAAAATGGACTTAGTGTATTTTTTACAATATTATTCCTATATTTAATTTCGATTTATAAAAATCTAGATTGATGACAATGCAAATTGTAAAAAACAGTGTATTTGTTTTTACGTTCATGGTGGCTAACCTCTTTTCAAAAGCACAGGAAAAGCACGAGCGTTACATACAGAAAATAGAGGGAACAAATTTGGAATTTTCCATGGAGGCAATCCCTGGTGGAACATTTCTTATGGGAAGTGATGTATCTGATAAAGAGGACGAAAAACCTGTCTATCAAGTGGAACTTGATCCGTTTTGGATGGGGACTTATGAAGTCACTTGGGATTTGTATGAACCTTTTGTATATAAAGACTTAGAACAAACTATTGCGGTAGATGGTAAAGTGGCATCTGAAGTAGACGCTGTTACCCGTCCAACGAAGCCTTATTTGGATATGACTTTCGGCATGGGTAAAGAAGGACATCCGGCATTAGCCATGACGCATTATAATGCTATCCAGTTTTGTAAATGGCTTTATACGCGCACGGGCGTCTTCTACCGATTACCTACAGAAGCAGAGTGGGAGTATGCTTGTCGTGCAGGGTCTACATCCGAATATTATTTTGGCGATGACGCTTCCCAATTAGACGCATATGCTTGGTTTGCCACCAACAGCAATCAAAAAACTGCTCCGGTAGGACAGAAAAAACCGAATGCTTGGGGATTATATGATATGGCTGGAAATGTGGCTGAATGGACTTTCGATCAATATATAGCTGATTATTACAAGCAGTTTGAGGGAAAAACAGCTAAAAATCCTGTTGCTGTACCAACAGAATTATATCCGCATAGTGTAAGAGGAGGTTCTTTCGATAGCCAGGCTGATGAACTTCGATCAGCTGCCAGGATGGCATCCGATCCTATATGGAAGCAGCTGGATCCACAAATACCTAAATCTAATTGGTGGTTTCCAGAAGCGCCGTTCGTTGGATTACGCCTTGTTCGTCCGGTTAATCCGCCATCACAGGAAGAGATTATGGCTTATTATAATCAAGAACCTATAAAAGACTTTTAATAAATACATAAGTAAGTAAATCGTAATACCTAAACTAATGCAACATTTTAAAAGGAGAGATTTTATCAAAGCCGGATCAGCTCTAACCGGAGCTGCCGCATTGTCGTCTATGCCGATATCCAATGTGTTCGCTGCCGGAAGCGACGTTATCAAGATCGCATTAATTGGCTGCGGCGGACGTGGTACCGGTGCTACATTCGATGCTTTTGCTTCAGGGCAAAACATTAAATTGGTCGCGATGGCAGACGCCTTTCAAGATAATCTGGAAAAAACTTACCAAACTATCAAGGAAAAGTTTGGCGACAAAGTAGATGTGCCAGACAGTCGTAAATACGTTGGTTTTGATGCTTACAAAGCAGCTATTAAAGATGCAGATGTCGTATTGCTGGCCACACCTCCGGGGTTTCGCCCCATACACTTCGAAGAAGCTGTTAAAGCGGGAAAGCATGTTTTTATGGAGAAGCCCGTTGCAGTTGACATTCCCGGTATAAGGAAAGTGCTTGCTGCAGCAGAAGAAGCCAAAAAGAAAAAATTAAATGTAGTGGTAGGCTTACAGCGTCGCTACCAGACGAACTACAGAGAAGCTATCAAGCGCATACAGGATGGTGCTATCGGCGATGTAGTTTCCGGACAGGTTTATTGGAACAGCGGGGGGGTATGGGTTCGCCCACGTAAACCGGAGCAAACTGAGATGGAATACCAGATGCGAAATTGGTTTTATTTCAACTGGCTTTGTGGTGACCATATCGTCGAACAACATGTGCATAATATCGATATTGCCAATTGGGTGAAAGGAAAATATCCTGTTTCTATTCAAGGTACGGGTAGTAGGGCTCACCGTACGGGTAAGGATTATGGCGAAATCTATGATAACTTCGCCATTGAGCTTACGTATGACGATGGTTCTGTCGTATATAGTCAATGTAGACATTTTGAGGGCGTGTCTAATCGTGTAGATGAGAGCTTTCAGGCGACAAATGGTCGCGCATACCTATCAGCAGGCAACCAAGCCGTGTTGTGGGATGCAAAAGGGAACGAGATATACCGTCACGACCCGAAAGGGAATCCAAATGCATATCAGCAAGAACATAAAGAGCTGTTTGCGGCGATAGCGAAAAACGAATATGCTTTTGACGACACACAACATGGAGCATATAGTACGCTAACAGGTATCATCGGTCGTATAGCCTGTTATACGGGCAAAGTAATAAAATGGGATGAAGCTATAAACTCAACGGTTGATTTATCTCCTAACGTTTACGCTTGGGATGCATTGCCCAGCATCGTTCCGAATGAAAACGGGGAATACCCTTATGCAATTCCTGGAAAAAACACGGAACTTTATATCTAAAGTGTGTTAAAAAGTGTATTCATATCATATTTAATATGCTTAGGTTGTTTGGCTTATGCCCAACAACCTAAATTTGTTATTCAGGGACAGGCACAGGGAACATCTTACCGTATCCAATACTATGCACAAGATTCTATCGTTTCTAAAATAGAGATTGATAGTGTGCTGAACGTTATTGATCGGTCAATGTCACTATATGATGACCAATCCCTCATATCGACTTTTAACAAGGCGGATAAGAGTATAGAATTGGATGACCATATGGCAAATGTAATAAAACGTTCGTTTGACTTAAATCATAGGTCAAAGGGAGTTTTTGATATCACCGTAATGCCTCTCGTTGGCTTATGGGGATTTGGCCCAAACCGTATCAACTCGTTTCCTCAACCGCAAACAATTGATAGTATATTGCAATTTGTAGGTATGGATAAACTTGCCTTAGATGGCAATACGCTAATTAAGAAAGATAAAAGAGTGCAGGTAGATTTAAATGGAATAGCACAGGGATATTCCGTGGATGTTATTTCTCAATTCCTCGACAATAGGGGCATTGCGAGCTATTTGGTTGAGTTAGGTGGTGAAATAAAAGTAAAAGGCTATAAGGACATTAACGTTCCTTTTGAGATCGCCATCGAAAGTCCTCAGAACGCCCAATATTCGGATGTTATATTGCAATTGACAGACAAGGCCGTAACTACATCTGGAAATTATAGACGGGCATTTGACTTAGAAGGGCGTCGTATCCATCACCACATCAATCCACATGACGGCTATCCCGTACAGAATAATGTAGCCAGTGTCACCGTTGTAGCACCTACCGCAATGGATGCTGATGGTTATGATAACGTATTTATGGCAATGACGCCAGAGGAAGGCATAAATTTAGCGAATAGACTAGACGACATCGAAGTCTATATTATTTATAAAGACAATGACCGGTTTAAAGAAGCTTTTTCAGCAGGCTTTTACAAGTATATAAAGAAACAATTAACCGATTAAATTTAATATAATGAAACGAGCAGATTTTATAAAAAGTGGTGCAGCGTTTATTGGGAGTACAGCTATTTTAGGTAATGAAATTATGGCAGCAACGAAACAAAATAACGAAGGCGCAACCTTCCAATTAGATTATGCCCCGCATCAAGGCATGTTTTCGGCCACAGCGGGTAAAAACTTTGTGGACGAAATCAAGTACATGCACGAATTGGGTTTTCGCAGTATCGAAGATAACGGTTTGCCAACTCGACCGATAGAAGAACAAACAAAGGTAGGAGAGACCTTGGCAAAATTAGGTATGCGGATGGGTGTGTTTGTTGTGCCAAAAGGTGGAAACGGAGCTAACACCCTGGCTGCAGGAAAACAGGAACATATTGATATTTTCTTGAAAGGATGTAGAGAATCTGTGGAGGTAGCAAAACGTGTCAACGCCAAATGGGTAACCGTTGTTCCCGGTGATTATCAACGTAATTTACCTATAGGTGTGCAGACAGCCAACGTGGTTGAGGGCTTAAAACGTGGTGCCGAGATTTTTGAACCACATGGTATTACCATGGTGCTAGAACCATTGAGCGATACTCCGGATTTATTTCTTCGCTATACAGATCAAACATATGAAATTTGTAAGGCGGTAGGAAGTCCATCTTGTAAGATTTTATATGATGCTTACCACCAACAGAAAAATGAAGGTAATCTCATCAATCTTATGGACATGTGTTGGAGTGAGATTGCTTACATTCAAGTAGGGGATAACCCTGGAAGAAAAGAACCTACTACCGGAGAGATCAACTATAAAAATGTATTTAAATGGTTGAAAGAAAAGGGATATACAGGTATTGTAGGAATGGAACATGGAATGTCGAAATCCGGTGTGGAAGGAGAAAAAGCACTGGTAAATGCCTATAGGGAAGTAGACAATTTTTGAGTGAACTATATAATATAATAAAGGAGAAGTAATATATTTATACAAAAATAAACCTATTATCAGATGTCAACATCCATAAGATTTAAACTATCTTTTATGATGTTCCTCGAATTCTTTATTTGGGGAGCATGGTTCGTAACGTTAGGAACATTCTTGATTCAAAACTTACAAGCGGAACCATTTCAGATTTCCAACGTATTTTCGACACAATCACTAGGTGCTATTATTGCGCCTTTCATTATTGGTATGATTGCAGACCGATATTTTAATGCGGAAAGAATTCTGGCTATATTACATTTAATTGGTGCAGTTCTGATGTTCCAAATGTACAAGGCGACTGATATCGCTACGTTTTATCCATACGTTTTGGTATATATGATTCTTTATATGCCTACGTTAGCGTTGGTAAATTCGGTTTCATTCAGACAACTGACAAATCCCGAAACACAGTTTTCAAGTATCCGTGTTTGGGGTACAATTGGATGGATTATAGCGGGTTTGGCTATTAGCTTTTTATTCCAGTGGGATTCCCCCGAAGGTGCACAAGAAGGAGCTTTGCGGAACACTTTTTTAATGGCTGGTATCGCTTCTGCGGTGTTGGGCCTGTTCTCGTTCACCTTACCCAAAACCCCTCCGATAAAAGTAGATTCGGCAGAGAAGCCATCACTTGCTTCTATCATTGGACTAGATGCCATAAAACTATTGAAGGATAGAAACTTTTTAATTTTCTTTATTTCATCTATCTTAATATGTATACCCTTGGCCTTTTATTATTCTAATGCCAACCCCTTTTTGGTTGAAATTGGTTTATCAAATGCAACGGGAAAAATGGCTATCGGACAAGTTTCAGAAGCGGTATTCTTATTATTGCTCCCCGTATTGTTTGTTCGGTTTGGTTTTAAAAAGACCATTCTAATCGGCATGCTGGCATGGGTGGTACGTTACCTCTTGTTTGCATACGGAAATGCTGGCGATTTGTCGTTCATGTTAATTATCGGTATCGCTTTGCATGGTATATGCTACGATTTCTTCTTTGTTTCGGGACAAATTTATACAGACAGCAAAGCGGGAGTAAAATATAAAAGTGCTGCTCAAGGATTGATTACCTTGGCTACTTACGGTGTGGGGCAATTAATAGGTTTCTGGGTTGCCGGCTTTATTGGAGA
>Ga0079224_100009037_pt1 | contig 13552 bp, 12 predicted proteins | sample Stecom2015_FD_80414 | JGI IMG/M metagenome (GOLD analysis project Ga0079224, IMG submission 80414) | Agricultural soil microbial communities from Utah to study Nitrogen management - Steer compost 2015 | ecosystem: Environmental > Terrestrial > Soil > Agricultural land | place: USA: Utah... | reverse complement strand
TGAGTGCCGGGGCGCCCCGGCTTGCTTCCCGCGCACGAAGGGCCATATTGAAAGCATGAGTGGTTTGATCGACATCCACCCGGGCAGCAGCACCGCACGCCTCTTCCGGCCCTGAGCCGGATCGATTCTCCGCGAGCCGCGGTTCGGCTCAGGGCGCCACCTCCAACGTCATCGATTGAGGCCCGGCATGGCCGGCGCCTCGCCCTACCCTCGGCTCGCGTCGAGGAGTCGTTCGAATGCCCTATCCGTTGTCACGACCGAAGTTCAGTCTCGCCGTCCGTTCGGGGGTGATCCCGTGGAACCCGGCGCGTGCCGCCGAGCTGGTCAAGCGCTACCCCAACCTGAGCCAGTCGCAGATCGAGGAGCTGGCGGCCGTGCTGCCGCGGCTCAACGCGCGCGACATGGCGCTGATGATCGCCGACGAGGAGATCGCGCCGAAGCTCGACGCGTTCTGGACGCGGCACCGCGACCTCGTCACCCCGTCGCTCTCGGATTACGCCGTGATCGGCGCGATCCTCGCGTTCCCGATGCTGGCATTCCTGGTCATCGTGCTGGTCAGCTGACCATGCCGCACGCGTCCGTGACCGGCGAAGTCGAGCAGGCTTCGCCGGCCCTGCAGCGCATCGAAGCGCTGCTGGCCGCCTATCCAGGCGTCACCCACGACGAACTCGAGCACTTGCGACGGGGGTTCGCTCGCGAGGCGACCGCGCTCGATGTCGGCCTGATTGCCGGCAACGGGGCCGTCGCCGAGGGATATCGCCGCTTTCGCGCCGAGCACATCGATCCGCTGACGCTCGCCGATCTCGCCCGGGCCGGCGGAGTCCTCGCGGCCGGGGCCGCGATCGCCCTTGCTCCGGCGATGTGGTAGGCTGAGCTAGGCGATCCGCACGTCGAGCAGCGTCGGCCCCGTCTGCGCGAAGCTCCAGGCAAGCGACTCGTCGAGCGTCTCAACCGAGTCGACGAGCCGCGCGGGGAGGCCCTGCGCCTCGGCCAGCTTGACGAAATCGATCCCCGAGAGATCGCACCCGGGCACGTGGTTCATCCCGAACTCGGCCGAGAAACCCGTCAGCGCGGCGTAGGCGGCGTTGTTGAGGATCACGAAGCTGACGTTCGCCTGCTCCTCACGCGCCGAGAACAGGCCCTGGATCGTGTACATCGCCGAGCCGTCGCCGAGAATCGCGATGACCTTGTCGGGCTGGGCGCTGGCGACGCCGACCGCGGCCGGCAGCGAATAGCCGAGCCCGCCGCTGGCGCAGGTGTAGAACCCGCCCTCGCGCACGATCGGCAGCGTGTCGTGCTCGGGGCCGCGCGCGGTCGGCGCTTCCTCGACGATCACGGCTTCGGAAGGGCGCAATGCGGCAATCCGCTTGAGCACGTGGGCCGCGGTCATGCGCGGTTCGGGATCGAGCAGCCGGCGCGGCTCCCCCTCGTAGGCGCGCGCGTTGGCCCGCTCGGCCAGCTGGGCGAGGCCTTCGGCAACGTTGCCGAGCACCCCGCTTCCGCCCGGCAGCGAGGCCAGGTGCTGCGGATCGTCGCTCAGGGCAACCAGCTTCGCGTGCTCCGGCCAGTGCGGGCCAGTGCCCTCTACATGATAGGTGAACACCGGGGCGCCAGCGACGAGGATCGCGTCGTAGGGCGCGAGCAGCGTGCGAATCTGGTCGCGCCACGCCGGCAGGAACCCCGCGAACTGTGGATGATCCTCGGGGAAAGTCTCGCGCGCTGCGTAAGGCGCGGCCCAGACCGCACAGCCTGTTTTCTCGGCGAGGCGAATCGCCGCGTTCCATCCCCCGCTGTTGGCAACGCCGGTGCCGAGTACGAGCGCCGGGCGCTCGGCCGGATCGAGCACGGCCGCGAGCCGCTCGATGCCGGTCGCATCGGGCACGGCACACAAGTGCATTTCGGGCAGTGCCGGCCACTCGCACTCGCGGTCCCAGTCGTCGACCGGGATCGACACGAAGCACGGGCCCATCGGCGGGGTCAACGCGGTGACGAAGGCGCGGATCAGCGCCAGCGGCACGTCCTCCGCCCGCGCGGGTTCGATCGCGTATTTGACGTAGGGGCGCGGGAATTCGGTGGGGCGCTCGGCGAACAGGAACGGGTCGTGCGGCAGGATGCTGCGCGCCTGCTGGCCGGCGGTAACGACCAGCGGGGTGTTGTTCTTCCAGGCCGTGAACAGGTTGCCGAGCGAGTGCCCGGTGCCGGCCGAGCTGTGCAGGTTGACCAGCGCCGGCTTGCCGCTCGCGCGGGCGAAGCCGTCGGCCATGCCGACCACGACCGCCTCGTTGAGCCCGAGCACGTAGCGGAAGCCCTCGGGCAGACCCTTGAGCATCGGCAGTTCGGTCGAGCCGGGATTGCCGAACAGGCGGTCGACCCCGAAGTGCTCGAATACGCGGAAAGCGGCTTCGCGAACGGTAGGCATGCGAGGCCCTTACGTGGCCGACGGGCGGCCCGGCAACCCTAGACCGGCTCGCCGCCCGCACGGGCACGCTCGAGGAGCGTCGATTCGTCGCGCCGGATTCGCCACAGCACCGTGAACAGGCTCAGCAGGACGAACGGCGCCACGACGTTGACCGAGATGATCGCCTGCCCGAGATCGCCGCCGTTCCTCGCGGCGACGATGCCGACGAAATACGGCCCCATGCCGAGCCCGAGCAGCGTCGATATGATAATATAGATCGAGCTGGTGATCCCGCGCATCCGCGGCAGCACGAGGTCGTAATACAGCGAGTAGATCGGCGGCAGCCACAGCGTCAGGATGATGCTGTAGATCGAGAAGCGGATATAGAAGCTCGTCGGATCGTCGGCGCTGTAGGCCCAGATGCCGATCAGCGGCGAGACCCCGAGCGAGAAAATCGTCAGCCACACCCGGCCGCGCCCGCCCATGCGCACGGTCAGCCAGTCGGCCAGCGGGCCGGCGATGACCGGGCCGACCAGCCCGAGCGCCGCGGCGAGCAGACCGAACTGCAGCGCGGTCGTCGCCTGCGACAGACCGTAGTGGGCGATCAGGAACGACGGGGTGAAGCCCATGACCCCGTAGTTGATCGCCGTCTGCAGGCCGCCGACGACCATCAGCAGGGTCAGCGAGGGACTGAGGACGACGTTGTAGGTCGGCCGGTCGGTCAGCTTGAGCGACTGGAACAGGTTGAGGATCACGAAAGCGCCGAAGCCCGAGACGATCCACTGCAGCACGTGGGTGTCCCACGACAGCCCGAGCGCGGCGAGCGGCTGCTGCACGCTCGGCGAGAATGCCTGCGTCAGCTGGGTCATCGTCCAGCACGCGGCGACGATCACCGCGAGCCCGCCAAGGTTGATCGCCCACTGCCTCGCGCCCGCATCGCGACGCCACAGCATCCACCAGTTGGCGCCGGGCGTAACCGAGGCCAGCACGGCACCGCTGGCCTTGAACGGATGCGGGTCCTCGGGAGCAGCAATCCCGTCCATCCAGCCGCGGACGGGCTCGCGCAAACGCCAGATCGCCCAGCCGAGCAGCAGACCCGGTATCGAGGCGACGAGGAACGCGAACTGCCAGCCCGAGAAGCCCCAGGCCCCATCGGGGTAGCGGGTGTCCCACCACTGCGCGAGCACGCCGCCGAGCGTCATCGACAGGCCGAGCCCGAGCGCGGTGGCGACGCCCATCGCGGCCATCGCCGTGCCGCGCCGCTCGCGCGGGAAAGTATCGAAGATGATCGAGTTCGCCGCCGGCTGTGCCGCCGCTTCGCCCACCCCGACGCCGAGCCTCGAGATCGCCAGCAGCGCGAAACCGCCGGCGAAGGCCGACAGCCCGCAGAACGCAGACCAGGCAAAGATGCACATTGCCAGCAGCCGGGTGCGGATCCACCCGTCGACCAGCCGCCCGAGCGGCAGCGAGAACAGCGCGTAGAACAGCGCGAACACGGTGCCGTAGAGCAGCCCGAGTTCGGCCGCGCCGATCCCGAGGTCGGCCATGATGCTCGGCGCGAGGATCGACAGGATCTGCCGGTCGAGCAGGCTCAGGCCCTGCGACGACGAGACCAGGAACAGCGTGTACCACCCGGCCCGGGTGACCTTGGTGGTGGACTTCAGCGGCTCGTCGGCGACCGTTGCGGCCATATGATTCCCGTTCCTCTCCCAATCCTCCCCCCACCGGGGGAGGGGGACCATGCGAAGCGTGGTGGAGGGATACAGACCTCCAGCACTTCGCGAGTGGCCCGTGCCCCTCCACCACCCTGCGGGTGGCCCCTCCCCGAGCGAGCTCGGGGAGGATCGTTATCCCTTCAACGCCTCGGCGATCGTCTGCGCGATCGGCGTGGTTGGGCGGCCGGCGAGCCGGCTCAGATCCCCGCTGTCGTCATAGAGCGCGCCTTCGGCCGACACCGTGCTGGTGCGGGCCAGCATCGCCGCGACCGGCGGCGGCAGCCCGGCGCCTTCGAGCGTCTTGGCGTAGTCGCTCTCGCTCTGATCGACGTATTCGACGGTCTTGCCCGCCTGGCGCGAGACTTCCGCGGCGAATTCCTGCATCGTCCACCCCTGGTCGCCGGCGAGCTCGTAGACGTCGCCGCCCTTGCCGCGAAGCAGCGCCCCCACGTCCGCCGCGGCGAAGTCCGCGCGCGTGGCGGTCGACAGCCTGCCCTGCCCGACCGCACCGAAGATCTTGCCGCTCTCGAGCGAGGGCGCGAGGCCCATCGTGTAGTTCTCGGAATACCACCCGTGGCGCAGCAGGTCGTAGTTGAGCCCGCTTGCCGCGAGCAGCTTCTCGGTCGCAACGTGCTCGGGCGCGAGCGGGAGCGGCGACTTGTCGCCCTTCAGGATCGAAGTGTAGGCGAGGTACGACACCCCGGCTCTCTTCGCTGCGTCGATCACGTTGCCGTGCTGCCGCTCGCGCTGGCCGACGGCGTTGCCCGAGATCAGCAGCACTCGGTCGACGCCCTGCAGCGCGGCGTCAAGGCTCGCGGGGTCGTCGTAATCGGCCTTGCGCACCTGCACGCCGAGCTGGTCGTACTTCTGCAGCGCGGTCGGGTCGCGGGCGAGGGCAACGACGTCCTTGGCGTCGACCTTCGTCAGCAGCTCGTCGAGCACCAGGCGGCCCAGCTTTCCGGTCGCCCCGGTCACGGCGTAAGTGGTCATCGGATGGTCTCTCCTAGAGCTTGAACCAGCGTTCGGCGTTGGTCTGGAAGAACTTCTTCTTCTGCACGGGGTCGATCTCAAGATCGTCCATCCAGCGTACCTCGTCGGGGACGTATTGATAGGGGTAATCCATCGCGTACATCACGCGGTCCTCGCCCATGACCTCGATCATCAGCTTGATTGCCGGGCCGAACGGCAGTCCGCTGTTGGTCGCGATGACGTTGTTGCGCATGTAGTGGGACAGGTCGTGCTGCAGCGGCTTGAGCCGCGGGTAGCGCTGGCTGCGGATGCCGGCCTTGTGCATGTAGTCGAGCCGGTAGAGCATGTACGGCAGCCCCTCGCAGCCGTGGCCGAGCATCAGCTGCAGGTTCGGGTAGCGGTCGAACACGCCGGTCGTGAGCAACCGCATCGCGTGGTAGCTGGTCTCGACCGCGAAGCCGAAGATCGCCCCGTCGAGCCCGGCGCCGACCATGTCGCCGATCATGCTGTCGGGCGGCCCCTGCGGGTGGATGTAGAGTGGCAGGTCGAGATCGGCGCAGGCGCGCAGGATCGGATCGAACTGCTCTTCGTCGAGATAGTGCCCGTGGGTGTGGCTGTTGACCTGCACCCCGTGGAAGCCGAGCTCCTCCTTGGCGCGGCGCAGCTCTTGCGCGGACCACTCGGGATCGATCGGCGCGATCGCCGCCATGCCGTAGAACCGGTCGGGGTGCGCTTCGCAGCGGTCCTTGAGGAAGTCGTTGGCGTTGCGGGCAATGCGCTTGGCTTCCTCGGGGTCGAACAGCGACTGCGTGCCCGGGCTGGTCAGCGCGAGCACTGCCTTGTCGATACCCGCCTCGTCCATCGCCTGCAGGCGCAACGCGCCGACGTCGAGCAACCGCTCGCGGATGAAGGTCGTCCGTTCGCTCGGACTGGTGCCGTAGAAACCCCACAGGCTGACGGTGCCCTTGTCGGCGCGGCCTTCCTTGACCAGCCGCAGGATCGCATCGAGCTGCTCCTGGGTGGCAAAGGCTTCCTCGGTGGCGATGCGCAGGTAGCCGCGATCGCCGCCGGTCTTGAGTTCGTGAGTCATTGCGTCCCTTCGGTTCTGTAGGCGCGCGGCCAGATTCCCTGCTTGCCCGGCGAGAGGATGCCATTCGGGTCGAGCGTGTCCTTGATCCGCTCGGCGAAGCGCCGCTGGGCATTGGCGTTGTAGTCGTAAAGCGCGGCGACCTCGTCCATGAAGTCGACGTGGCTGCGGTACTCGCCGTAGCCGAGCCGCGCGGCCGGCTCGAGCATCGCCTTGACCGCGGCATAGGCGCCGCGCGCCTGGGCCTCGTTCTTCGTGTCGAACACCACCAGCGCGACGTGGATCATGCTGCGCCTGCCGACGATGATCGCGGCCGAATAGTCGAGCCCGCGCTCGTTGAGCACGCCGCGCGCGAGATCGCGGATCGCGCAGCCGTCCTTGCCGGCGATCGGCATCGCGCAGGAAAAGCCGATGTGCCCGCCGTCCTCGCCGCCGTACCAGCGGGTCATTCGGTCGAGCGCCATGCTCGGGATGCCCGCCTGCACGCGGTGATGCGGATTCTCGAACTCGGGAAGGTCGTGCCCGTCGAATTCCTCGAAGGTCACCGCGCCGCCCGGCACGGCGGTCAGCGCGCGCTCGATCTTGGCGCGGTTGTGCGCCACGACCGGCGCATCGCCGTAGAGCGCGAAGCGCATGACCCAGCGGCCGAAGCCGGGCGTCGCGGAAATCCGGTCGAGCACCTCCTCGGGGATCGGGCCTTCGCCGGTGTACCACTCCTCGCGGCCCCAGAACGCGCTCGCGGCGCAGACGGCGTTGATGATCATCGGCTGGTTGGGAATGGTCCCGTCGATCATCAGCGGGCGCAGCGCGTCGAGGAAGGTGCCGAAGTGCTCTTCGTTGGCGAGGGTGAACCAGCCCGGGGCATAGACCTCTGGTGGCGGCATCAGCGCGACGCCCATCTTGGTCACGATCCCGAAGTTCGACTGGGTGAAGATCCCGTCCCAGCTCGGCCCCGCGCTGTGCGGATAGATCAGCCAGTTGTGCGGGTTCGACATCCCGCCCATCCCGGTGCGCAGGATGTCGCCGTCGGGCAGCACGACTTCCATCCCACAGTGGTGGGCGAAATGGTCGCCGATCGGGGTGTAGCCGAGCCCGTGCTCGAGCGCGTTGCCGATCACGCTGCCCGCGCCGAGGTCGGGCACCGACATCCACAGCTTCGAGCCGATCGAGCGCAAGTGATCGTAGAGGTCGAAGAACCGCACCCCCGGCTCGACCAGCGCGACGCAGTTGTCCTCGTCGACTTCGAGCACGCGGTTCATCCGCCTCAGGCTCATCGCGAAGCTGCCCGAGACGCGCGGCGCGCCGCCGCCGTAGCCCTTGTTGCGCCCCTGACTGCTGGTCCAGACCGGCGTGCCGTGCGCGTTGGCGATGCGCAGCACCGCCTGCACCTCCTCGACGCTGCCGGGCAGCAACACTGCGCCCGGGCGATACCACTCGCCCGGCGGGGCGAAGGGATCGCCATGATCGGCCATGCCCTCGGGATCGGTCAGGACGTTCTCCGCGCCCAGGGCGGCGCGCATCGCTTCGAGTGCGGCGTCGAGGCTGCCCGGAGGCAGGGTTCGTTCGTCCATCTCGCGGTTTCCTCTTCCAGGACCCGGCTCAGCCTTCGTGCACCGCCTTGAGCTGCATGCACGCGAGCACGCCCTCGGGCCCGTCCTCGCTGCCGTGGCCCGACCACTTGACTCCGCCGAATGGCGCGTCGGCGCCGCCGATCATGTGACTGTTGATGCCGACCATGCCGGCCTCGAGCTCGGCCGCGAGGCGGCGCTGGCGGCGGAAGTCGCCGGTCCAGGCGTAGGCTGCGAGGCCGTAGGGCAGGCGATTGGCCTCCTCGATCATCTCGGCCTCCCCCTTGAACGGGTTGATCAGCGCTACGGGGCCGAACGGTTCCTCGTTCATGATCTGCGCATCGAGCGGGATCTCGCTGAGCACCGAGGGCTCGTAGAAGAACCCGCGGTTGCCAATGCGCTTGCCGCCGGTGTGCAGCCTGGCGCCCCTGGCGGTCGCGTCGCCGATCAGCCGGTCCATCGCCTCGGGCCGGCGCGGGTTGGCCATCGGGCCCATCTGCGTGCCTTCGACGAGGCCGTCGCCGACCTTGATCGCCTTCGCCCGCTCGACGAAGCCGTCGCGGAACTGCTCGAACACGCTTTCCTCGACGATGAAGCGGGTCGGGCTGACGCAGACCTGGCCGGCGTTGCGGTACTTGCCGAACACCGCGGTCTCGAGCGCCTTGTCGAGGTCGGCGTCGCCGAACACCAGCACCGGACCGTGCCCGCCGAGCTCCATCGTCGTGCGCTTCATGTCTTCGGCGGCGAGCTTGGCGAGGTGCTTGCCGACGACGGTCGAGCCGGTGAAGCTGAGCTTGCGGATCACCGGCGATGCCAGGAGGTGGCGGCTCACTTCATCGGGCACGCCGAACACTGCCTGCGCAACTTCCTTGGGCAGGCCCGCATCGAGCAGGCACTGGAGGACCGCCAGCGCCGATGCGGGCGCCTCTTCGGCCGCTTTCATGATCACCGAGCACCCGGCCGCGATCGGCGCGCCGAGCTTGCGGCCGGGGTTGCCGATCGGGAAGTTCCACGGGGCGAACGCGGCGACCGGCCCGACCGGTTCCCAGCGCACGGTCGAACGCATGCCCTCGGGCCGGACCAGCTCGCGGCCATAGAGGCGGAAGCACTCGCCGGCGTAGAAGTTGAACAGGCCGACGTTCATCATCACTTCGATGCGGCTCTCGGCGAGCGGCTTGCCCTCCTCCATCGTCGCGATGCGGGCGATCTGCTCCTGCCGCTCGGCCATCAGCCGTGCGGCGCCCTGGAGCACGGCGGCGCGTTCCTGCGGGGTCGACTTGCGCCAGATCCGGAAGCCCTTAGCCGCGGCCTCGAGCGCGCGGTCGAGATCGGCCGCCTCGGCCAGCGGCAACGCGCCGATCGGCTCGCCGGTAACCGGGTTGACCACGTCGAAGGTCCGCCGGCCGCCGCCAGAGACCTTCTCGCCGTCGATGATCATGTGGAGGTCGGGATATTCAGGCAAGGAAGCCTCCTTCGTGGTCGCGGGAGAGCTCGATCCGAGACGGTCCGAAGAGCGGCTCGGCTGACCATACGACTCTCCCGGTTCGTATGTGTTGCTTACGATTGCGGCGGCCCCGTTGCCGAGTCAACGGGGCTGCGAGCCGCTCACAGGCCCATAGACTCGAGCCGCTCGACCTCTTCCCGATAGGGCTTGATCCCGCGCCACATGAAGACCGCGGCGGTCGGCAGAAGGACTACCGCGGTGATCAGGATCGCTTTCCAGATCTGCTCCTCGTCGCCGACGACGAAAGTGCTGACCCCGCCGATGACCATCGGCCCCATCGCACCGAAGAAGGTGAACATGAACAGGTAGAGCGCCGTCACCTGGCCACGCATTTCGTTAGGGGCGATACGCTGGATCGCCGCGTTCTGCGCGGGGGCACCGGCGAGCCCGAAGAACGCGGCCAGTGCCATCATCAGCAGCGCCAGCTCGCCGCTCGGCATGAGCGGCATGGCGATCGTCACGGCCGCGGTGCAGGTGAAGATGATCGCGGTCGCGCGGATGTTGGCGTCCTTGTAGCGCTTGCCGAGCCAGGTCACGAACGCGCCGCCGACGGCGATGCCGAGCAGCATCGCCACCAGCAGCATGGTCCCGAGCAGGTCGCCGAGCTGGGCTTCGTCCCACCCCTCGTAGGTCCTCAGGATGAACGGCGCGCGGAATTGCGGCAGGCCCTGGCTTTCGGTCGCGGACATCGCCAGCGCGACGAACAACGGCAGGAACACGTACTTGCGTTTCCAGATCGCCACCGCCGCATCGAAGCCCATGAAGGCGAGCGCCTTGCGCCAGAGCGGCGCCGAGGGGGGCACGAGCTGCCGGGCCGCGGGCGGGCTGCGGCGCGGAGGCTCCTTGACCGTCAGCCAGATCAGCGCGGCAAGCAGACCAGGCAGGCCGACGGCGATCAGCACCAGCTGCCAGCTGAAGATCTCGAACAACCCGAAGCTCAGCGTTTCGCCGAGCGTCTCGGTCCAGCGGATCAGCCGCCCGCCGAGGATGTTGCCGAGCGAGTTGCCGAGGATGAAGCCGAGCTGGAGCAGCGCGAAGACCAGCGGAATCTTCAGCGGACGGAAATAGTCGACCAGGATCGAGTAGGAGCCCGGCCCGTTGGCCGACGAGCTCGCGCCGACGAACAGCCGGGTGGCGACGAGCTGCCACAGGTTCTGCGCGAGGCCGCCGAGCGCCATGATCGTGCCGAGCGCGGCGATCCCGGCCGAAAGCACGTACTTGCGCGGAAAGATATCCACCAGCCGTGCGAGGGGGATGCCGACGATCACGTAGGCGACGACGGTCACCGGGCCGAGCAGCAGCCCGAGCACGAAATCCGATATGCCGAAGCTGAGCTTCATCTTCTCGGCCAGCAGGCCGAACGCGGTCTGGTCCAGGAAGGTGATGAAGGTCGCGAAGACCACCGCGAACAGCGCCCAGTAGCCGGCCTTTTCCGAGGGCCATGGCTGCGTCGCGGCGCCGGACGCAGCCCTGCCGGCTTCTGCGGCCAGTTCCCCTCCGGTGGGCGCGATCGCCATGGCTGCTCTCCCGCTGCCCCGCGTTGTCCGGGGTCGTTCTGCCGCGATTCCGCTTGCCCCTCGTTTCTAGGAGGCGAATAGGAAAACGCGAGCGGGAAAGTTGTCGCATTGCGTCGCAACGGCGACAAGCGACGGGAGAGAAAGGGTCGCGATGCAGAATCTCGCCGGCAAGACGGCGTTCGTCACCGGGGGTGGGAGCGGAATTGGGCTGGGAATCGCCCAGGCGCTGCTCGGCGCCGGGATGCGCGTGGTCATCGCCGACATCCGCGAGGACCACCTCGAGAACGCCCGCGAAGAGCTCAACGGCCGAGGCGACGTGCTGCCGATCCCGCTCGACGTGACCGACCGCGAGGCCTTTGCCGCCGCGGCCGACGAGACGGAGCGCAAGTTCGGCAACGTCCACGTGCTGGTCAACAACGCCGGCGTCGCCGCGCTCGGCCCGGTCGAGCTGGCCAAGTACGGCGACTGGGACTGGACGCTCGGCGTGTGTCTCGGCGGCACCATCAACGGCATCGTCACCTTCCTGCCGCGCATCCTCGCCCACGGCGAGGGCGGGCACATCGTCTCGACCGCGTCGATGAGCGGCATCGTTCCGCACGCCGGGGCGGCGACTTACGTCACTGCCAAGTGCGCGATCGTCGGGCTGATGGAAGCGATGCGCGCCGAGCTCGAGGATCGCGGGGTGATCTGCTCGGCGTTCTGCCCCGGCGGGGTACAGTCGAACATCGCCGAAGCCGGCAAGACCCGCCAGGCCCGGTTCGCGGAGACCGGCTACGCCGAGACCGACAGGGCGCGGCAGAGCTCGAGCAACCTGCACCACCTGTTCATGACCAAGGAGGAAGTCGGCGAGCGCGTGCTCAAGGGTATCCTCGCCGACGAACTGTTCATCCTCACCCACTCCGAATTCCTCGAAGGGGTCCGGGACCGCGCCGCGGCGATGGTCGCCGCGGTCCCCCATCGACGGCCCGAGAACCACGAATACAAGCAGACTTTCGCACGGCTGTTCCGTAACCCGGTTCACGCCGCCGAAAGAGCCCGGCAGGAGAAGCTCAAGGCATGAGTCCCCAGGAATACGACGAGCAGTACGCAGCCGATCGCGCCGCGATCGAGGACCTGATGGCGCGCTATCTGTTCGCGCTCGACTACAACGACCTCGACAGTTTCATCGAGATGTTCACCGACGACGCCGAGTTCGAGTTCGCGCGCGGCAGAGTGGCAGGCAAGGCCAACATCCTCGAGGCCGTCAAAGGCTTCAAGAAGCGCATCGGCGAGCACTACAAGGACGAGGACGGCAACCCGGCGGTGCTGCGCCACGTGCTCGCGCACACCGCCATCCGCGTGGTCGGCGACCGCGCCTGGACCCGCGCGCAATGGTTCGAGATGGCCAACGACGGGCCCGGCAAGAGCCTCAAGATGGGGACTTTCGGGATCTACGAGGACAAGCTGCGCAAGGTGGACGGCCGCTGGCTGTTCAGCGAGCGGCGGATCATGAATGAGTTCCTCCCCGGGCGCGAGAGCGGGCCGGAGAATCCGATCCGCTCGATGGACGCGGCGGCGGCGTGAGCGGGTACGCGCGCGACCGGGCCGAGATCGCCGATCTCATGGCCCGCTACCTGTTCGCGATGGATTACCACGACGCCGACGCCTACGCCGAGTGCTTCACCGAGGACGGCGTGCTCGACTACGCGATGGGCACGCTGGTCGGCCGCGAGGCGATCCGCGCCGAGGCGCTGGTGTTCCGCGACAAGATCGCCGAGGTGTTCAAGGACTGGCAGGGCAACCCGGCCAAGCTGCGCCACCTCGTGCACCAGAAGGCGCTCGAGATCGACGGCGAACGCGCGTGGCACGTCGGGCTGTGGTGGGAAATGACCAACGGCGGCCCCGAAGGCTCGGTGGCAACGCCGTCGTTCGGCACATACGAGGACGAACTGGCCCGGGTCGACGGGCGGTGGCTGTTCAAGCGGCGCAAGATCTACAACGAGTTCCTGCCCAGACGCGAGAGCGGGCCGGGCAACCCGGTGCTGGCAATGGGAGGCGGCCGGTGATCGACTTCGCCGGCCGCACGGCTTTCGTCACCGGTGGGGCCAACGGCGTCGGGCTCGGGATCGTGCGCAACCTGCTCAATGAGGGCTGCAAGGTTGCGATCGCCGACATCCGCCAGGACGCGATCGACACGGCCCTTGCCAGCCTCGACAATCGCGAGGTCATGGGCGTCCGGCTCGACGTGATGGACCGCGCAGGCTTCGCTGCCGCCGCGGACGAGGTCGAGGCCGCGTTCGGCCCGGTCAGCCTGGTGTTCAACAACGCCGGCATCAACCTCTTCCAGACGATCGAGGACAGCTCCTACGACGACTGGGACTGGGTGCTCGGCGTCAACCTCGGCGGGGTGATCAATGGCGTGATGACCTTTGCCCCGCGGATGAAGGCGCGCGCCCTGTCGGGCGAGGTCACCGGTGGGCACATCACCAATACCGCCAGCATGGCGAGCTTCATCGCCAGCGGGGCGCCGGGCATCTACAACACCGCCAAGTTCGCGGTGCGCGGGCTCAGTTACTCGCTGCGCCACTCGATGTATCGGTACGGCATCGGCGTCTCGGTGGTGCACCCGGGGCTGGTCAAGAGTGTGATCTACGCGAGCGACGAGGTGCGGCCGGAACGGCTCAAGGGCGCGGCCAGGACGGTCGACGCGGCGGCGGTCGAGCGGCTCGCGGGCATCCACGAGTTCGGCATGGAACCCGACACCATCGGCGCGCGCATCCTCGACGGCATCCGCGAGAACCGCGCCAACATCTTC
>Ga0079224_100009036_pt1 | contig 13553 bp, 10 predicted proteins | sample Stecom2015_FD_80414 | JGI IMG/M metagenome (GOLD analysis project Ga0079224, IMG submission 80414) | Agricultural soil microbial communities from Utah to study Nitrogen management - Steer compost 2015 | ecosystem: Environmental > Terrestrial > Soil > Agricultural land | place: USA: Utah... | reverse complement strand
TTGTCAGCACTCGTCACTTTAGCCGTTCACACGCTTTTTCGCACCCCGGGGTCACCTGAAATGAGACATTCCTGCCTTTTTGCTGCTGTTTCACTCACGTTACTGACACTCAGCGGTTGTCGGGTCGACAGTGGCGGCGATTCCTCATCGACGTTAAATCCGGCCAGTAATGTTGATCTCACCTTTTCCAGCTTTACCTTAACGGAACAGACCAGCAACACTCTGTTTGCCGACCTTATCCGGGCCGTGGAGCCAGATGCCGGCACCCCCGATTTGGCGGAAGCGCAAGACGTGGCCACCAGCATCCGCACTCAGGTTGGCCTCTTTGCCGGGCTGGACTACACCAACGACGAACCGCCTCGCATAGGCTCTGTCAGAAATCCTCTGGATCTTATTCGTCGCGTAATTGGCGAAAACGAGGTAGCCAATTTCCAGGAAGGGCGCCAATACATGGTGCGCCGGATAGAACGGGGTGAGGCCGGGGAATACAACAACCGCACTAATCGGGTACAGGTTCGCTTTACCGACCAGACTGCGGCTCTGGAAGGCAAGCCGGTGCAGGAATACAACTGGCAGTACCCGATCATGAAGTGGGTTTATACACCGGATTCTTCTAACCGGGTAACACGTGTGCTTACCTGGGCAGCTTCCGGCACTTTTCCCGAGGAATCCACACGGCCCAGTGCGACCCTGGCGACCCAGTTCACTCCCGCCAGCTTTTCCTCAACCGGATACAACGACGGTGCCAGAACACAAACCGAGGGTTCAATCGTCATTGAAGGTGAGCGTGAGCTGTCTTTCACCCGAACCTATGAGGGTCTCGATTCAGACACCCTGATTATTGACGGCACCACGATAGGCACCGAAGACAACAGTGAAGGCGGGCCGGAATTCGAATTTGCTGGCGAACTCGTCGACTGCGTGAAAATCCGCATGGATTACGATGCCCCGAAAGTAATGGTATTCACCTCATATAATGAGACGCCCGGCTCCGGTAATTACTGTTCTGAGAAAACGGAGCCGGACTACCAATATGCCACCATGCACACCGGCCTGAGGCCCTGATTGTTTACTGCAGGTCCCAATTCTGCAGAAAGCCCTTTTTTCGGCAGATCATCCGTTCGTAGGTAGAGATCATGATGGCTGCGTGGGGGGCTTTGGTCAGGCGCAGGGTTTCAATACGGCGCTCCAGGCGTTGCACTTCATCGCAGATCTGTTGCTGTACGTGGGAACGGACGCTGTCATGCTGATCAAGCTTGACGCTACGCTGCTCAGGCGGGGGAAATTGCGGCTTTTCCATAGTTAACCTCGTCCAATGAGTGTGGAAAACATCCTTATTGACTAATGCCAAGTGTGCCGAACTGTCAGACAAAGTGCAATTAGAATGAACAAGCTTTCACTTTTTTTGACAGATCCTGATGTCAGGCCTTGAGCGCCAAGGCCTGACGCCTTAATGAAACGCTCAGGCCGCCACCAGTCTCCGCTGGTTTTCCGGCAACACCGGGAACTGCTTGCAGACAGTGTAGACGAAACGGGCCAGGGCCGGTAAGTGATGACCTACAATCGGAAAACCGGTGTTCAACAGGCTGACGGAAATATCCCGGGCCGGGTCCGCCCAGCACAGCTTGTTGATCAGCCCGACATGGCCAAACGCATAACGGCTTTGCTGGCCCCACAGGCCCACGGGATTGCTGCCCAGCATCATACCGGCACTGAACCGCATGGGCATCAGCATGGTCCGGTCCATCTGCAATGAGCCAAATTGCTGAATGGCGCGGCGAACCGTGAGTTCACTGCAGATGCGCTTGCCATTCCAGATACCACCATTGAGCATCATCTGGAAGAAGCGCCCCATTTCTTCGGCGGTGCCACACAGATTTCCGGCGGGGATCACCGCCTCCTGGAAGCGTGGGTCGTTGGTGACTCTTTCAACCGTACGGATATCACCGCCCAGCGCCCGATTCACCACCCAGGACACCGGAAATCGGGGTGTCGGCCCGGTCGCATAATTGCTGGCCAGCTCATGCAGGTGTTCGGGGGCGATGCCGTAGGTAAACCACTTCATACCCATGGGTCGGCGCAGGTAACGATCCAGGTAGTTTTCAATGGTGTCCCCGGTCACCTTTTCCAGAACCCGCTGCAACACAAAACCACCGGTAATGGCATGGTAGGCCACCTTGGCGCCGTCCACTTCCACCGGCCTGGCAGCGCAGAGCAGCCGCCAGATTTCGTCGCGGTCCCAAAGCACATCGATGGGGGTTTCCCGGGGTATCGCAGGGATACCGCCCCGGTGAGAGAGAATCTGGTGCACGGTAATCGTGCGCTTGCCGTTACGGGCAAATTCCGGGCAGTAGTACGACACCGGGTCCATCAGGTTGACCAGCCCCTGCTCGGACAACATATGCATCAGTAACGCGGTGACCGCTTTGGAGGCGGAAAAGAAACAGATCGGGGTGTCGGTGGTCATGGGAATGCGCGGCAACGAGGCCGGATCGTGAGGACCATTACCCCGCGCGTGCCCGAGCGACCGGTGCAACACCTGCTCGCCCCGATAACGCAGTGACAATTGAATACCTGGATGCACTCCGGTTCTGTACAGGGCCTCAACACTGCGCCACACAGCGTCGGCGGCATCGCTGTGGAGTCCGACCCGATCCGGGTGTTCACCGGCGGTGTCGCGAAAAGTCACCGGGGTCAGATCCCGTGGCACATCACAGGTATGCAGGGCACGGCGGGCGAGTGAATGCATGATAAACGCCTTATCAGTCTTGTTATTGGTTGGTGCGCCAGAGGTTTTCAGCCAGGACCAGAAAACGTGACTATCTGAAACCATTATGGACTGGCTGAACCGCCTGTGCCATGGCGATACAGTTCCGACCCTGTTTTTTGGCCCGATACATCGCCTTGTCGGCGGCAGCGCAAAGCGCATCAAGCGTGTCGCCATGGTCGGGAAAGACCGCCACGCCAATACTGATGGTCAATCGAATGTTGTGGCCGGATTCCAGGGCCACCGGCTGGTTACAGACGCGCTGACGCAAGCGCTCGGCCGTTTCCTCGGCTTCGGAAACGTCCATCTCCGGCAGGATAATGACAAACTCTTCGCCGCCGAAACGGCCCAGGGTATCAACACTGCGGACGCTATCCTCAAGCAGGCTGCTGACGGAACAGAGCACAGAATCGCCAGCGGCGTGGCCCCAGGTATCGTTGATTTCCTTGAAGTGGTCAAAGTCGATCCACAATAACGCGAGGGGACGGTTGTACCGACGCGCCCGCTCCAGCTCCTCTGTCAGCACCCGCGAGCACTCCCGGCGGTTGAGTACACCGGTCAGAGAGTCACGCGTGGCCAGGGCTTCCAGCTCGTTTTCCAGCTGCTTGCGGTCGGAAATATCCAGAATAATGCCCTCAAGCACCATGGTGCCGTCATCATCCATCACGCCGCAGCCCCGCTCCCAGACCCATATCTTCCGGCCATCCTTTCGAGTAATTGCGTATTCGACGGAGAAAGGCTCACCATTGCGGACTGCCGTTTCCACTTCCTGCGCTATCTGTTCTGAGTCTTCCTCATCCATCAGAGCGGCGTAGCTGGTGATGCGATTTTGAATCAGCTCGTCCGGCTGATAACCCGTCAGATCTGCGCAGCCCGCCGATACGAATAACATGGTCCAGTCCTCGTCCGGCAGGCAGCGGTAGGCCATGCCCGGCAGGTTATCCATCAGCACGGTCAGCTGTCGTTCACGGCGGCGGAGCGCTCGGCGCTGCTCGGTTTGCAGGGACAGCAGCAGGCGATCCTTGTGGAGCTGGCGCAGAATTACCGTGAACAGCACCAGACCGGTCAGCACCACAAACAGAAACCCTTTCCAGGTCTGTACCAGCGACAACTCGTGGGGATCCGGAAACCAGAGCTCGACGATTCGATCCGAGAAAGTAATCCAGATAAGCCCGGCCACCAGATACGCCAGTGTTGCCCACAGTGCCCGCCTCAGCGGACTGTGGCTTTCCTTCAGTCGGGTCAGCTCCGAATAATCCGGCCGTTCTGGATCCATGCGAATTTCCTTGTTGCCTCTAGATTCCTATACAAAAAGTAGACAGTTACAGATCATGAGTCGAGAAGGATTTGCAGTTTCAGCAGAATCGATGAGACTAAACGTGACACCTAATCGCGTTACGGATAACAACAATGAAATTGCACCAGCGTCTGCCCGGGGCCGTCGCGGCCACTATCGCCATCGCCCTGACTGCCTGCAATGGCGATCACAGCCCATCGGCTGCCGTTCAGGCCCATGCCGCCAACAGCAGCCCGGCGAGCCCGGAACTGGCCGCGGTCTACCAGCGGTCCTGCCAGGCCTGCCACGCCCGAGGCACCTCGGATGCCCCTTTGACCGGCCATGGCGAGGCCTGGCAGCCAAGGCTGGACAAAGGCATGAATACCCTCGTGGATAACGTGGTCTCTGGCATGGGCGGCATGCCGCCCTACGGGCTCTGTATGGACTGCAACGCCGAGCAGTTCCGCCAGCTGATCCGCTTTATGGCCACCCCTGCCGAAGCGGAGGGCCAGTGATGGAGCGGCGCCATTTTCTGCAACTACTGGTCAGCACCGCCATCGCCAGTCACCTTTCCCCGGCCGGCGCTGATGAAAGCCCGTTACCGGCCCCAGGTGAGTCTTCACAAAGCCCGTTGCCTTGGCGAAACTGGTCCGGCTCTCAGAAGTGTCTGCCAAGCAACCGTGTTGCTCCAGCCACCATCGAAGAGCTCCGGCAATTACTGCAGAACCCGGACAACGCCGGGTTTACCATACGCCCCGTTGGTTCCGGGCACTCGTTCTCGGCCCTGGTACCCACTGACGGTATTCTGGTCTCGCTGGCGCGCATGACCGGTGTTCTGAGCCACGATGATCAGCAGTGCCAGGCTCGCATCGCTGCCGGAACCCTGCTGGGGCAGGTGGGTCGGCCGCTGGAGGCCATCAACCAGGCATTGTTCAACATGCCGGACATCGATCAACAGGCTCTGGGCGGACTGTTGGCCACCGCGACCCACGGCACCGGCGCCGGGTTGATGAGCCTGTCCGGGTATGTCGAGGCTCTCACGCTGATGACCGCCGGGGGCGAGCTGCTGGAATGCAGCCGGCACCGGCACCCGGAGATTTTCCACGCCGCCCGGGTTGGCCTCGGATGCCTGGGCATTGTGACCGACGTGACCCTGCAGAACACCCGACCTTACCGGTTGCGCAAGACCACCGAGTGGCTACCGCTGGAGGATATTCTGGATGCTGCCGATGCCCGCGCCGACCAGCACCGCAACTACGAGTTCTATTACATTCCGTTCTCCGGCATGGGTTTTACCAGCCAGCATGATCTGACCGACGAACCGGTATCGGCCACCGCCCAGCTGGACCAGAACGACGGCGCCCGGGATCTGCAGCGGGCGCGGGACTACCTGGCCTGGTCACCCCGGTTGCGCCGGCTGATCCTGGGCGGCTATATCCGCACCCTGGACAAAGAAGTGAAAGTGGCCGCGTCCTGGCAGAACTACACCAGCGACCGCAATGTCCGTTTCAATGAAATGGAATACCACTTGCCGCGGGAAAACTGGCAGGCGGCCTTCCGGGAGATCGTGTCTGTGGTGGAAGCACAGTTTCCCGAGGTGTTCTTTCCCTTCGAGGTTCGCTTTGTGAAGGCCGACGATGCCTGGCTCAGCCCGTTTTACCAGCGCGATTCCGTCTCCATTGCGGTACACCGGTTCTTCGAGGAAGACTATCAACCCTTGTTCGCGGCGCTGGAGCCGATTTTACTGCGGCACGGCGGCCGGCCCCACTGGGGCAAGCTCAACACCCTCAAGTCCGGCGATTTCCGGGCCCTGTATCCCAGGTGGCAGGATTTTCTGGACGTGCGGCGCAGCCTGGACCCGGGCGGGCGGTTTCTCAATCCTTACCTGGCCGGCCTGTTCGAGACGGCCGGAGGGAGAGCGTAACCATGGCCCACAGCGATGCCTTTGTTCGACAACGCCGCCGGCTTCTGCTCGGCGCCACCGCCCTGGGTGCCGCCGGCGCCCTGGCCTGGTTGCGACCAGAAGCTCGCCGGGACGGACATAACCCCTATTTCCGGGCCCTGGACGCGGCCCTTTCCGAAGCCGGCCTGGCAACCCCCACGCTGGTGCTGGATCAGGCCAGGCTGGATCACAACCTGTCGGCCCTGAACAGTCACCTGAACGGCGAGTACCACTACCGCATTGTGGTCAAATCACTGCCTTCTGTGCCGCTTCTGCAACAGATCATGACGGCCACCGGCAGCAACCGGCTGATGGTTTTCCACCAACCCTTTCTTAACACCGTGGCAGAGACCTTGCCTCAGGCGGATGTACTGATGGGCAAGCCGCTTCCGGTGGCCGCCGTTGACCGTTTCTACCGGCAGCTGACATCCAGCACCAGCGGTTTCCGGCCGGAGCAGCAACTGCAATGGCTGGTGGATTCCCGGCAGCGGCTTGCAGCCTATGAAGGTTTTGCCCGGGCACAACAACGCCGGCTGCGTATCAATCTGGAGATCGATGTTGGCCTGCATCGGGGCGGATTCACCGATACCGGCGAACTGGCACGGGCCCTGAGCACGATTGACCGCTCGCCCTGGCTCAGTTTTAGCGGATTCATGGGCTACGAACCTCATATCATGAAGGCACCGGGGCCAGCAGCATGGCTGCGGGACCGGGCCATGGCTCGGTATCGGGACTATGTGGCCACCGCCGAGCAACATCTGGGGCGTTCCCTGGCAGGCCTCACGTTCAACAGCGGCGGCTCCACCACCTATCAGCTCTATCGCGGCCTGTCCGGAGAGCTGCCCGTGAATGAGCTCTCCGCCGGGTCCGGCCTGGTAATGCCCACGGATTTCGACCTGCCGACGCTGGCCGGTCATCTGCCCGCCGCTTTCATTGCCACACCGGTCCTCAAACTTCTGGAAACCACCCGGATTCCCGGTGCACCCGGGCTGGGCCGGCTGCAGGCGCTGTGGAACCCGAACCGGGCCCGCACGGCCTTCATATACGACGGCAACTGGCCGGCAACGCCGGTGTCACCGGCAGGATTAACCGTTAATCCGGTCTACGGCCGATCCAGTAATCAGGAAATGCTGAATTTCGCCGATGGGCTCGACCTGGCAGAGGGCGATCGGGTATTCCTGCGGCCGCACCAGAGCGAATCGGTCTTCCTGCAATTCGGCGATCTGGCCGTCTTTGATCCGGTCAGCGGCGCCATTACCGACCGATGGCCGGTGTTCCGGGAAGGGTGAACTCGATTGCAGCACATGCTTTAATCGGTGCTACGTTCGATCCAACCGACAGGAACCGTCATGACCCCCGCAATCAACGCCGCCAAACAGGCCCGGGTGAACTACACCATCCACGAGTACGAGCACGATCCGGCTGCGGAAAGTTATGGCGAGGAAGCGGCGGAAAAAATCGGTGCAAACCCGGCCCAGGTGTTCAAGACCCTGGTGGTCAGCCTGGATGGCAAGGATCTGACGGTTGGCATCGTACCGGTCACCGCCATGCTCGGGCTGAAACAGATTGCCAAGGCTGCCGGTGCCAAGAAAGCACTCATGGCCGACAAACAGCTGGTGCAGCGCACCACCGGCTACGTCTTGGGTGGGGTCAGTCCCCTGGGCCAGAAAAAACCTCTGAAAACCTTCATTGATCAGTCCGCCGAAGACTTCGAAACGATCTTTGTCAGTGCCGGCAAACGGGGCCTGGAAATCGAACTGGCACCCGCCGATCTGGCCCGACTGACCCAGGCCCGGTTCGCTCCGCTGCGACAGGAGTAAGGGGTGAATCACGTCAGTGACCTGATCCTTATCGGTAGCACCCTGCTGCTGTTGCTGGGCGCCCTGGCTGGACCAAATCTGCTTGACCTGCTGCAGGATAACGCGGATCAGAGCTTCAGCTACGCAAGGCCGGTGAAACCGGACAGGGCTAACAGGAAGAGCCCGACCAATAAAAAACCCGGTGAGCTTCAAGCGCACCGGGTTTCGGGGATTCATGCCGGGCCCGTGGCCCGGCTGAAACACTGGCCTTACTTCACGGAATCCCGTGCCTCGGCCAGGATCTTGTTGAAAGTGGCGCTCGGCTGCATGACCTCGCACACCTTCTCCATGGGCGGGTGGTAGTAACCACCGATATCGGCCGGGTGGCCCTGAACCACGGTCATTTCTTCCAGGATCTTGTCCTTGTTCTCCTCCAGCTGGGCAGACAGCTTGGTAAAGAACTCTTTCAGTTCCTTGTCTTCATCCTGTTTGGAGAGCTCTTCCGCCCAGTAGCGGGCCAGGTGGAAGTGGGAGCCACGGTTGTCCAGCTCGCCGGTTACCCGCGACGGAGACTGGTTGTTTTCCAGCAGTCGCTCGGTGGCCTTGTCCATGGTCTGGCCCAGCAGGCGGGCACGCTCGTTATTCTGCTTCTCGCCCAGCTCGTCCAGTGACACCGCGGTGGCCAGGAACTCACCGAGGGAATCCCAGCGCAGGTGGTTTTCCTGAATCAGCTGCTGTACGTGCTTGGGTGCGGAGCCGCCGGCACCGGTCTCATACAGACCACCGCCGTTCAGCAGCGGAACGATGGACAGCATCTTGGCGCTGGTTCCCAGCTCCAGGATCGGGAACAGGTCGGTCAGGTAGTCACGCAGCACGTTGCCGGTGACAGAGATGGTGTCCAGGCCGCGAATCAGACGCTCCATGGTCCAGCGAATGGCGCGAACCGGAGACATGATGCGAATGTCCAGACCTTCAGTGTCCAGTTCAGCCAGGTAGGTTTTGACCTTCTTGATCAACTGGGCATCGTGGGCACGCTCATCGTCCAGCCAGAATACGGCCGGCATGCCGCTGGAGCGGGAACGGTTAACCGCCAGCTTGACCCAGTCGCGGACCGGCAGATCCTTGGTCTGGCAGGCACGCCAGATATCGCCTTCCTCAATCTTGTGCTCGGTCAGTACGGTACCGTCTTCCGCCACCACGCGAACAACACCGTCTTCCTTCATTTCGAAGGTCTTGTCGTGAGAGCCGTACTCTTCGGCTTTCTGTGCCATCAGGCCCACGTTCGGAACGGTACCCATGGTGGTGGGATCAAACGCGCCGTGGGTCTTACAGAAGTTGATCACTTCCTGGTAGATGGTGGCGTAGGTGGACTCCGGCATTACTGCCTTGGTGTCCTTCAGCTTGCCATCACGGGCCCACATCTTGCCGGAGTTACGGATCATGGCCGGCATGGAGGCATCGACGATGACATCACTCGGTACGTGCAGGTTGGTGATGCCTTTCACGGAATCGACCATGGCGATTTCCGGGCGGTGCTCGTAGCACGCGTGCAGGTCTTCCTGAATCTGCTCCTGCTTGGATTCCGGCAGTTGCTTGATCTTCTCGATCACGGACGACAGGCCGTTGTTCGGGTTAACACCGATCTCCTGGAACAGGTCGCCGTACTTGTCGAACAGCTCCTTGTAGAAAACCTTCACCGCGTGACCGAACACGATCGGGTGGGAGATTTTCATCATGGTGGCTTTCACGTGCAGGGAGAACATCACGCCGGTGTTCTCACAATCGGCGATGGCGTCTTCGAAGAACTTCACCAGCGCTTTCTTGCTCATGAACATGCCGTCGAGCACTTCGCCTTCCTGCAGCGGCAGATCGGATTTCAGAACGGTCTGTTCGCCCTTTTTGTTCTCGAACACGATGCGAGCGTTGGTGGCCTTGTCCAGGGTTACGGACTGCTCACTGGAGTAGAAGTCGCCACCGCGCATGTGAGCCACGTGGGTACGCGAAGCCGGGCTCCATTCGCCCATGGTGTGCGGGTACTTACGGGCGAAGGCCTTGACCGCGGCCGGGGCGCGACGATCGGAGTTACCTTCACGCAGTACCGGGTTAACGGCACTGCCCAGCACCTTGCTGTAACGGGCGTGGATTTCTTTCTCTTCGTCGGTCTCCGGGTGCTCCTTGTACTCGGGCACCTTGTAGCCTTGCTCATTCAGCTCTTTGATCGCGGCACGCAGCTGGGGGATGGAGGCGGAGATGTTCGGCAGTTTGATGATGTTGGCGTCCGGATCCTTGGTGTACTCACCCAATTCAGCCAGGGCATCCGGAACCCGCTGGTCTTCCTCAAGGTAGTCCGGGAAGCCTGCCAGAATACGCGCCGCGAGAGAGATGTCGCTGGTTTCGAAGTCGATGCCAGCCGGCTTGGCGAAGGTTTCCAGGATGGGAAGCAGTGACCGGGTGGCGAGGGCGGGGGCCTCATCGGTCAGTGTGTAGACAATCTTGGCTTTGGATGTTGTCATTTTCGTCCTCAGGCAAATGGGTGGGTTCAGGACGGTCATGGCACGGTCAGGCGTCTTGTGAACGGCTGGTTATGCCGATGACTGATTCGGAACTTTTGATAGACCTACTAAGATAGCATTTTTTACAAAATTTTGGTTACGATCTTAGTATAAGAACGGACTTAAAATGCCTGATCTTCCGTGACAGGACGATGAAATGGCGGGAATTTACGAAACTTTCTAACATTTATCAGTTTTTTTGGCGTTGGCGGGATCGCGGTGGTGGGGGTGCCTCCCAAAACACGCTCCTGGCGGCACATCCCTGTGTCGCTTGGGCTCCGCCATCCATGGCTCCGCACAGTTTTGGGAGGCACCCCCACCACCGCTCGTCGGTCACAGGAGTAGCCTTCCCGGAACCCCAGCATCGAGATTCTGTGCTGTATTTTGTCGACAAAATGCGCGAAATTCAGGACCGAACCTGAATGAACGAGCACCGACAAAACGCGGCGATCCAGTCTCCGCAGAAACTCACTCAGGCAATAGCCCAACCGAAGCCAAACGCTCCCGAATCCGGTCCAGCGCTTCCGGGTTGCCCAGCGCATCCCGGTTGTCGGCTTTGCTGGAGCCGTTGATCAGCCGGGCCACCGCGAGTTCCACTTTTTTGCCGCTACGGGTGTAGGGAATGTCCGGCACCTCGACAATGTGTTTGGGCACATGCCGGGGGCTGGCGCCTTCGCGGATTCGGGTTTTCAGGGTTTTGACCAGGTCGTCGGTGACGGTCTGACCCTCGGCCGGAACCACGAACAGCACCACTTCCACGTCGCCGTCGATCTGGCGCCCGACAACCAGGCTGTCTTTGACCGCATCAATGGTTTCCACCTGGCGGTAGATTTCCGCGGTGCCAATGCGCACGCCGCCAGGGTTGAGGGTGGCGTCGGAGCGGCCGTAGATGATGGCGCCGCCGTGTTCGGTGAATTCGATGAAGTCACCGTGGGCCCAGACTCTGGGGAAGGTGTTGAAGTAGGCATCTCGGTAGCGTTCACCGTCCGGGTCCTGCCAGAAGCTGACCGGCATCGAGGGCAACGGCTGGCGGCAGACCAGTTCGCCCCGGCCTTCGCTGACCGGTTGGCCGTCGTCGCCGTAGGCGACCGCGTCCACGCCCAGGAAGCGGCACTGGATTTCGCCTCTTCGTACCGGTAACAGTGGTGTTGATCCCACAAAGCAGCCGCAGATGTCGGTGCCACCGGCGATGGAGCCCAGCAATACGTTGGGAGCACCGTCGGTATAGATCCAGTCGTAGTCTTCGGGCAACAGCGGGGAGCCGGTGGAGAACACCACGCGCAGGTGGCTCTGGTCCAGGGTTTTCGCCGGTTGCAGTTCAGCTTTGCGGCAGCCGGCGATGAAGCGGGCGCTGGTGCCGTAGTGGGTGACCCGTTCTTTCGCTACGGTTTCCCACAGGAAATTCAGACTCGGGTAACCCGGGGAGCCGTCGACGGTGATCACGGCGGCGCCGGTCATCAGGGCAGAGGCCTGCCAGTTCCACATCATCCAGCCGCAGGTGGTGAAGTACAGGAAGCGGTCTTCCGGGCCAACATCACCATGGAGCATCAGTTCCTTGGCGTGGTTAACCAGCAAGCCGGCAGTACCGTGCACGATGCACTTGGGTTTGCCGGTGGTGCCGGAAGAATAGAGGATGTACACCGGGTGATCCGGATCGACCGGGGTGAAGGAAGGCGCCTGGCCTTCGCCGGCCTCCAGGGCATCCTCCCAGGTGGTAACCAGTTCGCCGGGGATCGGTGCCTCATCGGGCAGTTGGGCAATGCTGACCACCACCTTCAGGGAGGGCAGGCCAGCGATCAGCTCGGCGAAGTCGTCCTGGCGCGCGAACACTTTGCCGCCATAACCGTAGCCGTTGACCACAATCAGGGCTGAGGGCTCGATCTGGCCGAAGCGGTCGTTGATGGCGCCGATGCCGAAGTCCGGTGATGCGGAGCTCCAGATCGCGCCCAGGCTGGTGGCCGCCAGCATACCCACCAGGGCTTCATAGCCATTGGTGACCACACCCGCCACCCGGTCGCCCTTGGCAATGCCCTTGCTACGCAGGAAGGCTTCCAGAGCACCGGCGTCGGCTTTCAGTTCGGCGTAGGTCTTGCGCAGTGCCGGGCGGGTTTCGCAGTAGGCCACCACCGCTTCTTTATCAGCATGGTCGCCGTCCGCCAGCCGCAGCAGGTTGGCGGCAAAATTCAGTTTCATGCCGGGGAACCATTCCGCACCGGGCATTTCCCGGTTGCCAAGCACCTGTTTGGCCGGTGTCTCGCAGACCAGGCCGCAGTAGTCCCAGACCTTCTGCCAGAAGGTGTCCAGTTCGGTAATCGACCACTGATGCAGGGCGTGGTAATCGTCAAAGGGGCCAAAGCCCTGTTGCTCCAGCCAGGCCTTGAACTGGCCCATGCGGGAACGGGTGAGGGTGTCCTGGTCCGGGGTCCAGACAACCGGTGATTGTTCTGTGTTGCTCATCCGTCTCTCCAGAAAATTACTGCATATGCCAGCCGTGGCTGACCACGATCGACTGGCCGGTCAGGGCAGCGGACGGGAAGGCGGCCAGATGCACCGCCAGTTCTGATACGTCTTCCAGGGTGGTGAACTTCCCGTCCACGGTGTTCTTGAGCATGACCTTGCTGATCACTTCTTCTTCGGAAATGCCCAGCTCTTTGGCCTGCTCCGGTATCTGCTTGTCCACCAGCGGTGTCCGTACAAAGCCGGGGCAGATAATGTTGCTGCGTACCCCATGCTCGGCACCTTCTTTCGCCACCGCCCGGCACAGGCCCAGCATGCCGTGCTTGGCGGCGACGTAGGGCGCTTTCAGGGGCGACGCTTCCACCGAGTGTACCGAGCCCATATAGAGCATAGTACCCCCACCTTGGGCGTACATCTGGCGCAGGGCCGCCCGGGTCACCAGGAAGGCCCCGTCCAGGTGCACGTTCATCACCTTGCTCCAGTCGGCGTAGGCCAGCTTGTGCACCGGGTCGATGTGCTGGATACCGGCGTTGGCCAGGGCAACATCAAGCCTGCCCCATTGTTCAACAATGCTGGCCACGCCCTGGTCGACCGCCTGTTCGTCGGTGACATCCATGGCCAGGGCCAGGGCCGTGCCGCCGGCCTGTTCAATGGCAGCCACGGTGTCGGCGGCACTTTCGAGGGTCAGGTCTGCCACCGCCACCCGGGCCCCTTCACGGGCGTAATGTTCAGCAATGGCGCGGCCAATGCCCCGGCCGGC
>Ga0079224_100009035_pt1 | contig 13554 bp, 13 predicted proteins | sample Stecom2015_FD_80414 | JGI IMG/M metagenome (GOLD analysis project Ga0079224, IMG submission 80414) | Agricultural soil microbial communities from Utah to study Nitrogen management - Steer compost 2015 | ecosystem: Environmental > Terrestrial > Soil > Agricultural land | place: USA: Utah... | reverse complement strand
CGCGAGCGGCTCCGGATTGAAATGCGGATGCTTGCGCGAACCCGGATGGCGCCGGACGTCGACGATCCGTTCGATGCCGTGCGTGCGCAGCAGCGAGAGGAATTCGTCGATCGTTCGGGACGAATGGCCGATCGTCCAGATCCGCGGCTCGTCGCTCGCTCGCGGATCGCCGGCATTCCGCGGCTCGTCGCTCGCTCGCCGAGCGCCGGTCTGCCGCGAGTCGTCGCTGTCCATCCGGCGAGGCTACGCCGGCGCCCGGTTCCGGGGCAACGCAGCCGAACGGGGCTCAGCGCCTGCGCAGCGCGAGCGCGACCCCGCCGAGCGTCAACGCGAGCGCGCCCCACTGCACAAACCCGAGCGGTTCGCCGAGCGCCGCCGCCGCGGCGACGACGCCGACCACCGGCGTGAGCAGCGTCGCCATCGACGCGGTCTGCGGCGGCAGGCGCCGCAGCGCCGCGAACCAGCTCAGGTAGCACACGCCCATCGGCACCGCCGTCATGTACAGCATCGCCAGCCAGCCGCCCGGCGAAAGGCCTTGCCGCGGCTGCTCGACGAAGATCCCCCAGGCGAGCATCGGCAGGCAGCCGAGCCCCACCTGCCAGGCGACCGCGGGCAGCGGCGCGATCGGCAGCGGCGATCGCCAGACGACGGTACCGAACGCGAAGAGCACCGCCGCCGACAGGGTGAGCAGCACGCCGGGCAGCTTCTGCACGCCGACGTCGAGCCCCTGCGCACCGAGCAGCAGCGCCACACCGGCGAATCCGAGCGCGACCGCCGCCCCACCGTGCGCGCTCGGCCGGGCGCCGAGCACCGGCCAGGCGAGGAGCATCGCCCAGATCGGCATCGTGTAGACGAGCAGTGCGGCCTCGCCCGCATCGAGCCACAGCAGCGACAGCGTCGAGAAACCCATCCAGGCGAAGACGTTGACGAAGGCGGCGCCGAGCAGCCGGGGGATGCATTCGCGGGGCACCGCCACCGACCCGCCGCGCGCGACGACGAACGCGCCGATGCCCAGCGCAGCGACGACGCCCGCGCTGCCGCGGGCGAACAGCGGCGGCCACTCCTGCAGCAGCGCCTTCATGACCGGCCAGTTCAGGCCCCAGCCGACCGACGTCGTCACGAGGCAGACGATGCCGAACGCGCGCTGCGCGGCGGCGTCTGCGGAAAGAGGCGTGGAGCCGGAGGACACCAAGGGCACACTCACGAGGCGGCGGGAACGCGCTGCAGGGCGAACGCATCGATCCGGGAACCTCGCGTGCTCCTGTCTTCGATGCAAAGGACCGGCGCATCGCGGGTCCACCCACCGGAGACGAATATGACCCGACTCATGCTCGCTGTCAGCGCCACCGCGATTCTCGCCGGCTGCGCGCCGAATCAGCCCTGGTCCACCGACATGGACAAGGGCGCACAGTACCAGCACGCCCCCGCACGCACGGTCGACGGCGTCTTCACCGGCGCGAACGGCATGACGCTGTACACCTACGATCGCGACACGGTCGGCAACAGCGCCTGCATGGGACCGTGTGCCGAGAACTGGCCGCCGTTCTACGCCCCCACGGACGCCCGCGCCAGCGGCGACTGGTCGATCGTGCGGCGCTCCGACGGGCGCCTGCAGTGGGCCTACAAGGGCCACCCGCTCTACTACTGGGTGAAGGACACGCAACCCGGCGATCGCACCGGCGACGGGTTCAACGACGCCTGGCGGATCGCGAGGCCGTAGAGGAAGAGAAGAGAGAAGGGGGACGGGAGAAGAGGAAGAGCAGGCTTGTTCGCCCGCATTCCTCGTTGTTTCCCCCTTGTCCCTTCCCCCTTCTCTTCCCCAGTCAGCGGACGAAACGCCCGACCCATCTCACATACGTATCCACGAACCCCTGCAGGAACTGGCGGGTCGAGTCGTTCGACACCGTGCCGTCGGGCGCGATCAGGTCGTTCTGGAAATGCAGGAAGACCTCCGGCTGCCCGAGCGTGGGCACGTCGAGGTAGCCGAGCGAGATCCGCAGGTGCTGCTGCGCGATGGCGGTGCCGATCGCGCCGATCGACGTGCCGATGATCGCCGCGGGCTTGCCGGCGAACGAGTTCTTGCCCCAGGGGCGCGAAGCGATGTCGATCGCGTTCTTCAGCACGCCCGGCACCGAGCGGTTGTATTCGGGCGTGACGAACAGCAGCGCCTGCGCGGACTCGACATCGCGCTTGAGCCGCTGCGCATTGGCGGGATAGTCGGCATCGAAGTCCTGCGTGTACAGCGGCAGGTCGTCGATGCGCACGTAGTCGAACGTCATCGTCTGCGGCGCCAGCTTCTCCACCGCACGCGCGAGACGCCGGTTGTAGGAATCCTGACGCAGGCTGCCCACGAACACGGCCACTTTGCAGTCGTTCATCTGCGGTCCCTCCGTTTCGAGAGGGATCGTGCTGCAAACGGGATGCCGAAGACCCCGGCCACGAACGGCGGCGGCGGCTGAGCGACAATCGCGTCCGTCCGCCGTCGCATTGACGGCGTCGTTCCGGAGCTTGCCCGTTGCCGATCTCTCCGCCCGACGCACCGCTGCGCGCCGTGCCCTCGACGACGGCGTGGGCGCCGCTGTCACTGCCCGTCTTCCGGATGCTGTGGGGGGCATGGGTCGTGGCGAACACGACGATGTGGATGAACGACGTCGCCGCGGCCTGGCTGATGAGCACGCTCACGCCGTCGCCGGTGATGGTCGCCCTCGTGCAGACCGCCTCGACGATGCCGGTGTTCCTGCTCGGCCTGGGCAGCGGCGCGCTCGCCGACATTCTCGACCGGCGGCGCTTCCTGGTCGTCACGCAGTTCTGGGTGTCCGGCACCGCGACGCTGCTGTGCCTGGCCACGCTGTCGGGCGTCATCGATCCGGTGCTGCTGCTCGTCCTCGTGTTCCTGAACGGCGTCGGCCTGGCGATGCGCTGGCCCGTGTACTCCGCGATCGTGCCGAATCTGGTGCCCCGCGTTCAGCTGCCGGCGGCGCTCGCGCTGAACGGCGTGGCAATGAACGCCTCGCGCATCATCGGGCCGATCGTCGCGGGCGCGCTGATCGCCAGTGCCGGCACGGAATACGTCTTCGTGCTGAACGCGGTGCTGTCGCTCGCGGCCGCGCTGGTGATCCTGCGCTGGAAGACGGAGAAGAAGACGAGCGCACTGCCCGGCGAACGCTTCCTCGGCGCCATTCGCGTCGGCGTCCAGTACGTGCGCCAGTCCGACCGCATGCGCTCGGTCCTGCTGCACGTCGTGATCTTCTTCAGCCAGTCGACCGCGCTGATCGCGCTGCTGCCGCTGCTCGCGCGGCGCATCGACGACGGTTCGGCGATGACCTTCACGGTGCTGCTGGCGTCGATGGGCGTCGGGGCGATCGCTTCGGCCTTCGTGCTGCCCCGGTTCCGCGGCCGGACACGCGACGAGCTGCTGCGCAACGGCTCACAGGTGCAGGCCGCGGCAATGACGGCGGTCGCCTTCTCGCCGAACCTGTGGCTGGCGTTGCCGATGATGATGATCGCCGGCGGCGCGTGGCTGATCTCGGCGAACTCGCTGTCGGTGTCGGCGCAACTCGCGCTGCCCGACTGGGTGCGCGCACGCGGCATGTCGATCTACCAGGTGGCGCTGATGGGCGGTGCCGGGCTCGGCGCGGCGCTCTGGGGGCAGGTCGCCGCCTGGAGCGACGAGCGGATCAGCATCGCGGCAGCCGCGGTCGTCGGCACGGGGCTGCTGTGGCTCACACGGCGGCACACGATCGACGGCGGTGTCGAGGAGGACCTGACGCCCCAGTCTTGGAAAGCGCCGATCACGCGGCACCCGGTCGATCCCGGCGCCGGTCCCGTCCTGACCATGATCGAGTACCGCATCGACCCGGCGCGCGTCGACGAATTCCGCAGCGTGATGCAGGAGACGCGGCGCAGCCGCCTGCGCGGCGGCGCGCTGTCCTGGGAGCTGTTTCGCGACACGCTCGATCCCGACCGGTTCATCGAGTACTTCGTCGACGAGAACTGGGTCGAACACCTGCGCCGCTTCGATCGCTTCACGGCCTCCGACATCGCGCTGCGTCAGCGCCGGCTGGCGCTGCACGTCGGCGACGAACCGCCCAAGGTCACGCGCAGCATCGCCGAGACGCTCGAGCGCGACTGACTGCGTCCACGCCGGGTCTCGAGGCCGCCCCGGCGTGCCGCCCGAGCTCCGCACTTCCGTCGCCGATATAATCGCGCGCGAGATGCAGCGATTCCGTCGCGGCCGTCGCAGCCGGGTCCTCGCCGCGATCGCCTGTCTGGCCTTCGTGCTGCAGGCGCTCGTCCCCTCGCTGGCCCACGCCTGGACCAGCGTTTCGCGGGCACAACTCTTTCACGGCCCGCTCTGCTCGGCCGACCCGCAGGGCGCACGCGACCGGCTCGCACGCGCGATCGACCAGGAAGCGCCGGCACGGTCGCTGCCGCCCGCCGCGCATTGTCCGTTCTGCACGCTGCCCGTCGACGCGGACGCGCCGGCACTGACCCGGCACGCCGAATACGCGCTGCACGTCGCGGCGTCGGACGAAGCCCCGATCGTCACTCCGCCACCGCCGCCGCCGGCGGCGCAGGCACGCCCGCAGGCCGCGCGCGCACCACCGCGCGGCTGATACGCGTTGCTCGCGCGGGGCCCGCCGCCGCGCGCCTTCCACCTTCCCGACCGCCGCGAACCGAGCGCTTCGTTCCGCTCGTTTCGCGGTACGACTGAACAGGATTTCCAATGAAAACCGAACCATTCGTCTCGCGTCACACCCGTTCCGTTTCCACCCGTTTCGTTTTCGCCTGGGGTGCCGCCCTGCTCTCGCTGTCCCTCGCCGGCACCGCCGTTGCCGAAGTCCGCGTCGACGAGCCCTGGGCACGTGCCACCGTTCCCGGGCAGCAGGCGAGCGGCGCGTTCATGACGCTCACGTCGAGCCGCAACGCGAAGCTCGTCGAGGTGCAGAGCCCGGCGGCGGGCATCGCCGAGATCCACGAGATGGCGCTGGAGAACAACGTGATGCGCATGCGCTCGATCGACGGACTCGAACTGCCCGCCGGCCAGCCGGTCGTACTGCGCCCCGGCGGCTTTCACCTGATGCTGCTCGAGCTGAAAGCGCCGCTGCAGGCGGGCACGCACGTCGATCTGAGGCTCACGGTGGAGAACGCCGACGGCACGCGCGAACACGTCGACGTGAAGGCACCCGTGCGTCCGCTGGCCGGTGGCGGCGGCAGCCACCACGGGAACCGGCACGGACATTGATCCGAAGGGGGAGCGCGCAGCGCACAAGATGTACTATTCATGCATCTTCCAGCGGAGCGCCTTCGATGAAATCCCTATCCGCGCCCGGCGGCCTGGTCCCGCTGCTCGAACCGGGACCCACCGCACCCCAAAGCGGCCGGCGGGCGCTGTTTCGCCTCGGATTCCGGCCGTTCTACCTGCTCGCCGCGTTCTGGGCGGCGCTCGCCGTGCCGCTGTGGGTGGCGCAGTTCGCCGGTCTGCTCGCATCCCCCGCCGCGTACCCGGCGATGCTCTGGCACGCGCACGAAATGACCTTCGGCTTCGTGCTCGCCGTCATCGTCGGCTTCCTGCTCACTGCCGGTCGCGTCTGGACGGGCCTGCCGACGCCCACGGGGGCGCCGCTGGCCGCCCTCGCCGGCCTGTGGATCGCCGCGCGCGTGTTCAACTACACCGGCCCCGGCACGCTCGCGATGCTGCTCGACGCGGCCTTCATCGTGGCCTCGATGGTCGCGATCGGGCTGGTGCTGCTCAAGGCGCGCAACTACCGCAACGTCTTCGTGCTGGCCGTGCTCACGGCGTTCCTCGTCGCGAACACACTGTTCCATCTCGCGGTCGCCGGTCGCATCGACGTCTCGCCGCTGCAGGCGATCCGCTTCTTCGTCTACGCCGTCGTGCTGCTGATCTGCGTGATCGGCGGCCGGGTGATTCCGACCTTCACGGCGAATGCGCTGCGCGGCGTGCGCCAGTGGCGTCACGCCAGGCTCGACGCCGCCTCGCTCGCGCTCACAGCGCTGGCGCTGCTGCTTGCGCTGCTGCCCGTACCGGTCGCGGCGATCGCGCTCGCCTGCGCATTGGCCGCCGCGCTGCAGCTCGCACGGCTCGTCGGCTGGAATCCCCGGGCGACGCGCCGCACACCGATCCTGTGGATCCTGCACGTCTCGTATGCCTGGATTCCGATCGGGCTCGTGCTCACCGGACTGGGCGCGCTCGGATGGGTGCCGGAGTCGGCCGGTGTGCACGCGCTCACGGTGGGCGCCATCGGCGGACTAATCATCGGGATGATCACCCGCACCGCTCTCGGCCACACGGCGCGGCCGCTGAAGGCGGAGGCGATCGAGACGACCGCCTATCTGCTCGTGCAGCTGGCGGTCCTGCTGCGGCTGGCGCCGATGCTGATTCCGGCGCTGCCGTACCTGGTCTGGACCGCGGCGGCGGCGGCGGCGTGGAGCCTCGCCTTCACCGTCTATCTGCGGAAATATGCGGCGGTGCTCACCTCGCCGCGACTCGACGGTCGCGACGGATGAGCACCGCGGGGCTCAGGCGGCGCGGCGGCGCATCTGCGCGCCGCCCGCCTCGGCCGGCGCGTAGTCGAACTCGAGCCGGCTGAGTGCGCGCTCGAAGTGCTGGCGCTGCGCGACGGCATACTGCTCGAGGCGACGCCCGCCCCAGACACCCGCCAACTGGCTCGGCGACACGCCCTGGATCTCGCTGGATCCCTGGCTGGCCGGGCGGATCGTGACGGCGCACAGCATGTACAGGCCGACCCTGCGGTCGGCGCGCGCGGCGGACTGCATCGTCGGGCCGTGATACGCGTACAGCGCGAGCGAGCCGGGACGGCCCTCCGGATCTTCACCCTCCGGCTGAACTTCGCCCGCGACGATGAATCCTTCGCGCTCGAGCTCCCGGCGCAGCAACGCTGCCGCGCGCTCCACCGGCAATTCGATCGTGAATCGTACAGGCAAGGCTTCCACTTGAAACTCCCTTGAATCGGTTCCTGGCTGAACTGCAAACGTGAACCGGACGAATGTTGGATGCGGCGGCTTAGGGCAGGCTTAAGAAACGCTCCCAGCAGGCCACGGGCCTGCTCCCGCCTGTGCTACAAATCCGAACGAAACGAACCGGAGCCCACGATGACGACTTTCGACGTCAAAGGGATGACCTGCGGGCACTGCGCCCAGGCAGTGACGAAGGCGGTGCGCGAAATCGACGCGCAGGCGCGGGTCGAGGTCGATCTGGCGAGCGGAACCGTTCGCGTCGAATCGACCCAGCCGCCCGCCTCGATCGAGCAGGCGATCGAGGAGGCGGGCTACGAGGCGAGGCTGCGGGCGGCGTGAGCGTCGGGCCGGCTCGGGCGCGACGCGCCGCCCGGCGAATCAGCTGATCTGCAGGCGCTTCGAGGTGGGCACCGCCTTCTTCGGCAGCGTCAGCTTCAGCACGCCGTCCTCGAATTTCGCGGTGGCGGCGGCCTCGTCGATTTCCGAAGCGAGCTGGAAGGTGCGGCCGATCGAGCCGTAGTACCGCTCGCTGCGCAGGATGCGCTCGCCTTCCTTCTTCTCCGACTCCCGTTTGACCTCGGCGCCGATCGAAACGCGGTTGCCGTCGATCTGCACCTGGATGTCCTCTTTCTTCACGCCGGGCATCTCGGCCTGCACCTCGTATTGACCCTCGGTCTCCTTGACGTCGAGTCGGATCTCGAGGCCGCCGCTTTCGGCGCCGCGCGCAACCGGCTGGAAGAAGCCGCGAAACAGCTCGGGAAACACGTCGGCGAACGGGTCGTACACGGACAATCGCGTCATCGTTTACCTCCTTGCATCGGTCGTCGTGGCCACACCGGGCATCGAACCACGGTGCCCGGTGCTACGGCAAGAAAGTCCGGGCACGACCGACGGATTTCAAGTCCCGCGCTTCGATCCGTCACGCGATCCCTCGCGCGCGGCGCCGACGCGCATGCCTCCTTCCTGCCGGCGGCGAGGACGACGCAGGCCGTCTCAGACGCGCTCGATCATCACCGCGATGCCCTGGCCGACGCCGATGCACATCGTCGCAACGGCGCGGCGCGCGCCGGTTCGCTGCAGCTGGTGCGCGGCAGTGAGCACGATGCGCGCACCCGACATTCCGAGCGGATGCCCGAGCGCGATCGCCCCGCCGTTCGGATTGACGTGCGCGGCATCGTCGGGCACGCCGAGCTCGCGCAGCACGGCGAGACCTTGCGCGGCGAACGCCTCGTTCAGCTCGATCACGTCGACGTCCGCGATCGCATGACCGGTGCGCTCGAGCAGCTTGCGCACCGCCGGCGCCGGTCCGACGCCCATCACGCGCGGCGCGACGCCGGCGGTGGCCATCGCGACGAAGCGCGCGCGCGGCTGCAGGCCGTGGCGCCGCGCGGCGGACTCGGTGGCGAGGATCAGCGCGGCCGCGCCGTCGTTCACGCCCGAGGCGTTGCCCGCGGTGATGGTCCCGTCGGGTCGAACGATCGGCCTGAGCTTCGCCAGCGCCTCGATCGACGTCTCGCGCGGGTGCTCGTCGCGGTCGACGACGACCGGATCACCCTTACGCTGCGGGATCGTCACCGGAACGATCTCCTCGGCGAAGAAGCCGTTGCGCTGTGCCTCGGCGGCGCGCTGCTGGCTGCGCAGCGCCATCGCGTCCTGGTCCTCGCGCGAGATCCGGTGCTCGACGGCGACGTTCTCTGCGGTCTCGGGCATCGAGTCGATGCCGTATTGCCGCTTCATCGCGGGGTTGACGAAGCGCCAGCCGATCGTCGTATCGTAGATCGCGCTCTCGCGCGCGAACGCGCTCGTCGCCTTCGGCATCACGAAGGGCGCGCGCGACATGCTCTCCACCCCGCCGGCGATACCCAGCTCGATCTCCCCGCAGCGGATCGCGCGCGCGATCGTGCCGAATGCGTCCATTCCGGAGCCGCACAGCCGGTTGACGGTCGCGCCCGGCACCTCGACCGGATAGCCGGCCAGCAGCAGCGCCATGCGCGCGACGTTGCGGTTGTCTTCGCCCGCCTGGTTCGCGCAGCCGAGGATCACTTCTTCGACGGCCGACGGATCGAGGTCGGGATTGCGGTCGAGCAACGCCTTCAGCGGCACCGCGGCGAGATCGTCGGCTCGCACGGCCGACAGCGCGCCCGCATATCGGCCGATCGGCGTACGAACGGCATCGCACAGGAATACTTCGTTCACGGCAGGAATCCCCGGGTTGGCAAAACCCGTTATTGTGCACCGCGCACCGGATGCGATTCTTGCGCCGGCTCAGGGAACGTGCAGTGCCGCTTTCCGGCGCGTGCGGATCGGCGAATAATCGGAAGGCCCTTCCCTGCACGGAGACTGCGATGTTGAGCACGGCTCCCGTGACCACGATGCTGCCCGTCGCCGATCTCGATCGCGCGCGCCGCTTCTACGAGGACAAGCTGGGTCTCGAACCGCTCGGCGCGGCGCCCGACGGCGCGCTGCGCTATCGCTGCCAGAACGTCGTGCTCGCGCTGCTGCCGCGGCCCGACGCTCGCCCCGCCGCGCACACCGCGCTGAGCTTCGAGGTGAGCGACCTCGAACGGGAGCTGTCGGAGCTCGAGGCGAAAGGCGTCGTCTTCGAGGACTACGACCTGCCGCAGCTGCGCACGGTGAATCACGTCTGCGTGCTCGGCTCCGAGAAGGCCGCTTGGTTCCGCGATTCCGAGGGCAACTACCTGTGCCTGCACCAGGAGCTCGGGCCGCGCGCCTGAGCGCTCGAGTGCCGGATCTCAGCGGCGCGCCGCCGCCGGTGCGGCGCGCGCGGCGGCATCGTCCGCCGACGGCTGCCCGTCCGCCGGTCGCTCGCGCCCCGCATCGAGCCTTCTCACGTCGTCGCGCAACCAGCGCAGCAGCACGAGCCCGGGCAGCGCGGCGAGCACCGAGAACACGAAGAACGACGGCCAGCCGAAGGCGTCGACGTACACGCCCGATACCGGTCCGACGTACACGCGTCCCACCGCCGCCAGCGCGGACAGCAGCGCGTACTGCGCAGCCGAGAAGCGGCGCTCGGTGAGCGCCATCAGGAACGCGACGAACGCCGCCGTTCCCATGCCGCCGCACAGGTTCTCGAAGCCGATCGCGGCCGCCATCAGCGCATAGCTCTTCGGCGCGATCGACAACAGCCAGTAGCCGAAATTCGATACCGCCTGCAGCACGCCGAAGAGCATCAGCGACGCATACAGCGGGCGCCGGGCCAGCCACGCGCCGCCGGCGAGCGCGCCGACGATCGTCGCCGCCATGCCCAGCACCTTGTTGACGGCGCCGACCTCGGTGGGCGTGAAGCCGGCACCACGCAGCAGGAAGGTGGTCGACAGGCTCCCCGCGAAGGCGTCGCCGAGCTTGTACAGCACGATCATCGCCAGCAGCGCCACCGCCCGCTCGCGCCGGAAGAACGCATCCCACGGCGCGAGGAACGACGGAAAGCCCGCGCGCCGCGCCGCGTGCAGCGCGGCGACGCAGGCGAGCACGAGCACGATCGTGTCCGCGGCGAGCGAGGCGAAGCGGCCGCTACCGATCCACTCCCAGGGCAGCCGGCGCAGCAGCCAGAACGTGGCGAAGCCGGCGACGAGCATCGCGGCGAAACCGACGAGCTCGGCGCGCACGTCGCTGGCGAGCCGCTCCGTCGCCGGCACTCTCGGCGCCCACGCGGTGACCAGCGCGAGCAGCGCGAACAGCACGCCCATCGCGCGGAACATCCCGGGCCAGCCGAGCCACTGATCGGCGACGATCATCGCCAGCCCGCCGGAGACGAGCATCGCGATCCGATAGCCGAGCACCGACACCGCGGCACCCGCGCCGCGCTCCTCGTCGGGCAGCAGATCGGTGCGATACGCGTCGAAGACGATGTCCTGCGACGCCGACAGGAACGCGATCGCGACCGCGCAGGCGCCCACCGCGTGCACCGATGCGCCCGGATCGAGCGTCGCCATCAGGAAGCACAGCGCGGCGAGCAGCAGCTGCGAGACGAAAAGCCAGCCGCGCCGGCGCCCGAGCAGCGGCGGCTCGAAGCGGTCGGCGAGCGGAGCCCAGGCGAACTTGAAGGTGTACGGCAGGCCGACGAGCGCGAAGAAGCCGATCGTCTTCACGTCGAGCCCTTCGACGGTCAGCCACGCCTGCAGCGTTCCGGCCGACAGCGCGAGCGGTAGGCCGCTGGCGAAACCGAGCAGCAGCATCGCCGCGATGCGGCGATTGGCGAAGACCTGCACGAGGGGGCGCGACGACACGGCGCGGGAAGTGTACTCGCTCAGCGCCCGCGGATACGGCCGCCGCGCAAGAGCGCGCGCCCGGCACGTCGCCGGGCCTGCGCGGCGCCCGTCACCGAAGCGACACCGACCGCCGGCGATGCACCGTCACCACGCTCTCGACGCCGGCCGGTGCCGCCGGAGCACCACCTGCCATCGCCTGGCGCTTCTCGCGCTTGACCCGCCGCTGGATGCGCACCGGGCACTTGTAGTCGTGGTGGTACAGCACCTGGCAGTGCAGGCACCCGATGCATTCGTTCGGGCTGATGTGCCCTTCGGGGTGGATCGCGCCGACCGGGCACTCGTTGAAACAGCGCATGCACGGATTGCCGCACTCGCGATAGCGGGGCAGCCAGTCGAAGATGCGCATGCGCCCCGGAATCGCGAGCGCCGCACCGAGCGGGCACAGGTAGCGGCAGAAGAAGCGCTCGATGAACAGCCCCGCCACCAGCAGCGCCAGCGCGAACGCGACGAACCACCACTCGCGCACGAAGCGCAGCACGATCGCCGTCTTGAACGGCTCGATCTCCGACAAGCGCTCGGCCCACGCGAGCGAGCCCAGCGACACGCCGAAGAGGCCGAGGAAGATGATGTATTTCGTCGGCAGCAGCCGCTGATGCACGCCCCACGGCACCTTCAGCTGCGGCACCTTCAACGCCCGCGCCGCCCGGTTCGTCAGCTCCTGCAGCGCACCGAACGGACACAGCCAGCCGCAGAACGGACCGCGCCCCCAGAACAGCAGCGCCGCCGCCACCGAGCACCACAGGATGAAGATCAGCGGGTCGACGAGGAACGACTCCCAGCGGAAATCCGTGCGCAGCGAGCTCACGAACGTGAGCACGTTGACCACCGACAGCTGCGCCTGCGCGACCCAACCGAGCCACAGCAGCGTCACCGCGAGGAACACGAGACGGATGCGGTCGAACAGCTTCTCGCGCGGAACGAGCAGGTCCTGGAAGAAGAAGATGATCGTCAGCGCCGCGAGCATCAGCGCGAGCACCGCGATCGCGGCGACCCGGCTTTCCCAGATCGTGAGCCACAGCGGCGCGGCTTCGGCGTCGTCGACCACCGCCGGGGCTCCGGCGGCCAAGGGATCGACCGTCACCTGGCCGCCCGTGGAGGCCGGTGACTGCTGCTGCGCCACCTTCGTGTACGACTCCGGCAATCGATAGGGCAGCGTGAACGTGACGAAGGCCTGGTCGAACTTGCCGACCGGCCGCTGCGCGAGCAGGCGCAGCTCCCACGGAGCGGTCGGATCGAATTCGGCGCCTTCGGGGATCGCGAATGCACCGATCTCGCGAAGATCCGGCGCACCGCTGGCGACGAGGCGCCCGATGCGCAGGTGATGCCGTCGCCAGAAGCGGATCGTCTCGATTCCCTGGACCAGCTCGAGGCGATCGAAGATGCCCCCGCGAAACCACGCGGTCCCCTTGAACGAGTACGGCCCGCGCGCGGCAATGAGCACGGCGTGCTGTCCGGGCGCGAGCATTCGCTGGAGCTCCACCTGCTCGTTGGCGTCGAGCAGGCTGCGCGCGATCGCCGGCTGCGAGATCAGCGTGACGTACAGATCGATGAACGTATCGTCGGGCGCGCCGCTCTGCCTGAGCTTCGCCGCCTCGACGTTGCCCGAGTCGACGAAGGCCTGGTTCACCTCGCCGACGGTCACGCGCAGCTGCGCGATCGCGCCCTGCTCACGCAGCGCTTCCCAGCTCGCCACGCTGCCCGCCTCGGGATCGACGACGCGTCCGCCGGGCGGAGTCCCCGGGCCGGCGGTACGCGCCGCACCGGAAGCGCCGGCCGCTGCGGGCGCACCGGCAGCACCACCCGCCGCGCCGGGCGCGGCCGCCACGCCCGCGCCGCCGAGCTGCAGCATGCGCGCCACGCGCGACGACGAGCGTACGACGCTGTCGCCGATGATCAGCACGGTGACCGTCGCACCGCTGACGATGTCGGCCCGTGGCGGCCCGCTTCCCGCCGCGCTCGCGTGCAGCGGATTGAACCCGACGTAGCGGTCCAGCGACTCGACGATGCGGCGTTCGGGAACGCCGACCATCAGGATCGGCTCGCTGTGCTCGGCGATGCGCAGACCGACGACCGTGCCGGCGTTGTCGAGCGCGACGAGGACGTGGATCGGCTTGCCCGAGTAGCCGCGCGCATCGACGAAATCCGACGCGAGATAGACGAAGCCGACGCGTTCGGGCCCCCTGAACGCCGGCGCGACGGGCGGGCTTCCCTGCAAGGGCCCGAAGCGGTCGGCACCCGGGAACAGGTCGGCGGGAGGCGTCTTCGT
>Ga0079224_100009034_pt1 | contig 13554 bp, 11 predicted proteins | sample Stecom2015_FD_80414 | JGI IMG/M metagenome (GOLD analysis project Ga0079224, IMG submission 80414) | Agricultural soil microbial communities from Utah to study Nitrogen management - Steer compost 2015 | ecosystem: Environmental > Terrestrial > Soil > Agricultural land | place: USA: Utah... | reverse complement strand
TAGCTATAATTTTATTGATTCTGTTTATAAGCTCAGTAATACTGATACTATCAATAAACTCGTTAGAGAATGCATACATCAATAAAGATTTAGCCTCCTTTTGAGGAATACCTCTTGACTGCATGTAGAACATAGCATCTTCGTCAAGCTGACCAATAGTACAACCATGAGAACATTTTACGTCGTCAGCAAAAATTTCAAGTTGTGGCTTGGCATTAATAGTAGCCTTATCACTTAACAATACATTGTTATTCTGTTGGAAAGCATCTGTTTTCTGAGCAATTTTCTCAACATAAATCTTACCGTTAAATACCCCTGTAGAGCTTCCGTCAAAAATACCTTTGTAATTTTGGTGGCTCTCACAATTTGGCTGAGCGTGGTTAACAAGCGTATAGTGATCTACGTGCTGTTTATCGCTAATAATAGTGATACCTTTAAGTGTACTGTCTATATTCTCTCCTTCATGATAGAAGTTAAGGTTATTACGTGTTATATTACCTCCAAATGAGAAAGTATGGACACTCACGTTACTGTCACGCTTTTGTGAAATATAAGTATTGTCTATAAGGTTTGCCGTTAAAACGTCATTCTGGATTTTGTAATAATCCACATTGGCATTTTCATGAGCGAAAATCTCGGTAACAGAGTTAGTAAGCACCGGATTGCTGTTTAGGCTCTGGTGTCTTTCAATAATCTGTACCTGTGCGTTTTTACCAACAATCACAAGGTTTCTTGGCTGTACCATAAGTGCAGCCTCATTACCTGTAGAGAAACTGATAATCTCAATAGGCTTATCAGCTATCTTATTTTTAGGAATATTGATAAAAGCTCCTTCATGGGCAAATGCTGTGTTTAATGAAGTCAGGCTTTCATCCTTATTGGCAATCTTATTAAAATAGGTATCTATTACTTCCTTGTATTTAGGCTTTGTTAATGCCGATGACATCAGGCAAACATCAAGACCTTCGTGTGTGGTGGAAGAAAGGAATGAGCTGAATATCCCGTCTATAAAAACAACTTTATAGCTATCTATTTCATGCAGGAAATACTTTTTCACCTCAGCATAACTTAATGCGTTTTCCTGTTTTGGGAATACGCTAAAGTCATTTTTAAGCACCGCGTTAAGCGATGTATATTTCCACGCCTCTTCCTTTTTGGTTGGAAACCCTTTATTTTCAAAGTTCTTTATAGCCTCTGTACGTATGTTGTGTAAATCAGCATTCACATCTACACGCTCTTCAAAAGCCATGAAAGAAGATAATAATTTCTCTTTTAAATCCATTACTTTATGTTTCAGATTTCAGGTTTCAGGTTTCACATTTAAGCCGTCATCCTGGATATTTTTAGGCAATTAGGTTATTACTGAAACTTATTGCCTTTATAATCTTTTTTGTTCAAATAATTGATAAACCCCTTTAATTTACCACTAAGACTTTCATAATCTCCTTTTAATATTTCAAGTTTTTCAGCCGTAATATATCCAGAATCAAACAGCCTATATAACTGTGACCTGGTTTCTCCTGCAGAACCTTTTGATATTGATAGGAATTGCCTAAACTCCATATTACCATCACGTTCAAAGCCTTCAGCAATATTATCCATAACAGATCCTGAAGAACTTTTTATTTGGCTTTTTAGTCTGAAATAATTTTTTAATTCGGTTTCTACAGAAATAATATGTATTTCTTTTGCAAGCCTTCTGGCTTCCTGCCAAATTTCTAAATCTTCAAACCTCTTAATCGTAGCCATTTACAACCTGAAACTTGAAACCTGAAATTATTAATTCTCTGATTTAATCCAGTCGTAACCTTTTTCCTCAAGCTCGTAAGCAAGCTCTTTACCCCCTGATTTTACAATCTTACCATTGTAAAGTACATGAACATAATCAGGAACAATATAGTCAAGCAGCCTTTGGTAGTGCGTAATTACAATAACAGCGTTGTCTTTGCTGCGTAATTTATTAACACCGTTTGCTACGATACGAAGTGCATCGATATCAAGACCAGAATCGGTTTCGTCAAGAATAGCCAGCTTTGGTTCAAGCATAGCCATCTGGAATATCTCATTACGTTTTTTCTCACCACCCGAAAAACCTTCGTTTAACGAACGTGATAAAAACTTCCTGTCAATTTCTAATAATTCTGATTTCTCACGGATTAATTTCAGCATCTCGTTTGCCGGCATCTCCTCTAGCCCTTTAGCTTTACGGCTCTCATTAATTGCCGTTTTCATAAAGTTAGTTACAGATACACCCGGGATCTCTACCGGATACTGGAAAGAAAGGAAAACACCTTTGTGTGCTCTCTCTTCCGGAGCCAGTTCGCTCATATCTTCTCCTTCAAGAACAATTTCCCCATCGGTTACCTCATAATCCTCTTTACCTGCGATAACAGAAGAAAGCGTACTTTTACCAGAACCGTTAGGGCCCATTATAGCATGAACCTCTCCTGCTTTTACTTCAAGGTTTATACCTTTTAAAATCTCTTTATCTTCAACACTTGCGTGTAAATTCTTTATTGATAACATAAAAATATATAATGGTGTATTTTTTAATAATTGATTAACCTACAGAACCTTCAAGGCTTATTTCAAGTAATTTTTGAGCCTCAACGGCAAACTCCATAGGCAGCTTGTTTAAAACTTCCTTACTAAACCCGTTCACAATAAGTGCAATGGCTTTCTCTGTAGGGATTCCCCTCTGGTTACAGTAAAACACCTGATCTTCACCAATTTTACTTGTTGTCGCCTCGTGTTCTATTTTTGCGGTAGTGTTTTTAGATTCGATATACGGGAATGTGTGTGCACCACAGCTGTTCCCCATAAGTAATGAATCACACTGCGAGAAGTTCCTTGCATTTTCTGCTCTCGAAGCTATTTGTACCAAACCACGGTAGCTGTTTTGAGATTTACCTGCCGAAATACCTTTAGAAATAATAGTACTCCTCGTATTTTTCCCAAGGTGAATCATTTTAGTACCGGTATCTGCCTGCTGGTAATTGTTTGTAACGGCAATAGAGTAAAACTCCCCTACCGAGTTATCTCCTTTAAGTACACAGCTTGGGTATTTCCATGTAACAGCAGAACCTGTTTCAACCTGTGTCCATGAAATTTTAGCATTCCTCTCACAAAGTCCGCGTTTGGTCACAAAGTTGTAAACTCCACCTTTACCTGATTTATCACCAGGGAACCAGTTTTGTACAGTAGAATATTTAATTTCGGCATCATCAAGAGCAATAAGTTCTACTACAGCAGCGTGCAGCTGATTTTCATCGCGTGATGGTGCTGTACAACCTTCAAGGTAACTTACATAACTTCCTTCGTCTGCCACAACAAGTGTACGCTCAAACTGACCTGTACCGGCCTGATTGATCCTGAAGTAGGTAGAAAGTTCCATTGGGCATCTTACGCCTTTTGGTATATAACAAAAAGAACCGTCTGAGAATACGGCAGAATTAAGTGCTGCATAGAAGTTATCTTTTTGAGGTACTACTGTACCAAGATATTTCTTAACCAACTCAGGGTGTTCCTTAATAGCCTCCGATATGGAACAGAAAATAATACCTTTTTCTGCAAGTGTCTTCTTAAAAGTAGTAGCAACAGATACCGAGTCCATCACGATATCAACCGCAACACCTGCCAGCTTTTTTTGCTCATCAAGAGAGATTCCCAGTTTTTTGAACGTGTCCAAAAGTTCCGGGTCAACCTCATCAAGGCTGTTATATTTCGGCTTTTTCATTGGTGCCGAGTAGTATGATATATCCTGAAATTTAGGTTTCTCATAGTGTACGTTAGCCCATTCCGGCTCAACCATTTGTTCCCATGCCCTGAAAGCTTCAATTCGCCATTCGGTCATCCATTCCGGCTCTTCCTTTTTTAAGGAAATAGCACGAACAATGTCCTCGTTTAGCCCGTTAGGGAACGTATCTGATTCTATATCCGTATAAAAACCGTACTCATACTCCTTGTTCTCGAGTTCGATTTTTAATTCTTCTTCTGTGTACTTACTCATCGTTTGTTTCGTTTCAGGTGGAAAGTTACCGGTACATAGTATACCGAAACATTACTGAAATACCTATATATTCTAAATTCGTTTACGTTGTCATTTTTCAGGATTCAATGTGTAACCTGAAACCTGAAACATAATAATTAAAGCGAAAAACTTTCCCCGCAACCGCAGGTTCTGCTTGCATTTGGATTATTAAATACAAATCCTTTACCGTTTAGTCCTCCCGAATATTCCAGGATTGTACCTGCCAAATACAGGAAGCTTTTTTTATCTACGGCAATTTTTATATTGTTATCCTCAAACACTTTGTCATTTTCTCCAAGCTCTTTGTCAAACTTTAAATCGTAAGAAAGCCCAGAGCATCCGCCACTTTTAACGCCTACCCTCACATAATCGGTAGCAGCATCAAATCCATCATCTTCCATAAGGCTTACGACTTTCTTTCTTGCTGTGTCAGAAACTTTTATCATAATTCAACAATTTACATTTAATCTAATTTAGTGCAAAGATACCACCATTTTTACAGATTGCAATAGCAGATAACCTTTTTCTCTTTATTGCATTATAAGCAACAGTTATAACGATATGTGGGCTTAAATTAGTAATTTGGCACCTCTAAACTTAATACAATGAAATTATACCCAATAGAAAGCGGCAATTTTAAGCTTGACGGAGGGGCTATGTTTGGCGTTGTTCCTAAAACAATATGGAACAGGACAAACCCGGCAGATGCCCACAATCTTATTGATATTGCTGCAAGATGTCTTTTGATTGAAGACGGTAACAGACTGATTTTGATAGATACAGGAATGGGAAATAAGCAAAGTGAAAAGTTTTTTGGCTACTATTCGCTTTGGGGAGACCATAGTATAGACAAGTCCCTTGCAAAATACGGCTTTCACAGAGATGATATTACCGATGTGTTCATGACACACCTGCATTTTGACCATTGTGGCGGAAGCGTACAGTGGAATAAGGAGCGTACCGGATATGAGGTTGCTTTTAAAAATGCCAACTTCTGGACAAACGATAATCACTGGGAATGGGCTACAAAACCTAATGCCCGTGAAAAGGCTTCTTTCCTTAAGGAAAATATTATCCCGATACAGGAAAGCGGACAGCTTAAGTTTATTAACCGCCCTAATGGTGACTATTTAGACCAATGTGAGCTGGGCTTTGGTATCTTTTTTGCAGACGGACATACCGAAAAACAAATGATACCACATATAAATTACAACGGTAAAACCATTGTTTTCATGGCCGATTTGCTTCCTACTGCGGGGCATATTCCGTTACCGTATGTTATGGGGTATGATACCCGCCCGCTATTAACGCTGGATGAGAAGGCAAAGTTTATGAATACCGCCGCCGATAACGGTTATTATTTATTCCTGGAGCACGACGCTCACAATGAAATAATTACAGTACAGCATACCGAAAAAGGTGTGCGCCTTAAAGACGTATACAAGTGTAGTGATATACTAATTTAATGTTAATCGTGATTTTTGTGTAACAAAATCAGGATACATTAGACCTATTTAAAAAATTAAATAAAACGAATTATGAAGTTCAAGTCAATTTACCTGTCAGCTGCCCTGGCTTTATTTCTGGCAAGCTGCGGTTCATCTAAAAAAATTACGGCAACCCCGCTTGCCATCAATACTACTATCACAGCTAAGAAAGCTGACCTTACTGATACAGAAGAAAAACGTTGGAGTCATTTAGACCTGTTTAACGATACCATTCCGGGAATGAGTGTAGACAGGGCTTACAGCACTCTTTTACAAGGAAGAAAAGCCACTAAAATCATTGTTGGTGTAGTAGATTCAGGTGTCGATATTGAACATCCGGACCTTCAGGGAGTTATTTGGACCAATCCTAAAGAAATTGCAGGAAACGGTATTGATGACGATAACAATGGATACATTGATGATATTCACGGATGGAACTTTTTAGGTGACATTAACCATGAAAACATGGAGTTCATCAGGATACTTAAAAAAGGTGACGATGGTTCTGAAACCTACAAAAGAGCAAAAGCTAAATATGATGAAGAATACAACCAGGCACTTGCAGGCAAAATGCAAATGGACTTCATCCTGAAAGCCGATAAAAAATTCCAGGAACTTACAGGTAAGGAAAACTATACAGCCGAAGACCTAAAAGCTCTTGACTTAAAAGACCCTAGCCTAACCAGTGTTAGAAGTCAGTTTGTAATGATTCTGGCTCAAATTTCAAGAGAAGAACTTGCTAAAGAAGTTAACTCTGGTGTAGAGCATTATACAAACGAAATTGAATACCACCTTAACCTAAAATATAACGCTCGTGAAATTTTGGGTGACAACCCTGATGATTTCAACTCAAGAGGTTACGGTAATAACAATGTAATTGGCCCTGATAAAGAAGGTGCTAAACACGGTACACACGTTTCGGGTATCATCGCTCAGGTAAGAAATAACGGTATTGGAGGTGACGGTGTTGCCAGCGATGTTGTAGAAATTATGGCTGTAAGAGCTGTGCCGGATGGTGATGAGTATGATAAAGATGTTGCCCTGGCTATTCGTTATGCTGTAGACAACGGTGCTAAAGTAATTAACGGTAGTTTTGGTAAATACTTCTCTACACACAGTGACTGGGTATATGATGCAATTAAATATGCCGGAGAAAAAGATGTACTTATTGTTTGTGCTGCAGGTAACGAAGGTGCTTACCTTGACAAAAACGGAGGTGTAGAGCGTTACCCTAACGATAATATGGTTACTGGACCTGAATTTTCAGATAACTTTATCTGTATTGGTGCCCTTAACAATAAACTTACAGAAAAAGGTTTAGTAGCTCCTTTCTCTAACTACGGTAAAAATAACGTAGACGTATTTAGCCCTGGTATGAGAATTTATGCAACTACTCCTGATAATCATTATGAGTTCCTACAGGGTACATCTATGGCATCTCCAAATGCTGCAGGTGTAGCTGCACTTATCCGTGCTTACTACCCTAAACTTACTGCTTCTCAGGTTAAGCATATCCTTATGGATTCTGGCTTAGCTCCAAACATGCAGGTACAGGTAGGTGAAGGTGAAGATCAAAAAGTAATCATGTTCAGTGAGGCTTCAAAATCAGGTAAAATTGTAAATGCTTACAACGCCCTGATAATGGCCGATCAGATTTCAAGAGGAAAATAATTTTCATATAAATCAAATAAATGGAAGGGAATTTCCCTTCCATTTTTTATTTTAAGCCCATGAAAAAATCAGTATTATTCGCACTTTTTGCCGTTTCGGGCCTGTTTGCCCAAAACAACAATCCTAATCCGGGTTACTGGCAACAGCACGTAGATTACAAAATGGACGTTTCCATGGACGTAAAAACCTACCGCTATACCGGAACACAGGAACTTGTTTATACTAACAACTCTCCCGATACGCTTCGCCGCGTATTTTATCATTTATACAACAATGCTTTCCAGCCCGGAAGTGAGATGGATGCCAGGCTGCAAACCATTGCCGACCCGGACGGAAGAATGGTAAAAAGTTTTAAGAGAGGTGAAGAAACCATTAAGGAAAGCCGTATTAGCACCCTTACTCCAGATCAGATAGGTTTCCTAAACATATCTAATTTTAAACAGGATGGTTTAGAAGCCAAAACTATTGTTACAGGTACTGTGCTGGAAGTGGATTTGGCTACCCCTTTACTACCGGGAAAATCAACAACTTTTAATTTGAGTTTTGAAGGGCAGGTGCCGGAACAGGTACGCCGTTCAGGAAGAAACTCTACCGAAGGTGTTGCACTTTCCATGACACAATGGTATCCTAAAATTGCTGAATACGATTTTGAAGGATGGCATGCCGACCCATACATTGGCCGTGAGTTTCATGGTGTTTGGGGTGATTTTGACGTAAAAATTACGATTGATAAAAATTATACCATAGGCGGAACAGGATACCTGCAAAACAAAAACGAAATTGGTAAAGGTTATGAAGACGAAGGGGTAAAAGTTAAATACCCAAGAAAAACCAAGACACTTACCTGGCATTTTGTGGCACCAATGGTACATGATTTTGCATGGGGTGCCGATAAGGATTACATTCATGACAAAATAATAGGGCCAAACGGTGTAGAACTGCATTTCTTCTATAAAGACAATCCGGAATATAACGAAAACTGGAAAAAACTTCAGCCTAAAACAGCCGAGCTTCTTGCTTTTTATAACGAAAACATAGGGCCTTATCCATACAAACAGTACTCAGTTGTTCAGGGTGGCGACGGTGGTATGGAGTATGCCATGTGTACACTGATTACAGGTAATCGCAGCTATGGTAGCCTTGTAGGTGTAACTGCTCACGAATTTGCCCACTCATGGTTCCAGCATATTTTAGCCTCTAACGAGTCTAAGCACGAATGGATGGACGAAGGCTTTACTTCTTTCATTAGTGACCTTGCTATGGAAACCGTGTTGCCAAATGATAAAAAAGAAAAACAAGCACACCCTTGGACCGATGCCTATGCTAACTATTTTTACATGGTATCTACCGGTAAAGAACAGCCTTTAACTACGCATGCCGACAGGTATTCGCTTAATATGCTTTACGGTATATCGGCTTACAGTAAAGGAACAATTTTCCTTTCTCAGCTTATAGATGTTATAGGTCAGGAAAATCTAATGAAAACCATTAAACGTTATTATCACGACTATAAGTTTACCCACCCTACTCCGCTGGATATTATCCGTACGGCAGAAAAAGTATCGGGTGCCGAACTCGACTGGTATTTAACCGACTGGTGCCAAACCACAAATACTATTGATTATAGTATTAAGGATCTTGGCGAGAATGGTAACACTACAACAGTTACACTGGAGCGCTTAGGCATGATGCCAATGCCGCTGGACCTTATTGTGGCTTATGAAGACGGTACTCAGGAAACCTACTATGTACCGCTTACCTTAATGCATTACCAAAAAGACAACCCATACGCTAATTTAAAGCGTACAGTACTTTCAAACTGGGATTGGGCACATACAACCTATCAGTTTACCATAAACAAGCCTAAATCGGCTATAAAAGTGATCATGATAGACCCTATGGAACTCATGGCCGACATAAATAAGGAAAACAATATTTATGTAAAGCAATAAAACAAGAAAGCCCTGCAATTGCAGGGCTTTTTCATGATAACAAAAAAACCTCCGGAGAAATTAAACCCGAAGGTTTTTGAAACAGATAAATAGAATCAAAAAACTGCTTCTGTATAAATATATAGGCGCTAAAAATCAATCAACTAAGAGTGTGTTACGGTTATCCTGATTTTTAGCTGGTTCAGCCGTATTATATTTCTTTATTCTTTAATTCCGGTTTCAGTAAATATTGTAATACCTCTCAGTATTACTATTAAAAAAAGCAACTATAATACCTTAATCCTTAAATCAGGAACAAAACATTATAAAACATTGGTTTTCAAAGCTTTAAATACAGTTGGTTTTAACCCTAAATAGAAAATATTGGGGAAAAATGAGTATAATTGTAGAAGGAAGGTGTGGATTTTTTGTAGAATATTAGTTCATGGCATTCATTCTGATAGAAGCCTTTACTAAAGCTAATGCTCTGATTTTTGAAAGCTCAACTTCTTTTTCCTGATGATGCCTGTTTTCACTAACCAGTTTTACCATGCCTGGCTCTTGTGAGCGTTGTATATATTTCACGGTGATGTACTCCTCTCCGTCCATATCAATACTTATCAGGTACATTTCGCCCCAAAAAATACCGTTAACCATATCATTCACTTCCTTGTATAAAACAATATCCCCGCTTTTAAGTAATGGGTACATACTGTCTCCGGTAACATAAATTGCACCGTCACATTTTGGGAGATGCGGTATGGAAATATGGTCGGCCGGCGTTAATGCCTTATTATTACTGAATAACGGAACAAGACCGGCAACAGCCTCAAGATCATATAATGGTATTTGCTGCGATTCAATATTCCTGTCTGTTTTAAGTCGGTAAGTTTTAACCGTATCCGGTGCTGCAACTTCAACATCATTATTAAACATATCCCCTTCACCCGTTAATAACCATGACGGATTAAGATCAGGATATACTGAAAGAATTTTTTCAAGCACATTGGAGCCAATACTCTTCGAGTCTTTTACTGCTTTAGAAATGCTTCCCCGGCTCACATCTATACTATTTTCAAAGGCATAGTAACTAACTCCCTTTGTTTCTATGTACTGTTTTAATCGATCAGAAACCATAATAACGTATTTTTTTCTTTTACAATATTAAGAAAATTTTCTTAATTATAGATAAACTGAAGCTGTTTTAAAAAAATGTACCTTTGCCCCACTATGGAAAAAGGGAAGTTTACATATCCTAAAGAGGAAAAACTAAAAAGCAGAAACACAATAGACCTGATGTTTGCAGAAGGGCGCTCGGTTTCAAAATACCCTTTACGTCTGGTTTATGTACCCCTTCCCGAACATGAACCGGGTCCTATAAAAATTGGGGTGTCGGTTTCCAAAAGGCATTTCAAAAAAGCTGTAGACAGAAACTATTTTAAACGCCTTCTTCGCGAAACCTACCGTCATAACAAACAACTGCTGCTTGAAAATCAGCCGCAACCTTATGCCTATATGCTGATGTACCAGACTAAAGACCGTTTATCTCTTGAGGAAATAAACACCAAAACGGTACAACTGTTTGAAAAATTCATAACTCAGATTACTACACAATAAGTTGTTTTTTAACACTTTGTAATATTTGTAAAGGTTTTTGCGTTTTTAACAAAAAACACCTTTACTTATGAAAAATTTTCTTTTTGCTTTTAGTCTTGTCGCCTTACTTATTTCATGTAAAAAATCTGCTGAAGGTGTAGACAATATGATATTATATGATGATGCAGTTGCGGTGGAAGAAACTGCTCCGGCTTATGAAATCAAATATAAGTCTATAGAGGGAGATGTAGCCAGAACCGTTGAAACTGAAGCAAAAATCATTAAAACCGCTACGCTTCGTTTTGAAACACAAAACCTTGAGACTACTGCCGGTAATATAAAACAGGCAATAGGTAAATTTAAAGGGCAGGTACAAAGTGATGAAGAAAGAAATGAATATAATACGGTAAGTCGTTCTCTTACCGTAAGGGTACCTAACGAATCATTCGACAATTTTATTGACGAAATCAGTAAAGGTGTATCGTATTTTGACAGAAAAGAAATTTCATCCCGCGACGTTACCGAAGAGTATATTGATACCGAATCCCGGATAAAAACAAAAAAAGCACTGGAAGCGCGCTATCTGGAACTACTTAAAAAAGCCAATAAAGTTTCGGAAATGCTGGAAATAGAAAAGGAGCTTTCGGAAATACGTGAGGAAATCGAGTCAAAACAGGCACAATTACAGTATTTGGAAAATCAGGTTTCATACAGTACAGTTTACATTTATTTTTACAAAACCGTTGCCGAAAAACAGGGTGCCACCGTATCTTATGGAGCAAAACTTGGTAATGCGCTTAAATCCGGATTTAACTCACTTTCAAGTTTCTTTATCGGTTTAATCCAAATTTGGCCTTTTATCCTTATTTTCGTAATTGTGTTTATTTTAATCAGAAGACGAATCAAAAGAAAAAAACAATAATATCATGCTATCCAAACTAAAAAGAAAATATGTTATCCCGGTAGTTGCAGTAGCTTTTCTGTTTGTTGGGGCAAGCTTTAAAAACGATTTCTTTGAAATCGCAAAGCAAATAGAAATATTTACCACCCTGTTTAAAACGGTTAACGTTAATTATGTAGACGAGACCAACCCCGGCGAACTTATGGATATTGCCATAAAAAACATGCTTGCCGATTTAGATCCTTACACTGTTTACTTTAACGAACAGGATGTAGCCAAATTCAAAATAAATAACACCGGCGAGTATACCGGTATTGGTGCGCTTATTACCCGTAAAGATGGGAGGCTTATAATTAAGGAACCTTATAAGGACTACCCTGCTGATAAAGCCGGACTTAAAGCGGGGGATGAAATTATCCAGATTGGCGATGTTAACCTTGTGGACTTTAAAGAAGATGCCGGAGAACTTTTAAAAGGGACAAAAAATACCAGTATAGATATAAAATACCTGCGTCAGGGTAAAACATTAAACACAAAACTGATACTTAGTGAGGTAGATCTTAATGCCGTGCCATATTATGCAATGGTAGATGCCACAACCGGATACATTGTACTTTCTCAGTTTAATGCAAAAGCATCATCTGAAACCAAAGAAGCTTTGCTTGATCTCAAAAAACAGGGAGCTACAAAAATCATTCTTGACCTTAGGGGTAACCCGGGCGGATTACTGGGTGAAGCAGTAAACATTTGTAACCTGTTCCTGCCAAAAGATGAAACCATTGTAACCACAAAGTCTAAAAACGAAAAATACAATAATGTATACAAAACGCAGCGTGCTCCAATTGATACCGAGATTCCTCTTGTGGTTATCGTAAACGGTAAAAGTGCCTCGGCTTCAGAGATTGTTTCGGGAGCACTTCAGGATTTAGATCGTGCTGTTGTTGTAGGTAGCAGAAGTTTTGGTAAAGGTTTAGTTCAGCGCCCGCTTGAGCTTACTTACGGAACACAGGTTAAGGTTACTATTTCACGTTATTATACTCCTTCAGGCCGTGGTATTCAGGCTCTTGATTATACTCATAAAGATGCCGATGGTAAAGCTATAAGAATAGACCAGAAAGATTATAATGCTTTTAAAACCCGCAACGGACGTACCGTTTATGATGGTGGTGGTATATTACCGGATGTGGTTATGGAAGAGAGCAAACAAAGCTCTATTGCCGATGCCCTACAGCGTAATGATGCTATTTTTAATTATGTGACTGATTATTACTACAAACACCCTAATCTTGGAACTACAATCCCCACATTTAATGATACCGACTATAATGGGTTCAAACAGTTTTTGAAAACAACCAATTTTGATTTTGATACAGAAACAGAAAGATCGCTTAAGGCTACTCTTGAAATAGCTAAAAAGGAAAAGGTAGACGAGACTATTGCCGCCGAATACAACCAGTTACTCGCCGCTCTTAAAAAGAGTGAAGAAAAGGAACTTGACCAGAACAAGGAAGAGATTAAAAAGCTGATTGTAGACGATATTATAACAAGATACCAATACAAAGAAGGTCTTTATAAATATTACACCACGAGCAATCCGGAGATTAAAAAAGCTACTGATTTACTCAATAATTCAGCCGAGTATAATAAAATTCTTTCAAAATAAAAGCCTGAAAATCCTCATACTTAATAGTATGGGGATTTTTTTTAGGTTAAATATCTCACATACATTTATTGATTTTTATAAAAACGTATACCTTTGCCGTTTTAATTTATTGTTATCGTGAGCAGTAGTCACAAACATTTGAACAAAGTAACCTTAGGCGGACTAATGGTTACTTTAGGTATTATTTACGGAGATATAGGTACGTCGCCCCTGTATGTAATGAAAGCCATAATGGGCGAATTGCCTATACAGGAAGACATAGTGCTTGGAGCGCT
>Ga0079224_100009033_pt1 | contig 13556 bp, 9 predicted proteins | sample Stecom2015_FD_80414 | JGI IMG/M metagenome (GOLD analysis project Ga0079224, IMG submission 80414) | Agricultural soil microbial communities from Utah to study Nitrogen management - Steer compost 2015 | ecosystem: Environmental > Terrestrial > Soil > Agricultural land | place: USA: Utah... | reverse complement strand
GTCATCTCGACCACCAGCTTGTCCGGATCATCGGCCGCCAGGTGGATGCGTTCGGTGATGTGCAGCTTGCCGCTGTGCTTCATGCCGGTCTCGATGTCGGTGATCGGCTTGATGCCGATGGTGTCGACCACCAGCGTGCCACCCTCCCAGCGGCCGATGGAATGGCCGAAGATGCCCGCTTCGAGATCGTCCGGGTGCGGACGACCGTCGGTGAAGATGCTGCGCGTCTGCATCCAGGCCTCGTGCTGCATCGTGACGCGGCCGGGCGTGAACAGGAATTCGAGCGGGTACTGGCCCGTGCCCATCATGCGGGGCATGCCGGGAGGCATGCAGTTGGAGGTCTCGCGCAGCGGTATGCCGCCGTTGTCCTCCAGGCGCTTCTGCCACTGCTGGTAGTCGGCGAGGTAGGTTCCCTTCAGCTGCGGCTGGGCACGGGTCGCCCCCGGCGCACCGCGCGCGAGCACCCACACCCCGCCCCAGTCGGGCAGCTTGTCCAGCGCGGCGTATTGGCCCCGCGGCCAGGCCGCGCCGGCCTGCTGCGTGGCCTCCCCCGCCGCCAGCGGCAGGACCAGGGCCAGTCCCCACCATCCCACCAGCAGTGCCTGCATCCGCCGCATGGTCCACCCCCCTTACAATCCGATGACGCAGGATATACTGCCTGCATCGAGCAATCGACCACGTCGGGGGTGGAATGAAAAAGTTGCAGCTGATGGCCGTGCTGCTGGGGCTGGTGGCCGCGGGTTCTGTCGCCGCGCACCACTCCTTTGCCATGTTCGACCAGAGCGAACGGGTCAGCCTGAAGGGCAAGGTCACCGAATTCCAGTGGACCAACCCCCACGCCTTCATCCAGATATCGGTGCCCGATGCCGCCGGCACGCGCGAGGACTGGTCGATCGAGCTGAACAGCCCGAACAACCTGCGCCGCCAGGGATGGAAGTCCACCAGCCTCAAGGCCGGCGACGAGGTGACGGTGGTGATGTTCCCGCTGCGTGACCTCACCGGGCACAAAGGTGGATTGTTCGTCGAAGTGACGCTCGCCGACGGCACCGTGCTCAAGGAAGCCGCTTTTTCAGGCAATCGCGGTCCGGTCAACGTGCCGGCAACCGCACCTGCCAAATAGGTCCCCGACCGGAGAAATGTCCATGTCCAGATTGCATACCAGGCTTTTGACGCTGCTCCTTCCCCTGCTTGCCACCGCTGCGCTGGCCCACCATTCCGGGGCCATGTACGACTCCACCCGCACGCAGACCATCTCTGGCAAGGTCACGGAATTCAACTGGGTGAATCCGCACAGCTCCTTCAAGGTCGAAGTCGCCGCAGCAGATGGCAAGCCGGAAATCTGGGGCATCGAGATGAATACGCCGCAGAACCTGGTGCGAAGCGGCTGGAAACGCACCACCATCAAGCCCGGCGACGAAGTCACTGTCGTGGTGCGGCCGATGCGCAATGGCACGCCGGGGGGCTCCTATGTGTCGATCACGCTGGCCGACGGCACCAAGCTGGACTGACGGCGGGAGATCACGCGGAACCGACCGCCCCGCCCCTGACGCCAAGCGCCTTGATCTGCGTCAGGGGGTGCCGGCCAGCACCAGCGTCCAGGTCAACTGGAAGGTGCGCGGTGCGCCTGCTGAGTAATACCCCGCGCCATTGATGGAAGTCCCGATGGCGCCCAGGTATCGCTTGTCGAACATGTTCAGCAGGTTGACCTGCATGCTGGAGTCGCTGCCACGCATCCTGAAGGCATAGGCGGCATCCAGATCCACCAGGGTGTATGAACCGGTCTTCTCGGTGTTGATGTCGTTGGCCCAGCGATTGCCGACATGCCTGCCCTGCAGTCCGAGCGCGAACCCCGCGATGCGGTACTGCAGTCGCGCTCCGAGTGTGACGTCGGGTGTTTCCACCAGTTCCCTGCCGGCGGTAGGCGCCACAGTGTTGGCGTCGAGCTGCACGTCCCTGGTCATCCTGCTGTGGATGTAGGAGGCGGTGCCGTAAACAGATAGTCCCGGCGACGGCTCGAAACCCACTGCGGTGTCGATTCCCCACAGTTTCACCTTGCCGACATTGCGGTCTGTCGCGATGCCCTGGTCGGCATCCCAGGCGCTGATGATGCGGTTGGAGTAGTCGGTCTTCCACAATGTGGCCGTGCCGAGCATCGCACTGCCCTGGTAGCGGTAACCCAGCTCAAAGGTATCGGTCGTCTCCGGGCGTACGTCGACGATCTGCCGGCTGTAGAGATTGTCGTTGCGCGGCGCCGAGAAACCCTGCGAATAGCTCATGAACAACTGGTTCCCGTCACTCCCGGGCAGCAGCGCGATGCCGATGCCGGGAAGCAGCCGGTGGTACTTCTTCCTGCCGCTGTAGGGCGGCACATAAAGATCGTCGCCACTGCCGGCCAGCGTCACATGGCCCTGTGCATCCGGTGCGCCCGATTCCGCCTGTGTGGTGCACCAGGGATCACCGCCAGGGTTCGCAACCGGCGTGTGGCAGTGCTGGTTCAGTGCGCGCTCGAAGAAAGGCGCGCGCAACCCCAGGTTGAGCCTCAGGCGCCCGTCCAGAATTCTGCCGGAATAGCCCAGCGATACCTGGTTCAGCAGCGCGATCGACTTGCGGGCCCGGCGGCGCAATTCGTGGCCATCGGCCGTGCTCACTGGCGTGCCGTTGCGGCCTGCAAACACACTCTCCGGATCACCATCCTGATCAAACCATCCGGCCCGGCCGGTCTGGCGGTGCCAGGCGCGATCGAAAGTGTAGGAGAGTCTCAGCAGGCTGCCCGGCGCCAGGTTCCAGAGCAGTGCCGAGTTGATGCCATAGCGCCTGGTGCTGGTGTTGTTGGGTGTGTAGAGGGCGATGCGATCCATGACATCGCCATCGCCGTTGAGATCCACGCCGGCCACCACCGCATCGCCGCGCAACCGCATGTCATTCTCGAACACCGCTCCGTAGCCGCCGCCGTTTGCCAGCACATACTGGAACGAGGGATCGAAGGTCAGGCGCAGGTTGCGGGCAATGCCGATGCTCGACTGGCCCCTGATGTTGGCGGTGTCGGAGGGATTGATGCGCACGTTGTAATAGTTCGCGCAGGAAAAGAGCGGGTCGCCCTCGTCCTGCGTCGTGCCGGACATGGGAGCGGGCCGCACGCAGGTCGCATCGTTGTCGAACTCCCAGCCGTTGGTCTGGTACTGCGCGGCCGTCGCGTAACGGTAGAAGTGGCTGCGGCCGCGGTTGAAATGGGCGGAAAGGCTCAGGAAGTCCGCCTCGCCCAGATCCTGGAAGATGCGCGCGTTGAACTGCTGGCGCTGCAGGTTTCCGGGGCCCTTGAACTTGTCGTACTCCTGGAACGAATAGGTCGCATAGGCCGTTGTGTTCCAGGGTCCGAACTCTCCGGTGTCGCCGCGCATGAACACGCGTCTGAAAGCGTCGGTGCCGAAACCGGGGCGCAGCGCAAGCGCCCGGGTGCGCTTCGGGCGCGACATCAGCAGGTTGATGGTGCCGCCGGTGGCTGATGCCGTCGGGCTGTCCACATCGGTCGTGCCGAGATTCACCGCAGCGGTCTCGATGATCTCCGGATCCAGCATCTGTCCGGTATAGATCGCATGGTTGCCGCTGTCGTTGAGCTGGATGCCATCGACCATCAGCGACACGCGGCTGCCGTCGAAGCTGCGCATGCGCAGGTTGCCACCGCTGGCGCCATAGGCATCGGCATTGCTGAAATCCAGGCCAGGCACCAGGTTCAGGGATTGCGCAACGCTCTGGCCAGCCGGTTGCGTGGCCAGGTATGCGTTGCCCACCGTGGAGCGCGACCGGGTGGCCTCCTCGACCCTGATCAGGTCCGTGGTGGATGCGGCATGTCGCGCCGTCACGGTGATCTCGTCGAGTTGCTTCAGCACGCCCTCTTCGATCTGGGTGGCGGTTGACTGGGCCTGCGCTGTTGCGACGAAGGCAAGGGCTGCAACGGATGCAATCGTCGCGTGGCGACGAAGGCGGCTTGTGCGCATGGGGGGCTCCCTGATGATCTGGCTGGCTGGCAATGCAGCGACATGAAGCGGTCTGTCGTCGCGGCTGCCTGTTCCTCAAGTTGTTCCGGCGGCCATCGGGACCGCTTCGGCGGGTCGGCCTTCATCGGCCAGGGACCGGTTCAGTGCGATACGGAAATCATGCGCGGCCACGTTGTCCGCACCGAACTGCAGCCGCAGCCCGCTTTCGGCCTGCTGCAGCAAGTCGAGTCCCGCGGCGCGGCTGCCGCAGTCATATTCCCGCAGGCCGAGGTTGCCGGTCTCGATCAGGGTGGCCTGCATGTTCTCGCCGAACCACCGGACCATGCTTGCACGCACGTCGCGTGCCAGTGCCAGCGCCGCCGGGCAATCGCCCAGGGCGTGACGAATGCTGGCCACGGCCGCAGTCTGGACCAGCGTGAGGTAGTTTTCAGTCCCGAGGAACCGGCTGCTTGTTGCCGCCGCGGACTGCGCCAGGGGCAGCGCCTCGGCGTGGCGTCCCAGGTCATGCAGCGCACTGGCTGCGGCGGATTGCAGCAGCGCCACGCTGACCTCGCCAATGCGGTCAGGGTCCATCAGCGGATCGGCCTGCATGGCATGCAGCCACGCGAGGGTCTCTTCGGGCTGGCCGGAACGTCGCAGGGCATCGGCGATATTGCCGCGGATCAGCACTGCAGTCCCGGCATCATCCGCTGCGATCCTGCGTTGCAGGAGGTCGGCGCGGCGAAATGCCTGCAACGCCGGCTCCATCTGCAAGCGACGCAGGTGGAAGATGCCCCGCTCCAGCGCCGCCTGCAGCGCCAGCGCGTGGTCCTGGTGCAGCCGCGCGCCGAGCAGCCGATCGGTTTCATCCAGCACCGCACCGGCTTCGGCAAAGGACTCGGGAGTCTGCACGTAGGTCAGTGTGCGGACCAGCGCATAACGGGTTTTCAGCGTCAGCTCATGGCGCTCGCCGAAGGCCTCTTCATAACCGCGCACCGCCGTGCGGTATTCACCCACACCGCGCGCGGAGTCGCCGAGGTTTCGCCAGGATCGCCCCAGCAGGCTGTGGATGTCGCCGCGCACTTCCGGATCGCCCGACAGGTATCCATTGCCCGGCGCCGAAGCGTACTCGAGCATGTCGCGGATGGTCGCGGCGTTGCCGTGGCCGCTGTTGCCGGTACTGATCGCGCCCAGCGCATGGTCGAGGAAGCGCACCATGGCTTCGGCGCGTGCGATCTGGTGCTGGGCAATGCTTCGTTGCCGCTCACTGTGCCACCACAGCAGGCTGCTGCAGGTCGCGCCCACACCCAGCACCACCATCGCCGCGATCACCCATGGGCGCCGCGCCCGGTTGCGTTCCAGCGTTCCGCGCAGGATTTCGGCGGCGCGTTCTTCGGCCTGCTGGCGCTTGCGCTCGGCATGGCGCTGCGGCAGGCGTCGCAGGTGATCGGCCAGTTCGGCCGCACCGGCGAGGCGACGGGCAGGATCATTGTCGGTTGCTTCGGCGATGTCCTGGCGCAGCAGCGGATCGTCGATCTCGCGTTCCCAGCCCGGCGCCATCGGCCGGCGCAGATCGCCGACCAGCCATTGATAGAGGATCACCCCGAGCGCGTAGACGTCGCTGCGCACCGTGGGCGGTTGCCCGGAGACCAGCTCCGGCGCCAGGTAAAGCGGTGTGCCGGAACCGGTATCGTCGGTGCGTTCGACAGTCAGCCCGAGCCGCGTGATGCCCAGCTCTTCCAGCCGGTCGGGCTGCAGCAGTCGGCTGCTGCCGAAATCGGTGAGACGAGGCCGCCAGCCTTCACCACGTGCAGCCGCCAGGATGTTGGCCGGCTTGAGGTCCTTGTGCAGGACCCCGACGCTGTGCGCGGCGGCGATTGCATCGGCGATCCCGACGAAGAAGTCGATGCGCGCGCCGCGATCCATCTTCGCCAGGCGATCATCCTCGGCGGCCCACTGCGGCAATGCCTGTCCGCCATACTCGCATTCCAGGAAAAACGGCGGGGAATCGAAGTTCCAGTCGTACACGCGCACGAAGTCGTCGCGTTCACCCAGGGTGTCGCGCAGCACCCGCATCATGGTCGCTTCACGCTTGATGATGCACAGCTGCTCGCCGTCGAGACTGAACTTGAATACCCGCGCATCGCGGCTGCGCGGCTGCCGGGCCAGCCAGACCTCGCTGCTGAGGGTCTGTCCGAGGGGGCGCTCGAGCAGGAAGTTCTCTCGCCCGGGAACAGGAATGCCGGCCCTCAGGTTCAGCGGACTGAAAAACACCCGCCCCACCGCCATGCGCTCGAGCGGCCCGTCGAAGCGATAGCCGATGCGCGGCAGCGTGACGATGCGGGCGGCGTTCTCTTCGCCCAGGGCGCTGCGCAACTTGGCCACGGCATTGGCCAGGACGTTCTCGACGGTGGGCCGACCCTTCCAGACGGTTTCCAGCAGCTCTTCCTTGGTCACCATCTCGCCGGCCCGGGCCAGAAGGACGGTGAGGATCTCCAGCGGCTTGCGCTGCACTTCCACCGGCAACCCGGAGACGCACAGGTCGAAGCGCGATTCGTCGAATTCCGCGGACCCGAAACGAAAACGGAATTGTGAAACCGGGGATTCCCCGCTGTGGCTGCTCATGGCTTCCTGACCCGGATCCAGTTCTTCTTGCTTGTCCTATTTTCGTCCACAAGTCCCGGCTACCACAGACCTTTTTGGCCGGGTTAGGAATTGGTGAAGGCGGCGTGAGGACAACGCCCCTGCCCTTGCTGCTCCATGGCGGTCCATGTGGACAACAAACCGGTCGAAGGCAGGGGTACGACAGACATGCAGAAGTGGGTCTTGGCAATGGCGCTGGTGACGGGCTGCACGCTTGCGGCCTGCGGTTCCGGAGAATCCGGGAAATCCGGCGGCGGGTCGGCCACCGGCCAGGCGGCGTCACGCCCGTCCGCCGCCGCGGCAACCGGCAACGCCACCGCGGCGCAAGTCGCCGATGAAGCCCGCGGCAAGCTGAAATGCCCCGCCAAACCCCGCACCCCGGCGCGCGCCGCGGGAGCGCCGGTCGATGATGTGGTGGGTGTGCGTCCGGGCATGACCCATGACGAAGCGGTTGGCGTCGTGCTGTGCACGCACGAACTGCTGGTAACAGCCGATGCCGGGCGGAATTTCCGGATCCAGACCCACGGCCAGAAGCTGCGCCAGGGTTTCGTGGCCACTTTCGCCAGGGAGCGTGTGCAGAGGACCTCGCAGCAGATCCTGCGCGACATGCAGGATGGGGCCATGGCCCGCGCCAACAACCGTGTCGTGCGGGACGTGAATCCCGGCGAAGCCAAGTGGTACGTGGCCACCATGGGCCTGCCGGGACAGGAGAAAGTCATCAGCGCGGCCCGCGAGGAATGGTTCGAGGCCGGCCGCCAACCCACCGCAGCCAGCGTGGAACAGGCCCTGACCAGCAAATATGGCCCGCCAACCCACAAGATCCATCCCGCGTCCCCCAATCCCCGCCACCTGACCTGGGCCTACGATCTGCGGCAGCGGCCGATCACCGAGGCTTCACCCCTGCATCAGCAGTGCCAGGCCACCGCGGACCCGGATGTGGGCAACAATTTCTCGCCCGATTGCGGCATCGTCGTCGCGGCCACCATCAGCCCGCTGCGAGACAACCCGGAGCTGGCCGAATACCTGCAGGTCGCGGTGCTCGACCAGGCCGGCGGCTACCAGGCGATCGCTGACACGGAACAGGCGCTGCAGCAGCAGGAGGCACAGCGCCGCAAGGAAGAGGTCGAACAGGCGTCGAAGAACGCCAGCGCGCCGACCCTGTGAAAGCGGCGCCCATGAAGCCGGCCCGGCGCGCCATGCCCGTGCTCGCAGCCGTGCTCGCGGTCGGCGCGTGCGGGGAACGTGCGCCAGACGTTGCAGCGATCTCACCCGCTTCGTCCGCAACAGCCGCTGCAGCAGGAACAGTCGCAGCAGGAGCAGCCGCAAAGGGAACAGCTGCCGGCCAGCGCCCGACCGCCGCGCCGGTCGCAGCGCCGGCGTCCGCGTTGCCCGGCGGCGGTGCCGGCGAACTGGTGAATCCCGATCAGGCCACAATGGTGTTCCTCTACCACGAGTTGGCCGGCATCGGCGCGCCGCTCGACCAATGGGTGGCAAGCGACAGCCGGGTCACCGCTGCGGCCGGACCGGAAAAGGCATCGCGCCGCGAGCAGGTGCGTGCCGAGCTGGCAGCAGGACTCGCAGCGGTGCGCGGCATCGGCTATATCCGCCTCACGCTCAATGACCGCCTCAGTGAGTACGATCCCGGCTACGGGGAATTCACGCTGCGCGCACTCGCGCCCAGCTCCTCCGTTCCGTTCAAGGCGCTGCAGCAGGAAGTCGCGCTGCGTTTCGGCAACGGCCGCGATGCGCAGATATGGGCAGTGCCGGCGGCGCAGGCACAGGCGGTACAGGACAGCTTCCGCCATGGTCGGGATGTCGTGCTGGACCTGCTGCTGAAGATCACCGACGTCCAGCCCGCGACCCGCGGTGGAACCGTCGTGGCGGATGTCCTGGAGTACGAGATCCGCACGCAACAGGGCAACCAGTTGCTGGGTCGCGTGAAACCCGTTGCGAAATAGCCCGCCAATGCGGCCTTCAGCCAGATCAGGGAGAACCGCCATGTACATTCGACAATCCACTGCCTGCATGTTGCTGTCCACGCTCATGGCGCTCGTTGCGCTGTCGCCGGCATCCGCTGCCGGCTGCGAAGGACACGACCACTGCCTCGACGTACCGAAATTCACCGCCCGGCTCAGCGACTTCCGCGCCATCGAGCAATCCGGCAAACGACTGCTGATCGCAACGGTGAAGTTCGAGAACAAGACCGGCCAGCCACTCACCATCGGTTACGTGACCGGCTCGGGCACAGGCATCGATGAACTGGGCAACCAGTACACCGTCAGCGGCAGCAACGCCGTGCGGGGCATCGGCCCGATATCCGGCAACAGCCTGGACACACGCTTCACCCTGCAGCCTGGTGAACGTGCCGACGCACGCTTCGAGATGGACTGGAAGGCCAACAACCAGCTGGCGGGCGTGCGGTTCAAGCTCGAGATGGCGGTGCGCGAGATCGATGCCCTGCCGGGCAACCAGCACCGGGCTGGCCGCGAGCACCTGGTGAGTTTCGCCGGTTTGCGTGATGGCCTGGGTGCCGCGGCGCCAGCTACTGCGGCCACCGCACCCGGCGTCGCGCCACGGGCCATTGCCGACGCGCTGCCGGCGGATCCCTGCGAGGGCAAACCAGGTTGCTACGCCGCCGGACCAATCCTCGCGGAGGTGACCGGGCTTGCCACCAGCCAGCAATCCCAGAACTACTACGTGCAGCTCAAGGTGAACTTCCGCAATATTTCAGGGGAGCCCGTCATCCTTGCCTACCAGAACGGCTCGGGCACGCTGATCGACGGGGACGGACTGCGCTACAAGGTGCAAAACGCCAGGGATGTCAGCGGCATCGGCATTGTCGGCGGCGGCAGCGCCGATCCGCAGTTCGTGCTGAAGCCCGGTGAGGCGCGTACGGCCTCGCTCAGCTACTACTATCACAAGTATTCGGGCTATCCGGTGCCCGGTTCGACGGCCTTCAGCCCCGACTTCGTTGTCGAGCAGCTGGAGGTCCTGCCCAGCCGGCAGATCCGCACATTGCGCGAGTACGCAGTGAGTTTCTCCAACCTGACTGCCAGGAATGCCCCTGCCAGTGCGCCGGGGCAGGCAGCCGATGCGGCCGATGCCCTGAAAAAGATTGGCGACCTGTTCAAGAAGAAAAACAAGTGAGACCGACGCTGTCGCGGGCGTTGTTCGGTTGGGCGGCTCAGTTCGCGCTGCGCTCCTCGATTGCGCGCTGGCCCTCTGCGGTGCCGGGCAGGTTTTCATTCAGGTTCGGCAGGCATTCCGATTCCGGAATGTCGCTGTAATCCTTGCGCACGAAACGCTTGGTGCTCTTCCACTCGCCCTTCCACATCTCGGGATCGGTCATGGTGTAGTCGATGCGCAGCATGCCGGGCTCTTCCATCGTGATGCGCTCGATGATCTCGAACTTGTCGCTGATCGGGATGCCCGAATCGATGTAGTGCTGGTTCGGCTCCAGGTACTTGGTGTGCACGACCAGCGCATTGCCTTCCCAGCGGCCGATGGACTCGCCGTTGTAGGTATAGACCACGATGTCTGGATCACTGTGCTGGCGGCCGTCCAGATAGATGAAACGCATGCTGTTGGTGAAGCCGAACAGCATGTAGATGATGGTCGGCAGCTGCACCATGCTGGTCGGATGCACACGCGTCATGATCATCGGCATGCCGGCGGGAAAGCACTGGCCGATGGCATCGCGGTAGGGCTCGCCCTTGGCGCGGGCTTCCTCCGCCTCGCGCAGCGCGGTCTGCCCCGGTTCAAAGAACTCCGGGTACGGCGGACCGAAGCGGAAATCCGCGAACGAGCGGCGCAGGTTCACGAACCAGGTGCCGGTGAGATCGAATGGCGGCTTCGGCCGCGGCTTGGCCAGGTTCTCCGGCGCCAGTGCGCCGAGGAATCCGTCATGGGCCTGCGCCAGCGTGTCTTCCTGTTCCATGCCCAGCGTGCGTTGGGGCGCGGCGGCGCCGGCAGGCTGTGCAGCCTGGGACGGCAGCGACAGCGCGGCCAGCATCAATGCGGTGGACATCAGCAGGGAGCGGGTTCGGGATATGGTCATGGTGGCTTCCGGAGAGAGGATCAACGTGGTGGAGACTGGATGAATTGCAGCACCGGCGCGGACAGCGATTCATCCGCGGTGCCGATGGCATAGGCCTCGGACAGGTGCGAATGGTTGGGCAGTATCAGCGAAACGGTGGGTTTTCCGGCGGCGCGGCGGCCCGCAACCAGCCTCTCGGAGTCGGGCACGAAATCCGGCGGATCCAGCTCGGCCCAGTTCACCAGCAGCGGCAGGGACACCTGGATCAGCCGTGGCAGCGACGAGCGCTGCGCATACAGCGAGACATCCTCACCGTAATAATCCTTCCACACCGAAACAGTGTCGCCCAGATTGAAGACACCGGAAGTGAGGATGGCGCCGGCCAGCGGAGGCTGCGCCGTGCGCACCAGGTAATCCGCGACATGCGCGCCGCCGGCTGAGTGCCCCCACAGGAAGATGCGCGCCGGATCAGCGCCCCAGCCGCGCGCCTGCTGCTGCACCCAGGCCACTGCGCGGGCCATGTCCTCGGCACCGGATGGATACTGGAACTCCGGCGCCAGCCGGTAATTCAGCGTCACGCCGATGAGGCCATTCTCCGCGGCCCAGTAGCCGATGTTGTCGTAGAAGAATTGTCCCGACGCGCTCTTTGCGCCGCGCGTGAAGCCGCCGCCATGCACGAACACCGCCACTGCGCGTGCAGCGCCGCGTGTCTTCGGCATGAAGACATCGGCGCGATGACGTTCATGCGGGCCATAAGACAGGTCGCGCCGCAGTTCGACCGCGTCGTGTTCCCGCTCCGCGTGCAGCGGGGCATAGAGAGCGGTGGTGCGCTGGGCGTCGATGCGCGGTCCGATCTCGCGCAGCACCGCGGCCACCTCTGGCGGCATGCCGGCCGGTGCGTCAGTGATCACGGCGGGGGACTGGACGAGCAGGTCCTGGCGGATCACCGGTTCAGTGGCCGGGATGTCGGGAATTCCCCGTGCCGGCGGCGGTCCTGCCGGTGGCAGCGCGGGTGAAGGTGCTGCCACGCGGATCAATCGCGGGCCGGCGCTGGCGCTTGCATCTTCGGCGGCCTGCACTTCAGCGGCCTGTCGCGCGCGGTCAGGCGACTCCGGATCCTGCGTGCCCACGCAGGCCATACCGGCCAGCGCACAGGCCAGCAGGGAAGCGCGGGCCAGCCGGGTCGCCTGCATCAGGCCACCCAAAGGCGGTCGACGCACGTCGGGACATTGAAGCCCGTCGGCGCAAACATCGGATGTCCGCGAAAATCCCTCGCCATGACGCCCCCTTGCACGGTCGCCCTTCAACGCCGGTACTGTGAGCCGATGTTATGCAGCCGCACAACGATTGTCGCGGCAGCAAAATTCCGGGAACCCCGTCATCGTCGGCCATCGCCGCTTGAGGCATGAATGGGTGCCGCCCAGGTCCTCTCATGCGACGCCGGGCCACCTTACCATCTGCGGTCATCATCCAGCCAACCCTCCGGCTGCAGGAGCTACCCTTGCATCCCATGATCTCCCTGCCCACTCGCCTGCTCGCACTCGCAGTGCTGGGTTTCTCTGCTGCAGCGGCCCACGCTGCGGATTCCGTCGACGCTCTGGCGCAGGACGTGGAGCGCCTGGAGTCGCTGCGCGAAGTGAAGGACCTGCAGCGCACCTATGTGCATCTTTCGCAGGCGGGATTGTGGAACGAGATGGGCGCGCTGTTTTCTCGCGACGCGCAGTTCATCCGCGGCGATGAAACCATCCGGGGCAGCACCGAAATTGCCCGCTGGCTGACCAGCCACGGTGGCGGCCGGCAGGGCCTGGCGACCGGCGCGATGCACTTCGAGTTCATCGACCAGCCGCTGGCCAATCTCTCCCCTGATGGCCGATCGGCCAAGGCGCGCTGGATGGGCCTGCTGATGGCCGGTGATGGCAAGGGCGCCACGCGCATCGAAGGCGGCATCTACGAGAACGAATATGTGCGCGATGGCGAGGTGTGGAAGATCTCCATCTCGCGTTACTACCCGCAGTATGAAGGCGACCACGCCGATGGCTGGCACAACGTCGGCAATGCCGACCTGCCCGTCGTTCCGTATCACTTCACACTCGCCGAGTCGGGGATCCCGCTGCCGCCCGCCGTTGGCCAGCCGCCGCGCAGCAGGCAGAGCCTGGCGGATCTCGAACGACGCATCGCCGCGCTCAATGATGAAGACAAAGTGCGCAACCTGCAGCACGCATATGGCTATTACGTCGATCGCCGGATGTGGGATGACGTGGTGGACCTGTTCGCGAAGGATGCGGTGGTCGAGATCGCCGGTGTCGGCACCTTCCGCGGCGCCGAGGGAGTGCGACGCGCGATGGAGCGCATGGGCCCTGCGGGCCTGGTGCAGGGGGTGCTCAATGACCATCCCATTTTCGATGCCATCGTGCGCGTGCAGGCCGGTGGCGCCGAGGCCATCAGCCGCGGCCTGGAGCTCGGGCAGGTCGGCGACGCCGACAAGGGCACGCAGCATTGGGAATTCAATGTCTTCCGCAACCGCTTCGTGAAGGAAGACGGCGTCTGGAAATTCCGCGAGCTGCGCATCTTCCCGGTCGTGAAAGCCGACTATGCCGAGGGCTGGGGCCAGGGTGGCGCGACCCCGCCTTCCAACCGCGCGATTCCCGCCTTCGCTGCCGCGCATCCGGTCACCGGCCGGGCGGTGAATGCCGCGCCTTACCAGCTGCTGGCCTCCGCCCCGCTCACCGGTCGTATCGCCGCAGCGAAGACGACGACCAGCGGCAGCGACAGTGAACGCCTGGCTGCGGCGCGCAGTGCCTACGCGCGATCCGCCGCCTGGGAAGGCACCGAAAACATCTCGTCGGCCTACAGCTTCTATATCGATGATTTCCAGTGGCCGGAAATGGCGGGCCTGTTTGCCG
>Ga0079224_100009032_pt1 | contig 13556 bp, 9 predicted proteins | sample Stecom2015_FD_80414 | JGI IMG/M metagenome (GOLD analysis project Ga0079224, IMG submission 80414) | Agricultural soil microbial communities from Utah to study Nitrogen management - Steer compost 2015 | ecosystem: Environmental > Terrestrial > Soil > Agricultural land | place: USA: Utah... | reverse complement strand
CGCGTGGGTGCCGTTCGAGACGGGCAACGACTGCTTCCGCACGCACCTCGCCGACGCGAGCGGATGGTGTGGCTACGCCCACGACGGCCAACTCCTGCTCAAGCAGTTCCCCACCGTCCCTGCCGCCGACTTCGCCCCGGGCAACGGCTCGCTCAAGATCTGGTGGCAAAACAGCGACTTCATCGAGCTCGAGCAGCTCGGCGCCCAGCGCCGGCTGCAGGCGGGCGAGCGCGACGTGTACGACGTCTCGTGGTCGCTGCACGCCCTCCGTCCCGAGGTGGAGGTCGCCCCCCGAAGCCCCTCGCTGTCGGCCTTGCTGCCGATCGGGGCGTAGGGGGGGCGTAGGTGTCCGTGCACGCCGCGTCCCGTCGCCGGCTCGCGCCGTGGATCGTCGTCCTCGCGATGACGGCGTGTGACGCCGCGCGGGGCGAGTCGCCGCGTCCGCTCGCGACCGCCGATCGAACGAGCGAAGCGCCCGCGATCCGGCATCGGACGGTCGCGATTCCGGAGACCGGCGTGGATGCGGAGGTGTTCGAGTTCGACCTCCGGCACTTTCGGCTGATCGCCGCCACGCCGGCGCCGGGAATCGATCGCGCCACGGTGGACACGCTGCGGCGCGAGCACGACGCGTGGTTGATGGTCAACGGGACGTTCTTCGACGAACGCGGGCGTGCGCTCGGCCTGCTGCAGGGCACGGGCGCCCCGTTGCATCCGCTGCGCCGCGCCGACTGGGGCGTGTTCGAGGTCAGTGCGCGTCGCGGAGCCCGGTTGATCCACACGCGCGACTACGTGGCGCGCGAAGACATCGAGTTCGCGGTGCAGTGTGGACCACGCGTCGTGATCGACGGGCGCGTGCCGTCGCTCAAGCCCCAGGTCGCCCAGCGCACCGCGCTGTGCGTCCGTCGCGGGCCCACGGATCTCGTGGTGCTGGTCACGCGTGGGCGCGTCGATGCGACGCCGCTGGCGAAGTGGATGGCGGCCGATCCCGTGGACGGTGGACTCGGCTGTCGCGACGCACTGCTGCTCGACGGTGGGCCGTCCACGCAACTCTCGGCGCGCATGCCCGGGGTCGAGCTCGATCTCGCCGGTGGTTGGCCGGTGCCCAACGGCGTCGGCGTCGTGCCGCGGCGTCCCTGACCGCGGCGTCAATCGTCGAGGAGGGCGGCCAAACGCGCGCATTCCTCGACGGTGCCCCGCACCGGCGCGAGGTCGGTGACGGGCCCGCCCACGGAGAACCGCTCCTGCAGGCGCCCGCGGGCAAACCGATGCATGTCGCCGTCGACGTCGCTCATCCACAGATCGGGACCGTGCGCGGTCAGACCCGTGGCGACGGCCGGCGGCGCGTCGTCGGCTTCCAGCAGCAGCGAGCGCGGCGGGGCGTTCGGATCGAGCAGCCACGAGAAGGCGGTCACGACTTGCAGCTCGCCGTCCACGCGCGCGATGTCTCCGTCTTGGCCGAGGTCCAGCTCGAGCGCGCGATCGGGGCGCAAGGTGCCGGTCGCGAGCTCGAGCTCGTACAGCAAGCGCGTGCCGACGCGCAGCGTCCAAAGGCGGCCCGCGTCGTCGAACTCGGCCCCGAGAAAGGCACGCGTGTCCGGGAGGGCGAGGGGGATCCGTTCGAGTGTGCCGTCGACGTCGAACGGGTCGAACCGGCGCACGTCGGTGTCGTGCTCGCGGAACGGCAACCAGACGAGGTCGCCGTCCGCATCGGTGGCGATCGCCAGCGAGCCGATCTCGATCTTCGCCCACGACCCCGCGCGTTCGCGCACGAGGTCGATGACCCAGAGGGCGCCGTCGTGACTGCTCCCCCAGCGGAAGTCGGCGCAACGCGGGGCGCCGGGGTTGCCCGTATCCGAGCCCGTGGAGGCGTCGTCCGAGGAGCCGTGGGAGAGCCCCCAGGACGTGCGCACGGGCCCGTGTACGAAGTCTCCGCCGCTGCTTTCACCCGCGACCTCGTCGAACGCCGGGTTCGTGCGGGTGCAACCGGCGAGCATCACCGCGCACGCGCACTGGAGCACGACCACCGATCGCATCGCCAAGGGGTGGAACAGACCGAGGCCGATTGCAAGCGCCGTTCGTCGTGGACCGCGGTGGGGCCGCGGTCAGCCCTGCGGCGGGCAGGTGTTGTGCAACCGCGGCTCGTGGGGCGCATCGCTCACGATCCGCGCTTCGTGCTGCGCGATTTCGTGGAGGCGGGTGCGGACCGTGTCGGCGTCGAAGCGGTCCATCGCGAGTTCGACGTACGTGCTGTGGTGCCGCGCCTCGCAGGCGAGGAGCCCATCGTAGAGCTCGGCCAACGCCGTCTCGCCGCGGTCGTGCAAGGCGGGCGCGAGCAGTTGCATCCGTTCGCAGCTCCGCGCCTCGATGAGCGAGCAGCACAGGAGCGTGTCGAGCAGGCGCAGCGGCTCCCCGCGGCGGACGGCTTCCATCAGGCGCGGCGCGTACGGGCTCGGGCGTTGGCGCGCGAACGACCGTCCGCGACGCTGCAGATGCCCGAGCACCAGCTCGAAGTGCTCCAGCTCTTCGCGCGCCAGGGCGCTGAGCGGCGCCATCCAATCGGCGTGCTCCGGATAACGAAAGATCAGGCTCAGAGCGGTCGAGGCGGCCTTTTTTTCGCAGTGCGCGTGGTCGAGCAGAATCTCGTCCATGTGCTCCAAAGCCCATGCCGTCCATCGGCCATCGGTGCGTGAGGCGAGACGAAGCACGCGCGGAGGGTAGCGTACCGCCGCCGCAGTGCGTAGCCTCGCCGCGCTCGTATGTCGCGCTCGGCACTCCAGCTCCTCGGTTTGGGCCTCGTCGCGTCCGGGTGTGCCTGTGCCCCGCGCAGCCGCGCCGAGCCGCTGCTGGTCCCCGCGCCCACGTCGAGCTGGCGCGCCGACGACGAACGGGGCGCGCCGATCCTGTCGGCGCACTGGGCCTTGTCGGACGCGCCGGCGTTCGACGGGCGCGACGGGATTCCGCTCGTGTTCGCCGCGGAGGTCGACCCGATGACGCTGACTCCGGCCGCGTTCGTCGTGCGGCGGAGCGATGGTTCGATGGCCGTGCCGGCGTTGGCTCTGCTCGCACCCGCCAACGAACACGACGAAAACCGCACCGTGCTCCTGCTCGGCCACTTCGCGGACCCCGGGACCTGTGGCGCGCCCTCGGCGCGGGATCGCGCGACCTCGATCGAGGACGCGCCCGTGTCGGAGACCGAGTCCGCCGAGGGCGACCCTGCCGATCGTGAGAAAGCCCCCGCACCTGCAGAAAACGCGGTGCCGAACGGGCAAGCGCCGGGTGACGCAACGGCACCCGCCGCGGAATGCAAAGCCATCGTGCCGCGGGCCGTGATGATCACGGGCGCCGTGTACACCGAAGATGGGCGGCGCCTCGACGGTGTGGCGATGGAGGTGGAACCGTTCGACACACCCGGTCGCGTCGTCGCGGTCGAACGGGTCGAGCCCGCAGAAGGGCGCTGCGGCGGCTTCCCTTGGGCCGTACGCACGTATTGGCTCGACGGATTGCGTGGCGTGGATCAAGACGACCTCGCCCGGATCCATTTCACGACGAAGTCCGGGACGCGCTCGCCCGCCGCCTTCGACGATCACGACCTCGAGCACCCTTCCGCGCAGGACAACGTCCTGGACCTGTGCCTGGATGGCCCCGAAGAACCGACGCATCTGCGCATCGAGGCCGGGGTTTTCCTCGATCCCGCCGGGCATTCGTCGGCCGCGGTCGACATCGAGGTCCCGCCGCTCGTGCCGTCTTCGCCGGACCCGTGACCCACGCGCGGGTAGGGGAATTCCAACGTCGAAGGCTCGAGATCGCGATGCGTGCGCGCTCGCGATTGGAGCCGTTGCTGAGTAGACTCCTCGCACTTCATGGCAGAACCTCGACGCAAGATTCGCAAGCTGATGTGCGCCAACCGGGGGGAGATCGCCATCCGAGTCTTCCGGGCCGCCACCGAGCTCGGGATTCGCACGGTCGCCATCTTCAGTCACGAAGACCGAGTGCATCTGCATCGCTACAAGGCCGACGAAGCGTATCTCGTCGGGCGCAACCGTTCGCCCGTCGCGGCTTACCTCTCGATCGAGGACATCATCGAGGTCGCGCCCGCCAACGAGGTCGATGCCATCCATCCCGGGTACGGATTCCTGTCCGAGCGCGCCGATTTCGCCCGGGCGTGCGTCGATGCCGGGATCGCGTTCGTCGGTCCCACCCCGCGGGTCCTCGAAGCCCTCGGCGACAAGACGGCGGGGCGCAAGCTCGCGATCGAGCAGGGGGTGCCCGTCATTCCGGGCACCGAACAACCCGTCGCCGATCTCCCGAGCGCCGAGGCGTTCGCGGCCCAGGCCGGATACCCGCTCATGATCAAGGCGGCGTACGGTGGAGGCGGCCGCGGCATGCGGGTCGTCCGGAGCGACGACGAGCTGCGCGAAGCCTTGCCGCGAGCGATGAGCGAGGCCGTCAGCGCGTTCGGCAACGGCACGATGTTCATCGAGCGCTACGTCGAGCGGCCGCGCCACATCGAGGTGCAGATCCTCGCCGACGGAGCCGGCAACGTCATCCATCTGTTCGAGCGCGACTGCTCCGTGCAGCGGCGGCATCAGAAGGTCGTCGAGATCGCGCCCGCCGTGCGCCTGGAAGCGGCGATTCGCGAGCGCATCACCCAAGACGCGGTCAAGCTCGCGCGCGCCGTCGGCTACCGCAACGCGGGCACGTTCGAGTTCCTGCTCGGCCCCGACGGCCAGCACTACTTCATCGAGGCCAATCCGCGCATCCAGGTCGAGCACACCGTCACCGAGCAGGTCACGCTCGTCGATCTCGTCCAAGCGCAGATCCGGATCGCGGGCGGTGAGACGCTCGAGGATCTCGGCTTGCGGCAGGAGAACATCCAGACGCGCGGCTACGCGATCCAGTGCCGCGTCACCACGGAAGACCCGCTGCGCGGCTTCCAGCCCGATACCGGGCGCATCGAGGCGTTTCGCCCGGGGCACGGCTTCGGGATCCGGCTCGACAGCGGCTCGGGCTACGACGGCGCGCAGATCTCCCCGCACTACGACTCGCTGCTCATCAAGGTCACCGGCTTCGCCGAGACCTTCGAAGGTGCCGCGCAGAAGCTGCGGCGCGCCTTGGCGGAGTTCCGCGTGCGCGGGGTCAAGACGAACATCGCGTTCCTGCAGAACGTGCTGTCCCACCCGCGCTTCCTCGAAGGCGACGTCGACACGGAGTTCATCGCCTCGACGCCGAAGCTGTTCCGGTTCGAGCGTCGCCGCAATCGTGGCCAGAAGCTGCTCACGTATCTCGGCGAGGTGATCGTCAACGGCCCGACGACGCCGTGGATCTCGGATACGCCACCGGGGCGCATCGCGCCGCAGATCCCCCCCACGCCGCGCATCGATCCGCCCGAAGGCTGGCGCCAGGTCCTCGTGCGCAAGGGGCCCGAAGCCTTCGCGAAAGCCGTGCGCGAGCATCCGGCGTTGCTCGTCATGGACACGACGTGGCGCGACGCGCATCAGTCGTTGCTCGCGACGCGCGTCCGCACGATCGACTTGGCCGCGATCGCCCCGGCCACCGCCTTCGCCCTGTCCAAGGCCTTCAGCCTCGAGATGTGGGGGGGCGCCACCTTCGACGTCGCGCTCCGATTCCTGCGCGAATGCCCGTGGGAGCGCCTGGAAATCCTGCGCGCGCTCGTCCCCAACATCCCGTTCCAGATGCTCCTGCGCGGGGCCAACGCGGTCGGGTACACGAACTACCCGGACAACGTCGTCCATCGCTTCGTCGAAGCCGCGGCGAACCACGGCGTCGACGTCTTCCGCGTGTTCGATTGCCTGAACTACATCGAGAACCTCAAGCTCGGGATCGATGCGGTGGGGCGTGCCGGCGGCGTGATCGAGGCGGCGATCTGCTATTCGGGCGACGTCTCCGATCCATCTCGTAGCAAGTACAGCCTGCAGTACTACCTCGACATCGCCGGGCAGCTCGTCGACCTCGGGATCCACATCCTCGCGATCAAGGACATGGCCGGGCTGCTCAAGCCCAAGGCCGCGACGATGCTCATCGGCGCCTTGCGCAAGGCGTTCCCGAACATCCCGATCCACGTCCACACGCACGACACCGCCGCCACCGGCGTCGCCTCCATGCTCGCGTGCAGCGAAGCGGGAGCGGACATCGTCGACGGCGCGCTCGCGCCGATGGCCGGCATGACGTCGCAGCCGGCACTCGGGGCGATCGTCGCCGCGCTCGAGGGCAGTCCGCGGGACACCGGGATCGACGGCGACGATCTCCAGGGCCTCGCCAATTACTGGGAAGACGCCCGCCAGCTCTACGCGCCGTTCGAGTCCGGCCTCAAGAGCGGCAGCTCCGACGTCTACCTGCACGAGATGCCCGGCGGGCAGTACACCAACCTGCGGTTCCAGGCGTGCTCGCTCGGCCTCTCCGATCGCTGGCCGGCGATCAAGCGCGCGTACGCGGCCGCCAACCGGTTGCTGGGCGACATCATCAAGGTCACGCCGTCTTCGAAGGTCGTCGGTGACCTCGCGCAGTTCATGGTCCAGAACGATCTGGACGAAGCCGCGGTGCTCGAGCAGGCGGACACGCTCAACTTCCCGCGCTCGGTCGTCGAGTTCTTCCAGGGCTATCTCGGCGTGCCGTACGGAGGCTTCCCCGAGCCGCTGCGGACCAAGGTCGTGCGCGACCTCCCGACGATCACCGGTCGTCCGGGGGCGACGCTCGAGCCCCTCGATTTCGAGCAGCTGCGCAAAGACCTGCGGGAGAAGCACGGACCCGGGTTGCGCGACGTCGACCTGCTGAGCGCCGCCCTCTATCCGAAGGTCTTCGAAGAGTTCATGGCGTTCCGCGAGGAGTACGCGGACGTCTCGGTGCTGCCCACGCGGAACTTCCTCACGAAGATGGCCATCGGCGAGGAGATCAGCGTCGAAATCGAGCGCGGCAAGGTGCTCATCATTCGCCTGCGTGCGCTCGGCGAGCTCGACGAAGACGGCTGCCGCGTCGTGTACTTCGAGCTGAACGGTCGTCCGCGTTCGTTGCGGATCCCCGACAAGAGCGTCAAGGACAAGCAGGTCGTGCGCGAGCGCGTCGACCCGAGCGATCTCGGGGCCGTCGGCGCGCCGATGCCCGGCGTCGTCCTCGAAGTCCGCGCCGAGAAGGGGGCGGAGGTCAAAGCCGGCGACGCGCTCGTCGTCCTCAGCGCCATGAAGATGGAGACCGTGGTCGCGGCTCCGTTGACCGGCAAGGTCGAGAAGGTGGCGGTACTCAAGGGGGATCAGGTCTCGGGCGGCGATCTCCTGATCCGCATCAAACCGGCGGAGTAGCCCGCCGGCACGGACGCTCCAAAATTGCGAGGTGGGTTCATGTGGGATAAAGTCGCCCCATGACTCACCTTTGCGCAAAGAGCGTCGGATCTGTGGCGACTCCGCGACTGCCGCCTCGTGGACGGCACCGGATGGTTCGGCGGCAGCGCCAGCTCACGCCGCCCAAGACGCCGCAGGGGCAGCGCATCGCGCCCGAAGCGCACGAGCTTTCGGAAGCCGCATAGGCCGCAGCCAAGCGCGTGCGCGACGCAAGCGCCGTCCCGTTCAGCCCGTGGAGCCGGCGTCGTCGGTGTCGCCAGGGCCTTCCGAGGTGCTGCTTTCGCCCTCGCCGCCGGTGCTCTCCTCCGAAGCCGCGCCTCCGGTGGAGTCTTCGCCCGCGCCTCCGGTGGAGCTTTCGCTGCCGTCCCCGTCGGTCGCCGCGGTCGGCTCGATGCAGGCGGTGCCATCCCATTCGCACCCTGCCGACCGGCACCCGCGCGGGTTCGTCCAGTCGCTGCAGCTCGTGGGCGTGGAATCGCTGTCGCTTTCGCCGGAACCGTCGTCCGGACGACACATCCCGTCGGCCCACGTGCACCCCTGCTGCTGCCTGCACGCGAACGGATTGCTCGCCTGGCAGGTCCCGTCGGTGTCGCTGCCGTTCGAGGTGGTGCCCGGCCACTCTCCCGCGACACACGCGGTGCCATCCCAGATGCATCCGTCGATGCCGAAGCAGTCGCGGAAGTTCGCGGCGGCGGAACACTCTCCCGCGGTGCCTGTGGTGCTGGGGCCGTCGTCGGACGCGGTGGTCGAACCGAACGACGTGCCGTCGCCGGTAGTCGGCCCCGTCGACGAGCCGGCGCTGGCGCCCGAAGTCGAGCTCGCCGAGGACGTCCCCGAGTCCGTGCTTCCGGCTTGAGTATCCGTGTCCGTGTCCGTTGCGGAGTCCTCGGAGCCGGAGTTGTCTCGACAACCCGGAGCAGCGAGGGCCAGAGCCCACAGAGAAGGTGCGACAAGCCAGTGTGTTCGTACGCGCATGGTGACCTCTCTAGAGTTGGAGGCGCACCCACGAATCTGCGCGACAAAAAGCGTCGCCTCCGTTGCCGAGCGTGCGACGTGCGTTGCCCGGGCGCTCAGCGAGGCGGGAGCACGGGTTGCACGGGAGGCAAGTCGCGTGCCGCCGGCGTGGGTGCAGCGGGAGCATCGCCCCGTGGCTCCGCACGGGAAGCCGTGCCGGAGGCTGGCCGTGTCGAGGCGGCGGCGTCGGCTTCGAGCTCGTCCAAGGCCGTCGGCGGCAGCTTGCCACCCTTGCGCTTCTTCCAATTCTCCGCCCGTTGCTGGCGCGAGGCCTCGAGCTCCGCGGGATCCTTGCGTTGCACCTTGGCGACGAGATCGCGGGCGAGGGTGAGCAACAGCTTGGTCTGATCGGCGTCGAGTTGCGCCCAGAGCTTCAAGTCGGCGCCGTCGCGCTCGATCTCGAAGAGCTCGTAGATCCACTTCATCTTGAGCTTGTAGAGGATGTTGCTGTTGATGATCCGCGGCAGCTCGTCGCGCATCCACAGCTCGGTGGCCTCGGCGTCACCATCGTTCAAGAAGGTCGCACGGATCAGCAGCTCCGGTTCTTCGGCGGCCTCCATCGTGACTTCGAGCGCGTCGGGCAGGGGGAACGGCAGCCCGCGGACGCTCTTGAGCGCGGCGTAAATGTCCTTCTGCAGGAACTGGAAACCCGCGGTGGGGATGCGACCAGCGAACCGCCGCAGCTTGGCGAGGTTGGCGACGTAGTTGCTGGCGGTCTTCTCGGGGCCGACGTCCTCCTTGAGCAAGGACGGGACGAACTCCTCGCGGATATAGGCGGCGATCTTGGTGTCCTCCGGCAGGACGAACCAGCGCGGGTCCCAATCCTCGCGGGTGGGATCGGCGGGACGCGGGTTGCCTCGCACGACGCCATCCTCGTCGAGCCATTCGATGACTTCGCCGCGGCGCGTCGCGGCGCGCTCGATCGTCCGACGTACGTCGTCCCGGTTCATCTTGTAGTCGACGACGAGGAACGTCTGGCGCGGATCGGTGATGTTGGGCGTGGAGATGACGAGGTGGTCGAAGTCGCGGAGCGGATCGAACCCGCCGGCGTCGACGAGGTATTCGAAGTCCGGGAAGCTCGCCATGATGTCCATCGCGGCCTCGGCGTGCGCCATCTTGCGGATCTTCGCGGGCACGAGCAGGAAGTAGAACGTCGAGTTCGCGGGACCGAGGCGATCGACGTGCGAGTTCTTGCGCCCGAGGCTGCGGTTGGGCTCGGCGGGCGTGGTCGCCGAAGCGTTCGGATCGGGTGCGTCGCTCGGTTTGCTCGGCGGAGGCGGAGCCGGCTCGAGACCGCCTTCGGGCGGGGGGACCTCCGGCGGGGAGGGAGGCGGCGGCGGAGGCTCGGGGATCGGCGGGGGCTCCATCTCGCCGGGGCCGTCGTCGCCTTGGATCGCATCGGGGTCGAGCAAGGTCACCTCGGTGAGCTCGAACTCGATCTCCGGCATCTCGAAGGTGGGGAAGAAGCTGCCCACGAGCGCGGCGCCGGCGATGGTCAGATGCAGCGCCACCGAAGCGCCGAACGCGATGCCGTGTCGAGGAGCCGCCTTCACGCCCGTCGACCATAGCATCCACCCCTCACGAGCGCTTCCGGCGACGGAGGGGGCCCGATTCTGCCCTGCAAAAATCGGGCGGGTGCTCGATGGCTAGGGCATGCACGCATGGTGGCTGTGGCTGCTGTTCGCGGTGGGGGTGGGTCCGGCACCGATCGATCCGGAGGTGATCGTGTTGGTGTTCGACCCCACCACACGGACGAGTGCGGGGCTGTGGCTGGGCGACGACGAGGCCGCGCCGACCGAGGTGTTCCGGGTGCATGCCGGTGGACTCTGGGCGCAGGCCGGCGGGGGGGCGGCGAAGGCCGCGAACGGGGAGCCTGCCGCCACGGTCGGCTATACGCGAGGCTCGCCCGCGGCGACGGCGGAGCTCGTCGATGCGCTGTCTCCCGATCGTGCGCCGTGGACTGCGGCGGCGCGCGTCGGACCCTCCGGGCCCGCGACGTTCGAAGGTCATGCGGTCGAAGGGATCACGGTGCACTACGACGCGCGCGTGGTCGTCCTCGGTCGCGGCGTCTCGCGAGCCTGGGTGCACGCGCTCGGGCGGCAACTCGGCGCGGTGGAGCAGGATCCGATCGACCTGCTGCTGCACGCGATGCCGTGGATCGTGGAGCAGTGGTCGCGTCGAGGCCCGCGCTCGGCCGTGCTGGCGACGGTCGGCTCGACGCGCGCACCCGAAACGATCGCGGTGGCGGGACGCGGCCACGTGGTGACGCGGCTGCATCGGGCGCACCTCGTCCACCTCGCGGACGTGGAGGTGCCGTTCCAACGCGAACGGCTGCGCAAGCGCTGCCCCGAGCCCGCGGAGGCCTGTGCGAGCGCACGACATGCCCTGCTCGGCGCGGCTCGACGCGCGCTGCAGGTGTTCCCCGACGACCCTGCGCTGCACGAGGCGATCGCCGAGGCCGAAGCATTCGACCGCTGACCTACTGCTTGATCACCTTGGCCTTGAGCGCGGCTCGCCCGTCCTTGACGTAGACGGAGAACCGCACGGCCTTGATGTCGTTGCGACGCGCTCGCAGGTCGTCTTCGTTGCGCTGCAGCTTGGCGGTGAAACGCTCGAAGGTGAGCGCCTCGGTGGGCTCGCCACACGCGACCTTCACCTGCACGAAATCCTCGTAGATCGAGCGGTAGTAGGCCTCGCGCGCGCTGTCGGGCTCGAGGTGCGTCGGGTCGACCACTTCGGCGGGGCCGCTCGTGGCGAACGCCATCGGGAGCGGTCCGCTGCGGGCGAGCGACGTCCGCGGCAGCACGGCCGCCGGTGCGACGCCGCTACGCGGCCGCGGGGGCTCGAAGACGGCCGCAGGCGCTTCCGGGGCCGGAGGGGGGGCGGCACGGTCGATCGAGATCGTCCGCAGCCCGGAGTGGGCATCGCCGACGCTCGGCGGCTTCGCGGGCGATTCGTCGACGGGGGGCCGAGGTCGACGGGTCGTCGGCGGGTTGCTCTCCTCGGGCGGCAGCGGCATGGGGCGCTCGGCCGTGGATTCCTCGTCGGGGAAATCGGTCAGACCATCGTGCGGGTAGCGTTGACGCAACGTCGTGATCATCTGCGAGGCGGACCGAACCACCTCGCTCAAACGGCCCGTGAAGTGCTCCGGACGCACCTGGCGAACCTTCCCGGCCGTGACGGCGTCGACTTCGTGCTGCAGGCGTCGCAGCGGTTGCAGGGCCTCGAGCGCGGGCAGGAACCATGCGAGCGCGAGGCTCAGCACGAGCAGGCCGCAGAGGAGCACGAGGGCGGTGACCGGCAGATCGTGCGAAGCCGCGTTCGCGAGTGCGCCGAACAGATCGGTGCGCGAGGGATCGAGCACGCGCGGCGACAAGGTCACGAGCAGGACGGGGTTGGGCTCTCGTCCGGCGAGGCCGGGGAGGCGTCCCAGCGCGCCGAGCCGCACGCTCGGTGCGGCGCCGGTGAAGAACACCGCACTCGCGCCCGCCTCCGGCGTATCGAGCTGGCGCTCGACGGCGAGGTTCTCGAGCTGCTCGACCAGCGCGGCTTCCCCTACGGGCCCGCTCACGAGGCGACCCGCCTGCACCAACGCCGCGGGCGTGCCTTCGCCGATCGCACGGCGGAACGCCGAGCCTGCCGTCGTGCGCAGCGGTGCGGTCGCGATCCATCGATGGCCCGATGGTTCGCTCGCGCTGAGGGCGACCACGTGCACCGCATCCTCCGCCACCACCGAGAGCACGGTGTCGTCGCGCCCCGCGGTGTTGCGCACGGCCGGATGCTGCAACGCCTCGCGCAGGGCCCCGCTCCCGCGGCCCGCCACGGCGAGGAGCGTGAAGTCGGGGGCGAGCAGCCCGAGCGTGCCGTCGAACGACGCCAGCTTGCGGAGCTCGTCCGCTTGGCGAGCGGCGAGGGCGGTGAACGTCTCGGGAGAGATCGCCTGATCGGGAGCGAACTCGGGTCGCGTCGTGGTGCTGCGCAAGCGCGAGACCTCGCGGACCGGAGACGTCGCCACCTCGACGGCGAGCGCGGCCAGGCCTGCCTCGGTGCTCGCGCGGAGGGCCGCACGTTCGGCGTCCGTGAAGTCGGACTGGCGGGCCGCAGCGAGCAACAGCATCCCCGTCAGGCACGCGGTGGCCAGGACCGCGAGGATGGCCGCCCAGATTCGCGTCAGGATCACGAGTGGAGCCGAGTCTAGGGCTTGGGCGGCCATTCTCGCAATTCGCGGGCAGGAGCGGGATGTCCGCGCCTCCGGAGCCGTGATCTTTTTTGCAAACCAGGCTCGCCGAGGGCCGACCCCTCGTCGGGATGAAGTTCTCGCTGCCTTGGTGGGTCGCGGCGGTGAGTCTCGCGGGCGGCTATGCCTCGGGGAGGTGGTGGGGGCCGGCCGACTTTGGGGCAGGGTGGATCGCGGCCGGATGCGTCGCGGCATGGGGGCTCGCCGGCATCGCCTGGGTGGCCGAGTTGGCGGGCCGGGGGCGGTTCCCGTGGCGCGGCGTGATGCTCACCGGGATCGCTCTCTGCGGCCTGGTTCGGGGGGCCGACGCCGGGTCGCGCGAGCCCCTCGCCTGGGTCACCGCTTCGCGGGGCTCGGTCGTCGGGTGGCAGGATTTCGCGGTCGTCGGGGCGAGCACGCCAGGCCCGTTCTGCACGGTGGAGGCCCGCTGGATCGGGTCCGCGGCCGCCGTCACGTTCCACGCCCCGGCCGGCGCCTGTCCGCTCGCGCAGGGGCAGCGGGTGCGCGTCCGCGTTCCCTGGTCGCGCAGCCCTCCGCTGCCCGGCGAAGCCCCCCGCAGCGTCGCGGGCCCGTTCCGCGTCGACGGTCTGTGGCCCCTCGATCGCGCGGCCGATCCCTACTGGTCGTGGGTCGCGGGTCTCCGGCAGCGCGCCTGGGAGATCACCCGGGGCGACGATGCGCGTTCTTTCCTCGCAGCCTCGTTGCTCGGGCTCCGTCAAGCGTTGCCCCCCGCGACCCGCGAATCGCTCCGCGCGGCCGGGCTGGGCCATCTGATCGCGGTCAGTGGATTGCACGTCGGTATCGCGGCGTTGCTGTTCCAGCGCTTGCTCGTCGGCGCGTTCCTGCGTTTGCGTGCGCCGCTCGTCGTCGGGGTCGTGGCCTCGTTCGTCCCCATCGTGGCGTACGTCGGTCTGACGGGGGCGGCCGCGCCCGCCGTTCGGGCTGCCCTCATG
>Ga0079224_100009031_pt1 | contig 13558 bp, 7 predicted proteins | sample Stecom2015_FD_80414 | JGI IMG/M metagenome (GOLD analysis project Ga0079224, IMG submission 80414) | Agricultural soil microbial communities from Utah to study Nitrogen management - Steer compost 2015 | ecosystem: Environmental > Terrestrial > Soil > Agricultural land | place: USA: Utah... | reverse complement strand
TTCCCGAGAAGCGGGAGAAACGGGGTGAGCCGGCGCTGCAGCGTCCCCTTGTCGAACCGTGCGCTCGTTTCGGCCCCATCGCAAGGTCGCTTCGACGAGGCGCCGGCGGCAGCCCGAGCGGCGCAGCTCGTCGGCGACCCTTGTGTGGTGGATCGTCGCCCGGCGGCTCCGCGCGTGCATGTGGATCGCGACCGCAGCCGCGCGGCGCTCGCTGCGCGACGCGCCGGGCGTCCTCAGGCGGCGTCGCCGAGGAATCGAAGCCCGTGTCGCGCGGCGATCCCGGGCACTTTCGGCAGGTCGTCGGGCAGCACCCGGACCTCACGGTCGAGCTCCCGGAAGAAGCCCTCCGCAGCGGCAGGCGCATCGAACACGAGGACTTTCGCCGGGGTGTCCGAGTCCCCCTGGAATCCGTGGACGGTGCCGGCCGGTGCGTAGAGGAAGTCGCCGGCCGAGAACACGTCTGCCCGGTCGCCCAGCGTGAAGCGGACCTTGCCCTCGACGATGTAGTAGCACTCGTCCCACGGATGCGCGTGGCGCGGAGGGCCGACGTCGCGCGGCAGCGTGACCTCCATCAGCGACCAGGCCTTGCCGGTCTGCTCCGGAAGCGCGAGGAAGCGAAGGGTCGTGCCGAGCGCATTCAGCCGCTCTCCCTCGCCGTCGACGACGATGACCGTGCTTCGTTCTTCCATGTGCCCTCCCAAGCGAGTCGATGCAGTGGACACGTGTCAGAGGGTATGACATCGTCCCATGCCATGCCACGAGAAAGGGCAATCCGCTCGCGTTCTCCTCGCCCGGCCCCTGCCGTTCCGCGGAGCGATTCCACCGGGCAGCGCATCCTCGACGCCGCGGTGCGCGTCCTTGAGAAGCATTCGGTCTCGCAACTCACGGTGCACGCCGTCGCGCACGAGGCCGGCATCTCCGATCGCACGGTCTTTCGCTACTACCCGACGCGGGAGGTGTTCCTCGACGCGATCGCGGCGGCGGTCGCCCGCAAGCTGTCGCTGCCCGATCCTCCGTCGACGCTGTGCGAACTCGTCGAGACGCCGCGCGTGCTGTACTCGGCATTCGAGGCGCACAGGGAGCTCGCACGCGCGGCGCTGCATTCGGAGATCTTCGACCGGATGCGCCTGGCGCAGGCGCGTCGACGCTGGCAGGCCGTGCGCGCGCTGGTCGACGCCCATGCGTCGAAGCGAAGCGAGCGCGAGCGGCGCATCGCGGCCGCGAACATCCGCTATCACCTGAGTGCCACCGCCTGGCACTACTACCGCGTCTATTTCCGCTTCACGCTCGAGGAGACGATCGCCTGCGGCGAAACCGCGATCCGGCAGTCGCTCGCGGGCCTCGGCGTCCGGTGCCCGAGGCGTGACCAGGAGCGTGGTTCCGGGTCACGGAGAGGAAAGGAGGCAACGCGCACGGACGTTCGTGACGAAGCGCGTACGGAAGCGGGTCGTCGTCCGCGGAAAGGCGCCTGAAAGCGGCGGGTGCATGGACGCGGATCCGGCGCCTACGGAGGGGCCTGGCCGCCGAGCGCACGGACGTCGCCGACCACGGCGGGCGCCGGACCGCCGTTCTCAGGGCTCGACGACGATCCTCCCGAGCACCTCGATCTCGCCGCGTTCGTTTGCCTCGCCGACGAGGAGTTCACCGTCGGCGATCAGCTCCATCGTCAGCCGGTCGATGTTCGGCCGGTGGCTCACGAACACGACCGGCGCCTTTCCGCGGTGGCCGGCAATGAGCGACAGCGCCTTCGCTTCGTACGCCTTCGCACGGGCCGCGTCGGCGCTCTGCACCTCGCGCAGGTCCGGATCGCTGAGCGGCGGCGTGCCGAAGGCCTCGCGAGCGGTCTGCAGGCAGCGGCACATCGGCGAGCTGATGACGACGGGAACGATGCCGCGCGATGCGAACGCCGTGCCGATCCGCCGCGCATGTGCTTTGCCTTTCCCGGTGAGAACGAGCTCGCCCTTGCATCGGCCGCTCTCGTCCCAGGCGAGCGGGTGGCCGCCGGTCGATTCGGTGTGCCGCATCAGCACGACGAGGTTCTCGCCGTTCTTCAGGCGCTCCCAGAGCGCGTCGTCGGCGTGCGCCGCGCAAGGCAGGGCGGCGACGAGCGCCATGGCGATCGACCTCCGCATCGAGCGGCTCCTCTCCCCTTCGTCGACATGTGTCGGCCCCACGTTATACGCCCGATCGAGGTGCCGAGACGAGCCGAACATCTCGAAGAACGGGACAAAGCGCGTGCGCCCGCTTCATCGCGACGCGGATCTGCCGGGAACCGGGACAAACTCCGCGCGTCGATCGGCGCGCCGTCGAAATGTCCTGAAAGGCGGGACGAATCGAGGGCGCGCCGCACGGGGAGCCGGACTGCTGCGTCGCGTGGGTCGTGCGGGCGAGGCGCGGCCTTCAACGGTGATCCGTCCCGGTGCGCCGCCCCTCTCACCGCTGCGCTTCGCGGGCGTCCACGCCATCGGCCGACGTTCCGCCGCCCGCTTCACGCCGCAGGTCTTGGGCCGCCTCCTTCACGCCGCCTCTTTCGCCCCGCGGGCCTCACCCCGCAGGCTTCACGCCGCAGGTTTCACCCCGCGGGTACCACGCCGCGGTTCCACGCCGCGGTTTCACGCCGCCTCGAGCGCCCGGTCCAGATCCTCGATCAGGTCGTCGACGTGCTCGATGCCGATCGACAGCCGCAACATGTCTTCGCTCACGCCCGCCTTCGCGAGCTCTTCGGGCGACAGCTGCCGATGCGTCGTCGACGCCGGATGCGTGGCCAGCGATTTCGCATCGCCGATGTTCACCAGTCGCGTGAACAGCTGCAGCGCGTCGAGCACGCGTGCGCCCGCCTCGCGTCCGCCGGACTTCACGCCGAACGAGAGGATTCCCGACGCGCGTCCGCCCATGTATCTCTGTACGAGCGCGTGGTCCGGGTGCTCGGGCAGCCCGGCGTACTGCACCCAGCCCACCTTCGGATGCCGCTGCAGGTGCTTCGCGATCGCGAGCGAGTTCTCGCAGATGCGGTCCATCCGCAGCGGAAGCGTCTCGATGCCCTGCAGGATCAGGAACGCGTTGAACGGCGAGATCGCCGCGCCCATGTTGCGCAGCGGCACGACGCGCGCGCGGCCGATGTATGCGGCGGCACCGAGCGCCTCTGTGTAGACGACGCCGTGGTAGCTGACGTCGGGCTCGTTCAGCCGCTTGAAGCGCGCCTTGTGCTCGGCCCACGGGAACTTGCCGCTGTCGACGATCGCGCCGCCGATGCTGTTGCCGTGGCCGCCGAGGTATTTGGTCAGCGCGTGCACGACGATGTCTGCGCCGTGCTCGAACGGCCGGCACAGGTAGGGGCTGGGCACCGTGTTGTCGACGACGAGCGGGATGCCGTGCGCGTGCGCCACGTCGGCGAGCTTCGCGATGTCGACGACGTTGCCGAGCGGGTTGCCGATCGATTCGACGAAGATCAGCTTCGTTCGCGCGTCGATCTTCGCGGCGAAGCTCTCGGGCTTGCTCGCGTCGGCGAATCGCACCTCGATGCCTTGCTGCGGGAGCGTGTGCGCGAAGAGGTTGTAGGTGCCGCCGTACAGCGTGCTCGCCGAGACGATGTTGTCGCCCGCCTCGGTGATCGTCTGGATCGAGTAGGTGACGGCGGCCATCCCCGAGGCGAGCGCGAGCGCGCCGACGCCACCCTCCAGCGCGGCCAGCCGCTGCTCGAGCACGTCCTGGGTCGGATTCATGATCCGCGTGTAGATGTTCCCCGGCACCTTGAGGTCGAAGAGATCGGCGCCGTGCTGCGCGTTGTCGAACGCATAGGCGACGGTCTGGTAGATGGGAACCGCGACGGATTTCGTCGTCGGCTCCGGCGTGTAGCCGGCGTGTACGGCCAGGGTTTCGATGCGCATCGCGGGATTTTTCCGGTCAGGTTGGGCCAGCGGCGTCCGGCGTCTCGGGCCGGGCGCCGCGCGAACCCGGCATTCTGGCAGCTGGCGGGCGAAGCGAGCCCGATATTCGCTTGCCGAAGGTGCTCATGCCCGCGCGAGCCGCACGCGGTCGAGGCCGACGGGCCCGGGCCGGCGCGCTCAGCCCGGGCGTCCCGCCTGCGCTGCGCGCAGGCGTGCGCCGTGCACTTCGAGCGCGAGCATGGCGAGCACGCCCGCCGCGAGCACGGCCACGCCGACGATGGCGCCGAGGCGCACGTAGACGAGCGACGACCAGAGCATGTACGCGCAGACGGCGGCGAAGACGAGGGGCAGCAGCGGATACAGCGGGACGCGGAACGGACGCACCGCGTGCGGGTCGCGGCGGCGCAGGACGATCAGCGCGAGCGTGCTCAGCAGGAAGAAGGTCCAGAACACCGGTGCGGTGTACTCCACCATCGTCTCGAAGCCGCCGCGTGCGTTGCTGCCGAGGGCGACGAGCGCGAGCGCGAACAGCGTCTGCGCGAGCAGCGCGTTGGTCGGCGTCCCGCGCGTCGCGTGCCAGCGGCCGAGCCCGGCCAGGGCCGGCCAGTCGTTGCCGACCGCGAAGCTCGATCGTGCGCCGACGATCATCGTCGCGTTGATCGACGTGAGCGCCGAGACCGCGACGACCGCGGAGACGAGGATCTCGCCGGTGCGTCCGAAGCTCACGCGCAGCAGGTCGGCGGCCACCGCGTTGCTCTTCGCCATGCCGTCGATGCCGAGCCCGTACCAATAGGCGGCGTTCACCATCAGGTACAGCGCGGTGATGATCGCGATGCTGGCGACCAGTACGCGTAGCATGTTGCGCGAGACGTCGCGCAGCTCGGCGCCGAGATACGCCGCTTCGTTCCATCCGCCGTACGTGAGCAGGACGAAGACCATCGCCAGGCCGAACATGCCCCATCCGGGCGCCGCGCCCGCGGCGCCCGAGGCATCGGCGCCCACCGCTGCGCCCGTCGCGCCGGCGCCCTGCACGAGCAGATACAGCCCGGCGACGACCGCGAGCAGCAGCCCGAGCACCTCGACGATCGTGAGCCAGCTCTGCGCGAGCGCGCCCGAGCGCATCCCGCGCAGGTTCACCCAGCCGAGCACGACGATCGCCGCGGCCGCGTACAGCGACTCGCTCCATGCGCCCAGCGGCAGCAGCTGGGTCATGTAGTCGCCGAAGACGAAGGCGAGCAGCGCGATCGATCCGGTGGTGATCACCGCGAAGCGCGCCCGTGCGAACAGGAACGAGACGCGCCGCCCGTATGCGCGCCACAGGAAGTGGTAGTCGCCGCCCGCGTGCGGATAGGTGGTGGCCAGCTCGGCGTAGCACAGCGCGCCGGCGAGCGAGGCGAGTCCGCCGAGCGCCCAGGCGGCGAACATCCAGCCGGGCGAGCCGGTCATCTGCGCGACGAGCGACGGCGCCTTGAAGATCCCGGCGCCGATCACGATTCCGACGACGATCGCGATCGCGTGCCGGACCCCGAGCACCGGCTGCGGCGAGGCCGGCGTCACGAGTCGCTCCTGATCTCGTCGGGGGTCATCGGCGACGAGCCTTCGATCGGCGGCGTGTCGCCGACGCGTTCGGCGAGGAAAGGTTCGACCTCGCCGCCGCTCGTCGACACCGCGCCGATCATCCGTGTCGGCTCGATGCGCGCGTCGACCGTGCGCAACGCACCCTCGGCGTCGGTGAACGAGAAGTGCACCTGGTCGCCGAGCACGTGCGCATTGCGCATCGTCGTCTCGACGTCGGCGAACGAGACGCGCCCGTCGAGCTTCTGGAAGCGCTGCCGGATCGTCATCGTCGTCTCGACCGGTCCGCGCGAGTGGGCCAGCCGCAGCCTCCAGTCGCCGCCGGCGTTGGCCGGAACGACCCACAGGTGCATCGAGCGCGCGCCGATGCGCGAGCTCTCCTCCGGCTCCCAGTCGCCCATCCGGAACTCGTGCGACACGACGCGCGTGCCGGGCCGCATCGTGAGCAGCCGGTGGCGCAGGCGCAGGTTCAGATGCGGCATCAGGTACATCGTGACGACGTCGGCCGACGAGAAGTCGGACTGGAACAGATCGGCCTGCTCGAAGGTGGCGCGGTCGGCGACGCCGGCCGCGTTGGCGTTGCGCCGCGAAAGCGCGACCATCTTCTCGTCGTACTCGATGCCGCGGGCGCGGGCGCCGAAATCGCGCGCGGCGGCGATGACGATCTTGCCGTCGCCCGAGCCGAGATCGACCACCGAGTCGCCGGGGCGCACCTGCGCGAGCTGCAGCATGCGCGTGACGAGCGGGTCGGGCGTGGGGATCCAGATGACGTCCTTGCCGTATTGCCCGCTGCGCGGCACGAAGTCCTCGTCGTCGGCCCGGGCAGCGCCGGCGGCCAGCGACCCGGCCGCGGCTGCGAGGCCGGCCCGCGCGACGAAGGCGAGGGCGGCGGAGGCTTCGAGGAAATCGCGTCTGGATCCGCTCTTCGGCATGGTCCCCTCCCGACGAGGGCCGGCTCGCGCCGGCCCGGCCGCGCCCGGAGCAAGCGCGGCTCCCGCATCGGGGCGCGGCTTGCATGCGCATCCGCATGCTAGCGTGCGCGAGGAGGCTGTGTTTCGATTTCCGCTTCGGTTTGCATGCCGGCGGGTTCGCGCTCCGCCGCGGACGGCAGCGATTCTCCGGTGCGCCACCAGCCGCCCCCGGTTGCGCGGATGAGATCGACGGTGGCGCCCAGGCGGCGGCCGTGCAGCGACAGCACCGCCTGCTCGGCCTGCAGCACCGTCGTCTGCGCCTGGATCACGTCGAGGTACGACACGGTGCCCGCCTTGTACTGCAGCGTGACGATGTCCAGCGAGACGCGCGCCGCGTCGAGCACTTCGCGCTGCACGCGTTCTTCGTCGGCGAGCACGCGCAGCGCGACGAGGTTGTCCTCGACTTCCTGGAACGCCTGCAGCACGGTCTGCCGGTACGCGGCCACCGTGGCGTCGTAGTCGGCGAGCGCCTGCTCGGTGGCTGCGTCGCGCGCGCCGGCGTCGAGCAGCAGCGTGGCGAGCGCCGGACCGAGCGACCAGACCCGGCTCGGCAGCGAGAACAGATCGGCGAGCCGGCTGGATCGCAGGCCGAGGTCGGCCGTGAGCGTGAGCGACGGGAAATACGCGGCGCGCGCGATGCCGATGCGCGCGTTGGCGGCAGCCACCTGGCGTTCCGCCGCCGCGATGTCGGGTCGGCGTTCGAGCAGCCGGGAGGGCAGGCCCGCGGGCACCGGCGGGACCGTCGCGGGCAGCGCGCGTTCGTCGAGCGTGAGCGCGGCGGGCGGGCGTCCGGTGAGCAGCGCGATCGCGTGCTCGAGCTGCGCGCGCGCGATGCCGACGTCCATTCGCTGCGCCTCGACGGTCTTCAGCTGCGCCTCGGCCTGCGCGACGTCCGCGCGCGTGGCCACGCCGGCGGCGAGCCGGTCGCGCGTGAGCTGCAACGAACGCTGGTAGGAAGCGACCGTCTCGGTGAGCAGGCGCCGCTGCGCGTCGGCCACGCGCAGCTGGAAATAGCTCTGCGCGAGCAGCGCCTGCGTCGACACGCGCGCGGCGGCGAGCTCGGCCGCGCTCGCCTGCGCGCCCGCCTCGGCGGCGGCCAGGCCCGCCCGGATACGGCCCCACAGGTCGGCTTCCCAGCTCGCCGTGACGCCGGTCGTGTAGACGTCGTCGATGCGGCCGGCGATCGTCCGCCCGCGGCTCGCCGACGCGTCGGCGCGCACGACCGGATACAGGCCGGAGCGTGCGGCCGCGACGGCGGCGCGCGCGCCGCGCAGCCGCGCCTCGACGATGCGCAGGTTCTGGTTCGACCGATCGACGTCGGCGATCAGCGACTCGAGCACCGGGTCGTCGAACACCTCCCAGGAGACGTCGGCGGTGCGCAGGTCGGGCTGCGCCGGCAGCCAGACGCCGGTGGGCTGCACTTCCTTGTACTCGGGCGGAATCGTGATCGCGGGCTGCACGTAGCGGGGCGCCGTCGTGCAGCCGGCGAGCAGCAGCGCGGCGCCGGCGATCGCCAGCAGGCGCAGCGGCCGGAGTCGGCCGAGTCGGGCTTCGCCGTCCGCGCCGGCACCGCCGGCCCGGCGCGCCTCGCGCCGGCTCCGCACGCGCAGCCGCAGGCGATCGAGCGCCAGGTAGACGACCGGCGTCGTGTACAGCGTGAGCAGCTGGCTCACCGCGAGCCCGCCGACGATCGCGATGCCCAACGGCCGCCGCAGCTCGGCGCCGTCGCCGGCGCCGAGCGCGAGCGGCACGGCGCCGAGCATCGCCGCCATCGTCGTCATCAGGATCGGACGAAAGCGCAGCAGACAGGCGCGATGGATCGCCTCGCGCGGAGCGAGTCCCTCGCCGCGTTCGGCGGCGAGCGCGAAGTCGATCAGGATGATGGCGTTCTTCTTCACGATGCCGATCAGCAGCAGCACGCCGATGAGTGCGATCACGGTGAACTCGGTGCCGGTGGCCATCAGCGCGAGCAGCGCGCCCACGCCCGCCGAGGGCAGCGTCGAGAGGATCGTGACCGGGTGCACGAGGCTCTCGTACAGGATGCCGAGCACGATGTACATCGTGACGATCGCCGCGAGGATCAGGTACGGCTGGTTGGCCACCGATCGCTGGAACGCGCTCGCGGTGCCCTCGAAGCCGTGTTGCAGCGTCGAGGGCGGTCCCAGCCGCGCGATCGCGTCCTCGATCGCTCCGGTTGCTTGCGAGAGCGAGACGCCCGGCGCCAGGCTGAACGATACGGTCGAAGCGACGAAGCCGCCGTCGTGGCTCACACCCAGCGGCGTCGTCGTCGGCCCCCAGCTGGCGAACATCGACAGCGGCACCGGGTCGCCGTCGGCGTTGAGCAGGCTGAGTCGTGCGAGGTCCTCCGGGTGGTCGCGGAAATCGCGGGCGACGTCGAGCACGACGTGATACTGGTTCAGCGTCGCGTGGATCGTCGACACCTGCCGTTGCCCGTACGCATCGTTGAGCAGGTTCGTGACCTGCCGCACACGGATGCCGAGGCGGGCGGCCGCGTCGCGGTCGATGGCCACCGTGATCTGGCTGCCCTTGTCCTCGGCGTCGGTGTCGATGTCGACGAGCTCGGGCAGCCGGCTCATCGCGTTGCGGATGCGCGGCTCCCACGTCCGCAGCTCGCCGAGGTCGTCGCTCTTCAGCGTGTACTGGTAGCTGGAGCTGCTCGAGCGCCCGCCGATGCGGATCTCGCGTTGCCCGACCATGAACAGCCGTGCGCCGGGCACCTGCGACGTCGCCGCGCGCAGGCGGGCGATGACTTCGTCGGTGCTCTCGCGGCGTTCGGCGAGCGGCACCAGCGAGATGAACATCGCGCCGCTGTTCACGCGCGAGCCTCCGGTGTAGCCGGTCACGTTCGCCACCGCAGGATCGCGGCGCACGATCTCGATGAAGGTGTCGAGCTTCTCGCGCATCGCGCGAAACGAGATGCTCTGGTCCCCGCGCACCGACGCGTAGATGCGACCGGTGTCCTGGTCGGGGAAGAAGCCCTTCGGCACGATCGTGTACAGCCAGACGTTCAGCGCGATCGTCGCCCCGAGCACGAGCAGCATCAGCCAGCCATGGTCGAGCGCCCAGCCGACGCTGCGCGCGTAGCCGCGCGTCAGGCGCTCGAGCGCGTTGCGGCCGAAGGAGGCTAGCCGGGACTCGCGCATCGCGTTCGCGCGCCGCGCCCGCGCCGGCTCGCCGCGATCCGGGGGCTGCGTCGCGCCGTTGCCGTCCGGCCCCGCGTCCCGCCCATTCGCGGCGCGTGCGCCGAGCAGACGCGCGCCGAGCATCGGCGTCGTCGTCAGGGACACGACGAGCGAGATCAGGATCGCCACCGACAGCACGATGCCGAACTCGCGGAAATAGCGTCCGACGAGGCCGCCCATCGCCAGGATCGGGATGAACACGGCGATCAGCGACAGGCTGATCGCGACGACGGTGAAGCCCACCTCACGCGCGCCGCGGATCGCGGCTTCGAACGGGCCTTCGCCCATCTCGCGCCGGCGCGCGATGTTCTCGACGACGACGATCGCGTCGTCGACGACGAAGCCGGTGGCGATCGTCAGCGCCATCAGCGTGAGGTTGTTCAGCGAGAAGCCGGCGAGGTACATCACGCCGAAGGTGCCGACCAGCGACGTCGGCACCGCGACCGCCGGGATCAGCGTCGCACGCACGCTGCGCAGGAAGAGGAAGACGACGAGCACGACGAGCGCGACCGCGAGCACGAGTGCGTGCTGCACCTCGCGCAGCGACGCCCGGATCGTCGTCGTCCGGTCCATCGTCACGACGAGATCGATCGCCGCCGGCGCGGACGCCTTCAGCGCGGGCAGCAGCGCGTGGATGCGATCGACCGTTTCGATGATGTTGGCTGCCGGCTCGCGGTAGGCCATCAGCAGCACCGACGGGCGGCCGTTCGCCGAGCCGGCGTGGCGTTCGTCCTCGACCGACTCGCGCACCCAGGCGACGTCGGACAGCCGCACCGCGGCGCCGTTGCGGTACGCGACGACCAGCGGCAGGTAGTCGGCGGCCGAGCGGGACTGGTCGTTCGCCGCGATCTGCCAGCGCCGCTCGGCGTCGGCGACTGCGCCCTTCGGGCGGTTCGCGTTCGCGCTCGCGATCGCCTGGCGCACGGCTTCGAGGCCGATGCCGTAGCGATCGAGCTGCAGCGGGTTCACCGAGACGCGCACGGCCGGCAGCGAGCTGCCGCCGACGACCACCTGTCCGACGCCCGCGACCCGCGACAGGCGCTGCGCGAGCACCGTGGAGGCGACGTCGTAGACCTGGCCCTGCGTCATCGACTCGGAGGTGAGCGCGAGGATCAGGATCGGCGTCTCGGCCGGGTTGACCTTGCGATAGGTCGGATTGCGTACCAGGCTCGACGGCAGCGACGGCCGCGCCGCGTTGATCGCGGCCTGCACGTCGACCGCCGCCGCGTCGATGCTGCGGTCGAGATCGAACTGCAGCACGATGCGCGTCTGGCCGAGCGAGCTGTGCGAGGTCATCTCGGTGACGCCGGCGATCTTGCCGAGTGCGCGCTCGAGGGGCGTGGCGACGGTGGCCGCCATCGTCTCGGGGCTTGCGCCGGGCAGCGATGCCGACACCGAGATCGTCGGGTAGTCGACCTGCGGCAGCGGGGCCACGGGCAGCACGCGCAGCGCGGCGAGCCCGGCGAGCACGATCGCCAGCGTCAGCAGCGTCGTCGCCACCGGCCGGCGCACGAAGGTCTCGAAGAAGCCCATCAGGCGCGCTGCCGGCGCGACGCGAACCAGCGCGCCGAGCGGTCGAAGGCGAGGTAGACGACCGGCGTGGTGAAGAGCGTGAGCACCTGGCTGAGCAGCAGGCCGCCGACCATCGTCACCCCGAGCGGATGGCGCAGCTCCGAGCCGACGCCGGTGCCGAGCATCAGCGGCAGCGCCGAGAGCAGCGCGGCGAGCGTCGTCATCAGGATCGGACGGAAGCGCAGCAGCGCGGCCTGGAAGATCGCCTCGCGCGGCGGCTTGCCCTCGATGCGTTCGGCGTCGAGCGCGAAGTCGATCATCAGGATCGCGTTCTTCTTCACGATGCCGATCAGCAGCACGATGCCGATGACGGCGACGATGCCGAGGTCGTTGCCGGAGAGCATCAACGCCAGCAGCGCGCCGACGCCGGCCGACGGCAGCGTCGACAGGATCGTGATCGGGTGCACGTAGCTCTCGTAGAGCACGCCGAGCACGATGTACATCGTGACGAGCGCGGCGAGGATCAGCAGCACCGTGCTGTCGAGCGACGCCTGGAAGGCGAGCGCCGCGCCCTGGAAGCTCGTTTGCATGCTCGGGGGCAGCTCGAGGCGCTCCTGCGCCGCGCGTACCGCGTCGACCGCTTCGCCGAGCGAGGTGCGCGGCGCGAGGTTGAACGAGATCGTCGCCGACGGGAACTGCCCGAGGTGATGGATCGCCAGCATCGCCGGACGCTCGACGACGCGCGCGAGGCTCGCGAGCGGCACGAGCGCGCCGTCGCGGCCCTGGACGTGGATCGCGCCGATCGACTCGGGGCTCGACGCGAAATGCGGCGCGACCTCGAGCACGACGCGGTACTGGTTCGCCTGCGTGAAGATCGTCGAGACCTGGCGCTGGCCGAAGGCGGTGTACAGCGCCTCGTCGATCGCCGCCATCGTCACGCCGAGCCGCGCCGCGGCGTCCCGGTCGATCTCGACGAAGGCCTGCAGCCCGCGGTCTTGCAGGTCGCTCGCGACGTCGGCGAGCTCGGGCAGCTCGCGCAGCGCGTCGACCAGTCGCGGCACCCATTGCGCGAGCCGCCCGGGGTCCGGGTCCTCGACGGCGAACTGGAACTGCGTGCGCGCGAGCCGATCGTCGATCGTCAGGTCCTGCACCGGCTGCAGGTACAGCGTGATGCCCTGCACGGCGGCGGCGCGCCGCTGCAGGCGGCGGATCACCTCGGCCGCGTCGGCGTCGCGCGCGTCGCGCGGCTTCAGGTTGATCAGCAGGCGGCCGGTGTTCAGCGTCGGGTTCGCGCCGTCGACGCCGATGAACGACGTGAGGCTCTGCACCGCCGGATCCTCCAGGATCGCGCGCGAGAGCGCGCGCTGCCGTTCGGCCATCGCGGGAAAGGAGATCGACTGGCGGGCCTCGGAGATGCCCTGGACAAGCCCGGTGTCCTGCACCGGGAAGAAGCCCTTCGGGATGACGATGTACAGCACGACGGTGAGCGCGAGCGTTCCGATCGCCACCAGCAGCGTCGCCGCCTGGTGGTCGAGTACGACGGCGAGCCAGCGGCCGTAGGCGGCGACGAGCCGGTCGAACCAGCCGCCCGCCGCGCCCGGGCCGTCGCGCGGGGCATCGGGTCCGGGCGGGCGGTCGCCCGGGCGGTCGCGCAGCAGCCGCGCGCACATCATCGGCGTGAGCGTGAGCGAGACGACCGCGGAGATCAGGATCGCCACCGCGAGCGTGATCGCGAACTCGCGGAACAGCCGCCCGACCACCTCGCGCATGAACAGCAGCGGGATCAGCACGGCGATCAGCGACAGCGTCAGCGAGACGATCGTGAACGCGATCTGCCGCGAGCCCTCGAGTGCCGCTTGCAACGGGGGATCGCCCTTCTCGCGGAAGCGCGCGACGTTCTCGATCATCACGATCGCGTCGTCGACGACGAAGCCGGTGGCGATCGTCAGCGCCATCAGCGTGAGGTTGTTCAGCGAGAAGCCGGCGAGGTACATCACGCCGAAGGTGCCGACCAGCGACAGCGGAACCGCGACCGCCGGGATCACCGTCGCCGAGGCGCTGCGCAGGAACAGGAAGATCACCATCACGACCAGCGAGATGGCGAGCACGAGCTCGAATTGCACCGCGCGCACCGACGCGCGGATCGTCACGGTGCGGTCGGTCAGCACGGTGAGATCCGCTGCGCCGGGCAGCGACGCACGCAGCGACGGCAGCAGCGCGTGGATGCGATCGACGACCTCGATGACGTTCGAGCCCGGCTGGCGCTGGATGTTCAGCACGATCGCCGGCTCGTCGTTCGCCCACGCGGCGAGCTGCGCGTTCTCGGCGCCCTCGTCGATGCGCGCGACGTCGCCCAGGCGCAGCGGCGCGCCGTCGCGATAGGCGAGCACCAGGTCGCGATAGCCGTCGA